>Ga0187856_1003916_pt1 | contig 10119 bp, 8 predicted proteins | sample June2016WEW_8_40_FD_132443 | JGI IMG/M metagenome (GOLD analysis project Ga0187856, IMG submission 132443) | Peatland microbial communities from SPRUCE experiment site at the Marcell Experimental Forest, Minnesota, USA - June2016WEW_8_40 | ecosystem: Environmental > Terrestrial > Soil > Wetlands...
CGCTGCGTGCAAAGGCAGCAGCGTGAGATCGAATCGCCCGCACCATCGAACGCGATGACGTACGCAGGCACTACCGCGCCGTTCTGCTCGTTGACCACAGGTTAGGTGCGCGGTAAAGTTCAGGCCCCAAGGTCGAGAAACGACAGGCCGATATCGAGCATCTGGCTGGACTACATCTGGACTAGATGAAGGCAAATAGCCGGTGACAATGTTCCGCTACTTTCGGGGGAACGAGGGTTGGTCCTACCACTTCGCCGCCCGAATTATCAACGTTGCACAGCTCGGCGGCGCCGACTTCCATGAATGTCACCGCGTTGCCGAACGGATCAAGGTTGGTGACGGTGAGAGCTGGTATCGCGAATGGGTTTCCGCGGGAGAGCGCGTGGAGAAAAATGCGCGCGAGGCGCAGCGCGGTGGCCGCCCGATCACCGCGCGTGAGGCCTATCTGCGCGCCTCCAACTACTTCCGTACCGCGCAGTTTTTTTTGCCCGGCCACGATTCGCGCAAAAAGGATGCTTATTTGCGCTGCGTCGCCTGCTTTCACGCGGCGCTGCCGTACTTCGACAACCCACCGGAACGCGTGACCTTCCCGTTCGCAGGCACGCATCTGAGCGGCTATTACTATCGCCCGATCGGTGCCGCCCGCCAGCGTCACGGCGCAGTCGCCTACCTAGGCGGCGTCGATATCATTTCCGAGGAACTTTATTTCTTCGCCGCACAGCAGATGCTGCAGCGCGGCCTGGGGGTGCTGTGCTTCGACGGTCCGGGCATGGGCGAGCCGCTGCGTGTGCGCAACGTTTATGCACGGCCTGACTACGAAGTCGCGATCCGAGCGGCGGTCGATTATCTTTTGACGCGCCCCGACGTCGATGCCGACAAGATCGCGCTCGTCGGTCAATCGATGGGCGGCTATTACGGTGGCCGCGGAGCAGCCCGGGAGCCACGCCTGCGTGCCGCCATCCTGTGGGGCGCCTGCTACGACCTCACCGAGGACATCTACGACTTCTGGCCCGCCGTTCGCCCGCAGATCGACTGGGTCATCGGCGCAACGGACGAAAAGGACGCCCGCGAGAAGCTCACGGCGTTCACACTGAAAGGCGTCCTGCGCGATGCAAAATGTCCGGTCATGGTCACCCATGGTCAAGATGATACGCTCGTGAGCGTGGCGGCTGCGCACAAGACTTACAATGAACTCCCCCAGCCCAAGCATTTGCGCATCTGGACCGAAGCCGAAGGTGGCGCCATCCACCTCATGAATGACAATCGCGCCGAAGCCATACCTTATATGCTAGACTGGCTCGTCGAGGAGCTGCACCGGCCGCGTGGCAGCACGCGATTTCCTTGAGCGGACCAAAAAAACGCGGAAACGCCCTATGCATAAGGTGAACATTCCAGATCATATTGTCGCCCGCGTCCTTAAGCGCCAGGGGCGCTGGAACGTTCACGACGACGTCCCGCCGCAGAATACCGCGCTCGTCGTCATCGACATGCAGAATTATTTCATGGCGCCCGGGCAGCAGGTCGAGATTCCAGCGGCGCGCGAGATCGTGCCGAACGTGAACCGGTTGGCCGCCGCGCTGCGCCGATCCGGAGGATTGGTTGTCTGGATGCGCACCGTCTCGAACGAGGATTCATTAAGGAACTGGTCGCACTTCCATGACGTCCTCAACACGCCGCAGCGCCGCGCGCGTCGAGCCGAGGGCTTGCGCGAAGGCGCCTTCGGCGCTGAGCTCTGGCCCGAGCTTCACGTGAAGCCGGACGATCTGATGCTCTGCAAGACGCGATACAGCGCCCTTATCCAAGGGTCATCAAATCTGGAGGCGGAGCTGCATCGACGGGGCATCGTCGCGGTCTGGATCGCCGGCACCACCACCAACACCTGCTGTGAAAGTACCGCTCGCGACGCCATGCTCCTCAATTTTCGCACGACCATGATCAGTGACGCCAATGCCGACCACACTGATGCCGAGCACAATGCCACGTTGATCAATTTCTGCAACAATTTCGGCGACGTTGCTTCGACCGACGATCTGATCGCTCGACTGGAACGAAGAGGTTTAGTCGGTCAACCTGTTCGTCGCTGAAGGGAGGAATACGTGAACACAAGACAGCTTCACGCCGCGCTGGGCTTCGCAATAATCGCAGCCCTGTTTCTCGCCACCGGCGCGAACACGGCGGCGCCGGCGCCCCGCAAGATTGTTTTTCTGATGGACTGGATCATCGGTGGCAAGCACGCGATGTTCTATCCGGCGATCGAGAAGGGATACTATCAGGAAGAAGGACTGGACGTGGAGCTGCGTCGGGGCACTGGCTCCGACGAAACAGTCCAGGCGATCGATCAGGGCAATGCGGATTTTGGCTTTGCCGATGCGGGCGTACTGGCGCTGAAAGTCGCGCAGGGAGCCAAAGTCAAATACCTCGGAGTCGTCTTCGACAACCAGCCCCTGCAATTTCTCGCTCTGAAGCAGTCGGGCATCGAGGCGCCGAAGGATTTCGTCGGTAAGACGTATGGAACGGCACTCGCGTCGATGAGCGGCGCCCTATTTCCGGGCTTCTTGCGGCTGAACAATATCGATCCCGCGAAGGTCAAGATGATCAACGTGGAAATCGCCTCCACCATTCCGGCGTTGTTTTCCCAGCAGATCGACGTCACCGCCGGCTATTCCAATTCCGGAACCGCGATCGCGTGGGCGACGGCGGCCAAGGAAGGGCGCGATGTCGTCACCATTCCGGCCGGTCAGTACGGTCTGGACATCTATTCCAACGGCATCATTGTCAGCGATCGGTTGCTCGACAGCGATCCCGAAATGGTGACGAAATTCATGCGCGCGACCTATCGTGGGCTAAAATATGCCGTGGAACATCCTTCGGAGTCGTTGGACATGGTGTTCAAGCTCCACCCTGAGATACGAACAAAAGATATTGCGACGGCGCAGTTCCGCGAGGCGCTCAAGGATTTCCTGACTGCGGACGCGGTCGAGAACGGGCTAGGCCATATGAATGCATCAAAATGGCAACGAACGCGGGACATTATTTTCGAGGCCTACAAGGTCACGGAGGGAATAAAGGCAGAGGAACTCTATACTAGCAAATTCCTCCCGGTGGTTAAGGTCGAGCACACGCCAAAGGAGTTCCTCGAGACCAAAGTCTTCGGCAAATATTGAGGCCGGCGTGCTCCGGCATCTGCAGAAGCTGATTGCGCCCACGGCGTCACTACTCGCGCTGGCCATCGTGTGGCAGGCCTCGGTGGTGTGGTTCCGCTTGCCTACCTACTTGCTGCCGCCGCCGAGCGCCGTCATCGCAGCCGGTGCCGAGAATTTCGGTTTTATCCTCACACAATTGGCGATCACTTTGGGGGCAATCGCGATCGGCTTTGTCGCAGGCTCGCTGCTTGGGATTGCGACGGCCGCGCTCATCGTCTTTTCGCCGATTGCGAGGCGGCTACTCTATCCGCTGGTCATCATCACCCAATCCATCCCGAAAGTGACAATCGCACCGATCCTGCTGGTCTGGTTCGGCCTCGGCATGGGTTCGGAGCTCGCGCTCATCATTCTGATGTCCTACTTCCCGGTCCTGGTGAACACCGTCACCGGATTGAGTGCGGTCGAGCCGGACGCCCTTGACCTGCTGCGCACGCTCCATGCCGGCCGGCTGCAGGTCTTCTGGCTGTTGCGGCTGCCCAACGCGCTGCTTGGGATTTTCGACGGACTGAAGGTCGGGATCACTATGAGCGTGATTGGGGCCATCCTTGCCGAGTTCATTGGCTCGAATGACGGCATCGGCTGGCTGATCCTGGTCGCTAAGACCAACATGGATCTTTCGCTGAGCTTTGCTGCCATTGCCTTCGTGTCCGCCGCGGCGATCATTCTGTTTGAGATGATCAGCGGTGCCCAGCGCCTTATAGTTCACTGGCAAAAAATGCAATGATGGTGCAGGCCGGTACGCAACCCTTTCTTCGCCTTTCCGGCGTGAGCAAGGAGTTCTCGACGCGAGAACGGTCTATTACCAAGGCGCTTGAGGATATTACGTTCGATATCGCTGCGGGCGAACTCCTCACGATCGTCGGTCCGAGCGGCAGCGGCAAGAGCACGCTGTTGCGCGTTATCGCCGGCCTGCTGCCCCCGACGGCCGGCAAGCTCACCCTTCGCGGCAAGGTCGTCGACCGCCCAAGCAGCGAGTTCGGCGTCGTCTTCCAGGCGCCGGTGCTGTTTCCGTGGCGCACCGTTCTCAGCAATGTGCTAATGCCGGCACGCATTCTCAGGCTCGACCTAGCGCAAGCGATGCAGCGCGCAATGGAGCTGCTCGAAACGCTGGGATTGCGCGGCACGGAACGCAAATATCCGTATGAGCTCTCGGGCGGAATGCAGCAGCGCGTCTCGATTGCCCGCGCGCTCATTCACGACCCCGCCAGCTTGCTCATGGACGAGCCCTTCGGGGCGCTCGACGCCATGACCCGGGAGAGCCTCAACCTTGAGCTGCTCCGACTATGGCACACGAGCCGCAAGACCATCATTTTCATCACCCACAGCATTCCCGAGGCGGTTTTTCTCGGCACCAGAGTCCTCGTGCTGACTGCAAGGCCGGGTCGCATCGCCGGCGTGGTTTCCATCGATCTGCCGCATCCGAGGACGATTGAACTCCTCGCATCCGACCGGCTCGGTGCCTACGCCGCGCGCGTGCGCAGCGTTATGGAAGGCCGACACCCGGGCGCTGCCTTTTCCGAAAATCATATCCGCGCGTCTTGACGGTTTAGTCCGGACAAAATGCGAATGGCGATGATGCGCCCAGGCCGTTGGGCCATGTTCGCCATTTGTACTCTTCATGACGTGCGCTGGAGGTCGTTCCCTATTGCATTGGGCTCTCCTGTCACGATCAAATCTCAACGCACATCTAGATTGATCATTGACAACGCATCATCGATTATCCAAGCATCAAATATAGAGTCGGGTAGCGGAGTGCGTTGCCGCGTTGATGCCTGATCGAACCGGACCCGGCATTCCATGCGCCTTTGCGTCGGCACCTTTGAATCGAGTGGTGCCGACATCCCCTCGAACGTGGCTTCGGTCACCCCCCGGTGCTGGTCCTCGGGAGATAGTGGTGTCGTTTCGCAGCGCCAGCCCTAGTTTCCGCATGAGGTGACGTGCTCGAATTCTTCATTGCCATTCTGCTGCTGTTCCTCGGCGGTCTCGTAGCTGCTTGCAGCTCTCGATCCGACATCGGTCACCGGGCAGGCCAGATCGGGGCGATCGTCGGCTCCGTCTTTGGGCTCGTTGCCGCGGTCCGCGTGCTCATTGGCGGTGAGCCTGAGGGCGCCTTGGGCGTCTGGCACATGCCGGGCGGCACCCTGCATTTCGAGATCGACGCCGTCGCCGCGTTCTTCTTGCTTCCGGTCTTCGGCCTTTCGATCGTCACCGCATTTTACGGCCGTACCTATCTTTCGACCGGCGATGGCGAGCGCGATTCGGCGGCAAGCTGGTTCCATCTGAATCTGCTCACGGCAAGCATGGCGCTGGTGATCGCCGCGCGCGATGGCCTGTTGTTTCTTCTGGCCTGGGAAATCATGGCGCTAAGCCCATTCTTCCTGGTCATTTTCGACGACCGGAAGGAGGCGGCGCGGCACGCCGCCTGGACCTACCTGGCGGCGACGCATCTCGGGACGGCGTTTCTCCTGGTGATGTTCGTGGTGCTCGGCGGGCTCGCGGGAACGTCCGATTTCGATGCTTATGGCGCCGTGCTGCGCGGCCACTCCACGCTCTCGTCGGCGATCTTCGTGCTGGCGTTGATCGGCTTCGGCGCCAAGGCCGGAATCGTACCGGCGCATGTCTGGCTGCCCGAGGCGCATCCGGCCGCGCCCAGCCATGCCTCGGCGCTGATGTCCGGGTCGATGATCAAGGTCGGCATCTACGGGATCGTCCGCATATTGATGATGCTCGGCACGCCGGAGCCGTGGTGGGGTTGGGCGCTGATCGCGATCGGCGCGACGAGCGGCGTGCTCGGCGTCCTGTTCGCGCTGGCCCAGCATGATCTGAAGCGGCTGCTCGCTTATCACAGCGTGGAGAACATCGGCATCATTCTGCTCGGCATCGGCGTCGGTGTGCTCGGGCTGGCGACGGGCCTGCTGCCCCTTGCCGTCATCGGCTTTGCCGCCGGGCTCCTGCATGTCGTCAACCATTGTATCTTCAAGGGGCTGTTGTTCCTCGGCGCCGGCGCGGTGCAGCATGCCGCGCACACGCTCGACCTCGAGGAGCTCGGCGGCCTCCTCAAGCGGATGAAGTGGACCGGAACCGCGTTTCTGATCGGTTCGGCCGCAATTGTCGGGTTGCCGCCGCTCAACGGCTTCGTCAGCGAGTTCCTGCTCTTCACATCAGGCTTTGTCGCGGTCGCTCATCCGCTGGCGTCCATCGCCACGGCGGGATTGATCGTGATCGTCGTCATGGGGCTGATCAGCGGCCTTGCCGCCGCTTGCTTCGCCAAGGCCTTCGGTATCGTGTTTCTAGGTTCGCCGCGCAGCCCGGAAGCGGCCGAGGCCCATGAGGCCGCACGACCGATGACCGCAGCGATGGCGTTCCTGGCGGCGCTCTGCGTCATCATCGGCCTCGCCGCGCCGGTCGTGGTGGCGGCAAGCGCAGGCGTCGTTGCGGCGGCGACGGGCATTGCGGTCGGCACGGTTGGCGATCAGCTCACAATCGTGACCGGGGCGCTGACGGGCACAGTCATTGTGTTCGCGATCCTCATTGTCGTCGGCGCGCTTGCCTGGGGGCTTCGCGCCCGCCGTCTGGCCGGCGCCGCCGTACCGCGAAGGCCGGTATGGGGATGCGGCTACCTTTTCCCATCTTCACGGATGCAATATACGGCATCGTCTTTCGCCCAGCCGCTGGTTACGCAATTCCATCTCTTCATCCGCAACCGCGAGGCTCTCGTGCCGCCGAAAGGCTACTTCCCGGCCGCGTCATCCTATTCCAGCGATAGCGGCGATCCGTTTCTGCGGCTGCTGTTCGCGCCGACCTTCCGCTGGTTCGACCGCATGGCGACCCGTCTCAACGTCATTCAGCACGGGCACATCCACGTTTATGTCCTCTACGTCGCGGCGACGCTGATCGCGCTGCTGATCTGGGAAAGTTTTTAGCCAATGCCGACGCCCGGCTCGCTTGCTGCAACCGTTTGCGCGCTGGTCCTGGCGCCCTTGCTGCTCGGGATCGTCAACCGCACAAAATCATTTGTCGCCGGCCGCCGCGGTCCGCCAGTGCTGCAACTTTACTGGGATCTCGCGAAATATCTGCGCCGCGGCGCGGTCTATGGCGACACGACGAGCTGGCTGTTCCGGCTCGGTCCGGTGATCGGCCTGGCGGCGGCGGCCGCCGCACTGCTGGTCACGCCGTTCGGCGGCATCGCCGCGCCAGTGCCGTTCACGGGCGATCTGATCGTGCTTGCCGGGCTGCTTGCGCTCGGCCGGTTCGCAACCGTACTCGCGGCGCTCGACACCGGTTCCAGCTTCGAAGGCATGGGTGCGAGCCGCGAGATGCATTTCGCCGCGCTGGCCGAGCCCGCCCTCCTGCTGGCGCTGGCGACATTGGCGCACGCGACGGATTGCCTGTCGCTGACGGCGATCTATCGCGCTATCGACGCCGCCGCCTGGATCGGCGCGCTGCCGACATTCGCACTCACGGCAATGACGCTGGTGGTGCTGATGCTCGTCGAAAATACGCGGATTCCGGTCGACGATCCGACCACCCATCTCGAACTGACGATGATCCACGAAGTGATGGTCCTCGATCACAGCGGGCCGGACCTCGGCTACATCCACTACGCCGCCGCGCTGAAGTTCTGGATCGTCGGCAGCCTGCTGGTCGGTCTCGTCGTCCCTGTGCGCAGCGGCGATTTCTGGCTCGACCTCACGGCGATGCTTGCCGGCATGGCCGGATTGGCGGTGGCGGTCGGGATCATCGAATCAGCGATGGCGCGCTATCGGCTCGTGCACGTGCCGCAATTCATCGTCGGCGCCGCCACCCTCTCCGCGGTCGCCTTTATCATCAGGCTGGTGTGACAGATGTTTGCGTTGCTCGACACGATTCACGCCGTCGGTCTGTTGACCTGCTTCGCGCTGCTCGCCACCAGCCGCATCGGCGCCTGTATTCGCTGGCTTTCCTTTCAGGGCATCCTGTTCGGACTGGTGCCGCTGTTCGTCCACGATGACGGCCTCACCATCAGGGAAGTCGCGCTGGCGGCGGGCAACGTCGCCCTCAAAGGAATCGTCTTCCCGTGGGTGCTGCTGCGGCTGCGCGCTCGCGCCGACTACAATCGCGAGGTGCAGCCGTTCGTCAGCTTCATCATGTCGATCCTGTTCGGAACTCTCGCTCTCGCCTTGTCGGTCTGGCTGACCATTCAGATGAAGCCGGCGCTCAGGGAAGCGCCCTTCGGCATGCTGGATTCGTCGATCTTCCTGATCTTTGTCGGCCTCTTTCTGATCATCAGCCGGCGCAACGCGTTGATGCAGGTCATCGGCTACCTGGTGCTCGAAAACGGCATCTTCCTCTTCGGCGTGATCACGGTGGTCGGGACCCCGCTACTCGTCGAGCTCGGGGTGCTGCTCGATGCGTTTGTCGGCGTCTTCGTGATGGGGATCGCCATCTATCACATCAACCGCGAGTTCGGCTCGATCGACGTCGATCGCCTGACGGCGCTGAAGGGATAGCACGTGTACGCGGACGAATCGATCGTTGCGGCGCTCGCCGTGTCGATCCTTGGCAGCCTGCTCTGCCTCCTGTTGCGCCGGCCGCAGCACGTGCTGACGACCATCGTCGGCGCTTCGTTGGCGGAGCTGCTGCTCGCCGGCAATATCTGGGCTGCGGTCGTCGGCGGCAAGGGCTTCGTGGCGGCAGCCGGCCAATGGCTCTATGTCGACGCCTTTTCCGCTTTCCACATGGTCGTGCTGGCGCTGGTGTTCGTCCTGAGCTCGGCCTTTGCCGGCGTCTATTTCGGGCATGAGGCTGACGACGTCTTCACATCCGCCGTCGCCCGCCGCTTCGGCGCGCTGTGGCTCGGCGCCCAGACGGCGATGCTGCTGGTCCTGGAATCGAACAATCTCGGCATCATGTGGGTCGGCATGGAAGCGACCACGTTGCTGACCGCCTTCCTGATCTCGCTGCACCCGAGCGGGCTGTCGCTCGAGGCGATGTGGAAGTACCTGATCATCTGCTCGATCGGCATCGCCTTTGCTTTCATGGGAACGCTGCTGGCCGCGGCGTCGATCCAGTCGGACGGTGGTGGCGCGGCGGCAGACGCGCTGTTCTGGACGAAGCTCGCCTCCCCCCAGGCGCATCTCGATCCGACCCTGATGAAGTTTGCCTTCGTCTTCGTCCTCGTGGGCTACGGCACCAAGGCGGGCCTGGCGCCGATCCATTCCTGGCTCCCTGACGCGCACAGCCAGGCACCGGCGCCGGTTTCCGCGATGTTCTCCGGCTTCCTCTTAAACACCGCGCTCTATTGCATCATGCGCTTCGTTCCGCCGGTCCAGCACGCGCTCGGACGGCAATTCGCGAGCGAGCTGCTGATCGTGTTCGGCACGCTGTCGATCGTCGTCGCCGCCGGGTTCATCGTGTTCCAGAAAGACGCCAAGCGGCTCCTCGCCTATCACAGCGTCGAGCATATGGGCATCATCACGCTCGGCTATGCGCTCGGCCCCATCGGCAGCTTCGCGGCGTTGTTCCATACGCTGAACCATTCCGTCTGCAAGGCACTGGCATTTTTCGCCGTCGGACGTCTTGGCCAGCGCTTCGGTAGCCACGACATGCACGCGATCGCCGGGGCGCTGCGCGCCGATCGCCTGTGGGGATCGGCGCTCGTGGTCAGCGTGCTGGCGCTCATCGGGGTGGCGCCGTTTTCGATCTTCATGAGCGAATATCAATTGCTGCGGGCCGTGATCGGCGCGGGCGCATGGGTGACGCTGGTGCTGTTTCTCGCCGCCGGCGGCGTGGTCTTCGTCGCGGCGCTGCGGCACCTGATCGATATGGCATTCGGCGCTGCGGGTGAGCATGACCGGGGCGCGCGCGACGGCACGTTGGCGACCCCGATCGTCGTGCTGGCAACGGTACTGCTCCTGCTGCTCGGCATCTGGATGCC
>Ga0187856_1003917_pt1 | contig 10116 bp, 9 predicted proteins | sample June2016WEW_8_40_FD_132443 | JGI IMG/M metagenome (GOLD analysis project Ga0187856, IMG submission 132443) | Peatland microbial communities from SPRUCE experiment site at the Marcell Experimental Forest, Minnesota, USA - June2016WEW_8_40 | ecosystem: Environmental > Terrestrial > Soil > Wetlands...
CAGGAAAGCCCCATGCCCGAGCGATCCCAGGACCCACGGGCCTTCTGGCGCGTCAAGTCGCTCGAAGAGATGACGACCGCGGAATGGGAGAGCCTTTGCGACGGCTGCGCGCGCTGCTGTCTGGTCAAGCTCGAGGACGAGGACAGCGGCGAAATTCACTTCACCGACCTCGGTTGCAAATTGTTGGACGGCCAGACTTGCCAGTGCCTCGACTACCGCCGCCGCCAGCGGCGCGTCCCCGATTGCGTCAAGCTGACGCCCGAAGCCGTGCGCTCGCTGAGCTGGCTCCCCGTGACCTGCGCCTATCGGGTTCTGGCCGAAGGGGGCGAGCTCGCGTGGTGGCATCCCCTGGTTTCCGGCTCGCCGGAGACGGTGCACGAGGCGGGCGTTTCCGTGCGCGGACGCGTGGCGGCGAGCGAAGAGGATTTGCCGATCGAACTGTGGCCCGAGCACATCGCGCTCTGGCCCAACCGGCCGCCGCGGCGCTCGCGCAAATGAGGGTTTGCGCGCGCCCGCCTTTGGCCTAAGGCCGCCAGCGCGCGAGCGTCGCGTCGATCCAGGCGCGTTGCGGGGCGATGAGCGGCCCCTGCGTCAGCGCGCCGCAATGGCGCCCGCGAGGGCCGGACGTCCACGCGACGATCGCCAGCACCGTCTCGCCGTCGTCGGAAAAAAGCGGGCCGCCGGAATCGCCGGCGCAGGCGCCCGCGCCGGCTTGATCTCCGTCTTCGGCCCACAGCAGGATCTTGGACAGCGGCGCGCGCACCTTGAGGCTGGCGCTGCGCAACGCGCCGCCGGTCAGCGGCTCGCCCTCGCGGGCGATTCCGTAGCCGGCGAGGATCGTCGTTTGCCCGATCGCCGGCCCGTCTCCCCAAGCGAGCTTGGGCGCGGTGAAGCGCGAGGCGAGCGGCGTCTGGGTCTCCACCAGCGCGAGATCGACCGAGACGACGCGCTGGGCGATTGCGTCGGCGCGATAGAGCGGATGGGCCGCCGCCGCCTGCACCGCCACCACCACCGGCCTTCCCGCCTCGTCGCGATAATGGACGAGCATGTCGGCGACGGGACGCAGGCAATGCGCGGCGGTCAGAACGACGCGCGGCCCGAGAACCACGCCAGAGCAGAAGCCCGCCTTGTCGGCGCCGCGCGTCAACACCATGACGACGTGGTTCGCGAAGCGGGCGTCTTCGTCGGCCGCGCCGACCACGGCGGCCGCGGGAGCGACCCAGCCGAGGCTGGCCGCCGCCAGCCACGCCAGCGCGCCGGCAATCGAATGAGCGCCTCGGTTTCGCAGGATCATGCCCTTGCCTAACCTGTGCCGGCCCGCGCGAGCAAGCCCGCGGCGTCCCGCGGGATTGGCCTTGGAGGAGACGCTCGGCTATATTCATTTCCCATTCAGGGGCGGGGGGGGAAGGCTGGGGCATGGGGCTTAGGTCGCGGATTGTGCTCGCCTTGGGGTTTTGCGCCTTGGGCCTTGGGGCGCCGGCGGGTTCGCGGGCGAGCGAGGTCGAGGGGCATTCGGGGGTGAAGCGGGCGTGCCTGGCGCCGAGCGAGACGCGCGAGGAGATCAAGGCGCGCCATCTCCTGGAGCCGTTTGCGGTGCTCAAATCGGCGGCGGCGCAATTCAAGGCGGAGGCGCTTTCGGCCAAGCTTTGCCATCTCGGCGACGAATTGGTTTACGAGATTGCGTTGTTGCATCGCGACGGTCGGCTGGTCCACGTGGTGATGAACGCGGCGACGGGCAAGCTTTTGGGCGCGCGCAACGCGCGCGAGCCGGCGCCGAAGATTTGATCGGAAGGGGATGCGGCGGAAACATGCGTCTGCTGGTTGTCGAGGACGATCGCGATCTCAACCGCCAGGTGGTGGCGGCGCTGGAGGGGGCGGGCTATGCGGTGGACCGCGCTTTCGACGGCGAGGAAGGCTGGTTTCTGGGCGACACCGAGCCCTATGACGCGGTGGTTCTCGACATCGGCCTGCCCAAGCGCGACGGCGTTTCGGTTTTGGAGGCCTGGCGCAAGGACGGGCGGGCGATGCCGGTGCTGATTTTGACGGCGCGCGATCGCTGGAGCGACAAGGTGCAGGGTTTCGACGCCGGGGCCGACGATTACGTCGCCAAACCGTTTCATATGGAGGAAGTGCTGGCGCGGCTGCGGGCGCTGCTGCGCCGCGCCGCGGGCCATGCGTCGAGCGAGCTGGCGGCGGGGCCGGTGCGCCTGGACGCGCGCGCCGGGCGGGTCAGCGTCAACGGCGCCGCGGTCAAGCTGACCAGCCACGAATATCGGCTGTTGTCGTATCTGATGCACCATTGCGGGCGCATCGTCTCGCGCGGCGAGATCGTCGATCATCTCTACGACCAGGATTTCGATCGCGATTCGAACACGATCGAGGTTTTCGTCGGGCGGCTGCGCCGCAAGCTCGGGGTCGACGTGATCCAGACCGCGCGCGGTCTGGGCTACATCGTCGAGGCCGACGCCGAATCGGGCGGCGCGGCGGGCAAGCGCGGGAGCGCGCGCTGATCGGCGCCGGCGCGCGGCGCGGCCGATCGGGATCGCGGCGATGCTCAAATGGGGCTGCGAACTCGGGTTGACAAACGCTCGAAGCCATCGACACAGCGCGCCGTCGCATCGCGGGAGCGCCGGCGTTGACCCGGATTCGGAGCGCTGCATGCTCAAAGCGCTGAACGCGCAATCGATCGCCTCGCGTCTGTTCATTTCGGCGGCGTTCTGGAGCTCGACGATTCTGATCGTGGCCGGGCTGGGGCTTTCCGCGCTCAACGCGCGCTCGAGCGAAGCCAGTTTCGACGAGCAGCTCGGGGTCTATCTCAAGGCGCTGGTGGCCAATGTCGCGGTGGTCGGGGACGAGGCGCGGGCGGGGGCCTCGCCGGTGATCGATCCGCAGTTCGAACTGGCGTTTTCCGGCTGGTACTGGCAGATCGCGCGGCTCGACCGGGATCCCCCGGAGATTCGCACCTCGCGCTCGCTGTTCGCGACGCAGCTGCCGGGCCTGGGCGAGGCGGGCGAGACGGGCGAGCGCGGCGCGGTGCGCAGCGGCTATGTCGCGGGGCCCGGCGACAAGCCCTTGCGCATGATCGAGCGCGAGATCGACGCGGGCGAGGAGGGCCGCTACCTCATTCAGGTCGCCGCCAACGCCGAGGTGATTCAGGGGCAGATCGAGCATTTCGAATATGCGCTGGCGGCGACGTTTCTGGTGCTGGCGGTGGCGCTTCTGGGCTCGACGGCGCTGGCGGTGCGCTTCGGCCTGCGTCCGCTCAGGGTGTTGCAGGAAGGGCTGGCGGCGGTGCGGCGCGGCGAGGCCGAGCGGATCAGCGGGCAATTTCCCCAGGACGTCGCGCCGCTCGCCGCCGAGGTCAATCTTCTGCTCGAGGCCAATCGCGGCGTGGTCGAGCGCGCGCGCACCCAGGTCGGCAATCTCGCCCACGCGCTGAAGACGCCGCTCAGCGTCATCGTCAACGAGGCCGATTCCAACAGCCCCCGGCTCGCCGAGAAGGTGCGCGAGCAGGCGGGGGTGATGCGCCGCCAGGTGAGCTTCTATCTCGACCGCGCGCGGGCGGCCGCGCGCGCCAGCGCCGCCGGCGCGGCGACCGAGGTTCGGCCGGTGATCGAAGGGCTGGCGCGCACCTTCGAGAAGGTCTACCGCGACCGCGCGCTCGCCTTCGCCATCGAGGCGCAGGACGGCCTGCGCTTTCGCGGCGAATCGCAGGATCTGACCGACCTGGTCGGCAATCTCCTCGACAACGCCGGCAAATGGGCGCGCGCGCGCGTGGTCATCCGCGCCGAGCGCGATCCGACCCCCGACGCGGCGGGCCGGCTCTATTTCATCGCCCGGATCGACGACGACGGCCCGGGTCTCGATCCGCAGGCGCGCGCCGCGGCGCTGGTGCGCGGACAAAGGCTCGACGAATCGCGGCCCGGCTCGGGCCTGGGGCTTTCGATCGTCGCCGACCTCGCGGCGATTTACGGCGGCTCGCTGCGCCTCGAGGAGAGCCCGCTCGGCGGCTTGCGCGCGAGCCTGCGGCTGCCCAGGCTTTGAGGAGGCGCCCGCGACTTCGACGCGGGCGCCAAGGGGGCGCGGCCGGAGCGCCTCAGGGCTGCGAATCCGGGTCGACAACCGCATGGGAGCCATCGACACAGCGCGCCGTCGAGCTCTCGAGGCGAATGCGAAGCATTCGTCCGTTGGAGAGCCTCTTTTTCCGACCGTCCGGGCCTGTCAAGGACGGCCCGGACGGTCGGAATTTTTGCATCCAAGAGGTCGACGGCGGGGACCGTCGCATCGCCGGAGCGCGCGCGTCGACCCGAGTTCGCGGCCCTGCGGACGGCCTCGGCCGGCCCGGCGCGAGGCGCGCTTAGGAGAATATGCCTATTTCCCAGCGCCGGAAATATGCTTTAAGAACCGCCGCGCGTCGCCCGGCGAACGCCGGCGCCGCGGGAAGCTGAGCGTTCGGCCGCGTCTCGTCGGTTCGCCGCGCCGCGCCGCTCGAGAGGCCGTATTGATGCTGTGGTTCGTCCTTGCCGGAATGACAGGCCTCGCGGTGTTGTGCGCGCTGTGGCCGCTGGCGTTTCGTCGCAAGGGCGGCGCCGAGGCGGCGAGCGAGGTCGCCTTCTACCAGGCCCAGCTCGGCGAAATCGATCGCGACGTCGAGCGCGGGCAATTGCCGGCCGGGGAAGCCGCCGGGGCGCGCGCCGAGGCGGGGCGGCGCCTGATCGCGGCGAGCGCGGCGGCGCCGGGCCGGAGCGGGGCGGGCGACGCCGCGACGCCGCGGCGCATCGGCGCGGCGCTCATCGTGATCGTCGTTCCCCTGGTCGCGCTCGCCCTTTACGCCGATCTGGGCCGGCCGGACATGCCCGACGCGCCGCTCGCCGGGCGCCTGGCGGACGCCAAGAGCGCCGACGGCGTGGAGGCGGCGATCGCGCGCATGGAAGCGCATTTGACCGCCTCGCCCGACGACGCCAAGGGCTGGGCGGTGATCGCGCCGGTCTATATGCACCTGGGACGCTTCGACGACGCGGTCGCCGCCTTTGGCGAGATTTTGCGGCTCGAGGGCGAAAGCGCGACCCGCCGCGCCGCTTACGGCGAAGCGCTGGTGGGAGCGGCGGGCGGAATCGTCACCGCGGACGCGCGCGCCGCCTTCGACAAGGCGCTCGCCGATGAGCCGAGCCTGCCCGCGGCGCGCTTCTATCTCGGGCTCGCCGCCGAGCAGGACGGCGACAAGGCGAAGGCGATCGCGATTTACCAGGGATTGCTGAGCGAGACGCCCGCCGACGCGCCCTGGGCCGCCGCGCTCGCGGCGCGGCTGGCGGCCGTCAAGGGCGAGAGCGCCCCCTCCGCGCCGGCGAGCGCCGCGGCGAGCGCCGCCCCGCCCGCTCCGGCGAGCCAAGCGCCGGCGCCCTCGGCCGCGGCGGACGACGATCAGCAGGCGCAGATCCGCGGCATGGTGGAGCGGCTGGCGACGCGGCTGGCGCAACAGGGGGGCGACGCCGACCAATGGGGGCGCCTGATCCGCTCCTACGCCGTGCTGCGCCAGCCGGACAAGGCGCGGGAGGCGCTGGCGACGGCGCGCAAGGCGCTGGCGGGCGACCAGAGCGCGGGGCCCAAGCTCGACGCGCTGGCGCGGCAACTGGGAATCGAGGGCGAGAGCGCCGCGTCGGCGCCGACGGGCGAGGCGAGCGCCGCCCCGTCCGCCGCGCCCGCCGCGCCCGCAGCGACGAGCCAAGCGCCGGCGGCGGCTTCGAGTCAGGCGGCGGCTCCGGCCGCTTCGAGCGCGGCGGCGGCGGGTTCGGACGACGATCAGCAGGCGCAGATCCGCGGCATGGTGGAGCGTCTGGCGACGCGGCTGGCGCAACAGGGGGGCGACGCCGACGCCTGGGGGCGCCTGATTCGCTCCTATTCGGTGATGCGCGAAGCGGACAAGGCGCGGGAGGCGCTGGCGACGGCGCGCAAGGCGCTGGCGGGCGACCAAAGCGCGGGGCCCAAGCTCGACGCGCTGGCGCAGCAACTGGGCCTGGAGGGCGGGAACGCTTCGTCGGCGCCGGCGGGCGAGGCGAACGCCGCCCCGTCCGCCGCGCCCGCGGCTCCGGCCAGCCAAGCGCCGGCGGCGACGAGCCAAGCGCCGCCGGCGACGAGCCAAGCGCCCGCGGCGGCGGCGGCGGGGCCGGACGACGCGCAGCAGGCGATGATCCGGGGCATGGTGGAGCGGCTGGCGACGCGCCTTTCGCAGAGCGGCGGCGACGCGGACCAATGGGGGCGCCTTATTCGCGCCTATTCGGTGATGCACGAACCGGACAAGGCGCGGGACGCGCTCGCCGCGGCGCGCAAGGCGCTGGCGGGCGACGCGGCGGCGGGGCCGGGCCTCGACGCGCTGGCGCGCGAACTGGGAATTGGAGGCTGATCGGTGACGCGCAAAGGCCGCAGGCTCGCCCTCATCGCCGTCGCGCTCGGCGTCGTCGCCGGCGCGGCCGGCTTGGCGCTCTATGCGCTGAGCGACAACATCGTGTTCTTCTACAGCCCCAGCGAGATTCTCCAGAAGAACGTGCAAAGCGGCGCGCGGATGCGCATCGGCGGCCTGGTCGAGCCCGGTTCGGTGGTCAAGGCGGCGGGCGACCGGCTGGATTTTTCCATCACCGACGGCGCCAACGCGGTCAAGGTGTCCTACGCCGGGTTGCCGCCCGATTTGTTTCGCGAGGGCCAGGGCGTCGTCGCCGAGGGCGTGCTGGAGGGGCCGGGGCGCTTGCGCGCCGAAACGATCCTGGCCAAGCACGACGAACGCTACATGCCGCGCGAAGTGGTGGACGCGCTGAAGAAGCAAGGCCGTTGGCAAGAAGGGGACGCCAAGCCATGACCGTGGAAATCGGACATTTCGCGCTGATCCTGGCCCTCGCCCTGGCGCTGGTCCAGTCGATCGCGCCGCTGATCGGCGCCTGGCGCGCCGATCGCGCGCTGATGGGCGTCGCCTCGAGCGCGGCGATCGGGCAATTCGCGCTGATCCTCGTCGCGTTCGGCGCGCTGGCCTGGGCGCATCTGGCCTCCGATTTCTCGGTGCTCAACGTCGCCGAGAATTCGCACAGCGCGGTGCCGACGCTCTACAAGCTCTCGGGCATCTGGGGCAACCACGAAGGCTCGATGCTGCTGTGGGTTCTCATCCTGGCGACCTTCGGCGCGCTGGTGGCGGTGTTCGGGCGCGCGCTGCCGGCGCAACTGCGCGCCAACGCGCTCGCCGTCCAGGGCCTGATCGGCGTCGCCTTTCTCCTCTTCATCCTGATGACCTCGAATCCGTTCGAGCGCCTGTCGCCGGCGCCGTTCGAGGGGCGCGATCTCAATCCGATCCTGCAGGATCTCGGCCTGGCGATCCATCCGCCGCTGCTCTATCTGGGCTATGTCGGCTTCTCCATCGTCTTTTCCTTCGCCGCCGCGGCGCTGATCGAGGGACGCATCGACGCCGCCTGGGCGCGCTTCGTGCGCCCCTTCGCCCTGGTCGCCTGGTGCTTCCTGACGCTCGGCGTGGCGATGGGATCCTATTGGGCCTATTACACGCTGGGCTGGGGCGGCTTCTGGTTCTGGGACCCGGTGGAGAACGCCTCGCTGATGCCCTGGCTGGCGGGGACCGCGTTCGTCCATTCGGTGGCGGTGATGGAAAAGCGCGACGCGCTGAAGGTGTGGACGATCTTTCTCGCCATTCTCGCCTTTTCGTTTTCGCTGCTGGGCACCTTTCTGGTGCGCTCGGGGGTGCTGACCTCGGTGCACGCCTTCGCCAGCGACCCCCGGCGCGGCGTGTTCATCCTCATCATTCTCGCCCTGTTCATCGCGGGCTCGCTGAGCCTGTTCGCCTGGCGCGCGCCGCTGCTCAAGCAGGGCGGCCTGTTCGCGCCGGTTTCGCGCGAGGGCGCGCTGGTGCTCAACAATCTGCTGCTGACCACCGCCTGCGCGACGGTGTTCTTCGGCACGCTCTATCCCTTGGCGCTGGAGCAGTTCACCGGCGAGAAGATCACCGTCGGCGCGCCGTTTTTCAACATGACCGCCGGCGTGCTGCTGCTGGCGCTGTGCTTCGTCACGCCGTTCGGCTTCTCGCTCGCCTGGAAGCGCGGCGATCTCATCGGCGTCGCCCAGCGCCTGAGCGTGGCGCTCGTCGCCGGCTTCGTCGTCTTCGTCGCGCTGATCGCTTATGTCAGAGGCGGGCCGGTTCTGGCGCCGATCGCGGCGGGGATGGCGATCTTCGTCATCCTCGGCTCGCTCGCCGAAATCGTGGCGCGCATCTGGCGGCGCGGCGTCTCGCTCTCGACCGCCTTGGCCCGCGCGCGCGGCCTGCCGCTGTCGTTCTGGGGCGGCGCGCTCGCCCATATGGGCGCCGGGTTCGCCCTGCTCGGCCTCGCCGCGACGGGCTTCGGCGCCGAGGCCATCGCGACGATGCGCGTCGGCGCGCCGCAGACGGTCGGCCCCTATGAGATCGTCGTCGATTCCGTGGGCGAGCGCGCCGGCCCCAATTATCGCGAAACCGTGGCGGCGATGACGATCCGCTCGGGCGGCCAAGTCGTGGCTGCGATCGAGCCGGCGCGCCGGCAGTTCGCGGCGCGCCAGATGGCGACGACGCAGGCGGGCATCGCCACGCTCGATTTCGGCCAGGTCTACGTCTCCATCGGCGATCCCGCGGCCGACGGCGGCGTGCCCGCGCGCCTCTATTGGAAGCCGCTGGTGACGCTGATCTGGCTCGGCGCCTGCCTGATGGCGCTGGGCGGCGCGTTCTCGCTCACCGACCGGCGTCTGCGCTTCGGCGCGCCGGCGCGGGCCAAAGCCGGCGCCGCCGCCGCGGCCGCGGCGGCGCGCTGACGATGAAAGCGCTGCGCGCCGCCCTCTTCGCCGCCTTCGCCGCTGTGGTCCTGGCCGCCGCCGCCGCGCACGCGGTGCAGCCCGACGAAGTGATGAAGGACCCCGCCCTCGAGGCGCGCGCCAGGGCGCTGTCGTCCGAGCTGCGCTGCATGGTGTGCCAGAACCAGTCGATCGACGATTCCGACGCCTCGCTGGCGCGCGACATCCGCCTCTTGATCCGCGATCGCATCGCCAAGGGCGAAAGCAACGAGACCGTGCGCGCCTTCCTGGTCTCGCGATACGGCGCCTTCATCCTGCTCAAGCCGCCCCTCGAGCGGGAGACGCTGCTGCTGTGGCTCAGCGCCCCCCTCACCCTCGCCCTCGGCGCCCTGGCGATCTGGGCCGCCATGCGCCGCCCCCCCGAGCCCGCCCCCAAGCTGACCCCCGAAGAAGAACAACGCCTCGCCGCCCTCCAACGCGACCACGAGCCCGCCTAGCCGCGCCGCAAGGCCGCCCGCCCCCGAATTCCGCTCCGATTTGCGCCCCTTGCCCGACGCCCCGCGCGGCGCCAAAAGGAAGCCCCGTTCCGGAGCCCGTCCCATGTTGCATGTCGTCCCCGCCTTCTCGCGCATCGGCGAGGAAAACGCCTTCGCCGTTCTCGCCAAGGCGGCGGAGCTGCAGCGCCAGGGGCGCGACATCATCAACCTCGGCATCGGCCAGCCCGATTTCAAAACCCCGCCTCATATCGTCGAGGCGGCGGTCAAGGCGTTGCGCGACGGCGAGCACGGCTACACCGCGGCGACGGGAATCCTGCCCTTGCGCGAGGCCGTGGCGGCCGACCTTGATCGCCGCTTCGGCGTCCAAGTCTCGCCCGACCTGGTGCTGATCGTGCCCGGCGGCAAGGTCACCATGCATATGGCGATCCTGATGTTCGGCGAGCCGGGCGTCGACATTCTCTATCCCGACCCCGGCTTTCCCATCTATCGCTCGATGATCGAATTCACCGGCGCGCGGCCCGTGCCGATTCCGATGCGCGAGGAGAACGGCTTCGCCTTCTCGGCCGAAGAAACGCTCGCGCTGATGACGCCGCAGACCCGTCTCGTCATTCTCAACTCGCCCGCCAATCCGACCGGCGGCGTCACGCCCCGCGAGGAGATCGACAAGCTGGTGGCGGGGCTCGCGCGCTGGCCCGACGCGGCGATCCTGTCCGACGAGATCTACGGCCAGATGACCTACGACAATCATCGCCACCAGACGTTGCTCGCCTATCCCGAAATTCGGGATCGCCTGATCCTGCTCGACGGC
>Ga0187856_1003928_pt1 | contig 10101 bp, 10 predicted proteins | sample June2016WEW_8_40_FD_132443 | JGI IMG/M metagenome (GOLD analysis project Ga0187856, IMG submission 132443) | Peatland microbial communities from SPRUCE experiment site at the Marcell Experimental Forest, Minnesota, USA - June2016WEW_8_40 | ecosystem: Environmental > Terrestrial > Soil > Wetlands...
AACAGGATCCCTATTCGAGGGTCATTGCGGAATGCGCTGTATCGACTGCTATTATGTTTATCGCGGCAAGGTTCGAATCCAATGCGCATGTAGATTTTCCGAATATAGCGAGGCAGGTCGTAAATCAGATCGGTTATGATCAGCATGCCTTTAATGCAAAGACGTGCAGTGTCGTGACGAGCTTAAAGGAATTGCCTCATGATGAGGATTATTACTTCGATGAAAGAGAACTGTCAGATGCAGAGATCGATGCAATTCCAGCGCGGAACCAGGTTACCGTCTTTGGTTTTGCCTGCAATCAGACGTCTGCGCTTCTCCCCTTGCCTATCTGGCTGGCCCATAGGTTGGCGAGGCGACTGACTTCCGCCAGGCTCCAGAAAATACTCTCCTATCTTGCTCCTGATGGAAAGACTCAGGTGGGGATCGAATACAGAAACGGAAAGCCGTCCAGGATTCACAGCATAACGGTCATTGCCAGTCAGGATAGGCCGACAGAATCAGGGGGACCTGATATGAAAAGACTTCAGGACGATATCAGGCAGGCTGTCATAGATTCTGCATTTCTGGACGAGGATATAAAGCCCGACAGAAACACAGAGATATTTATAAATCCTGACGGCTCATTTATCGTGGGAGGGCCTTCAGTGCATTCCGGGCTAACGGGGAGAAAAAATGCGATCGATACGTACGGAGAATACTCTCGACAAAGCGGAGCAGCCCTGAGCGGCAAGGATCCTGTGCGTATAGACAGGATAGGTGCCTATGCAGCCCGCTATGCGGCAAAAAATATCGTTGCCGCAGGACTTGCCGACGAGTGCGAAATACAGCTCAGCTACTCCATCGGGCTTTCCAGGCCTGTAAGCATTCAGGTCGAGACCTTCGGAACAGGCATAATCGCAGATGAAGAGATAGCGGAACTTGTTGAGAGACATTTTGATTTCCGTCTTGCAGGAATAATGAAGCAATTCAACCTGAGACACCTGCCGTCAATTTTGAAGGGTGGATTTTACAGAAAGCTCGCAGCATACGGCCATGTCGGAAGAATGGACATAGGACTGCCGTGGGAATTGACTGACAAAGTCCAGGAATTACGAGGGTAAGGCCCTGATGAAAACACTGCCTGAAGAGCGCAAGCAACTCCTCTATGATGATGAAACAGAGAGAAGGCTCCATCTCGGTTCCATAAAGATGCTCTCTGCCCGTGCCGGCCTCTCAGTTGATACGGTTGAACGGCTTTATGAAATCGTTCTGAGTAAATTAAAAAGTGAAGCAAAGATCAGGGATTTTTTACCGATCCTTGTGAGTAGAAGGGTTCGTTACCTGCTGGACAAAAGGGAACTGACAAGGAATGAGTCACCAACGAGGTACCAAGGGAAGAGTGTGTAGCCGAACTATCCGATTAACGATCCCAACATGCGAATAACTCATCGGTCTTCGTTAAGAGAAATGATGTCCAACGAACAGTTGTTTTTTTGATCGGCGCTTATTTCCTTACCCAACTCTTTGGAGGTTCATACTGTTGCAGCCCAACAACTATTGCGTACTTCTTCTTATTCATCCAGGGATTGGGGAATGTGCTTCCAACTTGCGGCACTGACGGCCTGCTCCAGACTCAGTAATCCTACCACCTTTTCCATCAGCGTATCTTGCCGTCCAGTGGCCAAGATGAACGCTTTGACTTCAACCTTGTCAGTCCCTTGGATGTCTTCACTCTCCATAGCTTGGAGCAAAAGTGACTCGTTGACGATCTCCTGGACGAAAAGTGTTCTGATGTGCTGTTCGGCGCTGCTTCGACAGACGGCGCGCAAGATATAGAGGCGCTCTTCGCTTACATCCTCGATTGTCTGGCGATTGATGCTTCTTGCAACCGGCCTCAGGACAAGGTGCGTTATAATAACCAAGCCAGCACCGATGGATGCATGCGGCAAGAAGCCAGAACCGGCCAGCGTCCCGATAGCACCAGCACCCCAAAGAGTGGCTGCAGTATTTAATCCACGAACGTTGATTCCCTCTCTCAGCATGAGGCCGGCGCCAATGAAACCTATGCCGGTGATGACCTGAGCAGCCATTCTGGTATGATCATTCGTCTGAGTCACCAACGAGGAGAGCGAAACGAACAGCGACGCCCCCAAAGCGACCAGGGAGTTGGTGCGTAGGCCTGCAGTGCGCTGTCTCCATTGACGTTCAAAACCGATGAACGCTCCTAACAGTAAGGCTGCCAAGTTATTAATGACGAATTGGTAAAGTGTCATACGTCCCCTCCTCAAACGATCTATGGATTACCAACAATACAAGTCAGTCCATTTAAGATACAGTGAGCAGTGATTTTTTGGGTGACTCAGTCGCTTCTTTTTTATACTGTAACAGGTCTTCTCCTAAATTCAATGGGAGGCATTCAAAAGGAGGTGATGGGATTGGACATCTGCAGAAGTAGTTATCAGGAGTGACGGCAAAAGCTGATAGGGCGAATATCGGCAGATTCGTTGCTCACCTCTATCTTGAATCTATCGTGACACCGCCTCTGCCCTGACACGCTTTCGCCAATCGCTTCTGCATAGGCGTTCCTCCATTTTTGCTTGTTTGTTTCTTGTCTTGATCAGCAAGACATAGAAGATGCGTGTCATTTTTTGTATCCCCAATATGCCCGGAAGAGCGAGCATCATCGGTGGGTCTGTCAAGAAAAGTCAGCAGGCTGCGGACAAAACGCGGAAGGGGCGAGCTCGCTTGCAGGCCTTTGCACGGTGCACACCAATCTGATTATGGATAGCATCTACCCCCCTACAGCTTGATACCACGTCGCCCAGATCACTCTTCGATGAAGGTCCCATTGAATTGTTGTGAACACGTCCGATAACAACTTATGCAACTCTCATCGTGCGAAGGGATGCACTTGTGGCCCCTATAAAGATGGCATAACGCTTTTTTGTCATTTATTCGGTTGAAAGCCCAGATTTCGTACTGCTTATTTTTCTTTCCTCTTGATAAATCGCAGCGGTTCATTTTTTTCACCTCCCTTGAATAAATAGATTGTCTCCATCTTAAACCATTCCTAATTACTTTATAATGAAAAATCTATTACGATTTTGTGAAATTTATCGTGGGGAGGATGTGCGAGAAATAAAAAGTCGTCGGAAGGACTCACCCTGATCAGAACAATTATCTGTGGTTGGGATGAGATGGATGAAGGCGAAGCTCATACTGGTCTCCCTTCAGTGAGCAGATGTTAGGCGCATGGTATTGTATTCAGCATGGCGCTCAAAAGAGGGCAAAGAGTAACGAACAATAGCTTCTTCACAAAGAGTTCATCTTGTTGTCATGAATGTGTAATATCTACACGCCAAGATTACAGTTTCATTGCTCCATGAGACTACCGTGTGAGGAGACAACTCGGCAATGGGACATAGGGATTTTGTCATCCGATTCGAGAGATTCAATTTGTGCGAAATAACCAGAGAGCATGCGGATAAAGATGACTTATAAAGTATTGAAGTATTAGTGATCGATAGGATTGACGAGATCGCGGTGAAAAGCGGGAGTTCTCAATTCGTGAAGGACCTTGCAGCTGACGTAAATCTCTATTATCTCTGGGCGCCAGCCAAGGTGAACGCGAACAGTCTCCCTTTATGGACACTGATCGAAGAGGGTGAACCTTAGTCGTCACTCAAGACGTTTGTCCGAGTTTGAAATATGTTGTTCGCATAGCTTGAAGCAGAGAATCCACACGAGTTTCCGAATATCCGTTTTTTTGAAGTCGAAGGAGCAACCGTAGCAGGAAGTGAAGTGCAAGAAACACGTATATCATATGTCGGTGCCGAGCAGATCGAAGGGCAGTCTATTCTTCTATCCCCCCCAGAGAATCGGTTATCACTTGCTCTGCAACTTCAAGAACCTTCTCTGTTGTTTTCTCTATAACTTCATTGCAGGTCTCGGCATTGCAAAGATAGAAATATCCGCGTTTCTCAAGAATCCCAATAACCTGTTCGCAATTAATTTGTTTTTCATCAAAGTGTATTATCGCGCTTCCCGTAACAATGTGGGTCTCCACCGCCATAATTCCAGCGATTCCCTTCATAAACCATTCAAATTCTTGAGCTTTTCCTGAATTTTCATGAATTGTCTGCGTCTGAATTCTAATTCTGCCAGGTACGTAATGAATGTAATATTCCATGCCACATTCTCTCCACGTCAGGGTTCTCTCTCGAAAATAAGATCTATTCTTATTCTAACATCTTTGTGGTATTGCGGTGATGGCGACCAGTTGATCCGGAGATCACCCCAAAACGGCCGCGATCAGGGCGTTCCAGAAGTTCTTTGCTGAAATCAAGAAGAAAGTGCATATAGGCTATCCCCGGTTCAAGAGGTTGGACCAGTTCAGGTCTTTCACGTTTCCCGGGGGCTGGATGACGGTCAAAGACAAGAAGAGTGGTGTCACGAAGCAGCTTAAGATGGTAAAGTTGAGGCAAGTTCCATCGGAAGCCCTATGTTATGCGGAGACGTGTGAGCTTTCACGATATTCTTATAGCAATGCCTATTGTGGCGCCGTTGATTTTTGTGTCTGCTTTTGGCTGAGGGAGTACCAAGAATGATAATTAGAGTAAAAAGGGGGGAAACCCATCTGAGACGCTGGGTAGAAGTGAGGCTGATAACTAGCTGAATTATATCAATAAAGTTATCAGTGAGAGTGCTGACCCTTCAAGGGCTTTTTCGACAAAAGTGCCGAATATCACTTTGCCTACGATAGTGCCTGCTTGAGAAGCAGCCCTATGGATATACTGATCAGTGTTGAGTGCCCTTGATGTGTCAAAAAAACCTGTCCTCTGGAGTGTGTTAATAATATCGTTGTGGTGTATGGTTTTGGGGTTATAGTTAATGAGAATGCTACCAGTCGTCAAATTAATGTCAACGGTGGCAATGCCGATCATCGTGCTTAAGGTCTTTCTGATTTCATCCGCGGCATCATCGTTCCTTTTGACCACGGGACTCTTTACTCTCAATCTTCCCGGGACATTATGGATGTAGTAACTCATCTCATTCCTCCTTCATTCTGTATTTCTTAAATGTTCTACAATCCGGATAGCCTGAGCATCGAAAGCGGACTATATCACCGTCTATCTTATAAAGGCTCATCGGCCTTGCGCATTCCGGACAAACCGGTTTGCCTCTTACCGTTGCCCTTTTAGAACTAATGGTAAACTGCTTCCCGCATATGATACAGAGATACCTCTGCTTGCCTGTCCAGGCCTTTCCATATTTATAGAGAGCATCACCATCGCACGAAGGACATTTGATCTCGTCTACCGGTTTCTCGGCCACTGTTCGCACTTTGTTTCTTTCATGAAATATTGTATCCATTGGGGTCACAGCGTGCCCAGTGCGATATCAGGGTTTACCGCCTCACGCAATGTCCTCCGCAAAGAGAAGACATAGTACGAACATGCCTCATGGTGCCTGTTCATGCAGAAGCGGATGTCAGCATCGTCCAGAGATCTTACCAACTTGTCAACAACACCGCACAGAGCTCCGTCAACGCTACCCTTCAGGTACTGACAGATAGATTCTCTCGCTTGATGCATCCCGTCCTCCTTTCTTTCCTTAAAGCTACCATTTTTTTGTTACAAGATTATTACAATCAGGTTAAATCTTTGTCATCAAGTATGATAAGCCACGCACCTATGCAACTTTGGCATAGGCAATGCCGGTTGAGATGAAATAGTGAGCTATGACGACCTTGCATTTCTCCCATTCTCCCGACAAACATGAATCTTTGTCAGCACACTGCAATCTTTCCGGTTCGATGCCCGCCAACTCGCAAATTCCCGTCTTGAAACTCGGACACATTCCAACCACCTCCTTTTATTGATAATAAAATCACACTGAGCTCTTGGCGCAGGTTTGTATCCGGCGACCTGCGGGGTAAACGCCCTTCGGTGTCGGAGTGAGCGTCCGCCGAGGCGCAGAGCGAGGGTAGGTCACTTCTCAGTTCAGAGACTGCGGCCTCGATGATTAAAAAAATCACTTGATGGTATGCTTTTTTCTCGCCAAGAAAGACGGACACTCGTATGTGCAATGATTGTTTCACCGCCAGTCAAAGCGATAAACAGAATGCCCGCTGTCAAAGCAATCGATATGATTATGGTCTCATTCATATCTCGTGCTGATCGATGGCGATCATAACTTCAACTTATTGAGGTTAACAGAAGAATGTTACGGAAATATGAAGCAATGGTTAAATCTCCATATCATCAGCCCTCAACGGCAACAGCAGGTTTGAAAAGACGTCGATTTGCGCATGGTGCGAGAAGCGATTGATCCTAGCCCAACGGCAAATAGAAGATTGACAAGATGTTCTCCCTTGTATATATTGATAATATACTGACATGAAAGATGGGATCGACATAGTATCTCTCGCTGAAGGTTTCGAATGGGATGAAGGGAATATCGGGAAAAACCGGGAGAAACATCGAGTCTCTTATGTCGAGTGCGAAGAGATGTTTTTTAACAATCCGGTTATCTCTAAGAGGGATGAGACGCACTCAATAAGGGAGGATCGATATTTCCTATTGGGTAAAACGGATACTGAGAGATTGCTTTTCGTTGTGTTCACCTTGAGAGGCACGAAGATAAGAATAGTTTCAGCACGTGACATGAACCGGAAGGAGAAAAGAGTATATGAGCAGACTCAAGAAGATGCCTACATTTAAGTGCGAAGCAGAGGAATCTGAGTTTTGGGCAACGCATGATTCCTCTGAGTATATTGACTACTCGATGGCAAAACGGGTTGTTTTCCAGAACTTAAAGCCATCTACTAAGACGATCTCCATTCGTCTGCCCGAATCTCTTATCAAACATCTTAAGTTGCTAGCGAACAAAAGGGATGTTCCTTATCAGTCGCTGTTGAAGATGTTCCTGTCTGAGAAGGTGCAGGAAGAATTGCACAGCGCGGCCAAGTAAGGGGGCCGATTCCGAAAGCGGGGGGAAAAGGGTGTTAAGCTGCGACCGTCTCGGATGACGCCTGCAGGGGGGAATCTGCCCCGTTCTTTTTTTTGACCATGGCACCTTAAGTTTACTAGATGACCTGCTCTTCAGCCGCGTGTGGCCGGCTATGTCTGATGAAGACAGGGTTATATAATGGGGATGGAGGAGCTTTTAACTCTTCATGACGAAAGAATCAGTCCATAAGTGGAAAAGGTTTCTTTCCAGGAGCATGGGAAGCATAGGGGTCATCCTTATCGTCCTATTGGCCCTATACTTCCTTTTCCCTAAGCTCATCGGTTTAGAGTCGATACGGGCGAAGATCAAGGCCCGCATCTCCCAAGAAATTGCGGGCACCATGGATTTTCAAAAAATGGATGTCTCTCTGTTCCCCCAACCGCGAATAGTGATCGACCATGCGAAGTTCGCGTTCCCGGGAACCGCAGAGGGAACCATCGACTCACTCATAATTTACCCACGCTTATTTCCCCTTCTCGCAGGGAAGGTTACAATCGCACGGATTCAGCTTGAGGCCCCTCATGTATCACTCACCGTCCCTGCGAGAGGGATACACAGCAAGATACCTTTTTCTGCTTCGGACATCGAAGAGAAGCTATCTCTCGTTTTGAACACCCTGGCATCCAACGCACCCGACATCGCGATTGCTATAGAGAAAGGGAGCATCAAAATAACCGATCCGAACCGCCTCCTTTTCTCATTCCAGGACCTTGATGGACAGATCGTCCTCCCTCCCGGGCGAGTCAGCATAACCCTCATCTGCAGCTCCAACATCTCAAAGAGCATTTCCCTCGGGATACGATTAGACCCAAAGGATTTCACATGCATTGGTACTCTCAAGCTGACAGGCTTAAAGCCACAGCTCATCATCCCTTATTTTTTCCCCGATGCTCTCGGGCATCTTGGAGATTCTGAAGGAAATCTCATGCTCTCTTTCAGGATGCTTGGGTTCAAAGACCTGCAGGCAGCAGTGCAAGGCTCCTTCAAAGACCTGACCTTCCTGAATAAGAACGAAAGGATTCTCCTGAAGGGAGTCGGAATAAACGGAGCCCTTGCCCTGACCAATGACAAGAATGAGATAACATTAAACGAACTGAAACTTGAGTACCCACGACTCACCCTAAGCGGTGCACTCATGTTTGATAAAGCTCTGCAGGACTTCGGGTTAGAGCTGACCGGCAGCCAAGTGGATGTCTCGTCCTTGCGGAATGTGGCTCTCTCACTGGCGGGGAAGGTTCCTATCGTCCAGGATATTTTTGGGTATGTGAGGGGAGGAAATGCGTCCTTCATCACGCTACGCAGTCACGGAGCTTCACTGAAAGACCTGGGGAAAACAGAGAGCATACTGGTCAAAGGCCTCATGAAGGGAGGGGAGATTTTTGTCCCGGGTCCGCATCTGGATTTCAAGGAGGTGAATGGAGATTGCATCATTTCTAAGGGCATCCTGGAGGGGAAGCATGTTGAAGGAAATCTGGGGAATTCGCAGGTGAGGGATGGGAAACTCAGAGTAGGACTGACGGGGAGGGACGCCCCCCTCCACATAGATGCGGCAGTGAGGGCGGATCTGGCAGAGGCCAGGAATATCCTAAGACGCTTGATAAAGGATGAGCCTTTCCTGAAAGAAATCGATCGCATTCATGCCATACACGGCGAAGCCCGGGGAAGGATTATCCTTGGCGATAGCACAACCTCCGTTAAGCCACGACTGGACTTATCTGAAGTCTCTTTTACCGCTGAGTATCAGCGACTCCCTTTTCCCCTGGTGATCAAAGAAGGCCAATTCATTTATGACGAAAGGCAAATCAGCGTAAAAAAACTCGGCGGCACGCTGGGCATGTCTTCCTTTGCAAAGCTTACCGGTGAATTACGCTTAGGAGATACCCCTTACATCGTAATCCCCTCTGGAAAAGTGAGGATAGATCAGGATGAAGTTTATCCGTGGTTGAAGTCTTTTGACGCAATGAAAGGGTCCCTGGAGGACATCCGCTCAGTGCGCGGGGTCATCACTCTTGATACCCTTCATTTAGAAGGCCCCCTTCAGAAGCCAAAGGAATGGCATTTCATGCTGTCAGGCAAAGTGGAGGACATTGTCCTTGATGGGGCTTTTCTTCCTGCTGCGGCATTTCTGAAAAAGGGAACTGTCGCCGCAAGTGAGGAAAGGATATCTCTCACTGATGCCCATGCAGACATTCTTGATGCGTCGGTGGTCCTGTCAGGCGCCTATCAAGGTTACTTGAGAGGCAGCCGAAAAACTGATATGACCTTCCAGGGAAAGATGGGGCCCCGCTCCCTCCAATGGACTGCGAAGCTTGCAGATCTGCCTCCTCAGATTTCTCTCCAGCATCCCATCACGGTTGAACATGCTCATATCGCACTGGAGGAGGGCGCGGTACGTTTCCAAGGTAAATTGAGAGTCCAGAGGGGCCTGGAGATCGGTGCCGACCTGTTGAAGCATTCAAAAGGACTTGTGATCAATAAGCTCACTATCCATGACGCCTCTTCTGATGCGGTTCTTTCCATTGATCTTCAGGACAAGACATTGAAACTTGCCTTTGCCGGAAACCTGAACTCCGAAACAGTGAACAGGATCATCACCGAGAAAGAATTCCCCGAGGGAAGTATAGCAGGAGATTTCCGGACAGAAATCCAGAGGGAGAAGCCCTTTCGGTTCACCGCGCAGGGGAAGCTCAGAGGGGAAAATATCTCCCTTTCACTGAAACAGGGTGTCTTGCTGACAATAAAAAACCTGTCTATGGACGGTGATGGAAACCGTCTTGCCGTAGACTCCGCATCCCTCGCGGTGGACAACAACCCCTTTTCCCTTCAGGGCAGTCTCAAGTCCACCCCGGAGGACCTGGTGGTTGACATGGATCTTTCCACAGACCGGATCGAATGGGGCAAAATAGCAAAGACGCTAGAAGCAATGGGAAAAACAGAGAACAGCAACACCTGGGACCTTCCCGTGAACGGAACCCTGAGGCTGAAAGCCAATGCTTTCACCTACGACAAATATAGCTGGATGCCTTTGCGTGCGGACATAGCCGTTCATCGTAATGATGTTGCCATTGTGGTGACGAGGGCGACTCTCTGCGGCATTTCCTCACCGGGAAC
>Ga0187856_1003929_pt1 | contig 10101 bp, 9 predicted proteins | sample June2016WEW_8_40_FD_132443 | JGI IMG/M metagenome (GOLD analysis project Ga0187856, IMG submission 132443) | Peatland microbial communities from SPRUCE experiment site at the Marcell Experimental Forest, Minnesota, USA - June2016WEW_8_40 | ecosystem: Environmental > Terrestrial > Soil > Wetlands...
ATGAGACCGACCTCAAGCCGAGCGACGTGCACGTTATGGCATCGACGCATCATCCGGTCCGCGACATCGGCGCTTCGATCTCGTCCGGATCGTTTCCGACCATGGGTATGCTCATCGCGCCGTGTTCGATCCGCACCATGAGCGAAATTGCCACCGGCGTTACGAGTTCATTGCTCACTCGTGCCGCCGACGTGGTGCTCAAGGAGCGCCGCTGCCTGGTGCTTGCCGTGCGCGAGACTCCTTTGCACGCGGGCCATTTGCGTACCATGACGCTCCTGGCGGAGATGGGCGCCATCGTGGCGCCGATTGTTCCCGCCTTCTATAACCGTCCTCAGAGCGTGGACGACATCATCAATCAGACCGTCGGCCGGCTGCTCGATCTGTTCAGTCTCGAATCCGGCGTGGTTAAGCGCTGGCAGGGTAGTCCGGCCAGGTCGCGTCTAGCGAAAGAAGCGGAAAAGTAGCCACCGGCTTTCCGAGGAGATCATGGGGTCGCGCTTTTGGACATTCTCGCTGTCCGTATATGATAGCACTGCTGTCCAGACGGAGTGCCTCGATCTGCAGGATCGTTACGGCATCGATGTCAATCTGCTCTTGTTCTGCGCCTATGTCGGGGTCGTACACCGTGCGATATTGTCGGACTCTGAAGTGAGGCAGGCGGCCGGCGTTGTGGGAGAGTGGCACAAAAACATCGTGCGCAGCCTTCGCGAGGCCCGGCGCGCCCTTAAGCTATTCGCAACGGAGCCGTCGCCGATCGACTCGTCGGCCGCGACATTGCGCGCAAGCGTCAAGACCATGGAGCTCGAGGCTGAGCGGCTCGAGCAAACGATGTTGGAGGACTGGAGCGCTTTGCGCGTCGATGCCTGGCCGCGGGCTCAGCCGACTGAAGCGGTCGTGGCCAACATCCAGACGTTGTTTGCAATTTGCGACGGATCGGCTCAGCGATTGGACCTGCCGAAACATCTCATTGCTGCCGCTCTCGTCGCTACGCGGCAAATTTAGACTTGCGGGCCACATTGGCGCGCAGCATGCCGAGAGCAATGACCGGCATGAGAACTGGCCAACCGCGCGGTAGCCTTGGGCAGTCGCTGCAGCTTGTGGAATACCAGACGAGTTGAACACCCGTTGTCCCAGCTAGGCGCTACAGGATCCCCCCGGGCGCGATTTTTTACGACAGCCGCGACCACGACTACGACCGCGCCATTGCGGACTACAACGAGTCGATCCGCTCGATTCCGATTACAAGCCACTGGCGCTGGCATGCACAACAGCGCGTTGAACCACGCGGCTTGGCGGCGGCTGAGGGAAGCCAAGCAGCATGCCATGGAAGCAACCGAACGGCCATCGCGGCCAAACCAACTTCAGAACGCAACATGGGCTTTCGGCTTGATGAGCTAATAGCTCGGAGGTGCCGCTGGCGTCGGCCCGTTGAGATCCGCAATTTTCCTGTTGCAAGCAAAGGTCGGAAGGTATTGGATCAAAATCGGATTGCAAGCGGTTGCAATCGTAAAATTAAGCGCTCGTATTCATGAGCCATCCCTCCGGAGGAGACACGATATGAAATTTCCGAATCCGCATGACGTCAAGGCGAAGACGATCCCAGGGACCGAGGGCTGGGAGAGGATGTACCCCTATCAATACCAGTTCGTCACCGATGATCCGGTGCGGAACCAGTACGAGAAGGAGACCTTCTGGTTCAATGACGCACTGCATTATCCGGAGCCGCTCTACCCCTTCGACACCATCTGGGACGAGGCTTGGTACCTGGGGCTGTCGCAATACAACAACCGCATCTTCATGGTACCGCCGGTACGCGGCGTCGACCATCGCATAATCAACGGCTATGTCTACATTTCGCCGGTGCCGGTCAAGGACCCCAACGAGATCGGCACCCGCGTGCCGCACTTCAAGGAACGCGCTGGCTATTACTTCAAGAACTGGGACGCGCTCGAAGCGAAGTGGAAAGTCAAGATGGAAGCGACCATCCGCGAACTGGAGGCGCTGAAGATCCCCACGTTGCCGGATATGGAGGCCCTGAGCGTCGTGAACGACGCCATCGGTGAATCGCAGGGCTACCACCTGCTAAAGACCTACGACGACCTGATCAATCTCGGCGTCAAGTGCTGGCAGTATCACTTCGAGTTTCTCAACCTCGGCTACGCTGCCTACGTCTTCTTCCTCGACTTCGTGCAGAAGCTCTTTCCAAGTATGCCGACGCAGCGCGTCACGCAGATGATCTCCGGCATCGACGGCGTCCTCATGTACCAGCCCGACGAGGAACTGAAGCGCCTAGCCAAGCTGGCGATCGAATTGGGCTTGGACGCGGTGCTCGCGTCCAATCCGGAATGGACGGCGGTAGAGGCATCGCTGCGCAAGTCTGGGCGCGGCGGCGAGTGGCTGGCGGCGCTGGAAAAGGTGCGGGAGCCCTGGTTCAACGTGTCCACCGGCACCGGCTGGTTTCACTACGACCGCAGCTGGAACGACCATATGAACATCCCGCTCAGCGGCATCGCCACCTACATTGAGAAGCTCAAACAGGGCGTTTCGATCGAGCGACCGACCGAGAAGGTGCGCGCCGAACGCGACCGCATCACGGCCGAGTACCGCGGTCTGATCCAGAAGGACGAGGATCGCAAACAGTTCGACGAGTTGCTCGGCTGCGCCAAGACCGTGTTCCCCTATGTCGAAAACCACCTGTTCTACGTCGAGCACTGGTTCCATTCGGTGTTCTGGAACAAGATGCGCGAAGTGGCGGCGATCATGAAGACGCATGGCATGATCGAGGATGTCGAGGACATCTGGCTGCTCCGCCGCGACGAGATCAAGCAGGCGCTGTGGGACGTAGTCACCGCCTGGGCTACCGGCGTCACCCCGCGCGGCACCAAGGTCTGGCCGAAGGAAATAAGCTGGCGCAAGGGCGTCATGCAGAAGTTCAAGGAATGGAGTGCGCCGCCGGCAATTGGCACGGCGCCGGAGGTGATCCAGGAGCCCTTCACAATAGTCCTCTGGGGCGTCACCAACAAATCGCTGGCTGACTGGTCCGCCGTGCAGGAGGTGAAGGATCCTTCCAGCATAAGAGAGTTGAAAGGCTTTGCTGGCAGCCCAGGCATCGTCGAAGGTCGCGCCCGGGTGTGCAAGACTGTGGCCGAGGTCAGCCAGCTATTGGAGGGCGACATCCTCGTGGCGCCGACGACGTCGCCGTCCTGGGCGCCGGCGTTCGCCAAGATCAAGGCCTGCGTCACCGACGTCGGCGGGGTCATGAGCCACGCCGCCATCGTCTGCCGCGAATACGGGATGCCGGCGGTGGTCGGTACCGGCCATGCCACCAAGGTAATTAAGTCTGGGATGATGCTGCGCGTGGACGGCTCCTCGGGCCAGATCTCCATACTGCACTGAGGGGAAGTCATCATGGCGGCGGCAGTGTTCGGGGGACAGGATCAGCAGGGGCAGCGGGCGCCGCTGGTCTGTTGGTTCGAGGACTGCGACAAGAACTCGGTGTCCTTAGTCGGTGGCAAGTGTTCGTCGCTGGGCGAATTGATCCACGCCGGCGTGCGCGTGCCGCCCGGCTTCGCCCTCACTACCGAGGGCTACCGCGCCTTTATGGCTGAAGCCGGCATAGAGCGGGACTTGAAGCTCCTGCTGCAGAAGCTCGATTGCCAGGATCTGGAGGCGCTGGAGCGAACCAGCGCCTCCATCCGCGCGGCCATCGAGGCGCAGCCGTTTTCGACGCAACTGGAAGACCTGGTGGCGGAAAACTACCGTCAGCTGTCGGTGCGCTGCGGCCTGCCTGCGGTACCGGTGGCGGTGCGTTCCAGCGCTACAGCGGAGGATTTGCCCGGCGCCAGCTTCGCCGGCCAGCAGGACACCTTCCTCTGGATCCGCGGCGCCGACGAAGTGCTGGAGCACATGCGCCGCTGCATCTCCAGCCTGTACACCGGCCGGGTCATCGCCTACCGCGCCAGCCGCGGCTACAGCGACGAACAATTGGCCATCAGCGTCGGCGTGCAGAAGATGGCCAATTCCTACGCCGCCGGGGTGATGTTGACCATTCATCCGGCCAACGGCGACCGTTCGGTGATGGTGATCGATTCCAATTTCGGCTTCGGCGAATCGGTGGTCTCTGGCGAGGTGACGCCCGACCATTTCGTGGTGAACAAAGTGACCCTGGACATCATCGAACGCACCATTTCGCGGAAGCAGATCTGCTACACGGTCGACCTGCAGAACCAGGTCTCGCACGCCGTCGAGGTGCCTTTCGAGCGGCAGAACATCCAATCGCTGATTGATGACGAGGTGACCGAGCTCGCCTGGATGGGCAAGCAGATAGAGAAGCACTACGGCCGGCCGATGGACATCGAATGGTCCGTGGATAAGGACGTGCCCTCGGCTAGCAACATTTTCATCCTCCAGGCGCGGCCTGAGACGGTTTGGAGCGAAAAGCAGCTGGCCCCAGTCGCCAATGCCGGCGCCTCGGCCATGGATTACATCCTGTCCGGCATGCTGGTGGGCAAGAAGGTGAAATGAACAATCGGCAGGCATACTTTCCACACTTACGGAGGCATCAGCCATGGACGCACGCACGGAAGTAAAACCCATCAACGACATTCGCAGCTACATCGCCGCCCTTGAGGCCAACGGCCAATTGCACCGCGTCAAGACCGAGGTAGATTGGAAATTCGAGCTCTGCCACGTCTCGAAGGTCAATGAGGAGCAGAAGGGGCCGGCGCTGCTCTACGAGAACGTCAAGGGCTACGACATTCCGGTATTGACCAGCGCCTTCACAACCTCGCGGCGGCTGGCCATTGCCCTGGGACAGGACCCGTCGCTATCGATGTGCCAACTGTCCAAGAAGTGGATGGAACTCACCACCAAGAAGATGGTTAAGCCGGAGTTTGTCGACAATCCGCAGGTGAAGGAGAACATCATCGAGGGCGATGCCATCGATATCGAGATGTTTCCTTCGCCCTGGTTCTACCCCGACGACGGGGGCCGCTTCTTCGTCACTTCCGGTTTTCTGGTGACCCAGGATCCCGATACCGGCTGGACCAATCTGGGCACCTACCGTGCCCAGGTGCTGGGCAAGAACATCCTCGGCTCGCAGATCATCAAGGGCAAGCATGGCGACATGCACATGAAGAAATACCAGGCGCGCGGCGAACTGATGCCGGCCGCCTACGTGGTTGGCACCGACCCGGTGCTCTTCCTCGCCAGTTCGACTCTGGTCAGCGCCCAGACCTCCGAATATGAGGTGGCCGGCTCGCTGCGCGGCCAGCCCGTGCCGGTATTCAAGTCCGATCTCACCGGACTGACGCTGCCGGCGCGGGCGGAGATCATCGCCGAAGGTTGGATCGATCCGAACGAGCTGATGGATGAAGGCCCCTTCGGCGAATACACCGGATATTACTCGGGCAACAAGGGCAAGGACTATCCCAAGCCAGTCCTGCGCATCAAGCGCATCCTGCATCGCAACCAGCCGATCATGTGGTCGACCACCGTGGGCAAGCCGATCAACGACATCCACATGATCCAGTCTTTGAACCGTACCGCAGCCCTCTGGCATGACCTCGAGACCATGAAGGTGCCGGGCATCCAGAGCGTTTATTTTCCGCCCGAGGCCACCGGCCGGTACTGGGTCGTGGTGTCGGTAAAACAAATGTACCCCGGTCACTCCAATCACGTCGGCGACGCCGTGATCGGCTCGACCACCGGGCACTACGGCGTCAAGGGCGTGATCGTGGTCGACCACGACATTGAGGCCGATGACTGGGATCGCATCTGGTGGGCGCTGGCCACTCGCTTCAATCCGAAACGGTCGGTGCAGATCATCGACCGCGGCCGTTCGACGCCGCTCGATCCGGGCCTGCCGATCGAGGCGCGCGACATCGTCAGTCGCATCATCCTCGACGCCTGCACGCCCTACGAGTGGACCAACAAGCCGAGCGAGATCTTCATGGACCGCGGCGTCCTGCAGAAGGTCTCAGACCGCTGGAACGAGTATGGTTTCGGCGGTGCCAGTCCGGTCGCTGGCATGATCGACAGGCTGACACGGCCCGAGGTCAAGAAGACCAAGTAGTCTGCTTTCTCTGGTCGGCGCCGGTCGCCGGCGGCGACCCTTTAAGCATCAGGGCAAGATGAGCAAGAAGGGCATCATCATCGTCTGCAATCTGGACACCCGCGGCGAGGAGATTGTCTTCGTCAAGGATTTGATCGCGAGAAGGGGGCATGAGGCCATCCTGCTCGATTTCAGCATGGAGGAGCCACCGCCCTTTCCCGGCGACATCCGCACCGAGGAGGTGGCGCGGCGCGGCGGCCTGCCGATCGAAGTCGTGCGCGAGAAATACCGCTCCGATCGCGACACCGCCACCAACAACCAGATCAAGGGGGCGGCTGCGATCGTCGACGAACTGCTGCGCGCCGGCCGGGTGCACGGCATCATCGGCATCGGCGGCGGCACCTCAACTCTAGTGGCGACCTCGATCATGAAGCGCCTGCCCTTTGGCATGCCCAAGCTGATGGCCTCGCCGATGGCGGCGCACCCGGCCTATATCGACCGCTACGTCGGCACGCACGACATCACCATGCATCACACCGTGCTCGATATCGTTAAGATGAATCCGTTGCTCAAGGCGCAGATCATCAACGCCGTCGGCGCCATCTGCGGCATGGTCGAGATGACTCAGGGTACGCAGATCGAGTTCGACCGGCCCTGCGTCGCGGTGTCCTCCTTCGGCTTCGGTGAGATGGCCGTTCAGGCGGCGGTGGGCATGATCGAAGCAGAGGGCTTCACTCCCGTCGTCTGCCACGCGCAGGGCAAGGGCGACAAGGCCATGGAGGAAATGATCCGTTCCGGCGTCTTTCACGGCGTGCTCGACATCTGCATCGGCGGCGTCATCGAGAACCTCTTCAAGGGCAACCGCGACCCCGGCCCGGAGCGGCTGCTGGCGGCAGTAGACAAGGGCATTCCCATGGTGCTGGCGCCCTGCGGCCTAGACATCCTCTCATACGGCGGTCGCGCCGATATGCTGGAAAAGACGCGCGACCGCGTTCAATATGTACAGGACGCACTGCGCGTCCAGGTGCGCACCACCGCTGAGGAATTGCGGCAGGCCGCCGACGTCATCGCCGAGCGGCTCAATCGCGCCAAGGGGCCGTGGACGTTCCTCATTCCGCTACAGGGCTGGTCGTCCTTGGACAAGCCGGGCAGGCCCATCTACGACCCGGCCGCCGACGCCGCCTTCGTTGGGCGCCTGAAGGAGGAGCTCGCTCATCCCGAGTTGGTCAGAGAAGTTGACCTGCATCTGTATTCGGAGGAATTCGCCCGCGTCGCCGTCGACGAATTTGTTCACCTGTATCAGGGGGCGCAAGCGATCTGATGGTGAACCCATGGCCCTTGCTTGGTTCGACCGAGATTCTCGACGCGGGGCTTTTCCATGTCGCGAAAGACAGCACTCGCTCGCCACGCACCGGGCTCACGCGCGACTTCCTGGTGATCCAAATACCCGACTTCGTGCTGGCCGTGGCGCTGACCAGCGACCGCAAACTGGTACTGGTCCGACAGTACCGCCACGGCTCACGCACCGTTAGTCTGGAAGTTCCCGGCGGGCTGCACAACGGCGCCGGCGAGACGCCGTTGCAAGCTGCGGCTCGTGAATTGCTCGAAGAAACCGGTTACCGCGGCGGCCGCTGGCTGCTGCTTGGAGAGCTGCGGCCGCAGCCGGCCATGCAGGCGAACCGGGCATGGATTTTTCTGGTCACAGGTCTCGAAGCGCGGGGGCAGGCAAAGCCCGACGCCGGCGAGGACATCGAAGTAGAGCTACTGCCTCTGGCCCGGCTTCCCGCCTGTATCACCGGTGGCAGCATCGACAACGCCTTGACGGTCGCGGCGCTGAGCCTGGCTCAGCTGGGCGGTCATCTACAGGAGGACTAGCCATGATTGTGGGCAACTGGATGCAAAGGCTGCCGATGACCGTAGGCGGCGACATGCTTGTGTCCGAAGCGAAGCGGCTGATCAGCGAGAACAACCTGCACGCCTTGCCGGTGGTGGACGCGAGCGGCCGCCTGCGTGGACTGGTGACACGCGCCAATCTGCTGCGCATGGGGCACTTTGTAATGCGTACCCAGAGTTCCGACGAGTTCAACTTTTTCGTCAACCGTTTGCGCGTGCGCGACGTCATGGTGCGCAATCCGGCGACCGTGGAAATCCACGATACCATCGAGGAATGTTTGCGCAAAGGGCGCGACCTCGGCGTAGCGCAATTCCCGGTGATGGAGAGAGAAAAGGTGGTGGGCATCATCTCGGCCAACGAAATTTTCCAGCTGGCGGCGCATTGGGCCGGCGTCTGGGAGAAGCGCAACGGCGTCACACTGGCGCCGCTCAAACTCGAACCCGGGGTGCTCGGCAAGATAGCCGATGCCGCCGAAGCTGCCGGCGCCATGCTGCAGGCCATCTATCCGGACGTACGGCAGCACAAAGAGGAAGCCGGCGAGGAGAAATCGGTGATCTTGCGCTTTCACGCCGCCGACCCGGCGGTTGTCGCGACGGCGCTTGAGGCTGCCGGATTTGCTGTCACCGAGCCCAGTTAGATTGATGCCCCGGCGCTGATTGGGTGAGGGATAAAACTTAATGTCCGCAGAACCCAAGAACCTTCCTCTGATTGTTGTCATCACCGGGGCCACCGGGGTAATCTATGGCGTCGAGATGTTGCGCGTGCTGAAGGAGCGCGGCCAGGAGACGCACTTGATCGTGAGCGAGGCAGCGGGGCTCAATCTGCGAGGTGGCCCCCTCGACGACGTGATATCAGTGCCCCCCTCGGTCGAAACACCGGCAATGTACACTTACCTGCGCTATCCGAGCGGCAGACAGATAAGCAATTTGAAAGCTGTCCTTCATATTTGGCCAAAGCCCCTCGTGTCGTTCATGATGATCAATCCGGTCGCAAAGCGATTATACAGGAAATTCTAGCGTTTCTTTGTGGCCAAAGCCCTTGGTGTTGTCGATGAAAACCATGCGCAGCGGCTCCAGGCGGTAGACGGCCGACAGCGCATAGGCCTCACGCAATTTCAGCGTCCCAGCCGCCATTTGCCTGAGAAAACTGTAGCGCACTGCCAGTAGGGCGAGGTACTGCCTTCGCTTATCCTCTGCCATGATCCGCCGTGCCGTACCAGTGATCTGCACGCCTTTAATGGTCGCGAAGTCCGAATAGTCTGGCGCGACTGTGGCCGCAACACGACTGTTGGCCTCGAGCTCGCGCGAATGCCTTGCTTTGGGATCCGATAGCCATACTAGGGCCAACTCATCGCACGCGTAAAACAAGTTGACGGCGCGCGGCGCTCCCGAACTGATGGTAGCCAGCGAAAGCACATGGTGCGCCGCAAGAAAGGCAGCTATCTCCTGGGAGAGTTCCGAGGTCATATCGATCCAGCTCGTCTCGCCTTGACGCCGATCGGCCCGGAAGACATTTCAGTGGTCACCATCCCGCCCCATATCATCGATCGCTCGTCTTGCACTTTTAGAGCGGATTCGGGAAGGCACCAGGCAAAAGCTGACCCCAATCCAACCGGTGCAAGACCGGTCCGGGTAAGGCCGTAGCGGGTCGCCCGATTCCGACCATATCGCAGATGGCGTCCGCGGCAAGCGAAACAGAGGCTCAGCGCCGGGCTATCGTCACCTAATTGTATTGTCCGGATCGTTGTCGAATTGACGCATATCAAACCAAATTTATTTCGTTCGTGCTGACCTATTAATTAGGGGCCGCCCGCGAGCGGCTTCGAAGGAAATAGCATGGCAAGTTGAACAACCCAGGCGAGTAAGTTTAACATGTTTGCTTAGTGTCTGTCCGAAAACAATTTGAATCCTATGAATCGTTTGTGATTCAAGAGTGGTGGCCTGATTCGAGGAGGGTCACCGATGTGGACAGCGCAGAATCGCAGACGTTACGACCGCAGTTCATTACGATACCCGAGTGATCTGACGGACGACGAATGGGCGCATGTCGAGCCGTTGATCCTTGTCCCTACCGGAAATCAAATCCGGACGTATTGATGGTGTAGGCCTCCGAGATGCGGGACGGCCACGATGCGGCCAACCGCCTGAACTGCACG
>Ga0187856_1003934_pt1 | contig 10083 bp, 15 predicted proteins | sample June2016WEW_8_40_FD_132443 | JGI IMG/M metagenome (GOLD analysis project Ga0187856, IMG submission 132443) | Peatland microbial communities from SPRUCE experiment site at the Marcell Experimental Forest, Minnesota, USA - June2016WEW_8_40 | ecosystem: Environmental > Terrestrial > Soil > Wetlands...
ATCTCGTCGGCTTTCATATCCAAGCCCACTGCAACTACTTTCTGGAAACGGTGGAGGGCTCGCTGGAGGCGCGCGTGGATCGGGAACACTTTATCGTCAACCGGCGCGACCATCTCACGCGGGTGCGGCCGTTTCCGATCAGCGTTGCCCTATCGGAATCCGCCAGCGATTCCCGAACCCCATCCGGGTCGGTCTATCTGGAACGCGCGGCATTGTTCAAGGAATTGGGCGTGGAAGCGACTTTCATGGGTCTTGGCGTGGACCGTATCGATTACACGAAGGGAATTCTGGAGCGTCTTCGAGGCATCGAACGCTTCCTGGAAGAATACCCCATCTATCAGGGGCAGTTTACGTTTGTGCAGATCGGCGCGCCCAGCCGCACGCACATTAAGTGCTACCAGGACCTGATGGGGGAAATTGAATCCGAGGTGGATCGAATCAACTGGCGCTTGCAGAAAGGCAATTGGCGCCCGATCGTTTTCGTCAAGCGTCACCACACGCACAGCGAGATCGAACAATATTATCGGGCCGCCGATCTGTGCCTGGTGACTTCTCTCCACGACGGCATGAACCTGGTGGCCAAGGAATTCGTTGCCGCGCGACAGGACGAGGGGGGCGTTCTCATCCTCAGCCCTTTTACCGGAGCGAGCGGTGAGTTGCGCGACGCCCTGGTGGTGAACCCTTACGACGTCGAGCAGTTAGCTGAGGCCATTCGCTTCGGGCTGGAAATGGATCCCGAAGAAAAAAAGGCGCGGATGCGGCGCATGCGGCAAGTGATCCGGGAATTCAATATTTACCGGTGGGCGGCGGACTTGATCAAGGAACTCGCGGAAATTCGTCTCGATTCGCCGTCACTGGTAACCGATCGCCAGCAGGACCGATAAGGGACCTCTGCCCGGAAAGCTTGCAAAGGGTGCAGGGAAAAGGGGAAGCGTCTGCTTGTGAACAACCGCCAGGGTGAGAGGAAAAACGCGACGGGGGAAATCAGGAAGGGCCGCGGGACATCGTCGCGCGTGCGCGGCGGACGCGGAGCACGCCATCTCTTCGACTGCTGGCCGCAGGTTGTCCGCTCGCTCCATTCGGCCCCGGGCTTTGCATTATTTGTGGATTTCGACGGCACCCTGGTCCCCCTTCGCGAGCGGCCTACTGACGTGCCACCTTTGGACCCCTCATGGCGCGAAATTCTGCGCAGACTGGCAAGGTGCAAGCGCCTCACCTTTTATGTAATCAGTGGCCGCCGGCTGGCAGACCTTCGCAAGCTCGTCCCGGTTCCCGGCGTTCGCTTGCTCGGTTTGCACGGTTGGGAAGGGCGTGACGTCCCCCCTCTGGATAAAGAGCGCGGGCTTGTCCGCGAAGCCCGGCGACTCCTTCAGCAACGTCTTTCCAAGATCCCGCAAATCTGGTTGGAGGACAAAGGCCTTGGCCTCGCCGTTCACTACCGCGGCGCGGCGCCATGGTCAGTTCGGCTGGCGCGCCCGATTGTCCTGGATGTCGCCAAAACTCTCGGACCTCACATTCACATCGTCCGAGGCGACAAGGTGTGGGAGATTCTCCCCCATCAAATCGACGGGAAGGGTTCGGCGATCCGTGCCCTTCTCTCCCAAGAGCCTCCCAGCACGCTCCCGATAATTGTGGGTGACGACCAAACAGACGAGCGCGCCTTCGCCGTCCTGCCCCGTGGACTGACCGTCCGCGTGGGGAAGAATCTCCGGACGCGGGCTCGGTATCTTTTACGTGATCCCGAAGAAGTGAACGTATTCCTCCAGAAATTAGAGGTAGAAATCGTATGAAAGTTGCGGAACATCCCTTTCATTTTGTCACCGCGTCGTACCTGACGCGAATTGGCAACCATAAGGCCAGCACCCTCGCGGAACTGTCGGAAGGCTTGGAGCTTTGCAGCGACGCATCTATCTTCTACCATACCTTTCAAACCCTGAGCCGTCATCATTTCCTCACTGAAGGCTTCTCGAATGACTTTGCCCAGTGGGTCCTGGCCGCGTGCAACCGGGCGGAGTTGGCGGAACAGTTGGCGGGACTCGACATCCGCGACTATCTTTCCCTTGCCGAACTTCGCCGCGACCTTCTTCGCAACGTGTCGGAATATTGCGCCAGCAACCTGCAGCTTGCTCAGCAACAAGCTTTCGAACCCTTTTATTTCTGTGCGGCCATCGAAGTGGCGGTTCCGTGGGGTGTTGAAGCGCACACTCTGGAGGAATTTCGAGCGGGCTTGGAAAAGTTGAGCCACGCGTCCTTCCACTACCATTTCATCGCCTCCCGCCTGCGCTTACACCTGGGGACGAACGACTTTTCGAACTGGCTGGCTAGCAGCCTGGGTCTCAGCGTCCTGGCGCAACGCGTCAATCGCGTGGACATCTACACCAACACGCTTGACAGCGCTCGAGCAAAGCTTATCAAGCTGGCGGACGAGGAGCTAACTCGATGAGCAGCGGCATGCCGATTCCGCGTCTGATCCATCTTGACGATTACAGGGCCGTGCTCGGCGATCCGGAAGTGGCGGAGTTGCGAGCGCTGGCTGCTCCCCTTCAAGGCCGTACCGTGCAAATGGTCAATTCGACGGCCGTGGGCGGCGGTGTTGCGGAAATCCTGACCCGCCTGGTCCCGATTCTCCAGGAGTTGGGCCTGGCAATCCGTTGGGACGTCATCACCGGAGGAAACGACTTCTTCGAGATAACGAAGGCGTTCCACAACGCTCTGCATGGAGGCCCCTATGACATGCCGCCGGAGAGCTTTGAAATCTTCCTCGCGTACAACGAGCAGAACCTTGCTCGCCTCCAGATGGAAGGTGAGCTGACCGTCATCCACGATCCCCAGCCCGTTGCCCTTATCAAAGCTCGCCGCCAGGGGTCCGGACATTGGATTTGGCGCTGCCATATCGACCTCTCGCGGCCGAATCCGACGGTGTGGCAGTTCCTGGAGCCCTGGGTCAATCGTTACGACGGCGCTATCTTCTCTTCCCCGGAGTTCTCACGCCAGCTCTCCATCCCACAATATCTCTTCTACCCCAGCATCGATCCCTTGGCGGAAAAAAACCGTGAACTGGAGCCGGAATTCGTTCGCGGAATCCTCGAGCGTTTCAATATCGATCCCACCCGCCCCGTCCTGACCCAGATTTCGCGCTTTGACCGCCTGAAGGACCCCGTGGGGGTCGTGCGTGCCTATCAAATTGTGAAGCGCTACTTTGATTGCCAATTGGTTCTGGCGGGAGGGGGTGCCAGTGACGACCCGGAGGGCGCGGCGGTTCTCGCCGAGGTCCGGGAAGCCGCCGCAGGCGACAACGACATTCACATCCTCGATTTGCCTCCTTGGAGCGCCACGGAAATCAACGCGCTGCAACGCGGGTCCACGATCGTCATTCAGAAAAGTTTGCGGGAAGGGTTTGGGCTGACCGTAACGGAGGGGCTCTGGAAGAAGAAACCCGTCGTCGCCTCCGCCGTGGGCGGCATTCCCACTCAGGTAATTCACAAACAAACGGGCCTGCTCGCGCATTCGGTTGAAGGTACGGCCTACCAGATCCGCTTTCTGCTCTCCAACCCGGCGATCGCTACGAGGCTCGGGGAGCAAGGTCACGAACATGTCCGCGAGCATTTCCTGATCACAAGCAGCGCAAAGCGATACTTGACTCTGTTCCTGAACCATCTGGTAACTGCTTGATGCCTCGGCGCAGGTCATTCCTTCGACGCAGAGTTTTTCTGGAGGCTTCCACTCGCGAATCCCCGCCACACGCGAAGGGGGATTTCCGCTGGGATAACGGTGGGCTGGCCGGGATTCCTCACTAGGCCGAGCGGTTCTCGTCGGCCTTTGCCAGAGCGGGAATGACGTTAACACGAATTGTCTTGTCATCCACCTTGGCCACTGTGATGAGCACAGTGCGGCTGGCAAGAAGCGGCATGAGTTCGACGAACACAGGACCTCCTTTGTGGCACATGCGCTGACTTTCACCGGCGTCACGCGTGTTGTTAATTGGGAAGAAGATTGGTTAATGGGGACCGTGCAAGGCGGGTGGGAGCGATTACTGATGAATCTGCTTGCTGCTATGAGTTGGTTGTCACGCGACACAACGGAAAGTGCCGAAACAAGATCCAATAGTGTGCGGCGAGCAAGAAGCGGTGAAAAACTCACTGGGCGCAAAGCCGACTTTTCAGGCCAGATCCCGAATGTGCCGCACTCGTGTGAGAGGCGGCGACTTGCTTTGGGGCTGGCATCTTCAAGTTCACTGGTGATCGACGTCAATGGCGGGGTGTAACCTCCGAGTTTAACGATCCTGGCAGTACGCGGATAGCAGGGTGTTCTCAGTACCCATACTCAGACGATAGTTCGCCTTGCCGGTACGCTGTATACTGTTCCTGCGATGACCGTGACGAAGGCTTTAATCGTCGCCCTCTGCGCTCTGTTTGCCTTTAGGGAACTGAGTGCCCAGACATCTGCGTGGCAGCCATCGCCGGGACACACACAAGTGCCGATATGGCCCGGGGCTGTGCCTGATGCGCAGCCGGTAACAGGGCCGGAGACCTCTACGACGACAGAGAAGGACCACCTGGTTGCCGGTAAGCCGTGGACATACGTGGAACGAGTCTCGCGGCCGACGATGACGGTCTACTCGCCAGCGGGCAAGAATACGGGGGCTGCGGCAGTGGTATTTCCCGGCGGCGGGTATTGGATTCTAGCTATCGATCTTGAAGGAACGGAGGTGTGTGACTGGCTGACCGCAAAGGGGATCACGTGTGTTCTGTTGAAATACCGCGTGCCGGGCAATGGAATAGAGCCGAGATCAGGGCCGTATCCGAAATCACCGATGGCCTTGGAAGATGCGCAGAGGGCGGTGGCGCTGGTACGCTTCCATGCCGCGGAGTGGCATATAAATCCGCACAAAATTGGAGTGCTCGGGTTTTCGGCAGGCGGGCACCTAGTGGCGGCGATCAGCACGCATTTTGAGCACCGTTTGTACCCGGCTGTCGATGCGGCCGATAAAACAAGTTGCCGCCCGGATTTCGCGGTGGCTATCTATCCGGGACATCTCTCCCTTGCCGATAACAGTTTCGCGTTGAATCCGGACATTGCTGCTCATATTACCCGCGAGACGCCGCCTACGTTTCTGCTGCAGAACGAGGATGACCACGTGGACCGTGTAGAGGACTCGCTAAGTTACTATGCTGCCCTGAAAAAGGCTGGGGTTCCCGTAGAGATGCATTTGTATGCACAGGGCGGGCACGCTTTTGGGCTCCGACGTACGAAGGTTCCCGTGACCGCATGGCCTCAGCTGGTTGAGACGTGGCTGGGATCGATCGGGATGGTCCCGGAGTAGCTGCTCTGGACCGCAAAGGACAAAGTGGGCCTTCCGGCTGATTCCGACCGAGCAACTTCAGTACTGAGTGGGCTTGTGTCCACGCGTTGTGACCGAATCACGCCACTCGGAAACTATCCTCTAATTCCGGTTGGGCCGCCCTCCGGACTCCGCCTGGGAGACGCCCTTCCCACGCCGGAACCCAGCCAAACGCCAGGATTGTCGATGGGAAGCCGACTTTTCAGGCGGAATCCCCAAAAGCGCCGGAACTATCTGCACGGCCACAACTTGCAGTGAGACGAGCGAGTAGATCCTTCTGTGACCACTTGCTTTGTTATCCTACTGCCTTGGGGTTTGAACCCCGCCCTTCCGGTGACCCAGCTCAAAACGCTAGAGCGTGGTGAGAAATCCAGGCCAGAGGTCTACGCAGAAAGCCCCAAGGTGCAACGTGCCGAGGGAGAGTGAGAGTTTTTTGCAAGAGATATGGGCAGGGGTGGTTACAAGAACGATGCCCGTGAGCACCGCCACGACGAAAGCACCTTATGGGGTAAAAGCCCCCCCGCGTTAGAAGTGTAAACGGACCGAAAACTGGATTTCGCGGCCGTAGTTGTCGAGTGCCATCCAGTTGCTCAGGCCCCCCCACGCTGCCGCATTGGGTCACCCCACAAACATTGGGGTCGCTGGGGATGAACGTGTTCGTCAGGTTGTACAGCTCCATGCGGAACTCGAGGTTATAGCGCTCGGTGATCTTGAAGGACTTCACAAAAGTGGAGTCAAGGTCCCAATAGCGCGGCCCGCGCATGCCCTCGTAGTAGAACGGTGAGGTCATCATAGTATAGGGGGGCGCGGTCGTCAAACAATTCGGGTTGAACCAATACCCGGCTGGAATATTCTGCGTCGGATCGCGGACACACGGGTCCTGATTGTCGCGGGTGTCGCGTGCACGATCGAATTCATTGCGGACAAGATTCCCTGGGTGGACAGTGCCTGGGATTCCATTCATACCTTTATCCGCCCGATCGGAGCCGCTTTGTTGACTTCATTATTGTTCTCGAACTTGGAGCCCGTGTATCAGGTGTTGTTGTTCCTGCTGGCTGGTGGCGTGGCCTTGTCCGGGCACTCCGCGAAAGCCGCGACGCGGCTGGCGGTAAATCACAGTCCGGCGCCGTTCAGCAACATCGCTTTGAGTCTAGTCGAGGACACATTTGTGGCCGGCGGTCTCTACATGCTGGTGAAGCATCCGTGGATCATGGCGGGCATTGTGCTGGCTTTCCTTGCACTATTTGCCTGGCTCGCCCCACGAATCTACCGCGCCTTGCGAGCGGGGTGGAGGGCGTTCGGCGCGTTGCTGCCAAGGAGCCGCCCGTTGCAGCCACCACCTGTGGCTTGATGGCGGAGCCCATGCCCCGGAAGGCCGAACCGAAGATACCCGGATCGTGGCCGCGGCTTGGCGAAGCTGGACATAGACGTGCATCCTGGCCCCTCTCCACTGCCGGAGGCAGACATCCCTCCTCCTTTGAAGACGGGCCGAATTGCACCTCACTGGTTCTTAGCGAATCGCAGCGATTAGCGGGTCTAGCAGCCCACATGGACCCGCGTGGTCTTCTTTGCTTCCATCTTGATCTTTTCTTCCAGCTCTTGGTTCCCGGCAGCTGAAACAACCTTCACGGTATACTCGCCGGGATTGAGTAGCAGTCCTTGGCCGATTTTGTTGAATTCGCCCACGTGGCCCATGAACTTGTCGTTCACGAATACAGCATCAAACTTGCAGCTTCCACCTTGAATCTGAAGTGTGCCGTAAGGAGGGGGAACAACGACCCCCGGCTGCAGCGATTGGGAAAGAGTGGTTGTCTTGCCTGCCTCGATGTTCACCTTTGTAGAAAAGTCTAGGTATCGGGGATCCCTCAATGTGATCTCGTGTTCGCCCGCTGGAACTGAATACACAAGTACGGAGCCAAGGTTGGCCGCCGGTCCTACATATTTGTCATCTACGAACACACCGGCGACGCGGGGGTGGGCCTTCACTTTTAGGCATCCAAATCCGTTATCTTGCGCCTGCAGAAACAGGCCGCCCAATAACAGTCCTAGGCAGGACCCAAGGATCAGAACACCTATGGCTTTTCTATGGGTTCTCATAAAGCCTCCCGTTTTCTTAGAGTTCACGTCCCAGAAACTACACTAACGCGGTGCGCACCGAAATGCAACGAAAATGCATCTCTAAGGCTAACACCAGCTTCTTACGGCTGGTCGAACTTCAAGGCAGATGTCCTAAAAGCGTTGAAGAGTTATTACGGCCAGAGTGCCGTGGCTGAAGGTAACAAATCAATTAAGATAAAAGGCGGAAAGGGTCGCTTGCCGGCAGATGTAGTAGTCTGCGCGCAATTCAGGCCCTACAAAACTGTGAGCCACCACGATTATGTCGACTCAAACCTCTTTTGGCTCCGTCCGTATCTACGAATGCCGCCGCGAAAAATCCGTCACACGTGCAGAACTGAACAACTGAGTTTTTGCACGAGTGCAGGTGTGCACAATTGAGTTGTGCACACGTGAAGTTCTGCACAAACTGACGGGGAAACGATCGCGCAATTCTCTGTCGATGTCCTCGCTCAAACGACTACTTCGTTCCTTCAGACCGCCGTTGACGAATCGGAGAATCCATCATTATATCATCGCATCGCCCGGGAGCAACGCGTCTGGGGAGTGCCTGTCCGGGGAGTGCCCAATGTGGAAGGTTCGACCTGATAAAACGCCCTACCCGGAAAATAGGACTACAGCACTTTGAAAATGGACCATAATATGTGTCGCGTCCACCTAACCCTTCGTGTAACCCCCGCCATGGAAGCGGGATTGACGGACCATGTGTGGAGCATCGAAGAACTCTTGCGGGAAGGTCGGAACGCCTCAGAGGAAGCGGCAGCATGAGAAAAATGAAGCCTCACGTCCAAAAAGATGGCTACGTCGATTACTACGAGTGCTCAAAGTGCGGCTGGGCATACCCGTGCCCCAGATTCGTAAGTAAAGCTGACTCCGGATTGACAAACCAGCAGAGGGCGAGAATAGAGTTTAATGTGCATCTTTGCAAACCTGTAACTCAGGCAGCTCGCATCAAGGGATTTTAGGACACTACCCACGCTTTATGGGACTGGCAACAATGCCGGTTCCCTTGTCTCAATTAATTGCCCTCGACACCGAGGAATCCACACGCCGGTTGCACATCGTCACACGCGGAAGCGGGAGCGGATGCTTTTCCGCACGGCGGGGCTAACACGTATAAACCACTCCCCAACCTCAGCAGAGGCTTCTAGAAGCATGTTCAAAATGGCCCTTGCAATCCGGAGGCAGCCCCCCAAGACGTTCACGCCCAGCCAGACCACCAAACACTGCACCGACCTTGCTAGGTCTTGAAGTTGGAAGCTGAGGCGGTAGTGTGGCCCCTCCGTACGATACCTCATCAGGACCGTCCCTGCATAAAACGAGAGCGGGGAACCGCTTCCGGCTCCCCGTCTCAGGTGTTCGTCGTTTCCGCCGTGGCAGCGTCCGCGGGGCGTTGCCAAGGTGCGCACCGCAAGAGCGGTGTAGTCATTCGACGATCATATGTATGCCAGGTGGAGTCATACCTCCTCCCGTAAGCATGTTCCCTTCATACTCACCTGCGCGACAAATAGCAACCCACTAAAGTACCAGTACCCTCGGGAGGACCCCGCCCCGTGCCTCAGTCCGGCAGTGCCTGGGCTCACGTCAGCATCTCAGCTTCGAGAGTCCTGTCGTTCCTTGTAGTCCCTACACCACCTGGTCCAGGGCATCGCTGCTACGCGCCCCTCGTCTCAAGCTTTGGCGGGTGAGGGATCTCTTTCTGCCCCACGCGGCAAGTCGCCATACCTTGCGACTGCTTCTCCCGCCAAATGTCGTGCCTATCAGAATGAATCGTTGCCCCCAACGAGGCGTCCCTGTGGCCTGACAGGAGTTCCACCTCTACAACTCGAGCCTGGCGCCTGCACACGGTTGTTTGCCCTCCCTTCTTCACTCGCCTTTGCCCATGTGCCTAACCATGTCGCGAGCCAAGGACACCAGCAACGACCTATCTTCGGAGGCCATTTGGCGAAAGAGTCCTAGCAGCGACCGCTCTTGAGCCTGGACAGGAATGTGTTCCGGGAGCTTGGGAGCTTCTGGCTTCCCGTCCCCAACAAAGAAAAGTTGGTATAGCTCAACCTCCAGGGCTTTCGCCCATCTCTCTAGGACCGCGAGCGATGGGGTCACATGCCCATTTTCCACTTGGGAGATGCGAGTAGGGGCCAAACCAACCCGGTTTCTGAGGGCGTCCTGGGTCAGCCCCTTGGCCTCCCGCAGCTCATAAAGCCGTTTACCAATCTCCATCCGCTCCCCCTAGTCCTTTTGGCTTGTGTCCAGTGGCACCGTGAAGATGAAGAGCAGAAAGGCCACGAGCGCCACGACAAACGAGAGCCCGAAAAACGCCAGAAGGAATATGACGACGTACCGACCGAGAACGACTTTGAAAAGGAGACCCAATAAGGCCAAGACCAACAACCCTGCGATCAACAATGCTACGGAGAAGAGACTTCTCATCGAACGCCGCCCGGCACCTACCTATTCGATCTGGCCAGCCTGCTGAAGGGTTGATGAATCCGCGCTCGTCTATTGCAACGTGTCCTTTCGGCAAGCCTGCTTAACTCGACCTTGCTGAAGTGGTAGCGTCGGTCTCATGCCCAGCGGGGCAAGGAGGATCGACGATGACCAAAGACGAGTCTGGGATTCCACACAAC
>Ga0187856_1003935_pt1 | contig 10080 bp, 7 predicted proteins | sample June2016WEW_8_40_FD_132443 | JGI IMG/M metagenome (GOLD analysis project Ga0187856, IMG submission 132443) | Peatland microbial communities from SPRUCE experiment site at the Marcell Experimental Forest, Minnesota, USA - June2016WEW_8_40 | ecosystem: Environmental > Terrestrial > Soil > Wetlands...
AACTACGGCGGGCTACGTCCACCCCCCGTTCCCCGCCGGTGGGCGCGTTCCAACCCGGATCGGCCAGCCAGCGGACGTATTCATCATGGAACTCGTGGTTCACTTCCTCCGGGCTCTTGCCCTCCCACTGGCCGTAGGCGATCTCTTTGAGCCCCTCCCTCAGGTGCGGGGTTAGCCCTACAGCTTCGCACAAAGGTTGGGCCGTAGCCACGGCGCGTTTCAAGGGACTGCAAAAGACGGCCTCCCAAGCAAGGTCTCTATAGGCAGCGGCAAAATCCTGGGCCATTTGCCGACCTTCGGGGGTCAGGGCCACGTCCGAAACCCCGCAATAGCCGCCTGTCTGGCTGGCGGTGGTTTCCCCATGTCGAAGAAAGTAGAGAATAGGACCCATGGGCATTTGTTTCCTTGGCGTGAGTTGCTGGGACACCCCGACACCAATCTGCTTTCTTGGTTTCAGGGGCGAATCTAAAAAGTCAGTCAGATGATACTACAAGCAAATTCATACGGACTTCCCCATTTGATTCGGGGGGGGGGAATCCCAGTAGTGTCCGGCAAAAAAATTGCATGGAGAAGACACTATCTCAACAGTTAAACTCCAGACCATCAATATATTATATCGATGCAACTAAATCCCCTCTCCCCTGCGAGAGGACGACACCGGGCGAGGGGTGGCTTCATCGACCGTTCCATACCCCCCTCACCCTGCCCTCTCCCCCCAAGGGGGAGAGGGAAATAGCTTGTAAATTCCATGAATTGATTAGCTAGTGGGCATGCCTAAGTTCAAAAAATATTCTCTACTGCCTGCCTCATAGCAAGAACCTTGCCGGACACCTACTCCCTTTAACCGGGGTCAGGGTTTCTCCATCTCGTCGCGATACTCCCCCCGACGCGCCATACTGTTGCACTTAGCCCGGTGATACAGGGCCTTTTGGGCGGCAGCCACATTGATTTCCTGGCCTTTCCAGGTATCCAGGGCGGGCTGCTGGATGGCGCGAGAGTAGGAAAAGGTGAGTACCCAGGGCGCCTTGGTCCGCCACCTGACATTCATGGCATTTAAGCGAGCCGAAGCCAGTTCAGGGTCTTGGCCGCCGGACAGGAAGGCAACGCCGGGGACCGCCCCCGGTACCGCCCGGAGCAGACAAGATACCGTGGCGTCCGCCACCCCGTCCACAGTGGCCTGGGTGGGACAATCTTTGCCGGGAAGCACCATGTTGGGCTTCAAGATTATGCCTTCCAATAGCACCCGCTGCCGGTAAAGTTGGCTGAACACCGTGCGCAAGGCCGCCTCGGTTACTCGGGCGCACTGCTCCAGGGTGTGGTCGCCGTCCATTAACACCTCGGGCTCGACTATGGGCACCAGACCGGCTTCCTGACAAAGGGCGGCATAGCGCCCCAGGGCGTGGGCATTGAGCCGTTCATCCACGTAATCGACTCGATGTTCAACCAGCACGCCAAGTGGCAGATAGATGCGCACCACGCTGGGGCTTTTGTTAGCTACCACGTCGAGAAAATCGCTATGGGGGTAGATAGCTAGAATTTTCAGCCGCTTGATAAGTTTCTGGCAATAGCAGTAGCCTTCTATTGGCGGCATGTGCAAATGACCGCGGATGTCGGCAATCAGCGTAGCCTATTCAAGGACCGCCTCCCCCTTTTCCTGCGGAGGCTGCCACCCCAGTAAGCGGCTAGAATTGATAAAGATCCCCAGGGTATGCGCCACGTGTATGGCGCCAGCCGTCAGCGGGCCCAAACGGCCGCCGATGATCAGAAGCGCCCCCAGAAGATCCGTGGACACCGCCAGCCAGTAATTCTGTTCCATCACCCTCAGAGTTTGCCGGCTCAGGCGCCTGACGAATAAAAGACGCGAAAGGTCACTGTCGGCCAGGGCGATATCCGCAGCGGCGATGGCGGCCTCAGCCCCCCCTGCGCCCATGGCCACTCCCACCTGGGCCCGGGACAGAGCCAGGGCGTCGTTGACTCCATCACCCACCACCGCCACCTGGCGCCCTGCAGCCACCAACTCCTCCACATAATGGGCTTTGTCGCCGGGCAGCAGGGCCCCGGCCGATCCTTCGAAGTTAAACCTCTGGGCCAGGGCGCGGACCACCGGTTCCGTGTCCCCGCTGACCAGATGCATTTCCCGGATCCCTTCCCGGCGTAGCCCGGACAGCACCGCCGGAACCTCGGGGCGGACCAGATAAGATATGCCGATGATGCCCTGGACCTTGCCGTTTTTGGCCACGTACACGACGCTACGGCCCTTGCCCTCCAGTCTGTCTGCCTGACCTTGGAAATAACGGATATCGATACCTTCTTCCTGCATGAAGGCCAGATTGCCCACCACCAGGTGATCGCTGTCCACCTGGGTCCGGACGCCCCGGCCCAGGACGATTTCCGGGGTGGCAAACGGTCCGGTGAACCGGCCCGCTTCCCCCGCCGCCTCTACCAGGGCCCGGGCCAGGGGATGGGGATTGTAGGCCTCGGCCGCGGCCGCCAGACCCAGGACCCGCTCCGCCTTTAAGGCAGGGGAGCGAGTGATGATCTCCGTTACCTCAGGCACATCGGTGGTGAGGGTCCCGGTTTTATCGAAGCAGATACAGTCGGTTTCTTCCAACCTTTCCAAATAAAGGCCGCCCTTGATCAAGACCAGGTGGCGGGCCGCATTGGTCAAGGCTGCGGTCACCGCAGTGGAGGCCGCCAACACTGTGGCGCAGGGACAAGCCATCACTAACTGTACCGCTATGGCGGTGGCCAGGTTGCCGGTGAGCAGCAGCGTGGCCGCGGTCGCCGCCATTCCCAACCAGGTGAGCCGGGCAGCCAGGAGGTCGGCGCGCTTTTCTGCCTGGGACCGGTTGGCCAGTGACTCCTCCACCAGGGCCAGAACCTGGGAGAGATACGTTTGCTCCCCCACTTTTTCAGCCAGGATCTGAAGCCTTCCCTGCTGCACGATGGTCCCGGCAAAGATGGCGTCCCCAACCCGGCGGAGTTCCGGCTCAGACCGCCCGGTAATCTGGGACTCATCCACCAGGGCTTCGCCCCGGACAATCTCACCGTCCACCGGGATCTTTTCGGTCGGGTGGACTATCACCAGATCGCCTCTCTGCACCCGATCTACCGGCGTCTCCACCTCCTCCCCGTCCACCCACACGGTAGTATTCCGGGTCGACACCTCCAGGATCTCCCGGATGGCCCGGCGGGAGCGATCGGCGACATACTTCTCCAGGGTATCGCCTACTTCCCGCACCCAGATGACCTCCAGGGCCGTCAAGGACTCCCCGGTGGTGATGGCCAGGACGCAGGCGCTAGCCAGAAAAGTATTGAGACCGATAACGCGGCCCTGGGTCAGGTCGCTCAAGGCATCCCGCAGCAAGGGCAGCCCCCCCAGCACCGCGACCAGAGTGATGACTCCGGGACTGAGTGGGGAGGCGAACAGGACCGAGCCTGCCAGGTGATAACCCAGGAAAGCCGTGAGCCCCATGACCCGCAGCAGTCCGGAACACAACCCTCCTGACACCGCCAGGCTGGCAGCGGCCCGGGACGGCGCCATCGGGAGCGTGGGCATGAGGGTGAGGGCATGATCCACCAGGTCGAGGATGACCCGGGGCGAGGTGGTGCGGGGATCATAATACAGAATAATGCTGCGGCTCAGGGGGCGGACCTGGACCTCGCGCACTTCACCCTGGTTGGCCAGCCACCCGCTCAGGGCTTGGGCCTGATCTTCGGAGACTTTCCAGACCTTGACTTTGACCCGCAACCGGCCATAAATGGCATGCTGAATGCTGAATTTTTCCAATGCGCCCGGCTGCATTTGAACTTTCCCTCCTGGCGCCTCCCACACTCGCGGCCTGGATAAACTTAAACATTTAGGTTCAATTTATCACAACCGCAGCATGTTCAGGGCGGCTTCGGGGCCTACTACCCGTTGAAGTGAAGCTTTCCAAAGTGAACTGGATCTATTAAGGATAGTTCGTCGAGAACCTACGTCAACCCGATCATACCCTAAAATACCCTTGGCCGGCAACTTCGGCCGGTTCCGGCCGCATCCCGACCTCGGTTGGGAGGTCGGCCTAACCTGGCTTTACCATTGCCTGAGACTGTGGCTGGCCTGCGTCATCATCAAGGCGTTCATGATTGTGCCCTACCAGAAAGGCTGGTGACGATCAAATCATAAAATGAATTTCTAATCTTCCTGAAGCCAAAAGGAAACAAGGGCGGGAGACAATGCTGGCAGAGGCTCAAGGTTAAGAAGGTTGTTTTTTCAAAAGGAAGATATCATGAAGCATACAGACTATGTGGTAGAGGCGGCAGAGGCGTTGGATGCTCCCGGGGAGATTTGGCTCTTCCGCGACAAGATCTTTTACGATCCCGCCAACCGGGAATGGTGTTTTATCGGCTCTCATTTAAAGGGATTGAAGTTTATCGGAGAAACCAGGTATTGGATTCTTAGAATTTGCGGCTGGCTCCAATTCAAATATCCAGAAGGGCCTATCTGTTCCATCTGACAGCAACCAGCTATCTTTTGCGATGGAAGGTAAAGGACCATGAATACTGCCCTAGATGAATCTTATGCTAACCACGGGCCAAATTTTGAGATAAAGGATTTTTTTTGAATATTTCCCGCCCCCCAACATCACCCCAGCCATGCTCTATGGCATCGTCGCCCACCGCATGGGTCCGGACAAGGCCGCAGGTTCGCGACTAAGACCATGGAGTAGGCCAGGAATTGCCTCGAGTGCGGCAGGAGCGCTGCCCTTATGGACTGTTGCCCATCTCGGACCGCATCAAGGAATTTCTGGCCCTTTCCGACCTTAATCGCCAGAGAGTCTGGAGAAAGCTGATTAAACAATCGCTCCTGAGCCTTTGGCTCACCCGTAAAGCTTAAAAATGTAGCGCCGCCCCCCCGGCGGCGCGGGAACGGGGTACCAGAGGGTGGATATCCCACATACTCCGGAACTTCCAAGGAAGTAGATTAAGGCTCTCAACAGGCGGGAGGTTCGCCGGCGATGAGTCATTATGGCTGTTTGAGCTCACACAGCCTAGCAGCCTGTTCCCGGACCGCTTGAATGATCTGGGGCATGGTGCTACAAGTACCCTTCTTGACAAGGAACCCAGGAATGGCGCCGCCGGGATCGGTACTCAGCCTATAAATGGCCTTGGTTTTACCAGTGCCAAATGGCTCCAAAATCCATTCGCCGGAATTTTCCCGCAAGTTGCCAATTATGAGCGACCAAGAACTGTGATAGCGATGCTGGGCCGCTCTGGTCTCATCATACAACCCCTTGAGGATGTACCATCGGTTGCTGCAAGGGAAGGGGAATTCGAGATTACTATAATGATACGCAGAATATTTTCCGTCAGGGATACGATAGCTGGCCGGGTCCGCGGGGATGGGGCCTATTAAGGCCTCCGCTTCCTTAGCCCGGCTCGGCCGCCTTTGCAATATCAAGGGAATCTTCTCCGCCGGCACCGCCATACTTTTCAATGTCCGGGGCATGAAATACTTAAAATTATTAATGTCATTAATAACCTGCCAGACGATTTCCGGGGGAGCATCTATAACCCCGGTCATCTCGCCGCTTATAATGGGGGTTCCAGGATCTTCTTTCGTAGTGACAATGATCTCGCCCCCGGCTAATCGGCTGTGCAGATCATCCGAAGCGCCGGAGCAGAGTGCAAAGCCAGGGAAAAAGATTATCCCTGTATACCACAAGAAAATCCAGGCTCCCAGACACCGTTTATTCATTAGGAATGTCATCCCGAGTCTCCTGGCGCCCCACTCCGCCGCGGTTAAAAGGTGAGGCAGGTCCAGCCCGTTTTCAGCATCTCGGTCAAGGAAATCCCCAGGTAAATGACTTCGATGCCCAGCGACTTGAGCTTATCGGTTATTCTGTAAAGATCCGCGCAGGCTTTGCACGCCTGAAGTTCAACTCCCACTGCCTTCAAATCTTCCAGTTTCTCTTGAAGCTTCAGGTCCATGGCCAATAGCTGGGCTGAAGGGCCCCAGACCACTAGCCTGACGCGACCTCACCAGCCCTTGAGCTAGAAGTTTTTATGATACCTAAAAACCATTTTTTTGGCAACTTCCCGATCTCCCGAAGACCATATTACCACCATACCTTCGGGAACTGGCCACTGGCTATTTATTTCAGGGCTCCGGTCCAGGTTTCGAAGTCCGCATTTCTGCGGATCCGCTCATCATGCCGGTAAAAGATGACGTAGGTCATGTTCTTCCAGTTGATGAAGGAATCGTCCTGAGTGGCTTTCCAATGTCGCCTCCGCCAGGTGCCGGTATTCAGATAGACCTGCTGCAAAGGCGCCGGAGAACTTGGGACCGTGCGCAGAGGCGCCACCAAGGGATCATGGGTGTGGCCATATACCACGTATTGGATGTCAGGGGGAAGATGCAGATATTCCCGTGGCGCAGCCTCCAATAAGTCATCTTTAATGAAGTAATCCTTGCCCTTGAAGACCAACTCCCATAATTTCTCGGTGCGGTAAAGTTTAAAATTCCTTAAAAGAAACAGGGCGGCCTGGATCTTATCCGCCTCGCCGCGCCAATCGGTCCATTTATCATGACGTTCATACCAGAGTTTGACAAATTTGAGGTTGTCAAAGACGTTAATGACCTCACTAATCGTGTCTTCGATGACTTCTTTGAGGTATCGATTCTGCTGCATTTGATAGAGAAGCCACTCGATCACCGCAGAGAACGGCCTGACGTTCTCAATTTCCTGAAAGTTTTGGTTGGCTTTGGCGATCTCTTCCTTAATCTCATCATCAGAAAGTTTCGGCCAGATTGAATGAGCCTGTTGCTGCAAGTTTTTCCTCAAGGTGAAGGGCAGCCTGGCCACCAATTCGGTGGTAATTGGGTCGCCGATGGGTACTCTAAGATAGTCTATCTCTTCGAAGGATTCTCCCCCTTCATAGTTAAATTTATCGAATTCATGGCCGTGGCGGGCAAAGACGCCATAGAGCAGGTCTTTGTATTCATGGGGAAAAGGGGCAGGGTCATTTTGGTCCAGGGGGATGCCGAGGCATTTACAGACCTTAACCCTCAGGCTGCTATATTTATTGATCAGTCGGTCATGATTACCGGGAATATAAAAGAGCCGTGGCTCTGATTCGAGCTGGCATTGAGGAAATTTCTCGCATCGGCTTCTGAGGCTTTTAACCCCAGCTTGAATGGCGGCAAAAGTCTTGCTGTTATCCACATGTGTCAGGATGGCCCTCAAGATTTCATTGGCATGGGCCTCGATCTTCTGTTCATCGTTGCCCCAGGGACGCTCATTTTCATCATAGAGAAACCATTTCTCGGTGCGCAGCAGGTCAAAGACATCACCCAGCAGGACGATTGTTATCTCCTTGATTCGGCTGCTTTCTTTGGAGGCTATGGAGATCAGGTCATCGAAGAAATATTCGAAGGCCTTGGTCGGTGGATTATGTTCACCCGCGGTGCCATCCACAAAATGCAAATCGCTGATAAAGATGAGCATTTCTACTCTCCTTGGCTGTTCCTGTGAACAATCCACCGAAGGGCGGCTCTATTCGGCGTGATGTACCGGCGTTGCCAGCCCCTGGCTCCCAAGCACAAGTTCAAGTTCAAAAACAAGCTCTACAGCCTGGACGCCACGTGGTGAGCTTTTGTCTGTCGCTTTATCCCTGGGCTGCCTTCCGCCGTACCAAGGGCGGCCTCAAGCTGCATACCCTGTTGGACCACGATGGCTATCTGCCGGCCTTTATTGCTATTTCTCCCGCCCGAGAGTCTGACATTAAGAAGGCCCGTTCCCTGTGCTTACCCAAGGGCCCCTGGTCCAGTGGATTCGGGATATTCCGTATAGGTCCAGCCATGCAAATTCCTATACGTGGTCTCTGTTGAAATGTTTCTTCATGACTAAACCCTCCTTACTCGAATAACTTGCCTAACGTGGACAAGGCGGGATGGAAACAGAGCCCTTGTTCCTCGCCAACTTTGGCCGATGGCCGCCGATGTGCCGCCCATGACTTCAGTAATACATATCAGATAGGCACCGGGTTGAAGGCGAGCGGCCCGGTGAACCTACTGCCGCGCCAGGACCATCCGTACCTCTGCTTCGGTATCTCTGATCAGCTCGCCGCTTACATCCACGGTCACGCTGTGGATCGTTCCGGAGAACGGAAACGGCGGCTTGTATTCATGAGTCACCGGAGAGCCGAGGTCCACGCCGCAGACTATGCTGCTGAGTAGGCCGATGGCGAGCGGGTTGGTGAGCTCGATTTTGCTTTCTCCGACCAGTCTGGAGTCGAAGTAAAGCTGGCCATTGCCGGGCGCGCCTTTACCGTTGGCGATGTCGGGTTTACCCGTCACCTCGAACTCAAAGCGCAACTCGTGACGACCCGTGGGAACGGCCTCGACAGATTCGACGTAATAGAGGTTCCGGCCGACGTAGTTGTACGCATAGCGGAGCTTGCCGCCCTGAACATAGAGCGAGTATCCGCCGTCGCATCCGCCCTGGGACAGCAGCACGCCTTCCGCGCCCTCCCCGGGGATCTCAACGTCCGCAGTGATGCTGTGAGGACGGTTAAGTATGTTGACGGTGGCGTTTACCGGCACTCCCTGGGTGTGAGGGTAGAACACGTATGATGTGCGGTCGACTGCGATCTTCGGTCGCTCGTCGGCAAATCGCAGGGTGCCGCGCGAATCGATGGGCATTACCTTGTACTTGCCGGCCTCAACGTACCACATGGCAATCATCTCGATCAGCTTGGCGCGATTCTGCGCGGCCACGTTGTGATTCTCCGCGAAATCTTCGGCAACGTGGTAAAGCTCCCAGGCGGTCGCATCGAGTTCGGTCAACTGGTCCTTGTCGATCGGCGCACCGAAGAATTTGCCGGCTTCGGTGAACGATGGTCCGGGCCACGGGCATACCGCCCGCCAGCCGTCGTGGTAGATTGACCGGTGGCCCATCATCTCGAAGTACTGGGTGAGGTGGCTGGTGGGCGCCTGGGCGTTGTCGAAGGTATGAGCGAAGCTCAATCCTTCAATGGGTGATTGGGTGACGCCACTGATAGACGTGGGCGCTTCTATGCCTGCCGCCTCCAGTACCGTCGGCACCATGTCGATGGCATGTGCGTATTGTGTGCGTATCTCTCCCTTCGCTTGGATTCCATTGGGCCAGTGCACGATGAACGGGTCACTCACCCCGCCGCGGTAGGTCTCGCGTTTCCAGCGGCGGAACGGGGTATCGCCTGCCCAGGTCCAGCCCCAGGGGTAGTGGTTACAGACCTCCGGGCCGCCAAGCTTGTCCATGGCAGCCAGGTTTTCTTCCAGCGATCCCGGCACGTTGTTGAAGAACAGAGCTTCATTTACCATGCCCTGCGGCCCGCCCTCGGCGCTGGCGCCGTTATCGGAGAGCACCATGATCATGGTATTGTCGAACTCGCCGAGTTTTTTCAGGAACTCGATCAACCGGCCGATGTGGTAATCGGTATGGGTGAGAAAACCCGCGAAGACTTCCATCATGCGGGCGTAAAGCTTTTTCTCCTCGGCGGACAATGTGTCCCACCGCGGAACGTCCGGGTCAAGACGGGAGAGTTCGGCATCGGCGGGTACGATGCCTATTTCCTTTTGGCGCTTGAAGATCTGCTCCCGTAGCGCTTCCCAACCCGCGTCGAACTTTCCTTTATACCTGTCCGCCCATTCTTTGGGCACGTGATGGGGCGCGTGCATGGCGCCGGGACAGAAATACATGAAGAACGGCTTGTTGGGGGCGATCTGCTTGGAGTCCGCGATGAAACTGATGGCCTTATCCACCAGGTCCTCGGTCAGGTGGTAACCCTCTTCGGGGGTCTTTTCAGCTTCGACCGTATGGTTGTCGTATACCAGTTCAGGATAGTATTGGTGGGTCTCGCCGCCCAGAAACCCGAAGAAACGCTCGAATCCGCGCCCCAGCGGCCAGCGGTCATAGGGGCCCGCAGCCGAGATTTGGTCTGAGGGTGTCAGGTGCCACTTGCCGATGGCGTAGGTATTGTATCCATGCTGCAGGAGTATCTCTGAGAGGAAACCATTTTCGAACGGTATGTTGCCGTTGCTGCCGGGATATCCCG
>Ga0187856_1003936_pt1 | contig 10080 bp, 4 predicted proteins | sample June2016WEW_8_40_FD_132443 | JGI IMG/M metagenome (GOLD analysis project Ga0187856, IMG submission 132443) | Peatland microbial communities from SPRUCE experiment site at the Marcell Experimental Forest, Minnesota, USA - June2016WEW_8_40 | ecosystem: Environmental > Terrestrial > Soil > Wetlands...
GAGACCCTCAATTGCGAGTTTTGCGGCCAGTGTATGGACGTCTGTCCCGTAGGCGCCCTCACGCCGAGGCCCTCCAAACACCGCTCACGCGTATGGTTTATGGAGACCCGTCATGCCGTCTGCCCTTTTTGCAGCGTTGGTTGCACCCTCGACCTCGACATCCATGACCAAACGATCATCCGCTCCCGCGGCAGATACCTCCACGGGATCAACAAAGGGAATCTCTGCGCAAAAGGCCGCTACGGCTATGACTTTATTTATACCGATGACCGGCTGACCACGCCCCTTATCCGACGCGAAGGAGTGCTTCAGAGAGCCTCGTGGGAGGAAGCCCTCGGGCAGATTACCGACTCCCTCAGTTGGATAAAAGAGAAGAAAGGAGCGAAACGTATCGGTGCCATATCCTCCCCGCGGTTCAGCAATGAAGACAACTATATGCTCCAGAAATTTATGCGTCAGGTGATTGGAAGCCATAACATCGACTCGATCGCGCACTTCGGCTTTTCAAAAATGCAGGAGGCGATCGAAGAGGTCTTCGGAATTACCTCGCTGCCCGTTGATCAGGCCGCACCCTTGGGTGCCGGAGTAGTCATGGTCGTGGAATCCGAAATAGACGCCACTCACCCAGTCTGGTCGTTGAACTTCATCAGGGCGAAACACCAGGGGACGAAGCTCGTCGTCGTCCATCCCAGAAGAACCAAACTAGCTGTCCATGCCGACCAGTGGCTTGCGGTCAATCCTGGAACCTCAGAGGTGCTCCTTAAGGGTATCATCCACCTCGCTCTCGAGCAGGGAATGCATACAAAAAAGGACTCACCCCTGATCTCCGGTTTCAACGAACTTGCCGCATCCGTAGGGCCCTTTACGCCATCGTACGTGGCCTCTTTGACCGGCCTGTCTGAGGAGGAAGTCCGCGATGCTGCAGTGCTCTTTCTCGGCGCTTCTCCGAGGGTTATTGCCATGACCCTTGGTGCCAACGAAAACGAGAAAGGGAAAAACACCGTCCTGACCGCTTCCAACCTCCTCATGCTCACAGGAGATGGCCCAAGGGGACTTCAGATGCCGAGCGAGTACAATAACAGCTTTGGCATGTGGAAAATGGGAGCGGCGCCCGGCCACCTCCCGAGATTTGAAAAACTTACTCCGGGCGGTAAGAACGCCTACCAGATGCTGTATGAACCCGACCGAATAAACGCCCTCTTCGTCATGGGAGAAGACCCTGTCGTCAATTTTCCCGACGCCTCCCGGGTCAAGCAGATAATGAGCACCCTCGACTTCGTCGTTGTCCTAGACATTCGGCTTACGGAGACCGCTAAACTCGCCCAGGTTGTGCTCCCCGCCGCTACCTGGGTCGAAACGGACGGGACGTTCGTCAACGCAGCGGACATCTCCCAGATGACAAGGAAGATACTTACCCCACCGGGGGAAGCCCGGCCGGCCTGGCAAGCACTCAACGAGCTTACCTGCTTCTTCGACCAAGGGGTCGGTAAGAACGATCTGCATTCCCTCAGGAAGGAAATGACGAGAATCGAGGTGGACGCTTACGCCGATCTCCCGCGATTTGTTCGGACCGTGTACAGTCAGTTCGAAACGACGGATGACGAATACCCCCTTGTCATGATCGCCGTCAGTCTCATGCAACACTCCGGCACGCTCTCGCTCATCTCACAAAATCTCCGGAAGGTCAAGCCCGAAGGGTTCATCGAAATAAATGAGAAGGACGCTACCCGGTACCACATCCCGAACAACCGATTCGTTACCGTCACCTCCCGCCGTGGCTCAATGGTCATCAAGGCGCATATCACCGGCGACGTCAAGCCTGGTGTGGTCTGTGCTCCTGTCCACTTTTCCCTAGCAAACGTCAATAACCTTATCGGCATCGCCCATGATGGTGCGGCACCCCTTTGCGCTGTCCGTATTGAGCCCATCAGTGAACGACGATGAAGGAGGGGATGATGGATTCCTTATAGATCCCTTCTTCCGTCCAGGGTCTTTGAGTTTCCGATGCAGTATCCAACCCGCGTCTGTCAGAGTGATCAACCCTCGTTCTTTTCTGCTGTTCTGTTCGAAGTATACATTCCCAGAGGAGTCATATAAGAGGCAAGTAGAAATACACGCTCTAAAACGATCTGCCAGAGATCGTGAGAGTGAAAGTCCTGAATGCTTTTTAACACCAGTTTGACCTGACATTTCGGACAGTCGCCAGCATCCTCTTTCTTTCGATTTAACCTCGGCTTCTGATAGTTACAATCCGGGTATTTCAGACTTTTTCACACGTTTCAACGCGTGCTGAATGACCTTTTCATCCACTAAGCTAATTGGACACTTCGCGGAATTCCCTCCACACTTCGAACCGTTATGCTTTGGTATAATGGTAATGATCACGAGCCGTATAGAACACGTAACTATTAATTTAATCCGTCGATCCGCGATTTACTAAAATGAAAAAGAAAAAACAACGAAAAAAAACAGGACCTGACCCTCTCCGCTCGTCAAAGAGCGGCAGATTGAATGACAAAGGCACTAGACGACACGTTCCATACTATCTTGCAGCTTTTGTTTCACTCATTGCGCTTGCACTTTATCTGCCCGCTCTCCGGAATGATCTTGTTAGCTGGGACGACACTGTGTATGTCATCACTAATCTTCACATCCGCTCACTGAATTGGGCGTTCTTCAAGTGGGCATTTTCTGATTTCTACGCGAGCAACTGGCATCCTCTCACCTGGTTATCCCATGCTTTTGATTACGCTTTCTGGGGATTGAACCCCCTCGGGCATCACCTGACGAATAATATCCTTCATGCAATGAACACGTTCCTTGTAGTGCTCCTGTGCATAAAGCTTCTGGAGATGTGGAAGGAGCGGTCGATGCCTGAGGAGGCGTCCGCATTCCTGGATCGGCGAAAGATAATGATCGCAGCAGGAGTGACCGGTCTCTTGTTCGGACTGCATCCGTTACATGTGGAGTCAGTGGCATGGGTAGCAGAGCGAAAGGACCTTCTGTGCGGTCTGTTCTTTCTGCTCAGCATTTCTGCCTATACAAACTACATACGTGGCTTGCTCAGCGAGCCTTTTGAGAAGAAGAAAACAGGATCACTGTTTTTCAATCGGTCCTATCTGGTTTCTCTGGCCTTTTTCGTTCTCGCTCTTTTGAGCAAGCCGATGGCGGTGAGCCTCCCTGTGGTGCTGTTGCTGCTGGACTGGTATCCCTTCCAGCGGATTCGCTCCTGGAAGTCATTCAGGGATTTAGGTGTGGAGAAACTGCCCTTTATCGTATGCAGCCTTATTTCGTCGATTCTGACGATCATGGCGCAGAGAACTAAAGGAGCGATGGAGATGATGGCATTAGTGCCTTTGCGGGCGCGGATGCTGGTAGCGGCGAAGGCGATCGTCGCCTATCTCGGGAAAATAGCAGTACCTGTGGCCTTGAGCCCGTATTATCCCTATCCGGAGTTGCAGGAGGTAACACTTGCATCACCACAATATCTTTTTGCGTTCATTTTTTTGGTCGGGCTCACCGCGATCCTCCTCGTTGTTGCAAAGAAACAACGGGTATGGCTGTCCGCGTGGGGGTATTATGTGGCGACGCTCATCCCCGTGATCGGCATTATTCAGGTGGGGAGCCAATCCATGGCGGACAGATATATGTATCTGCCGAGCCTGGGGCCATTCCTTCTTATAGGGTTGATCGCAGCGTGGGTTTGGTCGAAGGCAGATTCATTGCGACACTGGCGCCCGGCGGTCAAAGGTTTCACTATCGCTCTGGCAATCTCCCTTGTTATTTCATTGTCATATGTAACGCTGGAGCAGATCGCTGTCTGGAAAGATGATTTAACCCTTTTTACCGATATGGTGAGGAAGTCGCCGAATGCGCCAGTACCACATAATGACCTTGGGAATGCGTATCTAAATCAGAACCGCCTTGATGAGGCGGTACATGAATTCCTCACTGCATTGAAGCTCAAACCCGACTATGCAGAGGCATGTTATAATCTTGCAACTGCATACCTAAAGCAGAACCGCCTTGATGAGGCGGTACATGAATTCCTCACTGCATTGAAGCTCAAACCTGACTATGCGGCCCATGCTAATCTTGCAGCCGCATATCTAAATCAGAACCGCCTTGATGAGGCAGTAAATGAATTCTTCGCTGCATTGAAGCTCGAGCCTGATTCTGCAGAGGCCCATTATAACCTTGCAACCGCATATCTAAAGCAGAACCGCCTTGATGAGGCGGTACATGAATTCCTCGCTGCATTGAAGCTCGAGCCTGACTACGCAGAGGCCCATACTAATCTTGCAACCGCATACCTAAAGCAGAACCGCCTTGATGAGGCAGTAAATGAATTCCTCGCTGCGTTGAAGCTCAGGCCTGACTTTGCAGAGGCCCATACTAATCTTGCAACCACATACCTGAAGCAGAACCGCCTTGATGAGGCAGTGAATGAATTCCTCGCTGCATTGAAGCTCAAACCTGACTTTGCAGAGGCCCATAATAATCTTGGAACCGCATACCTAAATCAGAACCGCCTTGATAAGGCAGTAAATGAATTCCTCGCTGCGTTGAAGCTCAGGCCTGACTATGCAGAGGCACGTTATAACCTTGGAACCGCGTACGCAAAGCAGGACCGCTTCGATGAGGCGGTAAATGAATTCCTCACTGTGTTGAAGATCAAACCTGACTATGCAGAAGCGCGTAATAATCTTGAATTCTGTTATGAGAGAATAAAAGATATGAAGCGACAGCCGGGAGGAAAGCCCTGATGCCTCTTTCGGTTTGACGGCTTCATATCCTATATTTTTGCATAAGTCCTTTCATCCAGTTATCATCACATTCCTATTACGTGCGATATTGTCGGGGTCTCAAACAATTGGTGAAGCAGACATCCCTATGAATGAATATTTCACCCGAAAGGCAGGGTCATTTGCTTGCTTAACACTTTGAGGGCTTGCGGCTGAAACCAATGTCTTTTTTGTCCTTTCAACGGAGGCCGAAATACACGGGTACGGGGGGCTCGTTGAGGGAAGACCCATGTTTTGTTACCCCCATAAGGCTACCTCATTCCACGACAAAATTAGAATCGGTGACACTATGACATTTCACTCGTGCGGGTAGCGGATGATCGTTTTCTCACAGGTTCGTACAATGCTTACGCCGAGTGCAATATCCTGCTACACTATAAGAAGAAAATGATATTCACGAGGTTAATAACACATGAAAAACCTATTTGAAAAAACGACAATCAATGGGGTGACACTCAACAACAGGTTTGTCCGCTCCGCGACATGGGAAGGCATGTGCGAAAAGGACGGACGGCCCACACCAAAGCTCGCTTCCTGCTACCGTGATCTCGCTGCAGGCTGCGTCGGCTTCATTATCACCGGCTATGCGTTTGTCAGATCGGACGGTAAACAGTTGCCCGGGAAAATGGGAATCCATGCGGACAATTTTGCCACTGACATGCGGCTCCTCACCCAAGCTGTCCACAGCGAGGGAGGCAAGATATGCATTCAGCTCGTTCATGCAGGCGGTCAGACAACGGCAGAAACGGCAGGCAGACGTCCTCTTGCCCCCTCCGCAGTAAAGGTTGATCAATTTCCTGAAGAATCCGAAGCAATGACTAAAGAGGACATAGATGAAATTATCGCGGCGTTCGGTGATGGTGCCCGCCGGGCAAAGGAATATGGATTCGACGCAGTCCAGATCCATGCAGCCCATGGTTACCTCATCAACCAGTTCCTCTCCCCTCTTACCAACCGACGGACTGATAGTTATGGTGGCCCCGTGGATAACCGATGTCGTTTTCTTCTCGAAGTTTACCGCCGCGTCCGTTTTGAGACAGGACCTGATTTTCCGGTTTTGGCCAAATTGAATGGGTCTGACAATCTTGAAGGAGGCCTCGATGTATGCGATGCTGTCTTTGCAGCCCGTTTGCTCGACCAGGAAAAGATTGATGCCATAGAAGTGAGTGGTGGCACCTCTGCCTCTGGCGAAAAAAATCCCGTGAGGATTGACATCGACCGACCCGATCGGGAGGCTTACAATCTCGCGCTCGCCAGAGAAATCAAAAAAGCAGTGCGATGCCCCATCATGGTAGTAGGTGGTTTCAGGTCGCTTGAACCTATCAATAAAGCCCTCAGGGAAGATGGAATCGATTACATTTCCTTGGCCCGCCCATTCATCAGGGAGCCGCAGCTGGTCAAGCGTTGGCAAGAAGGTGACGACTCTCCTGCCCGCTGCATCTCTTGTAACGGTTGCTTTCGGCCGGGAATCAAGGAAGGCGGTATCTATTGCGTGGTTGAGAAAAAAGAAGCACGCAAGCGGGTATCGAGTACCTCATGAAGCTTTGCCGTGTCAGAAATCCTTTGTAAACCTATGCGCTCTGACATGCCATAGCCGCTTCACAACCTTGGGCGATATCGACAATCTAATAGGGCAAGAGGAAGACAGATGCCTTGGGTTTAGAGTTGCACGAGGCTTTTTTAACTTATGCCCCGGCGAATGCTTTAGGCTTCCCCATACCTTGTGGAGGGGCTTGCTCACCACATTCAGCACGTTCGGGCTCTAATGTTTGGTGTTTCCTCGACCTCAAAACCCAAGGCATTTCCCAACCTCTTTTCTGGAAGATCTGCGTTCAAAACATCCATTAATATCTATTTCATCCATTATCACTCCCTTAGTCTGTCTTCCATCATGATTCCCGCTTTCAAGCGCATTCCTATCTTACTCTTGATTAGAGTGTGCGCTTTTGCACCGAGGAAGTCAATCCTACCCAGGTAGGGCTCTAGACTCTGTGATCTCTCCGTGCTATTTGAATAAGCTTATTCGAATCCGTGTTTTAATTCTGGAGAGTTTAAGAGAAGGCTCGCTAATGCAAACCTGTTTTCAACGCCCAATTTCGCATAGATGTTGCTCAGGTAGTCTTTTACTGTCTGCTCCGATATTTCGAGGTCATCTGCAATTTCGATGTTTTTCAGGCCATTGAGCACACGTCCGATAACATCTGTTTCCCTTCGTGTTAGTCGGAAATGACTCCTTGTTTTGTTCAGATCTATTTTGTTGGAGATGGATTCCTCAGTGATGAACACGACGACAAAAGGCTTACGCTGTTCAAAAATGTGAACCCTAAACGTCCAAATACTTGGAGAGCCTTCAAGCTTTTTAAAGAAATAGATATCTCCTGGAAACAGCTCTTTAAGCTTGGAACCCTTGATTGCATCGAAGATCTTTCTGCATATAGATGTCATCTCCTCAGGAGGCTTGTAATTTTTCAGGAAAAGGTCAGCTTTCTTATTAGAGAAAATAATACTCATTGTCTGGTCAAAGACAATGGCACCGGCGGGCATTTTACTCAGAATGAAATCTATAACGTCGTTCAAACTTTCCATCATTGTGATTGCCTCTTTTTTTTTGACCTGCGACATTCCGTTGGTAGTTAGCATCATTATAACAGGTTTTCATGGGAAGCTTACGATCTGGTGGTAAGTGGCCCCAAGGGCCGAGTAAGCCGCTCTTCGATCGGTGCTGAACATTTCTGCGTGCGGTTACTCCGCGACTGCTCCCTTCGTCAAAGGTTGCCGGGTTGTGGCTAGCTTTTCGCCGCAAACGGGACCTCTGTTGACTTCTTGCAATTTATTGAGCCGGCATCTCCGCCTGGGCCTCTCGTTTCTTCTTCCCCTCAATTCTCATTCGACTCTTTAACAACGTCACCTTCGTTGACATCTCAGCGCATTCCAGTCACAGACTCTGAATATCCAGGCATGGTGCCCATATCTGCGCCTTCCCGATAGTCAGGGTCTTGTCATCCACACGTTTACCTTCAAACATGTTTTGATGCCAGTACTCGGAATTCGCTTCTGATATTTTGGTATCCGCAGTACGTGAATACGGTTTGATATACCGGATGCCCTGACAAAAGAGGCTGGAATGAAAGTAATCCACGTTCTATAGTAGTTTGGCCTCGCGGATATTCGCTTCGTCGTGGTCCAGCTTAATCCTGTACCAATTAATAGTTCAAGTTCAGTTCAAGTTCAAATAGTGGTTGCAAAATATGGAGGAAAATGGTACAATCATAACATCATAAAGTGGCAGCCAGTTTTCTTCCTCTTTTAAGTCCAAACGGAATAATAATAAACATTTCACATGAGAGGTGGCAAAAAATGAAATCGATCGCAGCATTTTTATTGCTTTTTCTTTTTTGGACTCCGGTGAACGTCATCGCTAGCGATGAACTTCAGGCGTTGAAACAAAAGGAGTCCATAGACAAGTTATATGAGCAGGCAGTAGAATTTTTTACTGTGAAGATGCCAGAGGCGTTTGAGAAGAGACTGAACAACTCTTACAGGTATATCGATTTAGTAACGGACATATTCATGGAAAAAGGTATCCCTCTCGATATAGCTTATCTTCCTCTCATCGAGAGCGAATTTTCTCCTCATTCTGTCGGTCCAGGTGATACTGTAGGCCTATGGCAATTTGTTAAGATCACGGCTCGACAATATGGCCTGAGGATAGATAACTATGTGGACGAGCGGAAGGACCCCATAAAATCCACCTATGCAGCAGCCGATTATCTCAGGGAGCTCCACCTTAAGTTCGGCGCGTGGGATATCGCCCTTGCCGCATATAATGCGGGTGAAGGAAAGGTCATGCGTATGCTTAACAAAAATCGGTCAGTAGGCCTTCCAACCGTTGTGAAACGCTACTTAGCTTATTTCATGGCGGCATCTACTGTGGCTCAGGATCCAGAGCGATATGGTTTTGGAACAAATGATGGGGCGGAAGATACGGATACGGAATATATAAATGTAACGATGGTGAAGGCTACGAGTCTGAAAAACGTCGCAAAGGAGTTTCATACAACCGTTGATGCGATAAAACAATTGAACCCTGCATTACTTGCCGATAAAACCCCTCCCTACCCCTATTTAATACGACTCCCGAACAACTGATGTTTAATACCGTTCCTAAAAACACGGCCAAATATTCCATGGCGTCATTCGAACGGTTCTTCATCGCCTCTTGACGATATATTAACGACTGCGATTGTCCCGATGTCTCGCAAAAGAGCAAAGACAATTCGGTAAGCACCGACTCTCAGCCTATAAAGGCCTCTCAGTTCGCCCGTCAAAGGTTTTACATCCTGGTGCTCGGCAGGCTTGTCGAAAGTAGAAAGTTCCTCAAGTTCTTTTCTCGCCGGTTTTCCGGGTGTTCTTATCGAGCTGTTTATAATACTTCTGCGCTTTTTTACCGAAAGCCTAATTTCCCTCTCGTGAAGGGCGCGGGATCGTTTACTACTGTCGGCTCACTACGTATAATGATAGAATAAGACGTATGAAGATACTCGATGGCATCCTAGAGACCTTTCCGGTTCAGGAACTGCTCAAATGGGCTGACTCCGGTGAAAAAACCGGGAGTCTGACGCTCTCTCGTGAGGGCATCACAAAGACTTTCTTTTTTCAGAAGGGGAAGCTTATATTTGCTTCCTCGGAGAAGGAAGGGGAACGCACTGGCGAATTCTTCATTCGCAGGTGCGGACTGGACCGTGACACTTTATATAAAGCCATCAAAACCAGCATACAACTCAATATGCCATTCACGCAATATCTCATATCACAACAGATCGTTGAAAAGGAGACGCTGACGTCTTGGATCAAGCTATTCATTGAAACAATGCTCGCCGATGCATTGCAATGGGAAACAGGGTCATTCATGTTCACCGACGAACTGCCCGCCACCGTCATGAACGGGCCGATAAAAGTAGACACATCCGTTGCGTTGAACGAATCAATAAAAGCGGTGAATCCTAAACCGACAAAACAAGTTGCATCCGCTAACGTTGAACTGATAGTGAGCAAGATTGTGAAAAAGATATCCGAAGATACCCTTGAATTGCCGGTGATCCCTGATATGACATACAAACTGCGTGATCTGTTGCTGAACAAATGTTCTTCTCTCCACGATATCGCACGCCTTATTATGTCCGATCAGGTGCTCACCTCAAAAATATTGAAGGTTGCAAATTCGGTGATCTACAGTTCCTTCGGCCATATCACCTCGTTGCAGCAGGCAATTATC
>Ga0187856_1003938_pt1 | contig 10078 bp, 7 predicted proteins | sample June2016WEW_8_40_FD_132443 | JGI IMG/M metagenome (GOLD analysis project Ga0187856, IMG submission 132443) | Peatland microbial communities from SPRUCE experiment site at the Marcell Experimental Forest, Minnesota, USA - June2016WEW_8_40 | ecosystem: Environmental > Terrestrial > Soil > Wetlands...
GCCAATACCGGCCACGCGGTCAGCGACTTCCTCAACGACTTTCCCCAGGGCATGCCGGTCGCTCTGTACGTGGCGAAGCGATCCTACGTTTCGGCCAACCTGCAAGCGGTGCAAGGGTTCCGCGCCGCGCTCGGCGAAGCCATCGAATTCATGAACAGCAAGCCGGAGCAGACGCGTGCCTATGCGCTAAAATATCTCAATATGCCTCCCCAGGTCCTGGCCGCGATGAAGATGCCCGATCTCAGGGTCAAGATCGACCCGGAACGCGTCGACGACTGGGTGAAGATCATGATGTCGCAGAACCTCGTGAAGGGTCCGATCGACCTCAAGCAACTGCTCCTCCAATAGCGGCGCCTTCCGGCTAGGCGCCAGCCGGCTGCGCATCAAGTCAATGGCGTGCGTGCGCCGCAGCCGGCAGCACGCGGCAGGGGATGCCGCGCAGATCGGACGTTCCGATACCCGGATCATAGGGTGGTTCACTGCGGGTCAGCACGTTGATGTTCGACTTGTCCCAGTCGAAGAGGTTGTCGGCTTGTTCCGGAAACCACCAGCCGAAAGAGACGAGGACGATGCGCCGGTCCAAGTGGTCGTTGAAAACCAGCCGCTGGGTGATCCGTCCTTTTGCCGTCTCAATGTACACCATCGCGCCGTCGGCGAGCCCCAACCCGGAGGCGGTCTCCGGATGGATCTCCACATAGGGCTCGGGCTTCAACACGCGAAGCGACGCCACCTGCTTATAGCCGGTCAGCATGTAGACGTTCTCTTTGGCGTTGGTCATCAGCAGCGGATATTGCGCGGTGAGCTTCGGCAAAGCGGCGACTTCCTTCCAATACGGCATGGGGCTGTAGCCGAAATCGGCAGCACTCTTCGAATAGATCTCCACCTTGCCGGAAGGCGTTCGGTAGTCGTGCTTCTTATACTCGGATTTGGCGTGGAGAACCCGTTTGCGCTTCATCTCCGCGTAGGTAATGTTGCTGGCCTTGACCATGTCGTCCAGAGCATCTTCGTCGCTCTCCCAGAAATAGTCGCGCAACCCGAGCCGCTTCGCGAGTTCGTTGAGCCATTTCGTGTCCGCCCACGCCTCTCCGGGAGGATCGACAAGTTTCGGATAGGCCCTGATTTCCTCGTACCATCCCGGCCAGTAGCCCAGCTCCTCGTGTTCCATGCCCCATGCCGCGGGCAGAACGATGTCGGCAAGCGCCGCACTCGGCGACATGAAGATCTCGGAAACGACGCTGAATTCCAGGTTCATGAACGCTTCGTAGGTCCGCCGCGAATCCGGATAGCTCAGGATAGGATTGGTCAGGAGAAAGAGGCCGGCCCTGATTCGGTAGGGCTGTCCGGTGAGCACCGAGTCGACGAAGGAATGAGGCGGCACGAATGCCGACCGCATGGCCAGCTTGAATTCGTTGCCGACCGCCTTTTCCTTGTTGCGCGGAAATTTGCTCAGCAAAAAGAAGTTCCCGGGCCGCAGATAGGCAGCGGGAGTGAGAAAGAGCTCGCCGCCAGGCACATTCAGGTTTGCGGTGATGGCGCGCAGGATAGTGATCGCTTTCGCGCTCGGGAAAGCTGTGGCCGCGGTATCCAACCCGTTTCCCCATTGGATGCAGGCGGGCTTGGTCGTCGCGTAAAGCTTGGCAAATTCGCGGATCGACGCCTCCGGCACCCACGTCAACTCTTCGACATCCTTGATCGAGAAGGTTTTCAGCTCGGCCTCGAGCAGATCGAATCCGGTGCACCATTCCTCGACGAAAGACTTGTCGTAGAGGCCCTCCTCGACGATGATCTTGAGCAAGCCCATCGCCAATGCCCCGTCGCTGCTGGGGCGCGGCCTGATCCAGAGGTCGGCGACCGAGGCCATGTCGATCTTTCTCGGATCGACGACCACCACTTTACTGCCGCTCGCAATCGCCCTTTCGAAAGTTTCCCTCCGCATCCCGCCGCTGGTGAAGTTGTTGTTGACCGCCCAGATGACGATAAGCCGGGGAAGGTGCTCCTCGTCGGGAACGCAGTTCCAACCATAGGTGAGAGCGGAGGCCATGCCGGAAGGCACGCCACAACACCAGCCCGGCGTTATCACGTTTGGCGTGCCGAAGGCACTGGCCAGACGCTGGGCGAACGCAAACTCGAGCCCCTTCGGTTCGCCGAGCCCGAATGCGACCTTTTCCGCGCCGTCTTGCTCTTTTATGGAACGAAGCTTGCCAGCGATGGTATCCAACGCTTCATCCCAGGAGATTCTTTTCCACTTTCCTTCGCCGCGCGCGCCAATCCGCTGCATCGGGTACTTGAGGCGGTCGGGATGACTGAGAACCTCCGGGACCGACAACCGCCCCTTCTTCACCGGACATTGCTCATTCGGGAGCCCGCTTTCCTTGTCGGGGGAAAAGTCGACGATCCTGCCATCTTCCATTGTCGCCTTGATGGCACAGCGGCCCGGACACACATGGCAGAACGTGAAAAATTCTTGTTGGGTCTTGCTTCCGGGCGGATCGAAGCTCACGCGCATCGAGCCCTCGCCGATGAGCGCATCGCTGAACGGGTGATATTCCGCATCGTCGGCCAGTCCTTCGGCCGTGACGACTTCCTTGCCGTCGGCATCGATGGCGAGCACAAGACAGGAGTTCACCGCCTTTCGGTTCAGGATGACCGCACAACTGCTGCATTCTCCGACACTGCAGCCTTCCTTGGTCTTCATCAGTTTCAGATTCTCTCGCAGCACCTCGATGAGAGTCTCCCAAGGCTCCACATGGAACGTGTGTGCCTCACCGTTCACCTTCATCGAGACCGTCTGAGCCATGTTAGAGTCCTGCCGTTCTCGCATCCGCGAGCGCCTGCACGATGGCGAGTTTGGTGGTATCGACGATGCCTTGCACGCGGTAGTCCGCCGACCGCCGGATATCGTCGATCGGACTCGCCGCTTTCGCCGCGGTCAGGGCTGCAGCATCGGCCAAGTCCTCGGTGATGACTTGATTGATCAACAGCGCCTCCGCCTCCCCCGCCCGGACGATCGTCGGCGCCACCGATCCGAGCGCGATTCTGACGGCGGTGCAGGCGTCCTTCTTCAGCGTGAGCACGACTGCCACGGCAACGATGGCAATGTCGCTCCGGCGCAAGGCGTGCTTCAGGTACACTGCGCCGCTACCCGGCGGCAACGGCGGCACAAGAATCTCCTTGACCAGCTCGCCTGGCCGCAGGCAGGTCTTGCCGGGCGCCATAAATAAGTCCTCGAGCAGAAGCTCCCGTTCTCCACCGGCGCCGACAACAACGATGCGCGCACCCGCCGCCACCAGCGCGAGCGGCGCATCCGCCGCCGGCGAGGCGTTGACGATGTTGCCGCCGAGGGTGGCAATGTTGCGAATCTGGATCGAGGCTTCCACCGCAGCGGCTTGCGCCAGAATCCCGCACCGGCGCTTCACTACCGGCGAGTTTTTCAAAGATTGAAGAGTCACCAATGCGCCGAGCCGCAAGCCATCCGTGTCATCGCCGGCGATGCCGTCGAGGCCGGGAATCCCCTTCAGACTGACAACATATTGCGGCAGCACCTTTCGCTGTTTCATCTTGACGAACAGGTCGGTGCCGCCGGCGACGGCGACGGCGCGCTCACCGTGCGCCGCAAGCGCGGAGCAGGCCTCCTCGATCGTCTTCGGCGCCAGGTATTCAAACCGTGGCAAACGCATAATCGTTCCTGTTGCTGCGGCCAGCGGAATCGCGCAACAAAAGCTGCTGCTTGTCGATCTTGCCCTGGCCGGTCTTGGGAAGTTCCGCAAGGAACTCGATCAATCGTGGGGCCTTATGGCGCGCGATATTCGCCCGGCAAAACTCATTCAATTCGCCCGCCGTCCACCGCGATGGTTCAAACCCGCTCCGCAGAGCGACGAAGGCCTTGCATTTAAGCAGACCATCGGCATCCGGAACTCCCACAACAACGCACTCGCGCACTGCCGGGTGCTGCTCGAGACATTTCTCAACCTCGAGCGGGGCCACATAAATGCCGCTCACCTTGATGAGATCGGTGGCGCGTCCCATGAACCAGAAATAGCCGTCCTTGTCCACGCGGAAAAGGTCGTTTGTGTTGACCCAGCCGTCACCGACAAAGGTCGACATGGATTCTTCGGGGTCGCAGTGATAACCCGTCCCGCAAGCATCCGACCTCACCCGGAGTATGCCGGTCTCCCCTTCGGGAACTTCGTTTCCCTGAGTGTCGACGATCTTCACCTCGACAAGCGGCGCAATTTTTCCCGAGCTGCCGGGTAGAACGTCGCCCGGCCGGTGCAACAAATGCGCGAGATAGGTCTCCGCCGATCCATGAACATTGACCACCTTCACGCCGAACGTCCGGGTAAAGTCGTTGTGTAGTTGTTCCGACAGCAACTCACCCGATGACAGGCATAAGCGGACGCTGCTCAAGTCCGCTGTGCCCGCCTCGGGGCTCTTCAGCATCGAGCGCATCATTGTCGGTACATTGAGAAGAATGGAGGGTCTGTATTTCGCGATCAGCGCAAAAATGACCTCCGCAGTCGCTCGCTCAGGATAAAGACAGACCGCCGCGCCGGCCCGCAGCGGCCAGTTCATGCCCAAGTCGCGCGCATAATGGAAGAATAGCTTCGGCACTCTCAAGACGACATCTTTCGGCGTGTACTCAACGCAGTTCCGGAACGATTCGAAGCCGATGACACCGTGATCGTGGCTGTGCGGGACACCCTTGGGCTTTCCCGTCGTGCCGCCGGAAAAATTCCAGAAGGCGAAGCTGGATTTTTGTATGAGCGGCGCGTCGAGAATGGCGGAAGCGCCCTCCAGCATCGACTGCAGAGCGTGCTCGTTGAGCTCGAGTTTCGGGAGCGCGTTTCCCGCTACCAGGATCGGCACCGGCTCGCTATAGCGGCCTGCCGCCTCTCTCACTTTGGCCCGCGTCGTCATGTCGACGAGGATCGCCTTGGGTTTGACGTAGTTCAGATAGTATTCGTAGTCGGCGACCGGCAGGTAGGTATAGGCGTGCGTGACGACACCGCCGATCTTCATGGCCGCGAACCAGGCGGCGAGCCATTCCGGCGAGTCCTGCAAAATCAGCAAAACGCGATCCCCGAAGCCGACGCCGACGGCCTTGAGCACGTTTCCCATCCGGTTCGTCAGCGAGCATAGATCGTTGAATGAATATTTCTCATCCCCGCAATACGCAGCGATCTTTTCAGCTCGGCCACAGGCGATGTTATCTTCGAGATAGAAACTCGTGAGGGAAAAGTGATCGGGTATGCTGATGGCGATAGCCGGTCCGCGTTTCATTCGATATCCTTGCTCGACTTCGATCCCATCGAGGGCGTGCACTGGCGCACGCGGCACGAAACCGCCGCGCCGAAGGGCCCATTATAGTCGAGACTCCGTTTCCGGGAACGCCGGACGATCGATGGCGCACCGACGGGCCCATGCGCCTTTACGGCAGCGCCGGGTCTTCCCAAGACGATTTGAACCGCTCGGGCGACAGTTCCGTGTACCGCACAGCATGGTGAATGTCTTTGTATCCGACGTAGGGTTGCAGTCGTCCGTGACGCATCGCGTCGGGAGTACGCAGATGATCGTCCATACCAATGCGAAAATATCCAGTGGAGTTGCCAGCGAGCGGTCCCTATGAGCGAAGCGATTTCGGGGGTCGGCTCGCCACCGACGAACCAGATGCCGGATTTCGCCGCGCCCATCCGGGCTGCGCGTGCTCAGCCTCCCGCCGCCAGCATTCTTGCCATCTTGCCCAGCCAAGTCAGGACCGGGAACGGCGTGAACTCTTGCAGCACCACGGCGATAATCAGTATCGCGGCCGCGTAGCAAACGACGATGCGCACCACGCGATGCGTCAGCGACGGGTACGGGGGCTTGTTGTCTGCGGGCCAGGCGAACGTTTCTTCCCATTCTTCCTGCCGAATGTGCGCCGGCCGGATTCGCTCCAGCGGCAGCCAGGCGCGGTACGCGTCTATTCCTCGCTCGCGCGCGATGGCGTTCCGCAGATAGAGGACGTTGTGTCGCGCCACGAGTTCGACCGCAAACATGACGACGGCCTTGGCAAGGTACAAAATCACCAAGCCGGCAACGTAGACATAGGCGATCCAGAAGCCCGTCGTGAGCCACGATCTGGTGAAAGACCTTATGTCGAAGACGGCGGCGCACCGCTGCACCGAAAAATCGACGAGCCGATCCAGCGCGCTGAATATCTGGCCCGATATCGAGTTGCTGTCGGCAGCCTGCAGCCACAAAATGACCGCCACTGTCACGGCAAGTTGGAACAGCGGAAAATGCATGACACGGCGTATCGGAGCGAGCAGGAGCTTGATCGGAGCCATTGGCATCTGTCTCGGAACATCGTGAAAGGCGAGAACAGCCCGTAGCACGGGTTGAACGAACTGAACCCTATCGCCTCGGTGGCCTGTTATGCCAGAAAATTGTTATGTCAGAAAGACGATGGGTCCCGGCACCTCGCTTCGTCATCCGCAGCGCAGCTTGGCGCTTGGCTCCGCGGCGAACAAGGCAAACTCACGGCTGGGTCTGCATCGCTTCGGTCGCGAGCTTTATCGCTTCCGGCGGCGAGGCATAAACTTCCTTGATCAGCGTTTCGACCGCGTCCCCGCTCACCGGTCGCACGTCAAGTTCGGTCGTTCGCGCCTCGGCGAGGAAATCGGGATCTTTCATGGTCGCGTCGAATGCGGCGCGCAGGATGGCCAGCCGCTCGGGCGGAACGCCGGGCGGCGCTGCAAACGGCCGCGCCATACTCTGCCGCGACACGATGAGCTTGAGCGCCGCGCGTACCGAGGGATCGTCGGTCATGTCCATGATCAGCGGCACGTCGGCGAGGTAGGGATCGTTGTCTTTGGAAAGCCCAATCTGCAGCGTCACATCGATCTCTTTCGACGTGAGCATCGCCTTGTTGCGGCTGAGCAGGCTGGTCCACGACCAGCCGCAGTGGCCGTCGACCTCGTGACGCTGCATCGCCAGCGTGATCTCGGCGCTGCCCGGATAGCCGGCGACGATGCGGATCGGCAGATGGAACAGGTTGCGCAGCAGCGTCGCGAATACGTCGCTCTCGGCGCCACCGCCGGACGCGCCGATGACTGCCGGTTTGTTTTGCATGTCGTGCCACGAGGCGATGCCGGCCGCCGTCATATAGGCGCAGACGCTGACCTCCTGGGATATACTGCCGATCCAGCCGAAATTCGGCGCCTTGAACAGCGCGCCTTCGCTGTGCCCGAGCAGCGGCTCGACCATCACTCCCGGAGCGAAATGACCGATCGCGGTGCCGTCCTTCGGCGAGACGTTATAGAGATAGTTCGCGGCCTTGAGCGAACCGGCGCCCGGCATGTTCTGCGGCACGATTTGCGGGTGGCCGGGGATATGCCGGCCCAAATAGCGCGCCAGCGTGCGACCATAGATGTCGTAGCCACCGCCCGAGGAGAACCCGATCAGCAACTGGATGGTTTTCCCAGAATAAAAATCGCCCGCAATGCCGGCCGACCGGGCTGTGGCGGTCACCAACACCACGCCGGCGAAAGCGATGGTCGCGAACCCTCGGCAATGACGCTGCACGTTCATGGTTTACCGGGGTGACGCTGCCGCGGGGACCGAGCGGCCAAAGCGCACGCTGAGGCGGCTTCTGACGCTTGCGAGATTGTTATCGGCACGATGCCGGCGACCTTGATGTAGATCAATTTCGGCGGATAGTGTATCGGCGGATAATGTAGAAGTATTGGAAGAAGGCCGCTCACCTCGGACCTCGTGTCTGCACGGCCGGGACGCCCAAAAAAGCCCGGCCAAGCCGGATCATTGACCAGGAGGACTTATGCCAAAGAGTCTCAGGACTTTTCTTGACGATTGCCGTCGGGAAATCCCGAACGAAGTCATTCACATCACAAAGCAGGTCGATCCGGCCCACTATGATGTCACCGCGATCATAAAGCACCTCGGCGCGCAAAAGAAATTCCCCATTATCATTTTCGACAAGCCGCTAAACCTAAACAACAGGGTCGGCGATATCAAGTTGACGATGAACTGCGAGATTTCGCAGCGCAAAGCGCAGATCGCGCTGGGTTTGCCCGAGCAAGCGACACGGCCGCAAATGGCAGAGACCTGCTTGGAGATGGAAGAGCACCGGATTCCGCCGATCGTCGTCAACAAGAGTGACGCCCCGGTCAAGGAAAACGTCAGGATCGGCAAGGATGTCGATCTGTACGAGATTCCGATCATGCGACACCACGAGATGGACGGCGGCCCGTACATCGTCCTCTCGACTGCCACAAAGGATCTGAAGAGCGGGATCTATAATCTTTCCTATCACCGCATGGAAGTTAAGTCGAAGAATATGACGGCGCTCTATGCCTCGCCGCGACACTTGTGGAAAATCTACCGGGACTGCGAACACAACAACGTCGAACTGCCGGTTGCGACTGTGCTTGGCCATCACCCGGCGTTTCACATGGGCGCTTGCTACAGCGGTCCGTTTGAAGTCAGCGAATATGACATCATTGGCGGTTATTTGCGAGAGCCGTTGCGGCTTGTTGCATCTGAAACCTTTGGCGAGGATCTGCTCATCCCTGCCGATGCCGAGATCGTGATTGAAGGCGCGCTCATTCCGAACAAGCGCGTCGTCGAAGGTCCGTTCGGCGAGGCGCCGGGGTACCTCGGGCCACAGCGCTTCCTCACCTGCGTGGAGTACCAAGTCAGGGCGATTAATTATCGTAACGGAGCGATGTACCAGTCGGTCATTACTCCGGAAGGCGACAAGCCGTGGATGGACCTGCCGCGCGAGGGCGCTTACCTGCGCCGCTGCCGCGAAGCGATTCCGGGTGTGACGGCGGTATGCAAACAGGGGCGTCACGCGCATTACAACGTATTTATTTCGATGAAGAAAATGTCCGAGGGCGATCCCGGCCGCGCTGCTGCCGCCGCGCTCACGTTCGATCATACCAAGAATGTGTTCGTCTTCGACGACGACATCGATGTGTTCAATCCCACCGATATTCTCTGGGCGCTGGCAACCCGTGTGCAGCCGCACCGACAGATATCTATTCTCCAGCCGCTGTTCCGCGGCAATTTCCTGGATCCTTCTCTGGTCGATGAGATCAAGACGTCGGGCATGATCGTGGATGCGACGAGACCGCTTGACCGTCCGTTCTCGCCCGTCACCAAATGTCCGGATGAGGCGATGGAACGAATCAAGCTGGAAGACTATGTGCCTCGCGAAGTGTTGCAAAACATCCCGATCGACCGGACGACCTATTGGGCATAGTCGGTTTTAGGAGCGTCGATAAGACGACGACGGAGGAGAAATCATGGCCCAGGTGGTCGAAGTGACATGTCCGAAATGCGAGAAAGTTTTCGTCGTAAATCCGCACATGCTCGGGTCGGGGATGAGATTTCACTGTCCGTTTTGCGATCTCTACTTTCCCGAGAAAGACAGCCCAAAGATTAAGAAGTGATTGTCGGCGCGGGGCCGTAAGCCGCGCCGCGGCATCCCCGGCGGGCACGGCAATTGCACGGCCATCGCATGCCTTCGATGTGCGATTTTGCCCGGCAGCCGGGCGTCGAATGCGGCGCATATATTGCGCACGAAGAACGGGCCGCGTTGACTGAGCCTGAAGCCGTCCGCGATGACCGTAACGTCGGCGTTCGCGCGCGCCATCGATCAGCTTCGCGACTTCCTTGACGGTCAGATATTCGCGCGGTCTCAGTTTTGCGTTTTCCACTCGCGGCGGAGGTATCATCCTCCGGCCTTACCGGCCGAGCAGCTTGCGCTTCTCCTCGAACTCGGCCTTGTCGATCTCGCCCTTGGCGAAGCGCTCATCAAGAATGTCGAGAGCGGCGCGGCTGCGGCCGGGGCCGCTGCAGCAGGGGCATCCGCCATGGACATGGTGGAAGCCGTGGCCATAAAACGGATAGCCACGGGTCGCCCAGCGCACCAGCCACACGAAGATGGCCATCATGCCAATGATGGCGAGCAGCACGAAGATCGGGCCGACTACCATGAAGGGATGCCAGCCCCATCCCGGCCCGCCCCACACCATGTGACCATAGCCGTAAGGCGCGGCGGGGACGTTCGGCGCCA
>Ga0187856_1003964_pt1 | contig 10050 bp, 7 predicted proteins | sample June2016WEW_8_40_FD_132443 | JGI IMG/M metagenome (GOLD analysis project Ga0187856, IMG submission 132443) | Peatland microbial communities from SPRUCE experiment site at the Marcell Experimental Forest, Minnesota, USA - June2016WEW_8_40 | ecosystem: Environmental > Terrestrial > Soil > Wetlands...
GCCCACCATGGGACTGCGTTCCGGATTTCAATGAGGCCTCGATCGAAACGATAGAGCTAATCCGGGCTTTGCCGCTTTCATCGGCGGTTCGCGCCGAGGCTTCAGTCGCCATTCCCGAAACCAGGATGGCGGCGCTTGCGATGAAAAACGCTATCTTTCTAATGTTCATGGTAATCTTCCTTTTGTCGCAAGGCGTTCACCGCCCTACGCACACAAATTGCGGCGGCTCGGCCGAAAACGCTGTGCGGCGACGCACGTAGCCCGCCACGAGCTTGCTTATCGCGGGCGCTCGTCTAAACAGCCACCTCATACGCGCGATTACCGCGCCTTCGCCAGGTTCTTTCCAATGTCGCAACGGGACTTCGATCTTATCGTCATTGGCGCGGGTTCGGGCGGGGTTCGCGCGGCGCGCGTCGCCGCGAACCATGGCGCCCGCGTCGCCATCGCGGAAGAATTTCGCGTCGGCGGGACCTGCGTCATCAGAGGCTGCGTGCCGAAAAAACTCTATGTGCTCGCGAGCCGATTTCGCGACGCCTTCGATGACGCCGCGGGCTTTGGCTGGAGCGTTGAACCGCCGCGTTTCGACTGGTCGCGCCTCGTCGCCGCCAAGGAAAAGGAAATCACCCGGTTAGAGGGCCTTTACGCGCAAAATCTCGAAAAAGCAGGCGTCGAACTGATCCGCCAGCGCGCCGTGGTGGAGGATGGCGCAACCGTGCGATTCGCCAATGGCGAGATGGCGCGAACGAAAACGATTCTGATCGCCACGGGCGGCGCGCCGGTGATGGCGCCGAGGATTCCCGGCATCGAACTGGCGATCAGTTCCAACGAGATTTTCGACCTTCCAACTTTTCCGAAGCGTCTGCTGGTGATCGGCGCGGGCTATATCGCGGTCGAATTCGCCGGCGTCTTCGGCAGGCTCGGCAGTGAAACGCATATGGCTTTTCGCCCCGAACTGCCGCTGCGCGGCTTCGATCTCGATTTGCGCAAGCGGCTGGCCGCGGCGATGATCCAGGACGGCGTGACGCTCCATGCCGCCGCGCCGCCGATCGCGTTGGAGAAAACTTCCGGCGGCGTGCTGGCGCGCCTCGCCAATGGCGCGGAAATTGAGGTCGATGTCGTGCTGGCGGCGACCGGGCGGCGTCCGGCGACGGCGGGCCTTGGGCTGGAGCAGGCCGGCGCGCGGCTGAGCGGGGATGGGGCTGTCGTCGTCGACGCGCGGGCGCGGAGCAGCGCCCCGTCGATCTATGCGGTCGGCGACGTGACCGACCGCATCAACCTCACTCCCGTCGCGATCCGCGAGGGCCAGGCCTTCGCCGACCGGCTGTTTGGCGGGCGCGACGTGGAGGTCGATTACGACAGCGTGCCGAGCGCGGTGTTTTCGACGCCGGAAATTGGCACGGTCGGCCTTACGGAGGAAGAGGCGAAGGGCCGCTTCGCCGAGGTCGCCGTGTTCGAGACGGCCTTCCGTCCGATGCTGGCGACGCTGTCGGGGCGCGGCGCGCAGGTTTATATGAAGCTGCTCGTCGACGGCGCGAGCGACCGCGTGGTCGGCGCGCATATTCTGGGGCCCGAGGCCGGCGAAATGGTTCAACTCGTCGCTATCGCCGTGCGAATGCGGGCGACAAAGGCCGATTTCGACGCGACCATGGCGCTGCATCCGACCATGGCCGAGGAACTCGTCACCATGCGCGCGCCGGCGCGGATATCGCGCGGCTAGACTAACCGCTGCCCGCCTGCGAAATCGCTGGCGTGAAGCGGGGCAGGGCGGCGCTCAAGAAGCGCCGCGCGGCGCCTGTATTGGCTTCGGTGAGCCGGGAGAAGCCATAGGCGACCACGATGCAGACGCCCATGACAACCGGCAGCGTCGCCCAATGGGCCGGGGTCGCCAGTTGCTTCGCCCATTCCGGACCCATGATGGAATCCTCGATCGAGCGCAGCAGGATCAGGATCGGCATGTGGACGACGTAGAGCGAGAAGGAAAAATCCGCCAGGGTTTTGTGGAATTGCGGCCGCAGCGCGTTCCATCCCTCGGCCGGCGAATGACGCACGGTCAGCATCAGATTGGCGAGCAGCAGCGCGCTCAACAGGTCGGCGGCGTCCTGCAGCCAGGGATGCGCGGCGAGCAGCGGACCGCGCACCAAAAGGCGGATGGGGACCAGCGCCGCGAAGTAAATCGCCAGCGCGCCCCAGCGCGAGGCGATCAGCGGCCGGACCGGCAGGCTCGCCAGCGCGCCGATGACCCAGAGCACGAAGCCGAAGCGAAACCACGGCGCGCTCGCCAGCGATAGAAAAACCGCGAGTCCGACGGCGAAGCCGCCGTAACGGAACCAGTTGGGATAGTTGCGCGCCAGCGGGGCCAGGAGCAGCGGGAAGGTGATGTAATACCAAAACTCGCAGGCGAGCGACCACAGCGGGCTGTTGGTGCCATAGGTTGGAAGGTGAATCTCCTGGAAATTAAGGACATTGCCGATGAAGACCCGGGCGCTGTAATGGCCCGCGAACAGCGGCAGATCGTAAAAATCGGTGTTGGGCAGGAAATCGCGGCCGAAGCTGTCGACGATAAAGGTCAAGATCAGCGCGGGGACGGTGACGATATAGATGCGCGCGAAGCGGTGGATCGCATATTCGCGCAGAAAATCCTTTCGCTTGCGGATGCTGGCGAGCACCGAGCCGCCGACGAGATAGCCGGACATCACGAAAAAGCCGAGCACCGCCTGATGGCCAAGCTCGAAGCTGGCCGCGAACCACCAGACATAGACCGGCGCGGCGTGGGGCGCGGTCATGATGTCGTGGAGGCTGACGAAAAGATTCGTCGAATGGGCGGAGAGGACCAGCAGCGCGCCGATCCAGCGGTAGGCCTCAAGCATTTGCGACAGAATGATCGGCATCAAGACCTCGATCAGGGGAACAGATTCTAAGCTTATAGCGGCTCGGCGCGAGCGGGGCCAGCTTTGGGGCGAATCCTGGGGCTTGGGCGCCCGCGCAAAATTGTCGCGTTGGCGGGGCGCTTCCTATATAAGCGCCGGACGGGCGCCGCTTTCGGCGTCAATATTTCGGCGCTGAAGAGTGGAGTGACGCAACAGTGGAACGTTGGACGCCTAGCGGCTGGAGACATAAGCCGATCGAGCAGACGCCGGTCTATCGCGACTCCACCGCGCTGGCGGCGGTCGAACGCCAACTCGCCGGATTTCCGCCGCTCGTTTTCGCCGGAGAAGCGCGCAATCTGACCCGCGCCCTGGCCGATGTCGCGGCCGGCAAGGCTTTTTTGCTCCAGGGCGGCGATTGCGCCGAGGCCTTCGATGAGCACACTGCCGACAACATCCGCGATTTCTTCCGCGTCTTCCTGCAAATGGCGGTCGTGCTGAGCTTCGCCGCCGCCTCGCCGGTGGTCAAGGTCGGGCGCATCGCCGGCCAATTCGCCAAGCCCCGCTCCTCGCCGACCGAGAAACAGGGCGATCATGAGTTGCCGAGCTATCGCGGCGACATCATCAACGACATCGAGTTCAGCGAGGCGTCGCGCGTTCCTAATCCGGAGCGGCAGTTGCAGGCCTATCGCCAGTCGGCGGCGACGCTGAACCTGCTGCGCGCCTTCGCCAATGGCGGCTTCGCCAATCTCGAAAACGCGCATCGCTGGATGCTGGGCTTCGTCAAGAACAGCCCGCAATCGGAACGCTATCAGAAGCTCGCCGACCACATTACCGAGACGCTCGGCTTCATGCGGGCGATCGGACTCGATCCCGAGCATCATCCCGAACTGCGCCAGACCGACTTCTACACCTCGCATGAGGCGCTGCTGCTTGGCTACGAACAGGCGCTGACCCGCGTCGATTCGACGACCGGCGATTATTACGCGACCTCCGGCCATATGCTGTGGGCGGGCGACCGCACGCGCCAGCCGGACGGCGCGCATATCGACTATCTGCGCGGCGTCAAGAATCCGCTCGGCCTCAAATGCGGCCCGAGCCTGACGCCCGACGGCCTGCTGCAACTGATCGACATCCTGAACCCCGACAATGCGCCGGGCCGGCTGACGCTGATCTGCCGCTTCGGCGCCGATAAGGTCGAGGACAAACTCCCGGCGCTGATCCGCGCCGTGACGCGCGAAGGCAAGAGCGTGGTCTGGTCGTGCGATCCGATGCACGGCAACACCATCAGCGCGAGCGGCTACAAGACGCGGCCTTTCGACCGCATCATGGCGGAAATCCGGGGCTTTTTCTCCGTGCATCAGGCGGAGGGGACCTATGCCGGCGGCATTCATCTCGAAATGACCGGCAAGGACGTGACCGAATGCACCGGCGGCGCGCGGGCGATCTCGGAGAACGACCTGCGCGACCGCTACCACACCTATTGCGATCCGCGCCTCAACGCGGAGCAGGCGATCGAAGTGGCGTTCCTCGTCGCGGAACTGCTCAAGAGCGAGCGTCTGGCGCGCGGCGCCAAGGAACAGGCGGCGGCGGAGTAGGGGGAAGCCCCTTCCGCCGTCGACGGTTCAGCGGTGGCAGACCCGCACGGTCCGCCAATAACGCTGGTGGTGGTGCATGATCGAGCGTGTCACATTATGGCACGCCGAGGAATAGCGACGCCTGTGAGCGTAATAGATCGCATGTCCGCGGTAAACCGGCTGACCTTGATAGGCCGGCTGGCCGTAGTAATAGGGGTAGTAATAGGAAGAGTCGTAATCATAATAGGGCCAATAATCCCCGCCCCAGTAGCCGCCGCCCCAATAGCCGCCCCCATAGCCCCAGCCGCCGCCACGGCCCCAGCCGCCGCCGCCATGGCCCCAGCCGCCGCCGCCATGGCCCCAGCCGCCGCCACCGCCGCCACGACCACCGCCGCCGCGCGCGTCCGCCGCGGTCGAAACGGCTAACGCGGCGCCCAGCGCCACGATAACAGTCAATTTACGCAACATGCCGCAGTCTCCTTGCCGCCGAAACGGAGCTCCGCGCCACCCGCCTTGCCCGCGCGCCCCTCTACAAGCTAAGGCGCCGCCGCCCCTTTCGTAAGGGCGGCGGCGCGGATTTTCCGGCGGATGATGAATCGACGGCTCGGCGTCGAACGGCGGGGAGCGCTCGCTCAACCCGCCGTCGTCGTTTCCTCTTCGTCGCGTACGGTCATTTCATTACCGTGCCAGACGAAGTCGTCGAACAGGCAGGCGTCCAGGAACATCACCGGCAACATCACGTCGCGCGCCAGCAAGGCGAACGGCAAGCGCCAGTTGAACGCCCAGCCGCAGATGCGCGCCAGCAGCATTTCCCCGCCATAGAGCGAAGCGAGGATAGTTCCCGCGGTCAGCGCCGCGCCGCCCTCGAATTGCAAGGCCGCATAGGCGCCCAGAAACACCGGAACGAAACTGCCGTTCATGAATTCCGGGACGAAATAGCCCGGAAAAGTCACGCGCCGCAGCCGCGCCCAGCGCACGTGACGCGAATAGACCTCGCGCGCCGTGCGGCGCCCCAACGGTTGTTCGAACGGCATGTCCACGAGCCGGACCTTGAGGCCCTGCGCGCGAATGATCTTGGTCGAGGCGGCGTCCTCGGCGATCTCGGCGGCGAGCGCGCGAATGCCGCCGGCGCGATCCAGAACCTCGCGCCGCCACATCATGTTCTTGCCCTGCGCGAAGCCAATGCCTATGGCCTCCGCGCCATATTGCCAGCGGGCCTGAAACGTGTTGAGCACGGCGCATTCCACATCGGCCCAAAAGCCCTCGGGGCGCGAACCGATCGGCATTGAGATCACCAGCGCCGTGTCGTCGCGGAACGCGGCCAGCATCGTCTGGAGATAGTCGCGCGGCGGCAAGGCGTTTGAATCGGCCAGGACGACATGGCGATGCTTGGCCGCGTCCCAGCCCTTGACGCAATTATTGAGCTTGGGATTGGCGCTGACATAATCGTCGCCGATCAGGAGGCGCGCGGGAATATCGGGATATTCGGCGATCAGCCGCTCGACCAGCGGGATGATCGGATCGTGCGGCGCCTGGACGCAGAACAACAGCTCGTAATCGGGATAATCCAGTTCGAACGAGGCGCGCAGCGTCTCCTCGCTAAAGGTTTCCAATCCGCGCAGCGGCCGCACCAGCGAGACGGGCGGCGGCGTCAAGGGAACCGGCAGATCGCGCGGCCGGGCGCGACACTTGCGCGCCGTCACGAACATCGCGGAAAAATTGAGGACAAGCAGCGCAAGGCACCAGACGGCGCATATATAAGCGACAACGGTCATATTCGCCCTCTCATCAAGCCTGATGTCGCGCGGCGTCGAAATTCCGCGTCGTATTGTCGGCGCGCCCGGCGAACTCACGCTTCTTGCGCGCGCCGGCGCCAAAACGAAGACCGGGGCGGGGCAGGCTCAATATTCCGCCTGACATTTGCGCGCCGTCTTGGCAAAAGGGAGCCAGCGCGAGACTTGCGTCCCGCCGGGGATTTTCCCAAACCTTGGGTTGAAGCTTGCTCATGACAACTCCAATCGTCCGTTTCGCGCCTTCGCCCACTGGCCGCATTCATATCGGCAACGCGCGGGTGGCGCTATTCAATCGTCTCTTCGCGTCGCAGCACAATGGAAGATTCGTGCTTCGTTTCGATGACACTGATTTCGCCCGCTCCACCGAGGCTTTCGCGCGCGAAATCGAGATTGATCTCGCCTGGCTCGGGGTCGTCCCGGATCTCACGCTTCGCCAGTCCGACCGCGGCGCGCTTTACGAGGCGGCGGCGGATCGCCTGCGCGCGATGGGCCGGCTCTACCCTTGCTATGAGACGGCCGAGGAGTTGGAGCGCCGCCGCAAGATGCAGCAGGCGCGCGGCGCGCCGCCCATCTATGACCGCGCGGCGCTGCACGCTTCGCCAGAGGCGCGCGCGCGCTGGGAGGCCGAGGGCCGGCGCCCGCACTGGCGCTTCATGCTCGAACACAGATCGGCGGCCTGGCGCGATCTTATCCGCGGCGAGGCGCATATCGACTGCGCTTCGCTGTCCGACCCGGTGCTGATCCGCGAGGACGGCAGTTTCCTTTATACGCTGCCCTCGGTCGTCGACGACATCGATCTCGCGATCACCCATATTATTCGCGGCGAGGATCACGTCACCAATACGGCGGTGCAATTGCAACTGTTCGCGGCGCTGGCGCCCGAGCGGGAGTCGCCCGTCTTCGCGCATCACAATCTCTTGATCTCCGGCTCCGGCGAAGGGCTCTCGAAGCGGACCGGCTCGTTGTCGATCGCCTCGCTGCGCGAGGAGGGCTACGAGGCGCTGGCGGTCGCGGCGCTGGCGACGCTGACCGGCTCCTCGGAAGCCGTGCGGGCCGTGCGTTCGCTGCAAGAACTCTCGGCGCATTTCGATCTTTCCCACGTCTCGCGCAATCCGGCGCGCTTCGACCCCGCCGATCTCGCGACCTTGACCCACCGCACGCTGGCGGCGCTCACATTCGAGGATGTGCGCGACAGGCTGGCCGCGCACGACATCGTGGGCTTCAAGGCGGAGCCTTTCTGGCTCGCCGTGCGCGGCAATCTCACGCGGTTCGACGATGCGCTGGACTGGTGGCGCGTGGTCGAGGGCGAAGTCGCGCCGCCAGAATCGTCGTTGCGCGAGGACGAGGAGCTTTTGCGGGTCGCCCTGGAACTGTTACCGCCAGAGCCCTGGGACGCGACGACCTGGAGCGCCTGGACCGGCGCGATAAAGGCGGCGACCGGCCGCAAGGGCCGCGCGCTGTTCCATCCGCTGCGCCTCGCGCTGACCGGCGTCGAGACGGGCCCGGAACTGGCGGCGCTGCTGCCGCTGATCGGTCATGCAAGGGCCGCGGCCAAGCTGGCGGCTCCTCTCGCGCGCGATGTCCAGTAAATCGTTTCGGAGCCTTTCGTGACGCGCGTCCTTGGCGACCGGCTGCCGATTGACGAAATTTTGGGCGATGTCGGCGCCTCGCTTCGCGCGCGCAACAATCTCGTGCTGGTCGCGCCGCCCGGCGCCGGCAAGACGACGCGCGTTCCGCTCGCGCTGCTGGACGCTCCCTGGCGCGGCGACAAGAAAATCATTTTGCTGGAGCCGCGCCGCCTCGCCGCGCGCGCCGCCGCGGCGCGCATGGCGGCGACGCTGGGTGAAGCCGTCGGCGAGACCATCGGGCTGCGAATGCGGCTCGAATCCAAAATCTCGGCCAGGACCCGCATCGAAGTCGTCACCGAGGGCGTCTTCGCGCGCATGATTCTCGATGATCCCGTGCTCCAGGGCGTCGCCTGCGTGTTGTTCGACGAGTTTCACGAGCGCTCGCTCGACGCCGATCTCGGGCTCGCGCTGGCGCTCGACGCGCAGGGCGCGCTGCGCGAGGATTTGCGCCTGCTCGTCATGTCGGCGACGCTGGACGGCGCGCGCGTCGCGGCGCTGATGGGCAATAGGGCGCCCCAAGGGGACGCCAGTCAAAACGACGGGCTTTCGGCTCCCGTCATCGAGAGCGCGGGCCGGGCCTTTCCGGTCGAGACGCGTTATCTCGGCCGCGATCCCAACATCCGCGTGGAGGAGGAGGTCGCCCGCGCCGCGCGGCGAGCGCTCGCCGAGGAAGAGGGCTCCATCCTCGTCTTTCTGCCGGGGCAGGGCGAAATCACCCGCGTCGCCGCGCTGCTGGCCGAGCGCGGCCTTCCCGCCAATGTCGATCTCGCGCCGCTTTACGGCGCGCTGGATCGCGCCGAGCAGGACCGCGCCATCGCCAAGACGCCGCCCGGCCGTCGCAAGATCGTGCTCGCCACCTCGATCGCCGAGACTTCTCTGACGATCGACGGCGTGCGCATCGTGATCGACTGCGGGTTTTCGCGCGTCCCGGTGTTCGAGCCAAATCTCGGGCTCACGCGGCTTGAGACCATCCGTGCGTCTCGCGCCAATGTCGATCAGCGCCGGGGCAGGGCGGGGCGCGTCGAGCCCGGCGTTTGCTATCGCCTTTGGGAGGAAGCGGCGACCGGCGCGCTGCCGCCTTTCGCCGCCCCCGAAATTCTCGCCGCCGATCTCTCGGGCCTCGCGCTCGATCTCGCGCATTGGGGCGTTCGCGACGCCTCCACGCTCGCCTTTCTCGATCCGCCGCCGCGCGCCGCCTGGGCCGAGGCCGCATCGCTCGACCGCGATCTCGGCGCGCTCGACGCCGACGGCCGGCTGACGCCGAAGGGCGAGGCGATGCGCGCGCTGCCGCTGCCCCCGCGCCTCGCCTCCATGGTGATCGAAGCGGCCTCTCATGGCGAGGCTTCTCGCGCGGTGCTGCTGGCGCTGCTGCTTTCCGAACGCGGCCTCGGTGGGACCGACGCCGATCTCTCGCATCGGCTGGAGCGGCTGCGCGCCGACCGGGACAAGCGCGCCGGCGACGCTCGGCGGCTCGCCGCGAGCTGGGCGCGGCAAGCGGAGGCGGCGCGGCAAGCTGGAGACAAGACGCATCTCTCCGACGGCGCGCTGGTGGCGCTGGCCTTCCCCGACCGCATCGCCAAGGCGCGCGGCGGCGGCGATTTCACGATGGCCAACGGCCGCGCGGCGTCGTTGCCGCCAGAGCACGCCCTTGCGCGCGAAACCTTTCTCGCCGTCGCGGAGATCGCCGGACGCGCCGCGCAGGCGCGGATTCTGGCGGCCTGCGCGCTGACGCTCGACGAGGTGGAGCTGCTCGCCGCGGACCGGATCGAGACGCGCGACGAAACCGTGTTTGATCCAGCCAGCGCGGCGCTGCGCCGTCGTCGTTTCCGCCGCCTTGGCGCGCTCCGTCTCGCCGAGCAGAATCTTTCGGTCGAGCCCACTTTGGAAAACGCGCGAATTTTGGCGCGCGGAGTCGCGGCGCTTGGCGTGGAGCGGCTGCCCTGGACCAAGGCGCAGACGCAATTGCGCGACCGCGTGGGTTTTTTACGCGCGGCCGAGGGGGAGGAATGGCCCGATCTTGGCGACGCCGCGCTGGCGCGAAGCGCCGAGGATTGGCTCGCGCCCTTCATCATCGGCCGCGCGAATTTCGCGGCCGTGGCGCCGTCCGATCTCGACGCGGCGCTGGCGAGCCTCTTGCCCTATGAGCTGTCGCGTCGTCTCGACGTCGAGGCGCCGGCCTTTTTCGAGA
>Ga0187856_1003967_pt1 | contig 10046 bp, 10 predicted proteins | sample June2016WEW_8_40_FD_132443 | JGI IMG/M metagenome (GOLD analysis project Ga0187856, IMG submission 132443) | Peatland microbial communities from SPRUCE experiment site at the Marcell Experimental Forest, Minnesota, USA - June2016WEW_8_40 | ecosystem: Environmental > Terrestrial > Soil > Wetlands...
GGTCGTGATGCAAAACTTAATGAGTTAAACGAGAGGAAACTAGCTTAAAACGTAACGGTTGCACGCACATGAGAAGTTTGGAAGGCAAGACCATCGTCGTTGGCGTTACTGGCAGTATCGCAGCAGTCGAAACAGTCAAGCTCATCCACGAGCTCCGGAGGAAAGGCGCAACGATACATTGTGTGATGACAGACGCGGCCTGCAAGATAGTCCATCCAACCGCGCTGGAATACGCTACACAAAAGCCCGTGATAACCCAGCTCACTGGAAACGTGGAACATGTGACACTTCTCGGTAAAGGTGGATCGGCAGATTTGCTGCTGATTGCTCCGTGTACGGCAAACACCATTGGCAAGGTGGCACACGGCATCGACGACACCCCAGTCACGACTTGCGCCGTCACGGCGCTGGGATCGGGAAAGCCCGTAGTTATCGTCCCGGCGATGCATGGGTCCATGTACTCTCATCCGCTCATTGCTGAGAACCTCGATCGCTTGAAAGCGCTTGTGCATCTCATATCGCCACGCCTGGAAGAGGGCAAAGCAAAGCTTGCTGAACTCAATGACATCGTGCTCGTGGTCGAACGGCTCGTTTCGAAAGGTGAGCTCAGACAAAAGAGGGTCTTAGTAACCAGCGGAGCAACGACAGAATCATTGGATCCCATTCGCATTCTTACTACGAGGAGTTCCGGACGAACTGGCAGAGAGCTTGCGTATGAAGCCTTTAGGAGGGGCGCGGACGTCACTATCGTGCACAACGGCGAAGCACGGCTCGTCAACCAAGTACGTGTCGAAAGCGCCACGGAGATGATTCAAGCGGTGCTTTCTGAGCTCGAGAAAGGGTGCGACATTTTCATCAACGCGGCGGCCATCTCGGATTATACAGCCGATAAACACAGTGAGAAGATAAGATCAGGTCAAGAGCTACATCTCGCGCTGAAGAATGTACCGAAACTCACCGACATCGTCAGAGCGAAGTACCCGAACCTCTTTATCGTTTGTTTCAAGGCGGAAACACACACAACTCCTGACGCTCTTATTGAATGCGCCAGATCCATCCCGGTCGATCTGGTAGTCGCTAACGATGTAACGTTCCGAGGTATGGGCACCGAAGATAACGAAATTTACATTGTCAACTCACAGGTCGAGCGGCACCAGGGCGACAAGGCATTCCTCGCTGCGAAGATCGTAGATGCTATAGTTCGTCGAATGAATGACTCATGAAAGCGTTTTGCCCATTTCACATAACGGGGTTTTTCGCGCTGAAGCCCGACCGTGCAGAGATCTCCTCGGTAGGGTGCGGCATTGTTATCGCCGATGGTGCAACGACTGAAGCCTTCGTTGGTGATGGCAGCGTGTATATCAACAAAGAGCCTTCTCTCGCGCCTACCACAAAGACGGTCATCTCCTCTCTATCTGCGAAGCAAGTTGATATAAGGACAGAGCTCGCAGGGCCGATCAGCTGCGGCCTCGGCACGAGTGGTGCCGGCTCTTTAAGCACTGCACTTTCCCTTAACCATCTATGCGGGCTCAATCTCAGTTTTAACGCGCTTTGCAAAACCGCCCAGCGCGCAGAAATTGTCAACAAGACCGGAGTCGGAGACGTTATCGCTCAAGCTGTCGGAGGTGTCGTCATCAGGCGACAAAATTCGGTAGATCGAATTCCCACCCCGCCGCTTGAAATCTCGTATCTTGTGTTCGGACCACTTTCAACGCCTGAAATCTTGGCAGATCGAAGCGCGCTCGCTGCAATAGAGAAGTTTGGATCAGCCGCGCTTAAGAAGCTGATCACGAGGCCCACATTTAGCGAATTCATGCGTTTGTCTCGGCAATTTGCGCGTGACACCGAACTACTGAGTCACAAAGCGCGAGACGCGGTCGAAGCCGTAGAGGCGAGCGGCGGGTGCGCTTCGATGGCGATGCTCGGGGATGCGGTTTATGGCATAGATCCGTCTAATGCGCTCAGTGAATTCGGGACCGTTCGAAAGACGGCAATATACGATTGCGGAGCCCGTCTTGTTCTCTGAACACCTGAAAAATGTACTTCAAAAAAGGCGCGTTTTTTAAGTAGGCATGCAGAAACGCACTGGGTCAAACATGCTCTAAATGCACCAGTTAATCAAAAAGGTAGATGGAAGAACAACATATTAGTCAAGGTGCGCAGCGCAACTTCCCACAATAATGCAGTTAATCCATCAATTCAGTTCAATCCGTAACTCAAACTAGCTTGGTTACTCTTCGACTACTTCACCAAAAGCGAAGTTGCGCTTCACAGCCTTGATTTCAATCTTAACTTCGTCACCGATCTTGGTGTGTGGAACGAAAATCACGAAACCACTAATGCGAGCTATCCCGTCGCCCTGTTTTGCAATATCTTCGATTTTCACGTCGTATTGCTTTCCGACATCCACGGGAGCAGCCTTTGGCTTGCTATCGTAGCTCTTGTAGCCGCCGCTGAAATTGTTTCTTGTGTTTGCTCTATACACGGCGTCACCTCCTTTTTGCTTGAATACGTATCTGTATGCCTATGTCATATATAGCTTCGCGCATTGGAGAGAACAAGCGCCAGCTAAGCCTAAACGGGGCCCTCTCCGCGACAGCATCGATTTGTGGCCGGTTCCGTGCGCAAACCTTTCATCTCTTGAATTCAAAGCACTAAGACCGGAGCTACGTCATTACGTTCGAACGGAAAACCTTGGCGTGCTGCGTAGAGAGTATCAGCACGTCTTCGCGAAATAGTGATGCAAATGAAAAACCAAAACCCTTCATCGATCAGTTTTTCTCAAAACAACTCCTCAAAAGGTCTATGAGGCTCCTATAGATTCCAGGAAGCACTCAGAGTTTACGCCTTCGCCGGCAGTGATACGGACGGAAATGAGGGGGAGTTTAGTGCCTTTGGTGCCTGGCCCTCCAGAACGACCGTCGAACTGATCCCAAACAACAAATCGTGCAAAATGGAGAGGCGCTGACTGGCCCCAGGATCCTTATTCCGCTGCGACGTTCGAGGTAAAGGCGCGAGGTCAGCAAACCAGATTAGATGTTGCGCAGGCTGACATCTCTGAATTCTAAGCAGAGCTCAAAGCTGGGTAGGTCAAATGGCATAAGGACAACCCAGCAGCGTATTTTGGCTAAGCGCCTTAAACGGTGCTCGCGCTGAGTTGCTGTAGAGCTGCTGCCACTAATCCAATAAGTTAAAGTAGTACCTCGTGCTTGGGAAAAATAGTTGGGAAAAGGCACTGAAAGCTGCGTGTCTCACACAGAGCTTGACTACCTCATTTTGGAGCCATGCGGCAGCGCCTCCCAACAGCAATTCAAGACAGCAAAAGTGAATGCTAAAGCTGCGAGACCGTTATACTCGCTGCTTGTGTATATGTTCTTCATCATATTTAGAGAGTCCCATCGGACCTTCTCGTTAGCAGACGTTCCTGAGGTGCGTACACCACTTTAGGCGTCAAAAAACCTCGCAGAATGGCATGGCGCGGAGCGGCGGTTCGATGCCTGCGCTGGCAGTTCCTCGATGATGTCTGAGTGCGCCGCCATTGAAGTTTACCAAAACCTTGCCGACTGTGTTAAAAAAAACGGCGCCATCTTTTTTACCTCATCCTCTCTCTTCACTATCCATGATATGCGAAATGGACGATCTGCGGATTTATTACGAGATGTGCGGCGAGGGCACCCCCGTGCTAGCGATCCACGGATTTGGCATCGATCACCACGTGATGACCGGCTGCATGGAACCGATCTTCACCAAACGCGCGGGATGGAAGCGCATCTACTTAGACCTGCCAGGCATGGGTCGCACGCGCGCTCCTCGCTGGTTGAACGATGCAGACCAGATGCTGGACGTTATCAGAAAGTTTTGTGAACACGTTATTCCCAACGACCAGTTCCTGGTGGCAGGCGAATCTTATGGAGGGTACCTGGCCCGCGGCTTGGTCCGTTCCATACCCGAACGCCTCAAAGGAGTCCTCCTCATCTGTCCTGTTGTCGTGGCCGAGCGAAAACAGCGCGATCTGCCCCCCCGACGTGTGTTCGTCAGGGATGAATCGTTCTTAGCTAGCATCGCTCCTGACGACCAGAAAAAATTGTTTGAACGCGTACTCGTGGTGCAGGACAAACCGCGATGGGATCGTTTCACGCAGGATATTATTCCAGGGATGAAGGCAAAAGATAAGGCGTTTCTCGAGCGATTTGAAAACCGCGGATACAGCTTTTCCTTCGACATAGATGAGCTTTCGCATCCCTTCGACCGGCCTTCCCTCATCCTTGTTGGCCGCCAAGATGCATCGGTAGGGTATCGTGACTCACTGAAAATCGCTGCGAATTACTCCCGCGGGACTGTTGCTATCTTGGATATGGCCGGGCACGGCCTGGAAGTCGAGCAAGAGACTGTGTTTAACTGCTTAGTCAACGAGTGGCTAGATCGCGTGGAAGTGTAGCGTTGATGAAACTCCGCTGACCTAGCTCACTTTTTGCTGGTCTTCTTGGCATCGCTCTGAAGTTCTTCTATCACTTGAAGGAGCGGATTAAAGTAGTCGTGCAGTGCCTTAATAAAACTGCTGACCAATGAATCTGAAGCGTGGTCATTCGACAACGAATTTCGCCTTTTTGACACGATGAGTACCTTCTTTTACGTAGGCCACGCAGTCGGTCTGAATTCGCAACGCTTTTTTCTAAGCGCTCACATATTTGCCAGAGGATTTCTCACGGCCACAGTCATTTTGGATTGGCTTCGAAGGAACTCAGTGCATCGCTTAGCCTTAGCCCTTTTTTCGTCAGGTCACAAGTCGAAAGAGGGCACAAACTGTTTTGTGAAATGTTTCCGTTACGTGGACTACCTGCTTTGCAGAACGGAGCCACAGTCGATCGATTTTCGTTTGAAGAAAGTGAAGTCATCGTGAATCGTATCATTTGACGACGATCGTTCCTTTCATATAGGGATGTATGCTACAGTAATAAGGAAACGACCCTGAGTCGTTAAACTGAAACGTGTAAGTGTTACCGGTGTTAAGAAGTGGCGATGAAAACGCCGATGAATCTGAAACAACCGTATGCTGCACCGAATCATAATTTTTCCACGTTACATTCGCCCCTTTTTGAATTGTGAGCGTCGACGGGTTGAAGGCGTAATTCTGGATAGCAACGGAATTCTGGCTCGAGGTGCTAGTAACGGTGCTAGTAACCGGACCGGGGCTCGGATTTGAGGATGATGATGTGCACCCCGCAATACTAACTGTTGCACCCGTTATCACAACGAGCATTAAAATGAGGTGTTTTTTCATTTTCTCTTTCTCCCTCAACTGCCTGCAGCTTCTCGGCTGCCTTGTTATGCATGATTCGTTTAATGAAGTTTGCCCGCTGAATCATCGCACCGACGCTGCTGGGACATAGACCCAGCTCTTGTGATAGCAATTTGGCCGTCCGCAGGCTCTACGAAATGTCGAAACGCAACGCTTTCATAGGTGCGCGAGAAAAGAGCGAGGGGCTATATGCCAATTGATATACGAACATTGGCCACAGCGAACCTGGTTGTTCAGCTCGTGCTCATCGCGCTTATCCTAGGTGCCGTTTATCTTGCGCGCAGGGGAAGGATAAAACGACATTGCACAATCGTGCGAGGAGCCGTCGTCGTCCAAATCATTGCGATATTGATAGTGATGCTGCCTTCGCTGCTCGGATATGTTGCAAACGTTCCGCCGATTCCATTCCTGTACCCTGAGCTCCTCATTCATCACATTTTGGGGCTTGTGCTGATCGCGATCTTCATCTACGTCAACCTCGAAGTCGGACACGTCATCAGGCCCATCGTCAAACGCAAGGACGCTATGTGGACTGCTCTCGGGGTATGGCTGGTCGCCCTCGCTCTCGGCATTATCCTTTACCTCACAGTCTACTACACGTGACTCGGATCTTCACCCAAACAGTTCGACCCAGCTCTAAGGACGCAGCTTCATGACGAGGATTCAACGTGCTAAACACCATAACCCTTCTTTGGCGCACACCGCGCTGTCAAGGGTTTATGCATATCGCTTAGGGCGCCGAACAGCAATCGACCATATCCAACAAGCAAGAGGCAACAAGGACCGGTGCTTGTGTGTGTATCTGCTGACTTATCTGGAGAAAGCGATGGGCTAGGCGTGCCAGCGCTTAACCGCTTTGTTATGCAAAGTGCGTTTAATAAAGTTTCTCCGCTGAATTGTCGCTCGTCAATACATTCGGCGCTAATTTCAATTTCGAGGCCTGAAAAGCTTTTAAACAGGGGGTTGTCACAAGGGCAGCGCGAGAATTGCTCGTCATCGCGCGCGCACATCTCACTTCTCCCGCTCGACCTTTTTTCACCGCGATGATTTATCGAATGACGAGGAGTTCAAGCGTGCTAGCTCAGTCTCTCTTAAAGTGCGGTGAGAAACCAGAGTCACTAACACACCTGGATAAACGATCAAGCGCATTTGGCAGACTATCGCAAGTTAAGCCCCTCGAATGCAGCATTTCACGCAAAAAGCCGCAAAAGGTTATTTTAAGGCGACGCTTTGGCTTCTTGACCTTCAACAAGTGTACAACGAGATCAATCGTGAAAAGATACTTGCTTTAATCACAGTCGTGCTTGCAGTTGCCCCGTTGCTAGTTGCCGGGTGGGCCTCGGGTTCGAAGGCAAGCCTAGCCTGAGAGTAGCAATCATGAACGCAATTACGACCTCAGCTCCGTGGAGCTCGAACTCAGCAAAACACAAAACAACATGTAACGTATAATTAGCAGGCCTGCGCTAAGTACCAAGTAGAGACCATGAATACGCCCCGTAGTTTCCGCGCTTCCGACCAGTTTGAAATCGTTATGCCTGAGCCGTTTGATTTTTCGCTCACTGTCGCTAAACCGGCTGGCTGGCATTGGTCAACTCCGAGAGAAGTTTTTAGAAACGGCACGCTTTGGAGCGGCACCTATCTAGATAGCAAGTCGGTCGGATTGAAACTGTCCGCAGTCAACAAGAGTGTGATGGTAAGTGTTTACGTTCAATCGCATCTCACTAACAACGAAGAAGCTGCGCTGCAGATGTCGATCAGAATCGGGCTGGGAGAGGACGAAGACCTTAGCGCTTTTTATGGATTCGCCCACAATGACGAGGTGCTCTCAACCGCAGTTCAAGACCTCTACGGCATGCGCGTCGGGCGGCTAGATGACTTGTTCGGTCGGGTGATTCTTGCTACAACCCTGCAGATGGCCCCGCTCAAACGAAGCCAAGACATGATGGCAAGACTACTCGAGCGATATGGGACCAAGATTACTTTCGACGGTCGCGAGATCGTCCTGTGGCCACGACCTTCCAATATCGCTAAGCGGGATCCCACCGAGCTGAGGCGAGAAGCAAAGCTCGGGTACCGAGCGGAGCGGCTCGTTAAGGCGGCGCGCTATCTAATGGAACATCCAATGTCACTAAAAGAGCTGCACCAGCAGCCCGAGACAGAGGCTATAAAAAATGTGATGAAAATCCCAGGCATTGGGGCGTACTCGGCAGGCCTGATCGTTGGTCAGGGCTCCGTCCCGCTAGACGCGTGGAGCGTGGTCATCATGAGCGAGCTTTTGCTCGGACGCAAGCCCAAACACCCCAGACAAGAAATTAACGCAGTGACACAAGCCGTGCGTGGCCGCTGGGGCAAGTGGACGTGGATGGCTTTTGTGTACGTCGTGAACGACCTGCCGAAGCTCGCGACGATTTACAATCTGTCAAGGTTAACCTGAGGATAGCCAAACGACCGAGGCACGGTGACGGAGCAACAAATGTGTCGGCCCCCAAATATCGATGCGCGCCCGTTTGTGCGCCTTATCTTAAACGCCTACGGGTACTTTAATCAAGCCATCGTCGTGCGAGCAAGTACCGCGCGGCTAAAAATAGGTTATCAGTGTAGCCAGTGCGACTCAAAAACGGCAACTATCACACCGAGGCCAGAGGATGCAAAGCACTTCGCCTTCACAACGACCGACCTAAACCCGCCTTTTTTTGCGAGTTAGCTCTAAATAGACACACACCATCTTAGATCAAGGAATACCCATGGTAGTCGGAGTTACCTTAGTAAACGTGGTTGCTGGACAAGAGCGACGCGTTTTTGAAAAACTCGGCGAGATCCCAGGGATTAGAGAACTGCATCACGTGTTTGGAGAGTATGATTTTTTAGTGATCATCGAAGTCGACGGTCTGCCCCTGCTCAGCAAGACGGTGGACGTGATCCGCGATGTGCCCGGGGTTACAACCACCCACACCGTCGTCGGCGCTGAACTCTCAGACACGTAACGAGACTGTGTCGACTCATCGCGTGCCAGCCGAACGAAGACATGAATGCTTGCAAATTTGAAGAAAGTAGCGCACGTACTGGATTCAACTTCTGAAGGCGTCAGTGATTAGGATTGGACAGTGGCGTGACGCTTGCCGCTCAGTTTCAGTCAAGGCCGTAAAATGAGCAACCTCAAGCGGGTCGGCAGGCTATGCTACCGATGGAGAGCCCAACAAAGCTATCCGTCTCCAACCCCTTGGGATCGTTTCGATCTAGGACGTCGGGACACGCGCTTAATCGTAGACAATGCGGCCCCAAGGGCGACGGATTCGAAGACCCAAATGCGCCGCCGCCAAAGGTATGAAGCAGTGATGTTTGAGTAGATTCCGGAGTTCAATGGTACAGAAGAGTACGGAAGAAAAGCTTAGAAGAGGAAACGAAGTAATGAGAAAACGAATCACGATAGCCCTAGCCGTTGCCGCAGTAGCCGTGATCGCCGCTATTGTGAGCTATCTCTGGCGCGTATTTCGGATAGGTCAAACAAGCAAAACAAACGATGCGGAAACGGAAGATGGCGGAAAGTGCCACGAATCGAAGGAATAGCGTAGAAACGGCTTGCCTGTCGATTTTCTAATTGCAATTTATAAGACTTAAAGAGGTCCTTTTCTTATACAGTAGTTTGTTTTCTTAGTGCCTTTTCGGTTGCAGCTAGTAAAGAAAATCGAAAAAAGAGGTGTCCCGTTAGAAGCTCACCGAAGGATCTCCACCTTCATACCAAATCCCGATCGTAGCTATATTCGATGCCAGGTTAACCGAGAAAGCGGATCAGTTACTGGCTCAGGTCATATGTCACGAGACACACAATAGGGATCGCTGACTGCTGCGGGGGCATTAGTCCGCGGTCATTTGACCTTCTTCGAGTCCGGTTCTTAGTCCCATCCGTGCCAAAATATGTGCTGTTTGCCGTGTGCCGTGCTGAGAAGGATTCCCGCCCTGTGAAACGGCGAGCGTCGGCCTCGCCGAGTTAGAGCTCCACACCTGTGCTGCTTAGTCAAGGAATAGCAGAGACGGCCCCCTTAAGTCCCACGTAGTCGACTCGGAAGGGGGCCGTGCGACGATGCGGCTGACCTTTTCTGAGACCTCCTTCATAATCTTATTAAATAGGTCGCGCAGATTTTTAGCAGTTTCAATTTCAAAGCGGTTAGATGTGTGTCAATCCTTTTTTTCGTCAATCCCTCGGCCCGTGCCTCCGCTTGTATGCCGCGTCGTATTCGCGACGTCGTGCCGGGTCATTGTAGGCATTTACCGACTGTCCCCCCTTATTCTGTCCACTCGTATTCTTTCGAAAGGCTTTTCTTCGGGAGGGATTCCTTGGATCTCAGTGGGCCAGCGCGGGGGAGAAAGAGTTGGTCGATATAAAAGGTTTAATGTTCCGATATTGTGGCCTATTAACTCTAATCAAACATTCACCAAAAGGGACTATTTAAGTTCGACTGAGCGAAAGCGCCAAATCGGGCCCCGTTGAGAAGAGAGATCATACTTTTCAATAATAACGTTTGTTAGAATAAGGATTTCACAAATGTGAAGTGCCATTCAAGAGTTTTTGAATATAAGAGAGAAAAAACAGCCAGATCTAAAAGACTTAGGCCACTATCCTGCACAAGGCCAGCCGATTGGCCTTTTTGTGGTAATAATCCGGCGTTTTCAACGTTAGTTTCTTTTTCGATCCACGTTATTGGTCAGTTTTCACGAATTAGCCCCGCACTAATGATGGGGTCGTTTA
>Ga0187856_1003970_pt1 | contig 10041 bp, 7 predicted proteins | sample June2016WEW_8_40_FD_132443 | JGI IMG/M metagenome (GOLD analysis project Ga0187856, IMG submission 132443) | Peatland microbial communities from SPRUCE experiment site at the Marcell Experimental Forest, Minnesota, USA - June2016WEW_8_40 | ecosystem: Environmental > Terrestrial > Soil > Wetlands...
CAAACTTGCCTACTACGCCCGCCTGTTCCCGATCGTCGAAGTGAACTCGACGTTCTATCGCCTTCCCCCGCCCGGGGTCGCGGCCTCCTGGGTGCGGCGCACGCCGTCGAAGTTCCGCTTCGCGGCGAAGTTCCCGCAGACGATCACCCACGAGCAGAGGCTGGTCGGCACCGAGGAGGAGCTGCGCCGGTTCCTGGCGGTGCTCAAGCCGATCCGCGACGCGGGAAGGTTCGCGGCGGCGCTCCTGCAACTTCCCCCATCCCTCGCCTTCGATCTCGGCACCGTCCGCTCGTTCTACGAGAGCCTGCCGCGCGACCTGCCCGTGGCCGTGGAGTTCCGCGAGCCGTCCTGGCTCGTCGCCGAATCGTTCGAGCTCCTGCGGGAGTTCCAGCTCGCCTACGTAGTCGTCGATGAACCCCATCTGCCGGTTCGGCTCGAGGTGACCGCGCCATTTTCCTACGTCCGCTGGCACGGGCGCGGTGCGAAGCTCTGGTACGACTACACCTACTCGGCGCCGGAGATCGACGCTTGGGTGCCCCGGGTGCGCGCGCTCGCCGAAGAGGCCGCGACGATCTACGGGTTCTTCAACAACCACTTCCGCGGCGACGCCGCCGTGAACTGTCGGACGCTCGCCGAGCACCTCGGGGTGCCGCCGCCTCCCGGAGCCTCCCGGCTCGACACCTAACGGCCCGCGTCGGATCCGGCGCGCGAAACGCTCTCCAGCCGGACCGTTTCAACCGCTCCCCTCCGGCCGCTTTAGACCCGCTTCGCCCGTCGAACCGATCGGTATGGCGAGCCTCTCCCTCGGAACCGCTCCCGCGATCGTGTTCCCGGAACCGTTCGAACCCGGCCCGTTCTCCCCGCCTCGTCCTCCACGGCCGTTCCCCCACGCCGAACGGATCCAGCGCCACCTCTCGCGGCCGACCCGGCGCATCCGCAGCCGCGCGATGACGCTCCCTCCCGTTCCGAACATCTTCCCCTGGCTGGCCCGTCGGTTCGCCGCGGGGGAAGCGACCGTCTGGGTCGGACCCTCCTCCGCGATCGAACCGATGCTCGAGCTCCTGTACGCCGGCATCGCCGCCACGCGCGGCCGGGTCTCGCTGCTCGAAGGGGCGAACCGGTTCCACCCGTTCCGGATCGGGGAGTTGGGCCGCAGCCTGGGCGTCGATGCCACCTCCACGCTCGATCGGATCCGTCTCGCGCGGTCGTTCACGGCGTACCAGACGGTCGCGCTCGTGGACGGTTGGTCGACGGAGATCCGGCACCGTCCACCGACCGTGTTGGTCGGGCACGGCCTCGCCGCGGGACCGCTCGAGGACCCCGAGGTTCCCCTCGACGAGCGCACGGCCCTCCTGCACCACATGGCCCGCAGCCTCGCCGCGCTGCTTCGGAAGGCGTCGATCCCGCTCGTGCTGACGATGGAGGGCGGGCTCGACCGGTTCCCTGGCCTCGTCGAGGAAGGCCCCCGCCTGTACGACTACCTCACGATCGGGCACCGGCCGAACGGCCTCACGCTGCGCGCGCTCCGGGACGACGCCCGGTTCGATCTCGTGCGTCGCCCCTCCGGCCAGCGCGGGATCGACGAGTTCTCCGAGACCTACGAACGGGAGGTGATGCGATGGGACGCACCGCGCCGACGTACCGGCAGGCCCTGGAAGAGCGGATGAAACGCTGGGAGGCGTTCGGCCGCCTGCTCACGACCCCGGAGGAACGGGCCGCGTTCGAAACGCTCCGCACCGGCGCCCGCCGCTACGTCGCCCAGGCCACGAACGTCGGAAGCCCCGACCTCCTGGAATCGATCCTGCTCTCCGTCCTCCTGGACATGGCGCGACGGATGCCGCCGTCCGCTCCTCCCGTCGACTCCGACGGATCGTGAGCGTCGAGGCCGACGCCTGGCTCCTCGACATCACCGAGCACCCGGACGGGCGCTCGGTCGATCTCTGGACGAAGGATCGGCGCACGGGCCGGGTCTCCCGCCGGTCGGAGGCGTTCCGTCCCCCGTTCTACGTGGCCGGGCCCCGGACCGATCTCGCGGAGTTGGAACGTCAGTTGCATTCCCACCCGGACGTCGACTCCGTCGAGCCTAGCTACCAGCGCCCCTCCCTCTTCGATCGACGACGGCGGCGCGTGCTCGCGGTCGTTCCGGTCCGGAACCCGCTCCGACGCCGGATCGCTCGGACGATCGATGCAATCGGAGAGTTCCACCGGTTCACGCTCTACGACGTGGACCTGACCCCGCCCCAGCTGTACCACCTCGCCCACGAGCTCTACCCGTTCGCGCCGGTACGTACGGGGCCGGGGCCGCTCGCCACGACCGAACCGCCCGAGACGCTCGAGTACGACGCGCCGCCGATCCGGATCGCCCCGTTGGAGGTCCGGTTCGAAGGAGCGCCCCGGCGGCAACGGATCCCATCAGCCGGGGCTCGGATCCGCTCGATCCGGATCGGGGACGCGGTCCTCGAAGGGCCGGAGGCGGATCTGCTGCACGCGCTCGCTGCCGAGATCGCCCGCACGGACCCGGACGTGATCCGGACGGACGGCGGGGACTCGTTCGATCTGCCGTGGATCTATCGTCGGGCGGAGGCGGCGGGGCTCTCCGCATCGGAGATCGCGCTCGGCCGTGCCCCCGTGCCGTTCCGTCCGGAGCGTGCCGGCCGATCGTACATGACCTACGGCCGGATCGTCCACCAGGCCGCTTCGTTCAACCTGCCCGGGCGCTTCCACATCGACCGGGAGAACTCCTTCCTCTTCGAGGACACCGATCTCGACGGCCTCATCGACGCGGCCCGGCTCTCCCGCCTTTCCCTGCAGACGATCGTCCGCCAATCCCCGGGGACCTGCTTCACCGCGATGGAGATCGCGCAGGCGCTCCAGCTCGGGGTGCACGTGCCGTGGAAGAAGAACCGTCCCGAACGGTTCCGTTCCGGCGCCCACCTCGTCCTCGCCGACCGCGGGGGCGCGATCCTCCAGCCTCCCGTCGGGGTCCACGACCGCGTGGAGGAGTTCGATTTCGTGAGCCTGTTCCCGCAGATCATGATCACGAAGAACCTCTCGGCCGAGACGCTCGACTGCCGGTGCTGTCCGGCGAGCCCGGTATCCGCCCCGGGGCTCGGGTACCGGTCGTGCACGCGCCGGGTGGGTCTGATCCCGCGCACGCTCCACCCGCTGGTCACCCGACGTCTCGCGTACAAGGCGGCGATGCGCCGAAGCGGGATCCCCGCGGCCGAGCGCGCCCGGCTCGCCCGGCGGGTGAAGATGCTCAAGTGGATCCTCGTGACGGCGTTCGGTTACCAGGGGTACCGCAACGCCCGGTTCGGTCGGATCGAGTGCCACGAGGCGATCAACGCCTACGCCCGCGAGCTGATGGCCGATCTCTCCCGCGCCGGGGAGGAGATCGGGTATCGCACGCTCCACGGGATCGTCGATTCGCTGTGGGTGCGACCCCGAACGGAAGGGACGGCGCCCGATCCCGAGGCGTTCGCCGAACGGATGAGCGCACGGTTCGGTCTTCCGCTCGGCTACGAGGGTCGGTACCGCTGGATCGTCTTCCTTCCCGCCACCACCCATGGGTTGGGCGTTCCGAACCGGTACTACGGCCGCTACGAATCCGGCGAGTTCAAGCTGCGGGGGATCGGCGGAAGGCGCCACGACACGACCGTGCTGGTGCGTCGGTTCGAAACCGAGGTCCTCCAGATGCTGGGAGAGGCCGGGGATGCGCCGGGCGTCCGCGCGCGGGTGCCTCGGGCGCTCGCCCGTGCCGACCGGTTCGCGTCCCGGCTCCGGGAGGGAGCGTGGCCCGTGGAGGAGCTGCTCATCAGGCACCGGATCGGGATCGCGCTCGATGCGCACACAACGTTCCGGGACGAGACGAGCGCTCTGCGCCAGCTCGCCGCCCTGGGGCTCCCGCGGGCCCCCGGAGAGTCGGTCCGCTACGTGATCCTCGACCGGAGCGCGCGTTCGTGGCGGGACCGCGTCCGCGTCGCGGAGACGATGGACGGGGACGAGCGGTACGACGTCACGGCCTACCTCGAGATCCTCGCCCGCGGGACCGAAACCCTGCTCGCCCCGTTCGGGATCGACCGGGCCACGCTCCGTGCGCGCTGGGGGATCCCGGCGGAGCGGCCCCGCTCCCCGTACGCCTCCGGAGCGGACGCCGCGCAGCGGCTCCTCGCGCCCGAGGGCGACGCGCCGACCTTTTAGGGCAGCGGTCGGTGAATCCCGTCGTGGCACCGCCCCTCCGTCGGGTCCGCACCGATCCCCGGCCACCCCGGGACGGCGCGGTGCGCGGACCCGAAGACGATCTCGCCCCGATGCTCGCGGCGCTGAGCGACCCGGACCCGGTCGTGCGCCGGGCGATGGCGAAGACGCTCGGCGCACGGCGCGACCCCCGTGCGGCGAGCGCCCTGGAGGCGTCGCTCGGCGACCCGTTCCCCGCGGTCCGCGCGAGCGCGGCCGAGTCCCTGGGGGAGATCGGCCGGAGCGAGAGCCATGGTCCGCTGGAGACGACCTTGGAGGATCCCGACCCCCGCGTGCGCGAACAGGCGGCGCGGGCCCTCCGGGCGATCGCCCACCCGAGCTCGACCGGCGCCCTCGCGGCCCGCCTGAAGGACCCGGCACCCGAGGTACGTTGGGCGGTCGCGGCCGCGCTCGGACGGATGCACACCCCCACCGCGTTCCAGGCCCTCTTGGAAGCGATCGACGACGCCAGCGACCGGGTCCGTCGCGAAGTCGTGCTGGCCCTCGCCCAGACGGACGACCCGACCGTGGTCGAACGGGTCCGGCCGCTGCTCAACGATCCCGTTCGCCGCGTGCGGACGGCCGCCGCCGTGGTCGTGGGGCGCTTCCGCGACCCCGCGAGCGTCCCGCTCCTCTTGGAGCGGATGGACGGACCGGACCCGTGGGAACGCCCCGCGATCCTCGTCGCGCTCGGGAAGATCGCCGACCCGCGCGGCGTGCCGGCGATGGTCCGGGCGGCCGACGACCCCGCCCATTACGTGCGCGTCTGCGCGATCCACGCGCTGGGGGAGATGCGCAGCGACCGGGCCCGTGACGTCGCGCGGGCGCACGTTACCGATCCCTCGTGGGCGGTCCGCGGGGCCGCGGCCGTCTGCCTCGGCTCGGTGGGTACGCCGGCGGACCTCCCCACGCTCCTGATCATGCTCGAGGATCGCAATCCCTGGCCCCAGAGCGCGGCGATCTACGCGGTCGGGCGCCTCGACCTGGTCGAAGCCGTGCCGCGCGTGCGCGAGGAGTTGCACCATCCGAACGCCGATGTGCGGCTCGCGTCGGTATGGACGCTCGGCCGGCTGCGGGACGACGGGGCGCGCGCCGAGCTCGTGCGCATGCTCCACGCGGAGCCGTCGCTTCCGGAACCGGCGTCGGTCTTCTCGGAAGGCGAATCGATCCGGATCTCCTCGGACGCCGCGAGCCGCATCTTCGACACGGTCGTCGAGGCGCTCGGGCGGCTCCGCCACGGCGACGAGGACCCGTTCGTGGACCAGGCCCTCTGGGATGCCCGTTCCCAGCTCTCCGAGGAGGAGCTCGATCGGATGGCACGCTTGCCGCTGCTGGCGGGGGATCCCCCGGCCACGGCCCCGACGCTCCGTATCCTCTTCGAGACCGCCCTGCCGATGGACGGCGTGGACGAGGAGGGCTGATGCTGAGCGATTTCCGACCCGCCGATACGCCCCGCCTGGTCGAGCTCCTGCAGGAGAACTTCCCGGAGGAAGAGGAGTTGTACGGGATGCGCCCGGAAGCGCTCGTCCGTATCATCCACCGCATCTACCGGTGGGACGTACGGTTCGCCCTCGTCTTCATGCACACGATCGGGCGCCCGGTCTTCCGATTCTTCACGGTGGAGGTCGACCGCAGGATCGTGGCGACGACGCTCGTCTCCTACGGACGTCGTGCCAGCTACCTCGCCATGGTGATGGTCGATCCCGCGTACCGGCGCCGGGGGTACGCGCGCCAGCTCCTCCATGCGTCGATCGATTCGACCCGACGCGCGCGGCGCCCCTACGTCGCTCTGGACGTCCTGGAGAACAACACGACCGCGCGCCGCCTGTATGAGAGCGAGGGCTTCCTTCCGCTACGTCCGATGTCCATCCTGGTGTGGACCCCACAATCCGATCGTCGCGACCCGACCGCGCGAGCGGATCCCGGCATCCGCCCGTTCCGACGCTCCGACGCGGCCCCGCTCGTCACGATCGTGAACCGGTCGACACCTCCCGAGGTCGCGGAGGTGTTGCCGGCATCCGCGCGTACCCTGAACCCATCCGGGCAGCTCGCCGCCCTCCTCGCCTCCAAGACGAAGGTCTGGGTGCTCGACGAAGGAGCGGGTCCGGTCGCGCTCGTCTTCGGCACGTTGTCGGAGGGGTCCGATGCCGGCCACCTCTCGAACCCGATCGTGGCCGATACCGCGAACCCGGTCCGCGTGGCGGCCCTCCTCTCGACCGCCCTCGATTGGCTCACCGCGGGAGGCGCGAAGCGCGTCGTCACGCAGGTGCCGCTTTCCAACCGAACCGGTCTCGCCGCTTTGGAAGGAGGTGGGTTCCAGGTTGTGCGGGAGCTCCGCACGCTCTACCGACCGGCGTCGTAGGTCCACCGCGGCGGGCGTTGACGTCTACCTCTTCCCTGCGGTCGTGGGAGGGGGTCTCGGGGACATCGAAGAGGTCCTCGCCTGCGGACGCCATCTCGAGCGCGCCGGTATCCCGCTCCTCCTCTATCGACGGCGAGGCCGCCCGCTGCCCCGATCCGTCGATGGCCCGTTCGACTGGCCGGCGTTCACCCGCCGCTCGAGGATCGTCCGACGGGCGCCGGCCGCTCTGACGGTGAGCCCCTGTTGGGGGGTCAGCGCCGCACCTTCGCGTCGAGAGCCGTACGGACGGGGAGGGGCGTGGGAGGAGGAGTGCTCGGACATCGAGGAAGCGTACGGATCCGACGGCACGCTGCACGTGAGCCTCGAGGAGTTCGCCCGCACGCTCACGAGTCGGGAGGAGACGATCGAGCGGTACCGGGAGGGAGGGGTGCCGTCCCGGTCGATCCGTGCTCGAAGCCGGTCGGCCTCCTTCGCCCGGGAGATTGCTCAGTTCCACCGGGCGTTCGTGCGCTTCCGCGCGTTCGATCGGCCCAACCTGCTCCATCTCTATGCAACGTTCCAGCCGAGCCCCCGGTTCGCACGGGAGTTCCCGGAAGCCGTCCAGTGCGGTCCTCTCTCCTCGGGCCGCCCCCGGCCGGCTCACCGAGCGGGAGGAGCGCGTTCGAACGGAAGTTGGGTCTGGTATGCCAGCCCTTCGAGCTCCTCCCGGCTCCTCCCGGCGGTGCTCCAAGGTCTCCCCGCACGCTCGCCCCAACCTCCGATCGTGGTCCATACTCCCCGTCCGATCCCGCTCCCCTCGAGCGGACCCTCCCCCCGGGTCGTCGTCGGTCCCATGCCGCACGCCCGGTGGAGAAGGGAGTTCGAAGAAGCGCCGGTGCGCATCGTGACCGGCAGCCGGACCCTACTCGAGGCGCTGGAGTGGGGGGGTCCGTTTCTATACTTCAACGGCATCATCGGAAGCCGGGTGCCGCACCGTCATCGGCCCGAGAAGATCCGCGCGTTGCTCGAGCTCGGTCGCCGCGCGAAGGTCGCCCGGAGCCTCCGGAGGGACCTCGCCGACTTCTCGCGGGGGCGTCGGGTCCGCGAGGTCGTCGCGCGCGCCGGCCGGGGCGTGGGAGCGTGGAGACGGTTCCCCCCGTTCCACCGCGTGGCCCCGGCGTTCTCCCCTCCCTACGATGACGCCGGGGCCCTCGTGGTCGCGGTGGCCCGGACGCTCGCCCGGCGGCCCGACGGGGCCGTGGGGATCGTCCGCGAGGTCCGGTCCGGAACGTTGGGCGCGCCACCGTACGGACCGCGGCGGGATGGATCGACGCCGGGTGCTCCGGCGTCGCGCGGGCACGAGGGGGTCGAGTGACCGATCCTACGAATGCTCCTCCCTCGGTCGATAGGGGGGATCTCCCCGAGCCGGTCTTCCAGAAGCCCCCGATCCTCACCCGGGTCCTCGACGAGGCGGAAGCGAAGATCCGCGAGCCGCTCGCACGATGGAAGTTCTTCCAGCGCCTGTTCCTGCTCGATCGCGATTGGATGACCCGCATCACGATGTTGATGCTGATCGGTGCGATGGTCTGGGGGGTCATCGGCGGGCTCGACGCCACGGGGTTCCAAAGCCAGGCCTATGCCTACTCGACCACCGGCACGATCACGCTGACGAACCAGGAGATCTACTCCTCGGTCACGCTCCACGGCCTGCGCATGCTGTTCGGCTTCGCCCAGCAGCTGGAGATGGCGCTCTTCGGCCTCCTCGCGATCAACGCGATGGGGGTGAAACCGCGCCACAAGTGGGCGCTGTACACCTCGGTGGGCCTGATCAACGCTTCGATCATGCTCCTCGAAGGGCCGTTCTATCTCTGGCCCACCTTCAACGACAACTACTTCCCGTCCCTCGGCTGGACGTTCACCTCCCCGCTCGGTATCCAAGGCCAGAGCGCCTACGTCATCGGCCCGCTCTGGTTCATCGGGTGGTACGCACTCGCCGCGGCGGTCCTGATATGGGCCGGGTGGATGCTCGTCCACTTCCGCGACTGGTTCCGCACGCGACCGGCGGGAGCGGCCGGTCGCCTCCCGGTCTCCCTCCTGTTCATCCTCGCGACCGTGATCCTGATCCCGCTCACGTACGCCCCGATCCTCGTCTCGACGACGTGGGACGTCGGGACGTACTACCTCGGGTGGGCGCTCAACCCCCTCGTCAACCAGGTCATCTTCTGGATGTTCGGCCACGGGATCGTCTACATCCTGTTCCTGATCCCGGTCGCCGCGCTCTACCTGCTCATCCCGATCCTCTCCAAGCGCCCGATCTACAGCTACCGGTTCGCGCTCGTCGCCGCGATCCTGTTCATCGTCCTGACCCCGCTGCTGGGGATCCACCACCTGTTCCTGACGGCGCTCCCGACGTGGTCGACGTACGCCACGATGGTGATCTCGTTCCTGATCATCATCCCCAGCGCGATCACGTTCTTCTCGCTCTGGATGACCGTGAAGGGCGTCCGACGTTCGCAGTGGGAATGGAACATCGTCGCGCTGTTCGCGCTCCTCGCCTTCGCCGGATCGATCGCCGGCGGGCTCTCCGGGCCGGACGTGGCGACGATCGGCTCCGATGTCGACCTGCACAACAGTCTCTTCGTGCTCAGCCACTTCCACACGATCACGATCTTAGGGATCGTCGCCGGGGGCTACGCGGTCCTGTACGCGGTCTTCCCGCTCCTCTGCGGACGGGCGTGGATCTCGGCGTGGCTCGCGCGGGTCCACTTCGTTGCCACCGCGATCGGCGGGATCATCATCGTCCTGTGCTTCGAGGAGCTCGGAGCGCTCGGCATCCTCCGCCGCCAGGTACTCTTCCCGAACGTCCCGGCCGTCGACATGTACAACGTCATCTTGATGGCCGGGATCGTCATCATCCTCGTCGGCCAGTTGTTCTTCGTCCTCAATGGCTTCCTGACCGCGTACCGTGGCCGACCGTTAGCGACGACGGGCCTGTCGTTCGACGAGGCGATCCGCACCGCGGCCCGATCGACGTACCCCCGACCGACCGTGCCGATCCACGACGTGCCGGTCGAGCGGAAGACGAGCCGCGCTCGCCGGGAACGCGTCGAGAAGATCTGGGTCGGCAGCGTGATGGTGCTGGTCATCATCGTTCTCGCGGCCGCGACGCCCCAGGCATTCTCGGTCACCCAAGGGATCACGTCGGCGGCGAACGCACCCGCGGGATCGGAGTTCGTCACGCTCACGGGTCAACCGTACTACTGGACCGTCAACGAGACCGGCCCGATCCACGGAACGTTCGACAACGCGATCGTGGCCTATGCCGGTCAGTGGATCAGCATCAACGCGAGCGCGACCGGTGCGACCCAATCGCTGTACATCCCCTTCCGTTCGTTACCGGTCGTCAACGTCCAGGTGGTTCCGGGGTCGACGTCGTACTCCCTGTTCCAGGCGCCGTCGACCCC
>Ga0187856_1003972_pt1 | contig 10033 bp, 11 predicted proteins | sample June2016WEW_8_40_FD_132443 | JGI IMG/M metagenome (GOLD analysis project Ga0187856, IMG submission 132443) | Peatland microbial communities from SPRUCE experiment site at the Marcell Experimental Forest, Minnesota, USA - June2016WEW_8_40 | ecosystem: Environmental > Terrestrial > Soil > Wetlands...
CGCCCTCCGCCTGGCGGCTGCGGATTTCCTCCTTCAAGCGCGCGGCGATTTCGGGGAAAAGGTCCTCCGCCGGGACGCGCTCCGGATCGCCCTCCTGGCGCGCGAAGCAGACCTGGAGAAACAGCTTGCCCGTCAGTTCCGACATCGCCTGGCCGTCCCAGAGCTTATCGTCCTGGACGAGATAGTTCAGCAGACGCTCGACGCGCGTGGCCTTCAACTCCGTGTCCGCGTCCACCGACGACCCAACCGGCCCTTCGCGGCCGGCCGTTTCCTCGTAGACCCGGTTGACGTCGTGATCGGTGAACGGCTGGAAGAAATTGTCCGTCTTGAGCGCGTCGGACTCCGCCGCCAGCCCGAGCTCGCGCAGCAGCCACTTTCCGTCCACGAGGCGGAACGTCCAGAACTCCTGGAACACTCCCGCATACCATTCGGGGCGGCTGGCATCGCGCGTCCGGTCGTCAGTGTAGCGGGCGCCCGCGCTGCCGGTGATGAGCGCGGTGAACTCGCGGCCATGCGGATCGTTCGGGTAGCGCACGTTCACCAGGTCCACCGCGTCAACGAACAGGTCCTCGATGAGGTTGACCTCGTGGTTGTGGATCATGCCCTGGACCTGCGAGAGGTGCTCGGCGTAGAGCTCGGCCGTCAGCAGGGGCTTCATCGGCTCGTAATCGCGCGCCTGCCAGCATTTCTGGCGCAGCAGGAACGTGGAACGCGCCGTGGCCGCCAGAAGGTCCGGCGCGAACTTGGGATCGCTCTTCGCGATGAACTCCAGCAGCTTCCGAGTCTTGCGCGCTTTCTTCGCAATCGCGGAACGGCTGTACAACGAATAGTCCGAGCCCCTGCGCGGCTTGAATAGTTTAATGGTTGCGGCAACCAGCATAAAGGCGAAGACGCCAACGGCGAGTGCGATCTCAACGCTCTGCCGGTCCATCGTCGAGCCGATGTATTGCGCGTCGCCGCCCATGATTCCCCTCCTCGAGTCGGGAGCGCAACGTCATTGTAGCCTTCCGATGAAGTTTTGCAAAAGGAAATTCAGACGCAAAAAGGCGCAAGAAGCGCGGGAGAAGAATTGCGGAGCGCTTTACCTTCTGCGTCTCTTGCGCCTCTTTGCGGCAAAACTTTCCTTCCGAAGCCGGCATCGCAGGCGGCGGCTTAAAAGGCAGTCCGCCTTCCATCACCCGCCCGATCAGCGGGCGATGGAGAGGCGGACCGAGACTGCGCGCGCTGCGATTACGCGCGAGCGCCTGACTTCGATGCAGCCGGCCTGCTCGAATCAACCGAGACGGGCCGACCGGATTGCCGCATTACTTTTCGGCTGGAGCGGGAGTCTTTGCACCAGCCGGAGGGCCCGACGGCGGAACTGTGCTTGAGGGAGCGCCGGCCGGCTTTCCAGTCTTGGGAGCGGTGGATTCATCGGAGGGCCCGCCGCAACCCGCCATCACCAGCGCCATTCCCGCCACGACCATGAATGCCACGATCGTCCTTCTCATCGCGCGCTCCTTCTCAAAAGAGATCTGCCAATGACGACGCCGAACCCAGTTCGCTAACCCTGCACCGTCATCAACTCGATCAAAAATTGTTTCGGGACGCAATTCTAGGCTTTCTTCGTGCCGCTTGTCAATAGCTTTCCGGTTGTCTTTGAAACATATTCCGATTAGGATGACGGAGACGGCTCCGATGGCTTAAATCGAAGGAGACGGCCGATGAGACGGATCGCGCGCTATTTCTTCCAGGGACTGCTGTTCGCGGCGCCGACGTGGATCACGATCCTGATCCTCTACTATCTCTTCAACATGATTGACGCGCCGGTCCGGAGCATGCTCAACCTGCAGACGATCGGCGTGGGGTTCCTCATCGCCTGCATTGTGGGGGTGCCGCTGCTGACGATCGTCGGGTTCCTCTCGTCGAATTTGCTCACGCACCCGCTGATGCAGCTGGCCGACCAGCAATTCGACCGGTTTCCGCTGATCAAGCTGTTCCACTCGTCGCTCAAAGACCTGCTCGGCGCATTCGTGGGCAAGAAGAAGCGGTTCAACCGGCCCGTGCTCGTCAGCATCATCCCCGCCGGCGACGTGAAGTTCGTCGGCTTCGTCACCTGCGCGACGATGGAGACCTGGGGCCTGAAGGACCAGGTCGCCGTTTACATCCCGGCCGCCTTCAACTTCGGCGGGAACCTGGTCGTCGTCCCGAAGGAATCCGTGCGGCCGGTGGACATGCCGACGCCCGACGTCATGGCCTTCGTCTTCTCCGGCGGCATCGCCGGCGAGCGGAAACCCGCCGCCGAGCCGCCCGCCGCAGCGCCGCCGCCCGCAGCGCCGCCCGCCGCAGCGGCCGCGGCGAAGTAGAAGGAGATTGCCGAATGCCGATTGCCGAATGACGAATGATAAAGGAAAAGTGCAAATGAACGGAAAATGGCCGAATTCATGCGCGCGCAGCGCGCTTAAAACGGGCGCAGCCCGACCCGCTGCTCACATTCGGCAATCGGCATTCGGCAATCGGCATTATTATTGACCTCCATGCTCGACCACTATAAAACCCTGGGCGTGCCGACCAACGCTTCCCGGCAGGAAATCAAGCGGGCGTTCCGGGCGCTGGCGAAGAAGTATCACCCGGACCGCAACGCCGCCCGCACGCAATGGGCCACCGCGCAGATCAAGTGCCTGATCGAGGCGCACCGCGTGCTCTCGCACGCCGGCCTGCGCGAAGCGTACGACCGCCGCCACGCCCTCCTCCACGAGCGCGAGCGCCGCAAGTCCTCCATCCGCCCCAAGCAGCGCCCCGAAGGCGAGCATCCCCGCGCGCAGGCGGAGCGCGTCCTCTACGACCTGCTCGGGGGCAACGTCGCGCAGGCGATGGAGTTGTACGAGCGCCTCGTCCGCGCCAACAGCGGCTACGACCTGAGTCATCACCTGGAGCTGCGCGACTGGGTGGACTGCAAGTTCCTCCTCGCCGAGGAGTACCAGCGGCGCTCCGATTTCGAACGGGCGCTGGCGCTGTATGAGGATCTCTACCATTCCGAGGCGGCGCGCGGGCGGTTCTCGTACTTCGCGCACGAGCTGCGCGACCGGATTCTGCACGTCTGCTGCCGCGACGCCGCGCCGACCCGCGCGCCGGCCGCGGCGGCGCAATACTACCTGCGCGCGCTGGCCCTCGAACTGACGCCCCAGCGGAAGGCGTTCCTCCACAAAAAAGTCGCCGAGTGCCACCTGGCCATCGGCGACGCGGATTCCGCCCGCCGCCATCTCGAGATCGCCTTCCGCATCAGGCCCGGCCTCAAGGGCGCGGAGAAGATCTGCCGCAAGCTGTCGTTCGAGCCGAAAGTTCAGAATTCAGGATAGAGAATTCGGAATGCTCTGCAGAAAACCTGGCTACATCGCTCCCTTTGGCTGTGTCAGGGTCATTCCCGCGAAAGCGGGAATCCAGAATCTTGCGCACAACGTGGATTCCCGCCTTCGCGGGAATGACCTATGAATTGGCTGAAAACATGATGTTTTCTACAGGGCAAATTCAGAATACAGGAGACAGAATGGAGCGCGGTTTGCAGTGGCGCCGTCAGGCGCTGATTCGTATGCCCTGACGGGCACACTGCGAGCGGCCTGGCTCCAATCTGCCGATTGATAAGGACGCGATTTCGTGCCCGCCAGCCTCCACGCGCCGGGGTTCGTCAACTACGCCTGCCAGCTCTGCGGCTGGTGCTGCCACCAGTACGACATCAGCTTCTCGGGCGCCGATTTCGAGCGGCTGTCCAAGCTCGACTGGGCCCGGCTCGAGCCCGCGCTCGCCGGCAAGGAATGGGCCGCGCCGCTGCGCGAGTTCGGGAATCCCGACGCGTATCGCCTTCGCTACGCCGCCGACGGCGCCTGCGTCTTCCTCGACGGGAACAAGTGCCGCATGCACAAGCACGTCGGCGAGTTCGGCAAGACGCTCGGCTGCTCCGTGTATCCGTTCACGTTCGCCGAGACGCCCAGCGGCGTCTACACCGGCTGCCGGTTCAGTTGCAAGGCGATGGCCTATGGACTCGGCGAGCCGCTCGTGCGGCGGATGGACTGCCTGCAGAAGCAGTTCGCGCTCTGCGTCGAGGCCGGCCGCGTGCCGCGATACGGCGACCAGGTCGCCTGGGACGCGCGGCGCCGGCTGCCGTGGGCGGATTACCTGGCGCTGGAGGAGGCGCTGATCCGCGTCTTCCTGCGCGACGATCTGCCGCTGGCGCGGCGGCTGTTCCTGGCGCAGAAGTTCGTGGACGTGCTCCATGAGGCGAACCTCGACCGCGTGCGCGGGCCGAAGTTCCGCGAGTTCATCGGGATCCTCGAGACCGGGCTGCTCCTCGAGGCCGAGACCGAGCCGATGCCCGGCCCGGCGAACGGGCTTTCGCGGATGCTGTTCCGGCAGTTCTGTTTCCTGTTCCAGCGCCGACAGGGCGGCTCGTACCGCGAGATGAACCTGTTCGGCAAGCTCGGCGCGCGGCTGCGGACGTTCTGGACCGGCGTGCAGTTCACGTTCAACGCGGGCGCGCCGCCGCTGGTCGCCATGCCCGGTCCGGCGCCGCTGGCGAAGATCGCCGTGTTGCGCCCGCAGGCGCTCGGAAGCGAGGCCGAGATGGCCATCTCGCGGTTCCTCGCCGCGAAGCTCTACGGCAAGCAGCATTTCGGCAAGCTCTTCTTCGACTATCCGCTGCGGACGGGGCTGGAGTTCCTGCTGCTCTCGGCGGGCGCGGTGATGTGGTACGCGCGCGCGCGCACGGTCGCGCGCGGCGATTCTGAGACGACGCTGGAGGATATCCTCGAGGCGATCCGCTACGTGGACTTCTGCTACGGTTTTTCCGCCGCCCCCGCGCTGATGATCGAGCGCCTGCGCCTGCGCGTCCTCTCCCACGGCGACACGACGATCCGGCTGGTCCTGGCGCAGTACGCGTGACCATGGAACGGCGACGATAGACCATAGACGATAGACGATGTCCATGGTCTGTCGGTGATCGTCCATGCCAGGCCTCCGTCATTCTCCAGAATGGGAACATCTCGAATGGGCATGAATATTTGGAGGCGCGTGACCGTATAGTAATACGGAAGCATGGAAACCGCCATGAAACCAGGAAACAGGGAGGCCGGAGATGAGTAGCGATGTCCAGTCAGACTCCGCCGGAACCGCCTACAGAGAAGGCAGGAGCGCAGGCCTTGCGGTTGGCGCCCTGGCAGTCAGCCTGGTTGCTTTCCTAAGCTTGCTCGGCATAGAGAAGGCGGTGCTTGCGCTTGTCCTGGCCGTCTTGGCCATCCGCGGCGTTGCGAACGGCGTCCGGGCAAGGCGTCTGGCCATAGCGGCGATTGTCATAGCCTGCATCTACGCGGCAACGTACGTTGTCGTCGTTGCGCTCTACCATGACAAAATTGGTGAACTCATTCGCATGCTGCATCAGCTCGGTTAGAAGGAGAAGACTTCCCCTTGCCGAACGAACGGCGGGAGTCGCTTTCGGCGGTCCAATATGGCCGGCTGCTCGAACCGATACTCGGCCAGTCCGCAGCGTACGCTCGATCCATTGTGCGCAATCGCGCCGACGCGGAGGACGTCGTTCAGCAAGCGGCACTGCGCGGATTGGCAAGCCTGGCGACCTACGACCCCGCCCGGTCATTCAGAGCATGGTGGTTTGTCATTCTCAGACATTGCTGCTTGGACGCCATGCGGGCGCGACGGTTTTCGGCGCTTGGCGTCGCCGTGCCGGACCCGGCCGCTCCTTCCCAAGTACGCCATGAGGACTGGGAAGAAATGGCCATCGCACTCGAAAGGATTCCGCGCGAGCACGAGACCATCCTGCGACTGCGGTACTTCGCGAGCCTATCGTATCGTGAGATCGCTGAAAACCTGAACATTCCACACGGGACAGTCATGTCTCGTCTGCATTACGCGCGCAAGGCGCTGGCAGCGGAAATGGAGAGGATCACGCCATGACGGAGCCGATAGAACCCCACGAGCTATCCGGGTTGCTGGACGGCGAGCTGACTTCCCAACGGGCTAAAGAGGTTCGGCGCTCGATGGAAGATGACCCAAAGCTGCTGGCGGAGTTCGAGCGCCTCCAACGGTTCGATAATTCGTGGTCCGCTGCGGCTTCGGCGGCTGCATTTGAGCCTGAGATTATTCTGCCTCCGCAACGCAACGGGCAAGCCGGATTGTTTACGGGAATTGTGCCGGCCTTGTGCGTTCTCCTTGCGGCCAGGTTCCTGGCCAAGCTTGATTCCACATTTACAATTTCCGTTGCAGTGCACCTTGTACTGTTGCTGCTGATTATCGCCGCCCTTATCCGGATCAACGGAATGGCCGACCCTCCGTCAGACCGGCGCGGCCTTGTCCGCCTCAGCCAAAGGGGGCAATGATCTCAAGGCGATCCGGCTGATGCCGGCGCAGTATCCTGGCGCGGAACCGGCGCAGGCCCTTCGCCCATGACGGATCATCGGGCCGCCTTCGTGACGGGGCATATATGGCGTACGCCGATCAGCCCCTCAATCGAGAGATCTTCGTCCAACTCCGGCCAATGAAGGCCATAACCGGACGGCGAAATTACAAAATGTCCCCTCTGTTCGGGCGAAGCGTTCCCGAGCTTTTTGGAATGCTCCGAGACGTCCACCTCGTACTTCCGCCCGTCCACCCACAGCCGCATTCTGTTGCCGCCGAATGAGACTTTCCGCACTTCGTGCGCTTTATCCATTTTTCGTCTCCTGCCGGGCATTCCATTCCGCGACAATATAGTCGAAGTGCTCAAAGATAATTCTTCTGACAATCCTCTTGTCCGCCGGTCTCATATTGTAGCTATGCGCCTCGATCACTTCGGAAAAATCCACATCAAGCCCGTATTTGGCCTCAGCCTCTGCTGCAACAGGTGCTGTGCGCCCCCGGCATCCCGAGGCTCTGCCTCGAATAGCCTTGATCGTCAGCTAGGTACGATACGTACCTAGTCAGATACTCGTGGCAACTGTTACGAGGCGACGAAAGGCCGCGCGCCTGCGCCAGTGGCATGGATATGTCTGGCATCCCGAGGCTCCGCCTCGAATAGCCTTGATCGTCAGTTAGGTACGATACGTACCTAGTCAGATACTCGTGGCAACTGTTACGAGGCGACGAAAGGCCGCGCGCCTGCGCCAGTGGCATGGATGTGCCCGGCATCCCGAGGCTTCGCCGCGAATAGCCTTGATCGTCAGCTAGGTACGATACGTACCTAGTCGGATACTCGTGGCAACTGTTACGAGGCGACGAAAGGCCGCGCGCCTGCGCCAGTGGCATGGAAGTGCACGGCATCCCGAGGCTCCGCCTCGAACAGCCTTGATTGTCGGCTAGGTACGATACGTACCTAGTCAGATACTCGTGGCAACTGTTACGAGGCGACGAAAGGCCGCGCGCCTGCGCCAGTGGCATGGATGTGCCCGGCATCCCGACGCTCCGCCTCGAATAGCCTTGATCGTCGGCTAGATACGATACGTACCTAGTCGGATACTCGTGGCGACTGTTACGAGGCGACGAAAGGCCGCGCGCCTGCGCCAGGGGCATGGATGTGCCTGGCATCCCGAGGCTCTGCCTCGAGTAGCCTTGATCGTCGGCTAGGTACAGTACGTACCTAGTCGGATACTCGTGGAAACTGTTATGAGGCGACGATTGGTGTTCAACGCAGAACATTAGCCTGTTGAAGAATGTCGCACAGGCGCCCCACCTGCGCCAGAGGCATGAATGTGCCTGGCATCCCGAGGCTCTGCCTCGAATAGCCTTGATCGTCGGCTAGGTGCGATACATACCTAGTCCGAAACTCATGGAAACTGTTATGAGGCGACGATTGGTGTTCAACGCAGAACGTTAGCCCATTGAAGAATGTCGCACAGGCGCCCCGTTTGCGCCAGTGGCATGGATGTCGCCGAAATCCCGAGACACGACCACGAATAGCCTAGATCGTCCACTAGATACGATGCGTACCTAGTCGGATGCTCTTGGCAACTGTTATGAGGCGGCGATTGGGGTTCAACGCGGAACGTTCCTGCCGCGGGCCTGCGGCGCAGCGAGCGGCCTCAGCCATTCGTTTTGAGGGACTTCCTGGTTGCGCGCGCCATGGCTTGCCAGTGGCGCTTCATCTGCAAGAGGCGCCGCGCGCCTTTCGGTGAAAGCCTGCAGTACCGCCGGCGCGGTCCAAGGGGTGAATACCCGTCATGGACGGTGATCCAACCCTCGCGCTGAAATCTCGCCAGGACCCTGCAGACGGTCGCCCCGGGAACTTTCTGGCCACCCCCCTCGAAAAGGAGTTCTCGCAACTGATAACCGTAGCTTTGACCTTGCGAGAGATGCCCGAGGATCCACAGCTCGATCAACCCTTTTCGCACTTGCGTTGCCCAAGTCTGCATAGGCGCTCCTCCGTTCCGAGGTCTTGCCGCCGCATCGTCGTATCGGATATCAGCATGCCGGAATGAACACCGCCGGCAAATCATCGGGCGAGTTGTCCCGCGTCCGCCGCAGCGCGCCCCTCTCCCGAGGAGCGACCTCAGGGCCCTGACCGGTGGCTAGATACGATACGTATCTAGTGTAGTGTTTCACAATTAGCTTGCATTATCCGCGCTCAGAATGCCTTGAGAATCCGACGTGAGCAAGGTCGTCACCCTGCTATGAGGTCATTCCTCAAGTGAGACGTCCGGAGAATCGGTGAAATCGAGTTCCGCCTGCTATTCGTGCTCTAAGGCACAAGGTATGCTATTCGAGGTGTTCAAGTCGGAGCGCCGCCAACTGAGCACGTGCTCGGTCTCACCGGGTGACATCGCGGTCGTCTCCAACCTCTCGACTTCGTTTCACAGTTTCTCCGGTCCGCCCAGGGTGCCGATGGATAATTCGTTATGCGCCGAACACGGGTCAAGCGGCTCGATGGTACACCTCGCCGCGGCAGAGCATGCACCACAGGTGCACCGCCATCCGCCGCGCCATCGCCACGATGGCCTTTTGTCCGCTTCCGGTGTTGCGCACGAGCCTTCGATACGTTTTCGCCGCCGCCGCGTCGTCGCGAATCCAACGCCAGCTCGCTTCGATCAGCAGCGACCTCAAACTGCCGCGCCCCGCTTTAATCAGCGGACCGCCGCGCCGCTTCGGTCCGCTCTGGCGGACGCGCGGCGCCAGGCCGACGTACTTGGCCAACTGCTCGGGGGTGGCGAACCGCTCCGGCTGGTAGACCTCCAGGCGGAACGCGGTGGCCGTCACGACGCCCACGCCCGGATGCGTCTGAAGCACCCGGGCGCTTTTTCGATGCCGGCGTTGTTTCATCAGCCAGGCCTCGTGCCGCTCGACGCGCTTTCGAAGCGCGACCAGATGCTCCAATTCCTCGATCATCACCTCCAGGCTCAGTTGCCACTGATGCCGAAGCCGCATCATCTTCAAAGCGGCCAGCCCTTCGGCGCTCCAATGCGCCAGGCCGGCAGGCTCCGCCAAACCCTGCTGGAGCAGCAGGCTCTTGATCTGCTGCTTGACGCGCCGCTGCTTGCCGATGAGCTGATCGCGCAATCGAGCCAATTGGCGGTCGGCTTCTTCCTGCTCCGTCGGGATCGCGATGACCGCCTTCTTGAGCGAACCCTTCTCGGCCTCTTCGGCCAGCTTGCGAGAATCGAGCCGGTCGGTCTTGCTGTCGGGATTCGGCGCCTGCGGGACCTTGCCCGGCGCGATCACCTCGACAGGCAATCCTGCTTTCTTCAACGCCCGCGCCAGCCCATATCCGGTCGGGCCCGCTTCGTAGACCACTTTCTTCAGCGCCGGCCCGAAGCGATTCAGAGAGGCCACGATCGTCTTATTCTCCATCGGCATCACCCACGTGCCGATTTCCTGGCCATTCCTTCGCAGCGCCGCATGCACGCTCGCTTTGTGAACGTCCAGTCCCACCGTCATCGCGTCCCCTTCACTCACCCGGAGCCACTTGACATTCCCCAACTTCCAAGTACGATGAGTCATGGCCGTTCCTCCCTAAAAGAACTTGTTGCCGCGAAGGATTGTACTCCTTCGCAGGAGGAACGGCCTTCATCATAACTGAGCG
>Ga0187856_1003976_pt1 | contig 10026 bp, 10 predicted proteins | sample June2016WEW_8_40_FD_132443 | JGI IMG/M metagenome (GOLD analysis project Ga0187856, IMG submission 132443) | Peatland microbial communities from SPRUCE experiment site at the Marcell Experimental Forest, Minnesota, USA - June2016WEW_8_40 | ecosystem: Environmental > Terrestrial > Soil > Wetlands...
AGCGATCAAAGAGATCGAGGCGGCGTTGGCCAAGGGTCCGCGTCGCGGTCCCAAGCCAGACGTGGAAGACGAGGCGGTGGTCGCCGAGGAAGCCGCGTAGAGCGAATCCGATCACCGCAAGCTTGTGCAGCAAGGCCCGGCGCAATCGCCGGGCCTTTTGCCGTTCCATGTGTCGCGTGCCGGCGGTCGTGCCGGCGGTCGTGCCATGTGTCGTGGCCGTCCGGCACGATGCTGCCCGATTTGCCAACAAAAATCCTATGGTTAGTCATAAATTAAGCTTCATTTGAAAGGAGATAGGCTCGAGAGCGTCAGGGGTGTGAGGGGCGCCAAGCATGCGGCGGAAGAAGGCGTTCAAGCGCGGCCGGGCGGTTTCCATTCTCGTGGCCGGCGGCATCGGGTACCTGATCGGGGGTTGGAACGCTACCGCCGTACGCAGCACGGATCCTTCGGCCGCCCAGACCGTGGCGCTGCGTTTCCCGCAGGATTGGAACGATGCTCCAGCTGTGGAGGCGGCGGCCGACGAGTACGCCGCGGCGATGAGCGCCATCGTCAAGGGCAATCCGCAGCTCGCGCTGTTCGATCCCGAGCCCATGGTTCCACAAGCAGCGGTTCCCCAGGCGGCGGTGCAGTTGGCTGCTGCGGAAGCGACTGGGCCATGGCCTGTGCGTCAGGCGGCACCGCCGCAGCCGCCGATGCCGGCGGCTGCGCAGCCCGCTAGCGAAGCGAAGCCGGTGCAGCCGGCCAGCGAGGCCAAGCCGGCGGCCACACTCACCCATCACCGCGCCGATCGTGAGGCATTCATGCTTGACGACGCGCAGATCGCCAGCATCAAGGAGCGACTGCATCTGACGCCCGATCAGGAGCGCATGTGGCCGGGGGTGGAAGCCGCGTTACGCAACATCGCCTTCGCGAGAGCGCGCGAGGCGCATCGGCGCGGCGCTCCCGTCGCTAGAGTGCAGGTCGGCGCCGTCGATCCCGACAGCGTCGAGGTGCAAGGCCTCAAATCCGCGGCCATCCCGCTGCTCATGAGCTTCAGCGCCGAACAGAAAGACGAAGTGCGCAGCCTCGCCCACGTCATGGGCCTGGATCAGCTGGCATCGCAGTTCTGACTGCCAAGGCCCCGCGGGATTCAGGGCCTTCCGTAGCGGGATTTTGTTGCGGGAACTTTTTCCGAGGCCGCAACAGCTCGGCCGTGCATTTCACTCCGATCAAGGCCAAGACCGCGAAACAGACCAGTTCGCCAAATTCCAGCCGATTGGACACGTAGAAGCTATAGAGAGGATCGTAGAGGAAGAAGGCGGCGCACGCGATCGCCGCAAATGCGCACAGCATTGCCGGCAGGCTGCCATAGAAAATCGCCACGAGCGCGATAGGCAACAGGTAGAAGAACACGGGATGATGCAGGCCGACCGCGGCCAGCTTGAGGTACCAGAGAATCGTCGTGATGACGCATACGACCGCAAGCGACACGGCAACGGCCAGCGCCCGCCTCACGATCCACATGCGCCTTGTGCCCCCTGACCATTCGGCCTTGTGCGCATCATAGCCGACGCGGAACCAACGGAATAGGCGGAAAATCCCGGAAACGGGGCGTGCCTAGCCTTACTCGACCACGATCTTGACCTCGCTGCGCGACTTCAGCTTGTCGCCGGGTTCGAGCCCGTTGAGCACGCGGAACCGCTCCACCTGGCGGTCGGGGACAGCCATATGGCTCGCCAGCTTCTCGACCGTGTCGCCCGGTTCCACTTTCACAACTTGGAGACGCAGCGGCTTCGCCTGCTCGATCTCGGCGAGGCTCATCCGGCGGAATGTGCCGACCGATTCGCGGAAGATACGGTCGGTCTCGGGCGTGGAGTGCTTGGCGGCGAAAACGAAGCGGTAGACATCGCTGCCGAAGCGAATGGCGTAGAGGCGGAAGTCCCACTGATCGCCCTTGGCGGCGGCGGTGGCGCCGGGGAAGCCGTTGATCGTGACGTCGTCGACCGTGGCGGGGTCGATGTTCTCGATCCAGCCGGAGGTAAGATACGCGGCAAGCGTCTGCTCCGCGGGCACGCGCACGACATCGAGTCGCAGCGCCTGGCCGCCGCCATGCTTGACGCCGAGCACGGCCTGCGCGGTGTTGTCGAGAACGAAGCCATCCGGCGCGGTGAACGTGAAGCCCAGTCGCGGATGCAAGAAGCGCCGGCCGCGCACAAAACCTTCGCTCGGATCCTCGCCGAAGACGATCCCGTCGATATTGGCGAGGTAGGTTTCCTTGGCCTGTGCGGGGTCCTGACTGCTGGCGGCGGCCGGGGCGCTGTACTGGCGGGCATTGGCAACCGCATTGGTGATGCGCTCCGGGGTCGCCGGATGCGATGAGAGGAAATCGGGCGCGCTCGGGTTGATGGCGCCGCTCTGCCGCGGCTTGAGCTCGGAATTGCGCTCCATCGAGCTCAAGAACCTCGCCGCGCCGTAAGGATCGTAGCCGGCGCGCGCCGCGATGCCGACGCCGATCGCGTCCGCCTCGAACTCCTGCGCGCGCGAGAAGGTCGCCAGCGCGAGCTTCGACTTGGCAAGCGCCAGCGCGCCCGCTTCCGGGTCGCTGACCACGTCGGTGAAGACGCGGTTCCTCAGGTCGGCCTCGCGCACCTGCTCCTCGCGAACCTCGGCGTGGTGGGCGATCACATGCCCCATCTCGTGGGCGAGCACGGAAGCGAGCTCGGACTCGTCGTTCGCCAGCGCGATCAAGCCGCGGGTCACGTAGAGTTGGCCGGTCGGCAGCGCAAACGCATTGACCGATTGCGAATTGAGCATGGTGACCTTGTAGTGCAGGTCGGGCCGCTCGGACGCCGCAATCAGACGCTCGACGGTCTCTTCGATCACGGCTTGCAGCCGGGGATCGTTGTACACGCCGCCATAGGTTGCGAGGATGCGCTGATGCTCGCGCAGCACCGCCGGCGGGAGTTCGCCCACCGCCGGCTTGGCGGGCGTCTGCAGCGAAGCCTGCGGCGCGATCTCGGGCGGTGCGGCCGTGCAGGCGGCCAGCACCAGCGCCGCAAGGGCGATGCCCGCGCCGGCAAGCCGACGGCTCGCGATGCCTATTGGTCCCCCACCCATCACCACGTCACCCGCATTCACTTACGGTCGGCCGGCTCGATCTGCTCCGGACGTGCCGCCTCGATCCAAGGGCTGCCCCCTTCGCCACCGCGCTCCTCGATCCACCCCCGGACCCGGACGCGCCGCCCGGCGAGCCTCTTCAAATCGAGGCCCGCCGCCACAAAACTACGCTCGTTTCGCTTCTGGATCGTAACCGAAAAATCCTCGGACCACCGCCGCCCGAAATTGACGTAGATCGTGGCCCCGCTTTCACGCACGGACACCACCTCGCCCTCGACCAGCGCAAATCGGCCTCGCTGCGCCAGCACATCCGCCGTGTTGTCCGCGTGCAGCACGTCATAATACGAATTGGCCCACAGGCCAAGCTTGGCCTTGCGCGCGGCATCTTCGCGGCGCAAAAGTTCCGCCGCGCAGTCCCGGCTGCCGACACGGTCGCCGACGCGGGCAAAACCCGCCGAGAGCAATTCCGCCTGCGCCAAGCGCTCGGAATCGTCGCGCACTGCATCCGCATAGGCCACGATCCGCCCGTAGCGGTCGGATTTAAGCTCCGCCCGCCGCAGCACCGCCTGCGCACCTGCCATGAGGGCGGCGAGCGCGTCGCGCGCCGCCGCGCCGCCCGGCGCCGCCGCGGACTCCTGCGGCAGCGGCGGCACTTCGATCGCGGCGAGATGCACCTCGCGGCCGTCGTCGAGCACGAAGGTGCGTCCGTCAATGATGTGGCTGACGCCACGGCGCGCGATCTCGTCCCCGCCGCACGGGGCCGCCGGCGCCGGCAACTCCTGCGCCGCGGCGCACAAACATCCGCACACGGCCGCAGCCACGGCCGCAGACACGGCGGCAAGCGTCGCAGCCAAAACCCCATCCCGCCATCCCATCATCGGGAACGAGCGAAAGGCCGCAATGCGGCGGCACTGCGGCAGCAATTATCGAGTGGTTGGGCGACCCCCTCCGCTCGTTCGTGAGCTACGACGCGCTCGCTCATTATTCGATCGGCCGATCGTGATTACCAATGCCGATTTCCGCCCCGGCGGCTCGCCGTGATCCTCGCCGGGAATCGCTGGTCGCGCCTAGACTTTTTATGCCCATCGCGATAATCCATCGGCTAGCCTGCTTTGGACCGAAGGACAGGCCTCGCCTGGGGAGAACAACACAATGAAGCCCGCAATTTACTTGGCTTTGGCGGCAGCACTCGCTTTCGTCCAGCCGGCATTCTCACAAGAGACAGTCAAGGTCGGATCGATCGAGGGGTTGAGCGGCCCGATCGCAAAATACGGCGTCCCCATTCGCCACGGCATCGAGCTTGCCACCGATGAGGTTAATAGCAAGGGCGGCGTGCTCGGCGGACGCAAGATCGAGATGATATTCGAGGACTCCGCCGGGCAAAAGGATCAAGCGCTCAACGCGATGAAGAAGCTGCTGGCGCGTGACCGCGTCATTGCCGTGATCGGCCCGACGCTCTCTAACGAAATGTTTGCGGCGGGTCCAGCTGCGGTCGAGCGGCAGATCCCGGCGATCGGTACCTCGACTACGGCGGACGGCATTACCGATATCGGCGAGTGGATTTTTCGGACAGCGATGCCTGAGGCCGACGTGATCCCCGTTACTGTTGCAACGGTGAAGAAGCGTTACGGGATCAAGCGGGTCGCCCTGATGTATTCAAACGACGATGCCTTCACCAAGTCGGGGTTCGACATCATGAAGGCGGCGGTGGAGAAGCAGGGATTGGAGATTGCCACCATCGAGAGTTTCAGCACCAAGGATACCGATTTTTCCGCCCAGCTCACCAAGATCAAAGGCCTGAACGTCGATGCGATCGGCGTTTCAGCGCTCGCCGAGGCCGGCGCCGGAGTCGTGCTGCAGGCGCGGCAGCTCGGCATCGCGCCGAGCGTCGTCATGTTTGGCGGCAACGGTTTCAACTCACCCAAAGTCGCGGAAATCGCCGGAAAAGCGGCCGAAGGATTCATGGTCGGCACGCCGTGGTTCATCGGCAAGAAGGACCCGCTGAACCAGCAATTCGTTGCCGCCTATAAGCAGAAATTCAACGAGGAGCCGGACCAGTTCGCCGCTCAGGCGTATGACACCCTGTTCATCCTCGCCGAAGCGATCGAGCGCGCCGGCACCACGGAGAACATCAAACTGCGCGAGGCGCTGCTCAAGACCGATCATAAGGGCGTACTCGGACCGTTCCGCTTCACACCGCACCGCGACCCGGCCTCCACGGAAGGCGTCGTGGTCCTGGCGGTGAAGAACGGCAAGTTCGACACGTTGGACTAGCCGGACATCGGCGAGCCCGTCCGTACGGCGGGCCGCTGGCTGTGCGATGCTCGCTCAACAGCTCTTCAACGCACTCGTCCTCGGATCGATTTACGCACTCTTTTCTATGGGCTTCACGCTGACTTTCGGCGTGTTGGGCGTGATCAACCTGCTCTATGGATTCTACGTCGCGGCAGGGGCATTCCTCTCGCTCGTCGCCGTGCGCGACCTCGGCCTGCCGCTATGGGCGGCAGCGACGTTGGGCGCGCTCGGAACCGGCATCATCGCGGTGGCATGCGATAGCGCGGTTTTGACGCCCTTGCGCCGTGCCAAGGCTCCCGAGCTCGCAAGTTTAATCGTCACGCTTGGTGGCGTGCTGCTGCTCAATAGCCTGATGTTTCTAATCTTCGGCGCCGAAGTGAGGCGCTTCCCAGTCACTTTGTTGAGCCAATCACCGATCAGCCTCGGGATGCTCCAGATCGGAGCGGTTCAGCTCGTTATCATCGTAACTGTCGCGATACTGGTGACGGCGCTCTTTCTGTTCATCGAGCGCACCCGCCTCGGTATCGCCATTCGCGCGCTTGCGGAGAACCCAGACGCCGCCTCGCTGATGGGTGTCAACGTCGACGCGATGTTCATGGGCGTGTCGTTCCTCGCGGCCGCACTGAGCGCAATCGCCGGCATTCTCATTGGCCTCAATTTCAATGCGGTGCACCCTTACATGGGCGAACCGTTGATGCTGCGGGCGTTCGCGGTCATAATCATCGGCGGTTTGGGTGATATTCGCGGCGCGCTGGTGGCAGGGCTCGCCCTTGGTTTCATCGAGGTCATGACGGCGGGATATCTGTCGTCGAATTTCAAGGATGCGGCAGGTTTTGCTGCCATGGTGGCCACGCTGTGGCTGCGTCCCTCGGGTCTGTTCGGCCGGTCCGTGACTAAGCGGGCCTGAAACATGCCGACATGGGTTGACGATTTCCTGTGGGCCTACAGCAGTTTCATCTATGGCCTCGGCGTCAATGCCATCCTCGGCCTGTCGATGTACGCGGTGCTGGCGCTTGGCCAACTCTCACTCGGCCAGGCTGCCTTCATGGGCATCGGTGCTTACACGAGCGCTGTCCTCACCGTGAAGTTTGGCATGCCCTTCCCGCTGGTGCTGTGCGCTGCAATGGCCGCGCCGGCGATCGCCGCCACGATCATCGGCGTGCCGACGTTGCGGCTTACCGGCATCTATCTTGCCATGGCCACGATCGGCTTCGGTGAGGTCATGCGCATCCTCTACATCAATACTGACTATATTGGCGGCGCGCTCGGCTTCAGCGGTATCCCAGAGAAGGCGCAAGGCTCGATCATCTTCGGCTTGCTCGCCGCCATCCTAGCGGGGTTCTTGTCGGCGACGCGCTCCAAGCTCGGCCGCGCATTTGAGGCGATTCGGGAGGACGAGGATGCGGCTCGGGCCATCGGCATCCACGTCACTGCCTACAAATTCGCTACTCTGGTCATATCCGCAGCTTTGGCCGGCCTCGCCGGCGCGCTGAATGCGCATTTTTCCTCATTCATCGGCCCCAACGAATACGGCTTCGACACGGCCATAACGATTCTCAGCTTCGCCATCCTCGGCGGGGTGACCAGCCCGTTCGGTCCGGTTCTCGGCGCGTTCGTTCTCAGCGCGCTGCCAGAGGTGCTTCGGCCGTTGCACGATTTCCGGCTGGTGTTCAACGGCCTGATCATCGTGCTGGTGGTCATCTTCCTTCCCAGAGGAATCCTCGGTTTTCGTGTGCGTAGGGTGGGATGAGCGAGCCACTGCTTCGGGTCGACGCCATCACCTGCAGGTTCGCCGGCCTAGTCGCTGTTGACGACCTCTCCTTCGCTGTCGCGTCTGGCACTGTGCACGCGTTGATCGGGCCGAACGGTGCCGGCAAAACGACGCTCTTCAACGTTATCTCGGGGTTGCTGAAGCCGAACGACGGATCGATCCGCTACCGCGATCGCGACATCACCTTGCTCCGGCCGCACGCGCGCGTCGCCTTGGGCATCGGCCGCACGTTCCAGAATCTGCGGGTATTCGGAGAGATGACTGTTTTGGAGAACGTGCTCGCCGGCAGACACGCGCGGCTCGCAGCCTCCTGGCCGGCGACTGTGCTGCGCCTGAATGCTGCTCGTTCCGAGGAGCGTGCCGCAGTTTCTCGCGCCCGCGAGCTGTTGCGCATCGTCAAACTCGAGGATCAGGCGGAACAGCTCGCTTCTGCGCTCGCTTATGGAGACCAGCGGCGGGTCGAGATCGCTCGCGCCTTGGCAACCGATCCGATGCTGCTGCTACTCGACGAGCCTGCGGCTGGAATGAATCCGACGGAGACAGCCGCTCTCGCAGAGTTGCTGCGATCACTGCGGGGCGGCGGGCTGACTATTCTGTTGGTCGAGCATGACATGAATTTCGTCATGGGACTCTGCGATCATCTCACCGTGCTTAATTTCGGCCGCAAGATAGCCGAGGGTCGACCGAGCGAGATTCGCGTCAATCCTGATGTGATCGGGGCCTATCTCGGTGGGCCGCATCGCGTTCAGGTCCAGCGCAACCGTGAGGGGACCGCATGAGCGCCCTGCTGGCGGTGAACGGGCTCGTACTGGCCTACGGCAAGATCGTCGCCGTCAAGGGTGTCGACCTTACCGTCGATGCGGGCAGGGTCGTATGTCTGATCGGTGCCAACGGCGCGGGGAAGACGACGATCTTGCGCGGGATTTCGGGGCTGCTGCGGCCGAAGGCGGGGAGCGTCGCATTCCGAGGCGAGGTGATCAGCCGACTGGTGGCCCACCGCATAGCCCGCATGGGCGTAGTCCTGGTGCCGGAGGGCAGGCAGCTTTTCACACGGATGAGTGTCGCTGAAAACTTGCGCATGGGCGCATTTCCGGTAAGGGACCGCCGCGAGGTGCAACGCCGGCTCGAGGAGGTAGTGGCACTGTTTCCCCGCCTCGCTGAACGCCTCCGCCAGTCTGCGGGTCTACTCTCTGGCGGGGAGCAACAGATGCTCGCGATGGGCCGCGGCTTGATGGCACAGCCGAATCTGCTGTTGCTCGACGAGCCAAGCATGGGCCTTGCCCCAATGCTGGTCGAAGAGATTTTCGGGCTCATCGCCAAGCTCAAGGCGGCGCGTCGGACCATTCTCCTGGTTGAGCAGAACGCACGTTTGGCACTCCAGGTCTCAGACGATGCCTACGTGTTGGAGACGGGACGCATCCGGCTTTTCGGCAAGGCCCAGGAGATCGGCACCGATCCAGGCGTGCTCGCCGCCTATCTCGGCGGCTAGAGCGGATTCCCTTCAGTTTGACCCATATCCGGCGTTTTTGAAGTAGTTTCGGCGCCCTCCTCTTTATCGTCTTCGTGCCGTCGCAATACGCCATCTATCTGCAACTCCTCGGCGGCATCTTGATCATCCAGACGCTGCCGTGGGCGCTGCTCATCGGTTGGGCGGTGGGAACTGGCGTGCGCAGTTGGATGTTCGTTGCAGCGAATCTGACCCCGAACTATCCGCTTGCCGTCGGCGGCTTCACTTTCCCGGGCTACACGGCGCTTTACACCATCGTCCTCAACCTCGTCGTGGCGATCGTGCTGACGCCCTTGTTCAATGCCATGAGCAGCGCGCCTGTCGACGAGACTGTCGCGGCCGATTATCGGGCGTGATGGCAGGTTCCGTAACCGCCGTCTCGTCATGGCCGGGCATGACGAGTCGGGAATATATCGCGGGCGTAAGTAAGAGCGGTCTCTCACGCCTCGGCGTCGGCGAGTTGGGGCGCAGACGCCGAAGCCTTGTCCGCCGGCCGCTTCGGCTCCAGCGCAGCCGCCACCGCTTCCTCGACGCGTTCGAGCCAGATGAACTCCACCTGCTTGCGGGCGATTTCGGGAATGTCGTCAAAATCCTTGCGGTTGCGCGCCGGCAGCATGACGCGCGTGATGCCGGCGCGGTGGGCGCCGACAACTTTTTCCTTGATGCCGCCGACCGGAAGCACGAGACCGCGCAGGCTGATCTCGCCGGTCATGGCGGTGTCGCTGCGCACGGTGCGCTCCGTCAGCAAGGACACGAGCGCCATGAACATGGCGACGCCGGCGCTCGGCCCATCCTTGGGGATGGCGCCCGCCGGGACATGGATGTGGATATCGCTCTTTTCGAAACGGCTCGCGTCGATGCCGAGCGCGGCGGCGCGGTTCTTGACGATCGAGAGCGCGGCTTGCGCGCTTTCCCGCATCACCTCGCCGAGTTGGCCGGTGAGAATCAATTTACCGGAACCGGGAATGCGCGTTGCCTCGACGAACAAGATGTCGCCGCCGACCGGCGTCCAAGCAAGCCCGGTGGCCACGCCCGGCACGCTTAAGCGCATCGCCGTCTCGCTCTCGAACTGCGGCGCGCCGAGAATCGCTTGAAGGTCCTCGCGGGCGATGCGGATCGGGCCGGGACTGCCTTCGGCAATACGCACGGCGGCGTGACGCAGCGCCTGGCCGATCAGGCGCTCCAGGCTGCGCACGCCCGCTTCCCGCGTGTAATTCTGGATAATGTCGCGGATCGCCTCGTCCGCAATCTCGACCTGTCCGGGCTTGAGGCCGTTCGCCTCCATTTGCCGGCGCACCAGATAGCGGTGGGCGATCTCCAGCTTCTCGTCGGCGGTGTAGCCGGCGAGGCTGATGAT
>Ga0187856_1003977_pt1 | contig 10026 bp, 4 predicted proteins | sample June2016WEW_8_40_FD_132443 | JGI IMG/M metagenome (GOLD analysis project Ga0187856, IMG submission 132443) | Peatland microbial communities from SPRUCE experiment site at the Marcell Experimental Forest, Minnesota, USA - June2016WEW_8_40 | ecosystem: Environmental > Terrestrial > Soil > Wetlands...
CGGCTCGGTCTCGGTGTTCGGCAGCCGCGATTACTCCATGCGCGTGTGGCTCGATCCGGATCGCCTGCAATCGCTCGGGCTGACCGCGACCGACGTCACCAATGCGCTGCAAGGACAGAACATCCAGGTCGCCTCCGGCGTGCTCGACCAGCCGCCGGTCGCGCGTCAGGGCGCCTTTCAGATCGCGGTGCAGACGCTCGGCCGGCTCGCCAATCCCGATGAATTTGGCTCGATCGTGGTGAAGCAGACGCCGGGCGCCGTAGTGAGGCTCAAGGACGTCGCCACCGTTCAGCTCGCCGCGCTCGATTATTCGACGAACTCCTATCTCGATCGCGACTTCGCGGTTGCGCTCGCCGTTTTCCAGCGCCCGGGCTCGAACGCGCTCGCGACCGCCGACGGCGTCACCAACCTGATGGCCGAGTTGTCGAAGCGGTTCCCGCCCGGCCTCAAGTACGCCATCGTCTACAATCCGACGCAGTTCATCCGGCAATCCGTCGATGCGGTGATCGAGACGATCTTCGAGGCCATCGTGCTTGTCGTGCTGGTGGTCATCGTCTTCCTGCAGACTTGGCGCGCCGCGATCATTCCGCTCGTCGCCATTCCCGTCTCGCTCGTCGGCACCTTCTTCTTCATGGCGGCGTTCGGCTTTACCCTCAACAATCTCTCTTTGTTCGGACTGGTGCTGGCGATCGGCATCGTGGTCGACGACGCGATCGTCGTCGTCGAAAACGTCGAGCGTAACATCGCGACCGGTCTTGCCCCCCGCGAGGCGGCGCGCAAGAGCATGGACGAGGTCGGCTCGGCGCTGATTGCGATCGCGCTCGTGCTCTGCGCCGTGTTCGTGCCGTCGGTCTTCATCACCGGCATATCCGGGCAGTTCTACCGGCAGTTCGCGTTGACCATCGCCGGCGCCACCGTCATTTCGCTCATCGTCTCGCTCACGCTTTCGCCGGCGATGTGCGCGCTTTTGCTCAAAGCTCACGATGCGGCGCACCGCGACCGCTGGTGGGAGCGGCCGATCCACGGCTTCTTTGGCACTTTCAATCGCGCGTTCAACGGCGTCGCCTTCGGCATTTCCTGGCTCGCCGCGCGCACCGTGCGGCGCGCCGCGCTCATGGTCGTGATCTATCTCGTGGTGATCGGCATCGGGCTCAACGCGTTCCGCAAGACGCCGATGGGTTTCATCCCGCCGGTCGACCGCGGCTACATCATCGTCGTGATTCAGCTTCCGCCCGGCGCGTCGCTCGCGCGCACCGATGCGGTGCAGATGCGTGCGCTGGACATCGCGTTCGGCGTGCCCGGCGTCGCTCATGCCATGAACATCGTCGGCTTCTCCGGCGCGACCTTCACCAATGCGCCCAATTCCGGCGCGCTGTTCCTGGTGCTCGATTCCTTCGAGAAGCGCGCCAAGGACCCGCGCCAGTCGGCGCCGGCCATTCAGGCCGAACTAAACCGCCGGCTATCAGCCATTCAGGACGCGTTCTTCGTCGCGGTGCTGCCGCCGCCGGTGATGGGCATCGGTACCGCCGGCGGCTTTCGCATGATGGTTGAGGATCGCGCCGGTCGCGGCTCTGCGGCGTTGCGCGAGGCGGCGGAAGCCGTGATGAGCCGCGCCAACAAGACGTCCGGCGTCTCCCAGGTCTTCACGCTGTTCGAGACCTCGACGCCGCAAATCTATCTCGACATCGACCGCACCAAGGCGCAACTCCTCGGCGTCAACGTGCAGGACGTGTTCAATGCCCTGCAAATCTTCATCGGCTCTTCCTACGTCAACGACTTCAACCTGTTTGGACGCACGTTTCGCGTCATGGCAGAGGCGCGCGAGGAGGACCGCCAGCATGTCAGCGACGTGCTGAAAATCCGCGTGCGCAACTCGAACGGCGACACGGTGCCGCTCGGCTCCTTCACCACCGTGACCGACATTGCCGGCCCGTACCGCGTTCCGCGCTACAACCTCTATCCCGCCGCCGAGATCGATGGCGCCGCCGCGCCCGGCTATTCGCAGGGCCAGGCGATTCAAATCATGGACAGGCTCGCGGCGCAGACGCTGCCCGACGGCTTCGCCAGCGAGTGGACGACGCTCGCCTTCCAGCAGATCAGGGCCGGCAACACCGCGATGTTCGCCTTCGTGCTGGCGGTGGTGTTCGTGTTCCTGGTTCTTGCCGCGCAGTACGAAAGCCTCACGCTGCCGCTGGCGGTGATCCTGATCGTGCCGATGTGCTTGGTCGCCTCCATCGCCGGAATCATCCTGCGCGGCCAGGACAACAATATCCTCACCCAGGTCGGTTTCGTCGTCCTCATCGGGCTGGCGGCGAAGAACGCGATCCTCATCGTCGAGTTCGCCAGGCAACTCGAGGACCGCGGCCGCAATCGCTGGGCGGCCGCGGTCGAGGCGACGCGGCTGCGGCTGCGCCCGATCCTGATGACTTCGTTCTCATTCATCCTCGGCGTCACCCCGCTCGTCTGGGCGATCGGCGCCGGCGCGGAATTGCGCCAGGCGCTCGGCACGGCGGTTTTTTCCGGCATGATCGGCGTGACGGCCTTCGGCCTCGTCTTCACGCCGGTGTTCTATGTCATCGCGCGCTGGGTTGCCCAACTCGGGCCGCGGCGCGGCAGCAAGCGGCAGCGGCCGAGCGCGCAGCCGGCGGAGTAGTCATGATTGCTCCTTCTACGCGGATTTTATGACGGAGATGATAAGGCGCGGGCAGCAAAGACGTGGATGGCCGGGACCCTGGGCACCGCGAAGAGCCCCGGCCCGGCCATGACGACGTTGATCATCACTAGCGGTCAGTGATGATCAAAGACCGCTGGTCTTACAGTTTCGGCTTGAAATCGATTGCCTTGACCGTGGCAGCGATTTTGGCGCGCTGCGCGTCTATCGCGGCGGCGAATTCCTTCGGGCCGCCGATATTGATGATTTGGGCGGTGGCCTTCAGCCGCTCGGCGATGATGCCGTCGGCGGCGGCGTCCTTCACGTCGGCCGCGATCTTCTCCTTGAGTTCCTCCGGAACGGATTTGATGCCGAACATGCCGACGAGACCTTCCACTTCCAGTGAGGGATAGCCGGCCTCGCGCGCGGTGGGAATATCCGGCAGAATCGGCGCCCGTGTGCCGTTGTTCACGACCAGCACGCGAATCCGGCCGGCCTGGTGTTCCGACTGCATCATCGCGTAGGACAGCATCACGATCTGAATGCGGCCCTCGCCGAGATCGACCGCCGAGTTGTTAATGTTGCGATAGGGCACCTGGATGATGTTCAGTCCCTCGGCATACTCGTAACCCCAGAATGTAAATTCCGTGATTCCTGGCACCATCGCGCAGTTGAACTTTCCCGCCTCGTTCCTCGCCGCTTCCGTGAAATCCTTCATGGTCTTGAACGGCGCGTTGGCGTTCACGGCAACGGCCAGGATCGTGTTGGAGACGCGGACAATCGGAACAAAGTCATTTGGATCGTACGCGAGGTGGCTGTACATAAACGGATGAACCGTGAAATTTCCTGAGGGCGTGAATAAGAACGTGTGATCGTCGTTGGCGTTGAGAAACGCGCTGATGGCGACGATACTGTCGCCGCCGGGGCGGTTCTCGACGACAACGGGTTGTCCCCACTTGGGCTGCAGCTTGTCGGCGAGCACGCGCGCGCCGATGTCGGCGCCGGAGCCCGGTCCGAGCGGACAAATGAGTCTGACCGTTCGCTGCGGCCAGGTCAGCGCGCGAGCCGAACCGGACGCTCCTGCCATCGCGAGCGCTCCCAAGGAGGCGAGAACCGTTCTGCGTGTCGTCATCATGCTTCCCTCACCTTATCGCGTCGCGGCGCACACGAGGCTGCCGGATTTCTCGTTAGGCGCGCTGCGGCACCTTCATCGGACCCGCGTGTTCTCGGCGGCTCTGCGCCGACGGCCGCGAGGCCGAACCGCGCGGCGGCGCATCGAAACCGAGTTCTTTCCACCTCCGGCAAACCGATTCATAAACCTCTTTCTTCAGGAGGCAAGGCCGAGAATGTCGCCCGCGCATGCAATGACCGGTCCGCCAATGGCACGCGCGGCGGCAGGGCAAAGGGCGGCCGGCGAGCGCGCGGCCGGCGGAGTAGTTCGGCATTATTCGGCACGTCCGAAGTCAACGGTAACCGGACGTGTGGCGGACATCCGGGAACCGACGCAAATGGGTTTAAGCTGATGGCTGCAACCCCGTGGCAGTCGCGCGGTATGGGTTACTTGATCTTTTCCCAGACAAGGGTGCGCACACTCATTTTGCCCGTAAACGGATCAGGTGAAGGCGCCGTTGCCAGGCTCAGACGTTCGCCGTCGAACTTGTAATTACGAACTTGATCTGTACCCGTCCATGTTTGGTTCCAGGAGACATCGACGTGATGGATGACCTGGTTGCCTTTGACGACGTAGGTCCCACCGTAAGCAGCCATGGAGCGAAAGAGCGCCTCAGCTTCCGCCGGCGTTGCGACGGCTCCGGCGGGTTTTTTTCGATCCGAGTCGACGACAATGACAAGGACCCTCCCGTCAGCGCCATAATTAATGAAGCCAACTGGCGGCGCCTTGTAGATGTTGGTCTTCTGACCGGTTGCGAGGTCTTCGCTCACCGCGGCAACGAGCTTCCACGTGCCGACGAGTTTATCCCTGTCGTCGGCAATTGCGGTCCGCTGGCCAGGCATCGCGCCAACCATCACAAGAATGACGGCCGCTGTTGCAAATCGGAGTTTGGTCATAAGCAGCATTCCCGTTCGATTTAACGCGTGACGATGGATAATACCCGGTTTTGAAAAAGTGGCCAGGCTATCGCGACCCATTGGCGCGACGACAAGGCGTTGATGATGAGCATCGGTGGTTCCGGCAAGTGTTACAACGCATTGCGTCGCGCTGTCCTCGGTCAGGATTCGGCCCGCCGGCGCCTCGCGCGCTTCGGTGTCGGCCAGCACCGCCTCGGACATGATCACCTCGCCGCCGCGGCATTGGTGTTCGAGCCTTGAGGTCGTATTAATGGCAGGCGAGCGCACAACCGGCGGAGTAATCCGGCATTATTCGACACGTCCGAAACCACCCGGTAACCGGACATACGGCGGACATCGTGGAACCGACGCGAATGACCCAGGCTGTGTGAAAACGTGCACGCGCGAGGAATGCGCGGAATTGTTTTCTCTATCGTCGTCTCCCGATAGTGGCCGCAAGCGCTTTTGGTTTTAATTTGAAAAAATCGAGACGAAATTTCGACGCGCAGATTGCACGTCGGAGTTTTCACACAACCGAGACCCAAAGCGGACTCGTGTCCTAATTTGCTTCAGTCAGGTGCCATACCAGCGCCAAAGCAATAGCGCGGTGACGCCAATTACGACGGCAACAATGCTCCATAAGGCCAAACTTGGCCGGTCTTTCACGCGACCGCAGCCGGCAGGGCGATCGGCTCGGTGGAGATGAGTTGCGTCCGGGCGAGACTGGCGAAGTGCCCGCCGGCCATCACCAGCTCGTCGAACGTGCCGGCCTCGACGATCCTGCCGGCGTCGAAGACCAGGATACGGGATGCTTTGCGTACCGTCGACAGTCGGTGCGCAATGACGAAGGTGGTCCGGTTCTTCATCACCTCGTCGAGCGCCCGCAGGACCTTGGCCTCGGTGTCGGCGTCAAGCGCGCTCGTCGCCTCGTCGAGGATGAGGATCGGCGGATCCTTCAACAGCGCGCGCGCGATCGACAATCGCTGGCGCTCGCCGCCGGACAGCGAACGGCCGCGTTCGCCGACGCGGCCGGCAAATCCTTCGAACTTGCGCTCGATGAAATCCAGCGCTTGCGCACGCTTGAGGGCTTCGCGCATCTCCGGCTCGGTCGCATCGGACTTGCCCACTCGCAGATTGTCGGCGATCGAGCGGTTGAACAGCAGCGCCTCTTGGAACACCACGCCGATGTTGCGGCGCAACGCGGAGAGCTTGAATCTGCGGATGTCGATGCCGTCGATCTCGATCACGCCCGACTGCGGATCGAAGGCGCGGTGAAGAAGCGCAATTGCCGTCGACTTGCCGGCGCCGGTGGCGCCGACGAGGGCGATTGTCTTCCCCGGCATCGCTTTGAAGTTTAGGTTCGCCACAGCCATTCGTTTTCCGTCATATGAGAACGAAACATCCTTGAACTCGACGAGCCCGCCGAGGCGGCCAGGATCGACCGCATCCGGCTGGTCGCGAATGGTCGGAACCGTGTCCCATACCTGAAAGAATTCGCGCAGCCGCGGCACCTCCGACATCACCCGGTTGATGAAGCCGACGGACTGCTCCAGCCGGGTAATGATGAGGCCGGCAAAGTTCATGAAGGTGACCATCTCCCCGATGGTCGCTTGACCGTTGATATGCAGCAGCGTCCCGACAACGATAATCGCCAGGACGGTCAATGTGGTCGATGTCCGCGTTAACACCACGGCCAGCGCCCACCACGAAAGGACGGGCATTTGCGCAGCCAGCAGGCGCTCGACGACTTGACGCAACTCCGCGACTTCCGCTTCGAGCCGGGAAAAGCTCTGCACCAGCGCGATGTTGCCCAGCGTATCGGACGCGCGTTCCGCAAGGTCGGAGTAATGACGCTCGACCAAGCTCTGCAAGGTCTCGGTCTTACGCACGATCAGCGCCGTGAGGCCTGCGAAAACGACGCACAGCGCGATCAGCAGCGAAGCGAGCTGCCAATTGATTAGGAGCGAGATCGGCAGCAGCACGAGCAGCGAGATGAACGACGAGAGATGATCGCGGAAGAACCCGACCCATAGTCCCCACAGTGCGTCGGTGCCCTGCAGCATCACCTTCATCAGCCGGCCGGAATGGGTGTTGCCGTGATACGAGAGCGGAAGCTGCAGCACGTGCTCGAAATAGCCGGTCAGGACGACGTGACGGCGGCGATGCGCGAGGCGGTCTGCGTAAAGAGCGATCAACGTGCCGCAGGCGATGGTAAAAATGCCGAAGCCGGCCCAGGCCGCAAGCAGCACCCCTAGTTGCGACCATGCCGGCGGCTCGCCGCGAGTCTGCGCGCCGGTCAGCGTATCGATGATGCGGCCGAGCAGCACCGGCTCGGCAAACTGCGCGGAAGCCAGCGCCATATTCGCCAGCGCTAGCGCCCATGCCAATCGGCTCTCGGACCCGAGCAGAGCGAGGACACGGCCGTAGAGACGAAAAATGTTCATGTGCGGATCTCGATCGAGATGTGGATTTCTACGCGCCAGATTGCCGCATACGACTTTCGAGAAGCTCGTTTTTTGAAGAAAATATGCTCAAGCCTAAAAGGCGTTATGACTTAGGTCAATGAAATTGGAGAATATGGCGTGTTGTATTAAACAATGCAGGTTGAATTTCAGCGTTACGGTCCGCAATAACTGGACATCCAGATGATGTATCAGCCGCTGCCTGCAATACCGACCGGCAGACCGCTCATCCGGCGCTTCTGGGCGACTGCAAGGGGCTTCTGGTTTGGGGAGACCCGGCGAACGGCTTGGCTGCTCACCATCGGCCTCGTCGCGCTCATTTTCATCCAGATCGCATTCCAGTACCGGATGAATATCTGGAGCCGCGACATCTTCAACGCCCTTGAGAAAAAGGACGGGGACGCGGTCTCGACGCAAGCCCTTATCTTCGTGCCGCTTGTGGTTACCATGGTGGGATTGGCCATTGTGGCCGTGTACGGCCGCATGACGATCCAGCGTGAGTGGCGCGAGTGGTTGACAAACAATCTGGTCGGCAGATGGCTGGCAAACGGCCGCTATTACCAGCTCGATCTGGTGACGGGAGACCATCAGAATCCCGAGGGCCGCATCGGCGACGATGCGCGTGTCGCCACCGATGCGCCCGTCGACTTCGTTGCCGGCATCCTCAGCGCCGCAGTCACGGCGGTGACGTTCATCGGGGTGCTTTGGATCGTCGGTGGCGATCTGACGCTCGGCACGCCGGCGGCACCCATCGTCATCCCTGGCTTTTTGGTGATTGCGGCCGTCATTTACGCGGTCATCACCAGCACGGCGGTCATCCTGGTTGCGAGCCGCTTCGTCGCCGTCTCCGAGCGCACCAATCAATCGGAGGCCGAATTCCGCTATGCCCTGACCCGCGTGCGAGAAAACGGCGAAAGCATCGCGCTGCTGGGCGGAGAGAAGGAAGAGCGAGCCGGGCTGCGGCAAGGCCTCGCTGCGGTCATCCTGCAATGGCGCAACCTCTGCCATCAGCATATGCGCTACACGCTCGTGTTCAACACCCATTTGCTGGTCGCGCCGGTGGTCGCGCTCGTCCTGTGCGCGCCAAAATACGTGGCAGGCACCATGACGCTTGGCGACGTCATGCAAGTGACGGCGGCTTTCGTTCAGGTCCAGTCGGCGTTCAATTGGCTGCTCGACAACTATCCACGGCTGGCGGGCTGGGTAGCGTCGGCGCGCCGCGTCGGATCGCTCATGGTCTCTATCGACCATCTTGAGGCAGCCGGCATGCCCGGTGCGTCCCGCGCAATCACAAGGATCGAGAACGAACGCACGGGATTTTGCCTGCAAAATCTCTCGGTGGAGCTCGATGACGGCACCGTCGTCGTCAAAGATGCCGACGTGCTCATCCAACCGGGCGAAAGAGTTCTCCTGGTCGGAGAATCCGGAACGGGAAAGACCACGCTCACACGCGCGATTGCCGGTCTGTGGCCGTGGGGGCAGGGCAACATCGCAATTCCGCGCGGCGCCAAGATGGTCCTGATGCCACAGCGGCCCTACATCCCCCTTGGCTCGCTCCGTCGCGCCGCCACCTATCCGTTGTCGCCGGCCGATGCTCCTGACGGCACAGTACGTGAGTTGATCGAGACGGTCGGCCTCGGCTATCTGGTCGAACACTTCGATGAAGAGGCCCCCTGGAACCGCACTTTGTCCGGCGGCGAATGTCAGCGTCTCGCTTTCGTGCGCTTGATGCTGCATCAACCGGATATCGTCGTGATGGACGAGGCGACGTCGGCGCTCGATCCGGCGAGCCAGGAACATTTGATGATGCTCGTGGCCGAGCGCCTTCCCCACACCGCCATCGTCAGCATATCGCACCGACCGGAGCTTGAGGCATTCCACCATCGCAAGCTGGTATTCGAGCGGCGGCCTGGCGGGGCTCGCCTGGTCGGCGACAGCGTCCTGCTGCCGCCGCCAATTGGTTTGCTGTCCCGCGTTGCTGCTTGGCTGCGCCGCTTCCCGACGGCAACGGCATAAGTGGAGGTCGTCCTACGCATAACGTCCTCCATTTGGTTTTGCATCGCGGGGTTACGCCTCGCGTCATTGAGCGAAAAAGAATTTAAGCTCACAATTGTTTATGGTCAAACATAGCCGCACGGCACTGTGATGTCGAATTGTTCCACTTCCGGAACCAGGAAGTTTTGATCAATGCGGCCTCAAACTTGGGTATCGAAACAACATTGTCGCCATTAGTGGCTTCCCTAAATGTTTAGCTACCCATGACCGGTAATGGCCTAGGCTGTGTGAAAACGTGCGCGCGCGAGAAAGGCGCAGAATTGTTTTCTCTATTGTCTTCTCCCGACTGTGGTCGTCAGCGTTTTTGTTTTTCAAATTGACGGAGTCGAGACGAAATTTCTATCCGCAAATTCAATTTCGGAGTTTTCACACGACCAAGGCCCATTGCGGCCGTGGCGCGGCGTTCCAATTACGACCGCAATGACCTTGAGAGCGGACGTTAACCCGCCGCTACGCGCAATCTCCGTTTATGAGTACACGGCTAAATGAAGAGCCGTTCCGGAGGGTCTTGTCCGCGCCAAGGCGCACAAAACGCACCGACTCGCTCAACCCCGCGGAGCGTCGCGCTGTCTTCGGTCAGGATTCGGCCCGCCGGCGCCTCGCGCGCTTCGGTGTCGGCCAGCACCGCCTCGCAGATGATCACCTCGCCGCCGCGGCATTGGTGTTCGAGCCTTGAGGTCGTATTAATGGCAGGCGAGCGCACAACCGGCGGAGTAGTCGCAATGCCGGCCGAAAAATTCGGCGTCGGTCAATCGGTCACGCGCAAGGAGGACGATCCGCTGCTGCGCGGCC
>Ga0187856_1003979_pt1 | contig 10024 bp, 10 predicted proteins | sample June2016WEW_8_40_FD_132443 | JGI IMG/M metagenome (GOLD analysis project Ga0187856, IMG submission 132443) | Peatland microbial communities from SPRUCE experiment site at the Marcell Experimental Forest, Minnesota, USA - June2016WEW_8_40 | ecosystem: Environmental > Terrestrial > Soil > Wetlands...
TGTTGCAATAAATAATACCATTACCATCCACGTAATTCTTCTTAGCTTTTTCATGCCTCATTCCTCCTTATTTCTTAACGGGTTTATGCAGCAAACTTCTCGCGGCCGTATTGTTCTGCCTTATTGGGTCCTTGAGCGACTACCACCTCCTTTTCGTACATTTCTTCCGTTCGGATCTCATCCTTAACGTATGGAAAATCGGAGGTCCGGCTTCCCACAGCTTCGTCCACCATCCGCTACAAATGAAATGCCGTAAACGGTTTCATGAGAAAATGAAATTCCTCTATAACGCATTCGTGCCCTGTGAGATAGTGATCAAGCTCGCGCGGCCGGACATGTAGAGCACCTGGAAATCGTTTCTCACAATTCGCAGTCGATCAATGAGTTCGAATCCATTGAGGTAAGGCATGAAAATATCCACCAGAATCAAATCGATCGGGTCTTTGTAGCACGAACAGATCGACAGCGCATGATGCCCGTTATTGGCTGCGATAACAGTGTAGCGGTATTGATGGAGAAGACTCGTAACAAAGCTTCGAATTACTTTGTCGTCATCGACTACAAGGACTGTTCGGGTTCTCTGAAGCATTCTGCCTTTATATCCTACTGTGCTTGCCATATTTATCACTCCCTCTCGCATTGGCTCATCCCAATACTGAGAATCGCACCTCATATCATGTAATAAGCAAGAGACGTACCAATTTGACAGATGCAGGGAAGGCGCTGATTTACAAGACCTATTTTTTTTGTTCACTGAGAAAGGGAGCTCACACTGTGCAGAAAATCGCAGGAGGTGTGAGGAAAGTAAAGAGGGAATACGCGATGCATTTCGAGACAAAGAAGGAGAAGATAACGAAGTGAGGATATATAAAAGGTGAAGGTGAACCGTCGGGAAATAGAGCGGGCCTATTCCTGCAATAGACAGCGATGTATTAGCCGAGGAAGCCAAACTGGATGGGCGCTATTTGTTAACGGGTGAACTGTCGGAGGCAACCGCATTTCGTTCATGGGGTCAGAAAATACTCCCAGGGTTTAGTAATTGTTGTGCATGATAATCATGATAATAATGATGATGATAAGCAACATATCACAACTTCCGCATAATCGGTTAGCTCAGTTCCTATTGCTATCTTTGGTTGTCTCTTCGCTGCAAGGTGTCCCCTAAATGAGTGTCGGTGAAGGTCGCAAAATAACCATGCCTGTTACGGTCCCAAACATGCTCTGAGATGTGCTTCCTGTACTCCACACCAGTTTCGTCTTTCTGAACCTGTTTCTTTCCGTTTATACTCCGCAAAATCACTGTTCGTCTACTGTTCTCAGTTACTCCCTAAAACCCGCGCGGAGAACATCCTCTCCGAAAATGACGCATTAACCCCGAAATAAAGAGTCCCTTTGAAAGTCCACGAAGACCAGTAATTTTACGAGTTGCATTTTGCCCCTTTTAATGTTGACAGGTTAAGAAATTGAGTTATGATATGAACATGAGTTCCATCGCAATTAGTGGGGTCGTGTTCGCATGCGTATTCGGAGGTGCACTGCTCGGTGCGTTTCTTCGCGCCGTTCTGCCCGAGCATCATCTAAATGAGGAAACCAAGGATATTATGAAGGTGGGAACGGGTCTGATCGCGACGATGGCAGCCCTCGTCCTTGGCTTGCTGATCGCCTCGGCAAAGAGTTCATTTGACGCTGAGAGAAGCGAATTTGTGCAGATGTCCGCTAATGTCGTCGTACTCGACCGCGTCTTGGCCCGTTACGGACCGGAGACAAAAGAGGCCCGTGATCTGCTCCGCAGCGCCCTTGTCCGCGCACTCGATCAGATTTGGCCCAAGGACAGTTCTCACCCTGCGCAGTTAGATCCGATGGCTGCAAGGGCTGAAGGTGTCTATTACAAAATCCAGGAACTCTCGCCGCGGAATGAAGCTCAGCGCTCGCTCCAGGCCCAGGCCCTGAGCCTCGCCCTTAGTCTCGGACAAATGCGCTGGCTGACGTTTGCGCAGGAGGGCAGATCGATTCCCATGCCCTTCCTGGTAGTGCTGGTTTTCTGGATCACCATTATCTTCGTTGGTCTCGGCCTCTTTGCGCCCCACAATGCAACCGCAATCGCTATCCTGCTCGTCTGTGCGCTATCGGTTTCAAGCGCGATCTTCCTGATCCTGGAGCTGGACACGCCGTTCGGGGGGCTGATTCAGATCTCGAGCGTTCCACTGCGCAACGCTCTTGCTCATCTCGGCCAATAGGTCCATGAGCATCAGATGGCAGGAGCGCACCGATCTATCAAGCAGAAAGATACACGATGCCATAATCCCTATTAGAACATTGTGGTGTGGCCGGCAGCATCGACGCGAGTCTGCTGGAAAAGACATTCGACTTCTGCATTTCGGCTGTAATAACAAGGTGAAGTTGTAGGGAGAACTAATGAACGAGAAGAAGAAAGCAGCGAAAGTTTGAGGTAAGAATGAGCAAGAGGAGGGTTCAATGCAGGAAAGTATCTTCTATAGATTAGACCCGCTCCTGATCTGTCTGGTTCTGATAGGTTTTTTGGTCGCGGCATCGGAAATTGGTTTTTGGGTAAAAAAGGGGATGGCGAGAGGTGCTTCGGACACCATCGGAAAGACAGATATCGCGCTGATCATAGGCGCAGTACTAACACTGCTGGCCCTCCTGCTTGGGTTTACCTATTCGATGTCTGAAGGTCGCTTTGAAGAGCGGAGACAACTGGTTATTGATGAAGCCAATGCAATAGGGACCACCTATCTCCGAGCAAAAACATTGCCGGAGCCCCGGAGTTCCGAGATCCAGGGACTGCTGCGCCAGTATACGGCACTCCGAGTTGAAATCGCAGGCAAGATAGAGGACGATCCTGAGAAAATCCGTGAAATGTCCAACCGAGAAAAGAAACTGCAAAGTATGCTTTGGTCGCATGCGGCCGCCCTGGCCAGAGAAAACCCTAATCCTGTCATCTCGACATTTCTTGTGCCCTTGAATGAGATGATCGACCTTCAAACTAAAAGAGTGGCCGCATTCAGGAACCGCGTTCCTTTCCCCATCTATGTGGTGCTTCTTATTGTATCTGCTGTTGCCTTGTGGCTAATAGGATTTTATTTAGGGTCACACAGACAGAAGGCGCTGATGGTAACTGGGTTGCTCGCACTTCTCGTGGCATCGGTTATGTGGTTAATTATGGATCTTGACCAGCCTGTGCGCGGAGCAATTAGGACAAGCCAGCAGAGCCTGATTGACCTTAATCAGGATCTGAGCCAGGAGTCCGGCGAAGCATCTCATTGAATTAGAAAATTTGTTAAGCCGTATTTATGAGAATCTCATCGACCGGGTGGGCAGGCCCATGAAGTTCCGGCTGATCGCTGGTGATCCAAGCCTGCTTCGCTGATTAGGAGGGGTAGCAAATAATTTTAGGTTGATATATTTCATCCCGCAATCAAGAGCCGCAGGCCTATAAGGAAAAACAACGTTAGTGGCTGTAATCCGCACTGGCGGGCAGAACCGAGGCATGCGGGTTTCAGAAAGTACACTTCACATAGTTGCGACTTCCGATAACTGCGGACTCGTCGGTGGACTCCTCAAAATAACCGAGCCTGTTAGAGTCCGAAACATACACTGAGATGTCCTTCCTGCACCTATCAGTGGTCGCCCTTGTAATAATTGTGTGAAGTACGCTTGGAAATAAAGTTCGCTCGGTGTTAATTGCTTCCCGTACAAAACAGATTAGAGAATTTGTATGGTCGTTCCCTTCTCCCTATAATTCGAGGCTCCTTCATCAGCAGGATAAGGTTAGCCACCAGCTTCGCCTATAATTGGGACCTGGAGAGTTGAATAGACTATTAATTGTCGTTTCTTGTCCGTCCTGCGGTTATATGCAAAGTAACCACCCGCGCTATAAGAGTGACAGGGTAGAGCTGACCGATAAGACCCTCCATCATCGTCAGACTTCGAGCGAAGGGATGTACGGGAGTGACGTCCCCATACCCCAGTGTGGTTAGTGTGGAGATGCTGAAATAATTGAAGGTCGTCCTCAGCATTCGCAAATCGACAATCCTTGGTACGCTTTCCGGAAAGTGAAAGGCCCCAGGGCTCAGAAACTCAATCAGACAATAGCCATAAGCGAATACCATTGCGATTAGCAGGTATGCGGAAATGGCTCCGAGAATGCGGTGTCTTGTCACGTGACCCTCTTGGTAGACATTAATCAAAAGAACAAGCACAAATGCAATTATAAACACTATTGACAGTAAGATGTCCCATATGAGCAGGCAAGTTTCTCCGAAGATTAAACGTGAGAATCGAGCAGAGATGATTAATACCGTAATGACCGCAAAAATAAGCTGGGTGACTTTATGTTGAGTTAAGGTAAGAAGACCCAATAAGAGTATGATTAAGAACGATATACTGTTCATAAAAATGACTGCATGCCCGCTGTTGAACACACCTACAAGAGGATCGAGTATAAACTTGTCAAATATCAGAACTACAAGCAACAACGTCAGGTTCCGATCTGAGGACCAGAACTGGGTAGGATGTCTGAACTTTCTTTTTTCCATCAGTAAACTCCCTTCTTTGGAAACTATTTCCTTGTCGGCTCCTGCTGGGCGGCGCTGTAACATCTCTATCCGGTAGATTTGCGTTCTTCCATTTTTACTTAACATTTAGAATCCCTCCTTACTCCGCGATTTCGGCCCCTGCTGTCCTATCTGTCCGGCGATGCGAATGTACCAGGGTTTAGAATTTCCAAGACTTAGAGGCCATATTCCATTCCATGGCCGCTGTCTCACTCCATACGGAATGATTCAGCAACCCCAGACCTTTCAATGCATAAGAAAACTGTAGCCCAAGAGGACTCTCGCGCTGATGCTGTGGTTTTGTTTCCCAATAAATATGAATACTCAAATCGGTCCCCAAGATAGAATGTTGATACATCCTGATTTCTACCGGATGACCAGCCGTCTCGGACTTTACTACCTGTTGCAAAAGTTCATCCAAGAGTTGAGTATTGACTTTAGCAAGAGAACGCAATGTGATAATCTCGACCCATTTCATGACAATACTCCTTGAACATTCATTATCTAATTTGCCAAAATCGTTCCAGCCTTTACCCTTAAGAAAGTCAACCTCAACCCATTTCATGGCAATATTCTTTGAACATTCGTTATCTTAATGTGCTAAAATCGTGCCAAAACGTTAATCTGATTAGAATCAAATAGTTACGCAGAAGTACCTTATTGGTGTTTACCCCATAGGGTAAGATATGTTACCCTATAGCATAAATTTACCCTACGGAATAAAACGGTGTTTGTACATATGGAAATTACGACCGGCGGTTATCCGCCGCAAAATTCAAAGGAAAACGGATAATGATGATGGGCGTGGATGAAAATGTGTTTTTTCGCGAGGCAACCCTGCGCCTTTGCAGCAGCCTCGATATCGAAACGGCTCTGAAGCGCTGCTTTGAATACATACGAGCTTTCATTCCCGCAGATGGAATGACCCTGCATATACTGGATCCTGATCTGAATCTTTTGAAATTCGTGGCATCAGTTGGTCTCTACCAACTAAATGAACGAGTCCTGCCCTTGTCCGAGAAAGGCCGGGATAAAAGGGCAGCCGATTTACAGGCGGCCTTTTTGACAAATGAAGGAAAGGTCCTAATTCTTCATCCCGACAAGGAGTCAGGCCTCCCGGAGATTCTTGAACAACTTGGGATCAACGCTAATATCTCATTAATGAACGTGACTCTGCAGCTTGAAGGAAATCAGATTGGCACCCTTGGGCTATACGCCGATGGTCTGAACCAATATACGGACGAACATGCCAGATTGCTTCGACTGCTCCGTGAACCCTTTGCCATTGCCATGTCCAACGCACTGAGACATCAGGAAATCATTCGATTCAAGGACATGCTGGCCGACGACAATCGGTTTCTCCACGGTCAGTTGCGGGAACTCTCAGGCGATGAGATCATCGGTTCACAATTTGGTCTAAAGGAGGTAATGGAAAAGGTCCGTCAGGTAGCATCCCTGGACAGCCCTGTTTTGTTGTTGGGAGAGACAGGCGTAGGGAAAGAGGTCATCGCCAATGCGATTCACTATTCCTCACATCGAAAGGATGGCCCGTTTATCAAGGTGAACTGTGGCGCCATCCCGGAAACCCTTCTGGACAGCGAGCTTTTCGGTCACGAGAAAGGAGCTTTCACCGGGGCCATCAGCCAAAAAAGAGGCCGCTTTGAACGGGCTGACAAAGGTACGATCTTTTTGGATGAAATTGGAGAACTGCCATTGCTGGCTCAGGTGAGGATGCTGCACGTACTTCAAAACAGGGAAATCGAGCGTGTTGGGGGAACAAGCCCCATTCCGGTTGACATCCGTATCATATCTGCGACGCATAGAAATCTGGAAGAGATGATCATCTCGCAGCGGTTTCGTGAAGACCTGTGGTTCCGCCTCAATGTCTTTCCTATCATGATTCCGCCGCTCAGGGAGAGAAAAGAAGATATTCCAGAGCTGGTCCATTATTTCATCAAGCGCAAGTCTATGGAGCTTAAACTCAGGGAGAGCCCTGTGATTCCCGCCGTGGTTATCGATCAGCTTATCGCCTATGATTGGCCGGGCAATGTGCGGGAACTTGGAAACATGATTGAGCGAGCCTTGATCCAGCGCCGAGGAGGGGTCCTTTCATTTGAGACATTATTGGCCCCACCGGTTCCCAAGAGTCGTGAGTCGGCTTCCGATGCGGACCGAAATCGGTCTTTGCTCTCTCTGGAGGAGATGAATGTCCAACATATCAGCCAAGCTTTGGAGAGGGCCGGCGGCAAGATTAATGGGCCGGGTGGAGCCGCGCAAATTCTGGGGATTCACCCCAATACTCTCAGGAAGCGGATGAACAGGTTGGGGATTCCGTACGGAAAGAAAAGCTGGCAGCCTAATTCGAGAGGCTAGCTAGGCGGCACTAAAATTAGGGATACAGAGGCTGTCTAGAAACTCTCTACCAGTGGATTGTTGAAAAAAAGAGATAACGGGGCAAATCAGGTACAGGCTACTCGTGCCGAAGTGCTTCAATAGGGTCAAGCCGGGCTGCACGTCTTGCCGGAAAGAATCCAAAGACCACAAGAACGAACCTTCGAATTCTTACTTTCGATTCTTAAAGCTTTCGGTTAACCTTCAATCTGCTATTGCTGTAGAACAAAAAATGATATTTTCGGTATCGGTGCAATTGCAGATTGAAGCATGAAGGACAAAGCCGCTACGCGGTATACATTATATAGGGGTTTTCAATATATATGGGTTTTTAATCGGTTTACTTTATAAATTAACATTCTTCTTGAACCATTTAACACCAGACTGAAAAGGATTGTCAACCCTGTGACGAATTCCTTATCTAACCGCGGAGCGGTTTTAGTTCTTCAACCCGTAATCGCCATGATTGCAGCGTTCCTGCCTTTGCACATTTGTGGCTGTACACAAGTTTTCTTAAGTGAATCGGCCAATGAAAATTACGTCCCGTACGTAGCAAGTCATTTGTGGCACATTATTTTAGAAATCAACACTGTCGCAGAGATGACACGGCTGTGGTGTTGTCGGTGTACAACGCCAAAATGGGCGCGCAGACTACGGTCCGAAAAACGCAATCAGTGATCCCTGCGGCAAAACTCTTTCATTGTCATCCACGCCTTTTCAGATCTGATATAAATCTGGATATAACAAGTGGAAAGGCTTTCGCATCAGGAAGAAATAAAAACAATTGATGAAGCTCAGATCTGGCAACTGACAGAAGAAAAATTGACGCCATCACAAATTCTCTAATATGTTTTGTACGGGAAGTATCTAACACCGATCAGACCATATTTCCGCTAGTACTTAATACCATTGTGAGACGACCGACTACCGTGATGTGAGAAATCCTTGGTAACGTTTCGGCTAAGGCGTGCGCGATATGCAGCTGTAACCCGATTCCGACGCGTCGCCTTGAGCCGCAGGTTAGCCTCGATCATTCTGTCTGGTTATCCGCGAACACGTATTGGTGTCTTCAGCCATTTTGCGGAAGAGGAGATTGGTAAGCTTTCGATGTAGTCGCCATAGCGCATCCCATCGTCACGCAGGATATTACAGTAGTCCCAAAGTTTTTGCACGATTGTGGCCCAACCGTTTGTCATTATTTTAGGCCTTTCGAGGTGTCGCCATCAAATGGTATAATAAAATATGTCCAAGAAATCATTACTTGAAACAAACCCTTTCCTTAAAGACCCTGAGATGCGTATGCAAATCGTCAAGACCGTTACCGTTTCTTCCTCATCTATTGAGGGTGTCCATGCCGCAGCCGAGCAAGCCATAAGAAATGTCACCAAGACGAAAACTGCCTTCAGTGCTGCGCGTGCGTGCGTCTCGTCCGGGAAAGAACGGACCTGAAAACCTTCTTCATAGGCTCATAGTCACGCTCCATGCCTGCCTGAACAGCGTCAAAGTACTCTATTCTCTTCTTCCCTCGAATTCCCATAAAATCAAGACCGGGCAACCCTGCCTGGAATGACATAAGCACGGCAAGCAATCTCCCCACCCTGCCGTTTCCCTCCCGAAAAGGATGAATAAGCATAAGTTCGGTATGGATGACAGCAAGAGCTGTGATAGTCTCCTCATCCGTTTTGAACTGACACGGGGTAAATTTCTTTAGCGGTCCTTTTTCGAAGTCCTGCATAAGTTTTGGAACATGACGTGCCATAGCAAAGGAAAAATCGCCTTCTGATACGTTTACCTGCCGGTATTGGCCGGCCATTCATAGACATCGCCCAGCCAGGCCTTATGAATGGTGCAAATGTCCTTCGCCGTAAAACGGTGCCCCTTCGTGAACATGCCCATGAGGTTCGGAAGCACAAGAGCGTAGCGCTCAGCCTCGACAACATCCATTTCGCGCCTTCGCACGATGTGCAATAGATTCCGGAGGACCCGGCCACGCGAGACGGGCTCAAACTGGTCTTCCGCAAGGTGTGAGGTATCATAGCGCCGTGATTTCTTCATAATGACAGCGCGCGAAAAGGTAGGCCGTCCAAAACTTGGCGTGCTTCGTCTTCAAGAGTTCTCCCCATTTCGCTCCCTTATTTGTTTTAAATATTAGTATCTTCCTTTAGTATTTTGCAACCTGAGAAGGTCACGGAGGTCACGGAGAGGACTGAAGTCGTCCCTTCTCCCCTCGTGAGCACTTGCGAGGGATCGCAGAACGCACTTTAGGTAGTTATTGTTCCTCGTTGATAAGTGACAAGAGATCATTGGGTTGGCAGTTGAAATATAGGAGCAGCTTTTCGAGGTCTTTCCTGCTGAAGTTGTAATCGTGGTTCGTTGCGATCCTGGACAAGGTAAGGGCTTTAATGCCTGTTTCCCGCTCGATGACCTTATAGGTAATCTTTCGCTTCTCAATCGCACTTTTCCGGTGAATCAAAGCTTTTAGGTTGACTATCAGCATTCAACTCCCTTCCGATATCCTTAAATGAACAAATCTTATCACCATAAAACTAAGAATAGCAACAAGAAATAAAAAAGAGCATAAAATGATTTGACAAATGCATCATAATAAGTTATAAATATCTTAATATGATATTTATAATTCTTTATAAGATTATAATAGAGCATATAACGAAGAAAGCTGAGCGTTTAGGGAGAGATACTCCTTTTGTGACGAATAGAAAGAAAATTTGCTCCAACATGGCTTGACAAATATATCGCATAACTATATAAATATCTTTTAGTGATTATTATAATTTCTAGAAGATATTTATATAGCCTGAAATGATCAATAACTGGAGGAGGTCGCACATGTACATCAGAAAAGAAGATTTCACTTATTTCGAAGGCCTCTACAAAAGTCTCGATGAGGCAAAGAGAAAGAGGTTCCTGGAAGTTCTTCTCAAGGAAGGCAGTAAGCGGACCGGCGAGGATATTATCTCAAAAATCAAGATCGTGGGCGAGGAGATATTTGACGTGCAGGGAATTGAACCGGGAGAATTCATAACCAGGACCATGATCAA
>Ga0187856_1003981_pt1 | contig 10020 bp, 6 predicted proteins | sample June2016WEW_8_40_FD_132443 | JGI IMG/M metagenome (GOLD analysis project Ga0187856, IMG submission 132443) | Peatland microbial communities from SPRUCE experiment site at the Marcell Experimental Forest, Minnesota, USA - June2016WEW_8_40 | ecosystem: Environmental > Terrestrial > Soil > Wetlands...
CCGCCGCAGGAGCTTTACCGCGACGACTGGCCGTTCGGCGAAAGAGTCCTGATCGAGCGCTACATCCCGGGCAAGGAACTCACCTGCGCCGTCCTCGGCGACCGACCGCTCGACGTCATCGAGATTGTGCCGACGACGCAATTCTACGATTACGAGGCGAAATATGCCGCCGGCGGCTCCAAGCACCTGCTACCGGCGCCAATTTTACCAAATGTTTACCAGGAAGTCCGCAGACTCGCGTTGGCTGCGCATAGCGCGCTTGGCTGCCGCGGCGTGAGCCGCGCGGACTTTCGCTACGACGATCGGGGGACGGGGAAACTGGTCTGTCTTGAGGTCAATACACAGCCGGGCATGACCGAGACCTCGCTCGTTCCCGAGCTTGCTGCCCACGTGGGCATCACCTTCGATGAGCTGGTGCGATGGATGGTGGAGGACGCCTCGACCAACCGCTGATGCGGTCGGGGCCAAGGCCGGAACCAAGGCCGGTACCAAGAGCGGCGGAAGAGGTCGGCGCGCCTTTTGACGAGCCGCACCGTCCGCGCGACAAAAATGATCTTCGCCGCGGTCGCACGGATCGCCTGGCTTGGCTGGCGGATTATCGTCGGTTGATCGGGCGCTGGGGTTTGCGGATCCTGCGACTGCCGCCGCCTGGCCTTGGCGTCACCGCATCGGTCCTGCTTCTCGCCGCGACGCTCGGATATGGCGCCGTCGCGGGCGGCCATGTGGCCGCGATCGTCGATTGGTTGAAGGATGCCCGTGATCGGACCGCGAATGCGATCGGGTTTCGTATCGTGGCTATTTCGCTCACCGGACCGAAGGAAGTCAGCCGCGAAGAGATTCTCACCATTGCCGGCATGACCGGGCGCGCCTCGTTGTTGTTCCTCGACGCCGACGCGGCGCGGGCACGGCTCTTGGCGAACCCTTGGATCGCCGATGCGGCCGTCCTCAAGCTCTATCCGGACCGCTTGCAGATCACGATCACCGAGCGGCAGGCTTTCGCGCTGTGGCAGAAGGACGGCCGCGTCAGCGTCATCGCCGCCGACGGCACCGTCCTCGAACCGTTCGTCGAGGGCCGCTATCTCGGCCTGCCGCTCGTGGTCGGACGCGGCGCGCAGCGACAGGCCAAGGATTTCCTCGCTACCATCGACCGCTACCCCGACATTCGATCGATATTGCGCGCCTCGGTCCTGGTGGCGGAACGGCGCTGGAATCTGCGGCTCAACAACGGCATCGACGTGCGCTTGCCGGAAACGAATGTCGAAGAGGCGCTCGACCGGCTGGTTGCGCTCGACCGTGAAAAGAAGCTTTTGTCGCGCGACATCGTCGCAGTCGATCTGCGGTTGTCCGACCGCGTGAGCGTGCGGCTCTCCGATGCGGCGGCACAGGCCCGCGACGACGCCCTCAAGGACAAGAAGAAGAAAAAGGGGGGCGACGCATGAGCGCCCTGCATTATGGCCTCACCCCCAAAATGAAGCCGATCTCACCGCGGCGCAGCGCTCTTATTGCTGCGCTCGATATCGGCTCGAGCAAGGTCGCCTGCCTGATTGCACGGCTGCGGCCGCATCCCCCGCAGCAGGTCTTGACCCGAAGGAGCCATGCCATCGAGGTGGTCGGCTTCGGGCATGCCGGCGCACGCGGCACCAAGGCGGGGGGCGTGGTCAATCTCGCGCAGGCCGAGGAAGCCATCCTCCAGGCCGTGGATGGCGCCGAGCGCATGGCATCGGTCGAGATTGAGTCGGTCGTGCTGTCGATATCGGCCGGCCGGCTTGCCAGCGAGCTGTTCGCGGCCGAGATCGAGATCGCCGGCTCCGCCGTGTCCGAGGGCGATATCGCGCGCGTGCTGGCCGCCGGCAATCGGCATTCGATGCGCGACGGCCGCGCCGTGCTGCATTCGCTGCCGATCGGCTATTCGATCGATGGCGGCAACGGCATCAGCGATCCGCGCGGCATGCTCGGTGCGCGGTTCGGGGTCGACATGCATGTCGCGACGACCGAGGTCGCGGCAGCCCGCAATCTGATGCTTGCCGTCGAGCGTTGCCATCTCGCCGTCGAGGCCATGGTCGCAAGCCCCTACGCAGCCGGCATTTCCGTTCTTGCCGACGACGAGGCCGATCTCGGCGCGGCGGTCATCGACATGGGCGCCGGCACGACGACGATGGCGGTATTCCTCGGCGGCCGGTTCATTCATTCGGAAGGGTTCGCGCTGGGCGGGCTTAACGTCACTCTGGACATCGCGCGCGGACTCAACGCCAGCGTCGCCGATGCCGAGCGAATCAAGACGTTTTATGGCAGTGTCCTCATCGGTGGATCGGACGAACGCGACATGATCACGGTGCCGCCCCTCAACGAAGAGGAGCGCGAGCAGACGCAATTCGTACCCCGGGCGGCGCTCGTGCACATCATCAAGCCGCGCGTGGAGGAAATACTGGAAATGGTGCGCGACCGGCTCGCGGCTTCCTCGTTCGCAGCCGAGCCGCGCGGGCGCGTGATCCTCACCGGCGGCGCCAGCCTGATGACCGGACTGCCCGACCTCGCTGCGCGCATTCTCGGCCGGCCGGTGCGAATAGGGCGGCCGCTGGGCATCGCCGGACTGCCGGACGCGGCAAAGGGCGCAGCCTTCGCCGCGGCGACCGGCCTCCTCGTTTATCCGCAAGCGGCGCATCTCGAATACTTCGAAACACGCGGTAGGCGGTACCTGATGAATGGCACGGGCGGCTATTTCGCCCGCGTCGGACAATGGCTTCGCGAGAGTTTCTGATGGCCCCCAGATGCGAAGCCAGGAAGTTACGAGTGACATCACAACGGCCGGTGGCGGACCGGCCGGGGCCGGGCGTCGACGACGCCCGCGCATGAAAGAAGAGGCAACCATGACCATCAATCTGAGAATTCCCGACATCCGTGAGCTCAAGCCGCGTATAACCGTGTTCGGAGTCGGTGGTGCCGGCGGCAATGCCGTCAACAACATGATCACCGCCGGCCTGCAGGGCGTCGATTTCGTAGTCGCGAATACCGATGCGCAGGCGCTCACCATGTCGAAAGCCGAGCGCATCATCCAAATGGGTACGCAGGTGACCGAGGGCCTCGGCGCCGGCTCGCAGCCTGACGTCGGCCGCGCCGCCGCCGAAGAAGTGATCGACGAGATTCGCGACCACCTCTCCGGAGCGCACATGGTGTTCGTCACGGCGGGCATGGGCGGCGGCACCGGCACCGGGGCCGCGCCGATCATCGCCAAAGCGGCGCAGGAAATCGGCATTCTCACCGTCGGCGTTATCACCAAGCCGTTCCATTTCGAAGGCCAGCGACGCATGCGCGTCGCTGAAGCCGGCATCGCGGAATTGCAGAAGTGCGTCGACACCCTGCTCATCATCCCCAACCAGAATCTGTTCCGCGTGGCGAACGAGAAGACGACATTCGCCGACGCTTTCGCCATGGCGGACCAGGTGCTGTATTCCGGCGTCGCCTGCATCACCGACCTCATGGTCAAGGAGGGCCTGATCAACCTCGACTTCGCCGACGTCCGCTCGGTCATGCGTGAAATGGGCAAGGCGATGATGGGGACTGGCGAGGCCGAGGGCGAAAAGCGGGCGCTGACGGCCGCGGAAGCGGCGATCTCCAATCCGCTGATCGACGATGCCTCGATGAAAGGAGCGAAGGGGCTCCTCATCTCCATTACCGGCGGCCGTGACCTTACGCTCTTCGAGGTCGACGAGGCGGCAACGCGTATCCGCGAAGAGGTCGACCAGGATGCGAACATCATCGTGGGGGCGACCTTTGACGAGGGTCTCGACGGCATCATCCGCGTTTCGGTTGTCGCGACCGGGATCGACCACGTCTTCGCGCAACGGCCGCCTGTGTCCGCGGCGGAGGCGCGTATCGCCGAGGTCGCACAGCGGCTGCGTGCCGACAACGAGCGGCTGGCGGAACGCATCGAACGGACGGAGATCCGGCCCGTTGCTTCCGCACCGGTTGCGGCCCCCGCTTCCGTCAACGACTCGATCGAATCGGCCAAGGCGGCGGTCGCGGCAGCCATCCTGCCGCAGAGCGCGGGGCAAGAGGTCACCATCCGTCCGCTCGGGCCCAAGCCCTCGTTGTTCATCGATCCGGCCGCGAGCGGGCCGGAGCCGCACGAGCCGGAGGCGTTTATTCCGCCCGAGCCGGAACGGCTGCCGCAGCGCGCACTGCGCATGCCGCGGATCGATGAGCTGCCGGTCCCGGCGCAGAACGAGATACGCGCCCGGCGCGGAGAACTCGTGCAGGAGGAGCACCCCGAGAAACGACGGATGTCCCTGCTGCAGCGGTTGGCGGCGGTTGGTCTTGGTCGTCGCGAGCAGGATGCGGAGGAACCGCTACCAAGCCCGCGGGGTGTGCCGGGAGCTCCGCAACCAGCGACAGAACGGCTTGCCGGACGCCCGCTGCCGCGGCCCGAGCCGCGCCCAGAGCCGGTCTCCGAATATGCCAAACGTCCTGCGCCGCAAGGGCTGGACCAGCACGGACGGCAGACACCTGTGCATAACCGCGGCGAGGAGGATCAGCTGGACATTCCGGCATTCCTGCGCCGGCAAGCGAACTGAAGCACGGCGATAACGCCGGCCACGCCGCCACATTCGCAGCTTCCGGCGCGGGCCGGTGACAATTAAGCTGCTGAATCTTCTCTGCTATCTGTGGATCGCCAGGCCATCCGCTCAGCTCGGATTTTGCCGCCCAGGGCGATGAGGGCCAATGCCATGACCGGCGCTTCGGGCGCCTTGCCGACAACAGTGCGGCCGAAAAGAGGTAACAGTCGGTAAGAAACCGTGAATTGGCCGGAAACCGTGGCGCCGGTATGGTTTGCCGGTCAGAGGGGAGTGGTGTCGGAGGTATCGTATTGGGGGTCTCGCGGACTGGCGGACAGGGTCCCATGTACCAACCTTCGCGTTCCTCAGTGTGGGGTTGGCCCGATTGCTTATGCAGTCCGGCTATGAGGTGTAGGACGAGGGACGAGGGCATGACGAGGGGCATGCAGGCCGGCAGGCAGACGACCCTGCGCGAGCAAGTGACAATTGCCGGAATCGGCGTCCATTCTGGTTCGCCCGTCACCGTAACACTTCATCCGGCCGAGGCGGATAGCGGTGTCGTGTTCTGGCGTTGCGGAATTGACGGCCAGAGAGACCGCGAACTTACCGCCAACTTCCTTTCTGTGACGGCGACCGAATTCGCCACCGTGCTCGGCGATCAGAGCGGCCCGGCCGTATCCACCACCGAACATGTGCTCGCCGCGTTGTACGGCGTCGGGATTGATAACGCCGTGGTCGAGGTTGACGGCCCCGAAATTCCGATTATGGACGGCAGCGCCGCGCCGTTCGTCGAGGCGATCGACCAAGTCGGCATTGCCACGATGACGGCGCCGCGGCGCTACATCAAGGTGCTGAAGCCGGTACGGGTCGACGCCGACGGTTGCTGCGGCGAATTGCGGCCGCATTTGCGCGGCCTGCGAATCGAAACCGAAATCGAATTCGATCACCCGCTGATCGGGCGTCAGACATTCGCGATCGAGGTCGAGCCCGATCTGTTCCGCCGCGAGCTGGCGCGGGCGCGAACTTTCGGCTTCATGCGCGACGTGGCGAAGCTGTGGAGCGCGGGCTATGCGCTTGGCGCCTCCTTTGAAAATACCGTCGTCGTCGCGGAAAACCGTATCCTCAATGCGGAGGGCGTGCGTTTCCCCGATGAATTCGTTCGCCACAAGGCGGTGGACGCCATTGGCGATCTGGCGCTCGCCGGCGCGCCGCTGATTGGCGCCTATCGTTCGGTGCGCGGCGGGCATAAGCTCAATCATGCTGTCGTCACGGCATTGATGGCCGATCCGAGCGCATGGACCTACAGCGAGATGGAGGAACCCGTGCGCCGCGTGCGTGGCCATGCCGATCTCGCGGCGGGCTTTGCGGCGCCGGCTTACGGGCCGGACATCTCTTGATTCGCTTGACTTTTTTGCCTTAATCCCGGCCGAATGTCGGCCTAATCACCATCGGGGCGCCGAGCGCTCTTCCCCAACGCGCAGGAAGCGCGGCAGGGAACGGACGCGGCGGCGGGACGGGATTCTAAATCACGCTCATGATGTTGCGGCTACAAGGATCGCGGAGATCCGGTTGCAGGCTGCGTGCGCTGGCCGGCCTTCTGGCGCTGGCGTGCTTCGCCGCGCCGCTGATGGGTTGCAGCCTGCTCAACAAGGACGAGGATTACGTCCCCGAGAATCCCGCCGACAAGCTCTATAACGAGGGGCTGTTCCTGCTCAACAACAAGCAGGACTACGAGAATGCGGCGAAGAAATTCGACGAAGTGGATCGCCAGAACCCGTATTCCGACTGGGCGCGCAAGGCGCTGTTGATGTCGGCCTACTCCTATTATCAGGCGCAGAAATATGACGAGTGCATCAACGCCGCCAAGCGCTATGTGACGCTGCATCCCGGCAGCCCGGATGCGGCCTATGCCCAATACCTAATCGGCGCCTCCTATTACGACCAGATTCTGGACGTCCACCACGATCAGGCGCGGGCGGACAAAGCCGTCAACGCGCTGGAAGAGGTGGTGCGCAAATATCCGGATACGGAATACGCCTTAAGCGCGAAGAAAAAGATCGACACGGCGCGGGACCAGCTCGCCGGCAAGGAGATGGAGATCGGCCGCTTCTACATGAAAAGGCGCGACTTCACCGGCGCAATCAACCGCTTCAAGGTGGTGGTGACGCAGTACCAGACCACGCGCGAAGTCGAGGAAGCGCTGGCGCGGCTGACCGAAGCCTATATTTCGCTCGGCATCTTGGACGAGGCGCAGACCGCGGCGGCCGTGCTCGGCCATAACTTCCCGGATAGTCCCTGGTACAACGACGCTTACAAGCTGGTGAAATCCGCCGGCGGCGAGCCCAATGAGAACAAGGATTCCTGGATGAGCCGCGCCTTCAAGGGACTCGGCTGAGTCGAAGGACGGAGGTCGGAGATCGGAGGTCGGAGATCAGAGGACAGAACAAGGAATCAAGAATATCATCCGTCATCTGTCATCCGATCTCTGTCATCCGTCATCCGTCATCCGCCCCCATGCTCGCCCGCCTTTCCATCCGCGACATCATTCTGATCGATCGCCTGGATATCGATTTCGGCTCCGGCCTTGCCGCGCTGACCGGCGAGACCGGCGCCGGCAAATCGATCCTGCTCGACGCCTTCGCGCTCGCGCTCGGCGCGCGCGGCGAGGCGGCGCTGGTGCGCGAGGGTGCCGAGCAGGGGCAGGTGACGGCGGTCTTCGATGTCGCGAAAGGCCATCCGGCGTGCCGTGTGCTCGCCGAAAACGATCTGGTCGCCGATCTTGGCGCCGAGGACGAATTGATCGTCCGCCGGGTCCAATTCGCCGACGGCCGCACCCGCGCCTTCGTCAACGATCAACCGGTGAGCGTGCAGGTGCTGCGCGCGCTCGGCGCGGTCTTGGTGGAAATCCACGGCCAGCACGACGAGCGCGCCTTCGTCGAGGCGGCCACGCAGCGGGCGCTCGTCGACGCCTTCGGCGGCATCGAGGGCGAGGCTGCCGAAGTGAGCCGTCTCTGGCATGAGCGGCGGGCGCGTGAAGCCGCCGTCGAGGCGCATCGCGCCGATGTCGAGCGCGCGCGCCGCGAGGCCGAGTGGCTTCGCCACGCGGTCGATGAACTTCGCCGTCTGGTTCCGGAAACGGGCGAGGAGAGCTCGCTTGCCGAGCGGCGCGCCGCCATGATGCAGGCGGAAAAGGCCGCGGAGGATTTGCGCGCAACGCATGAGGCCGTCACCGGGCCGCAATCGCCGGTGCCGCCGCTGGCGACAGCGCTGCGCCGCCTCGAGCGCCGCGCGGCGCAGGCGCCGGCGCTGATCGAGCCGGTCGTCAAGGCAATCGATTCTGCACTGACTGCGCTGAACGAGGCGCGCGTGCATCTCGAACAGGCGCTGCGCGTGGCGCAATACGATCCGCAAGAACTCGAGCGCATCGAGGAGCGCCTGTTCGCGCTGCGCGCGGCGGGGCGCAAGTACAATGTGCCGGTCGATGAGCTGGCGGCGCTGGCGCGCCGCTACGAGGACGATCTGGCGCTGATCGACGCCGGCGCCGAGCGGCTCGCCGCGTTGGAGCAGGACGCGCAGGCGGCGGCGACGCGCTACCGGGAGGCGGCGCAGGCGCTGTCGGCTAAGCGGGCGCGCGCCGCGCAGGCGCTCGACAAGGCGGTCAACGCCGAATTAAAGCCGCTGAAGCTCGAGCGCGCGCAATTTTCCACGCAAATCGAGGCCGAGGGCGAAGGTCCGGACGGTCTCGATCGCGTCGAGTTCTGGGTGCGCACCAATCCCGGCACGCGGCCGGGTCCGCTGATGAAAGTTGCGTCCGGCGGCGAACTGGCGCGGTTCCTGCTCGCGCTCAAAGTCGTGCTCGCCAACCGCGGCTCGGCGCCGACGCTCATTTTCGATGAGATCGACACCGGTGTCGGCGGCGCCATTGCCGACGCGGTCGGCGTCCGCCTGGCGCGGTTGGCTTGCGGCGTTCAGGTGATCGCCGTGACCCACGCGCCGCAAGTGGCGGCGCGCGCCAAGCGGCATTACCTCATCACCAAGGATACCCTGGCCAAGGGCAAGCGGGTCGCCACCCGCGTCGTCGAGTTGCAAGCTGATCACCGCCGCGAGGAGATCGCGCGCATGCTCGCCGGCGCCGAGATCACCGCCGAAGCCCGCGCCGCCGCCGAACGCTTGATCCGCGCCGCGGGTTGATGCCGAATGCGTCATGCCGCGCCGCGACAAGAATGAGACCCCCGTCGAGAATCTGACCGAAAAGCCGGCCAAGGCCGAGCATGCGCGGCTCGCGGCGGAAATTGCCGAGCACGACCGGCGCTATTACCAAGAAGATGCGCCGACGGTCTCCGATGCCGAATACGACAGGCTGCGCCAGCGCTATGCCGCAATCGAGGCGCGCTTCCCGCAACTGCGCACGCAGGAAAGCCTGACTCAGCGCGTCGGCGCGGCGCCGTCGGCGCGCTTCGCCAAGGTCCGGCACGCGGTGCCGATGCTCTCGCTCGACAACGCGTTCGCGGCGCAGGATGTCGTGGATTTTGTCGGCCGCATCCGCCGGTTTTTGCGTCTGCCTGACGGCGACGAGATCGCCTTTTCCGCCGAGCCGAAGATCGACGGGCTGTCGATGTCGTTGCGCTACGAGAGCGGCGAACTCATCACCGGTGCGACGCGCGGCGATGGAGCCGAGGGCGAGGACGTCACCGCCAATGTGAAAACGCTGAAGGACGTCCCGCGGCACCTCAAGGGCAAGCGTATTCCGCCGGTATGCGAGGTGCGCGGCGAAATCTACATGACTAAGCAGGCCTTCCTCGCGCTCAACCAGCGCCAGGCCGAAAGCGGCGGACAAGTGTTCGCCAATCCGCGCAATTCCGCGGCCGGCTCGTTGCGGCAGAAGGACCCCTCGATCACGGCATCGCGGCCGCTCGGTTTCTTCGCCTATGGCTGGGGCGAGATGAGCGAAATGCCCGCGAAAACGCAATCCGGCATGGTCAAGTGGTTCGAGAGCTGCGGCTTCACCACCAATCCGCTCACCAAATTGTGCCACTCGGTCGAGGAACTGCTCGCCTTCCACCGCGAGATCGAGGAGCGCCGCGCCAAGCTCGACTACGATATCGATGGTGTGGTCTACAAGGTCGATCGGCTCGACTGGCAAGAGCGCCTCGGCTTTGTTTCGCGCGCCCCGCGCTGGGCGATCGCGCACAAGTTCCCGGCCGAGCGCGCCATCACTGTGCTCAAGGACATCGGAATCCAGGTCGGCCGCACCGGCGCCTTGACGCCGGTCGGCAAGCTTGAGCCGGTCGGCGTCGGCGGCGTCATCGTGCAGAACGTCACGCTGCACAACGAGGACTACATCAAGGGCATCGGCGGCGATGGCGAGCAGTTACGCGAGGGCCGCGACATCCGCATCGGCGATACCGTCATCATCCAGCGCGCCGGCGACGTCATCCCGCAGGTGGTGGACGTCGTGCTCGACAAG
>Ga0187856_1003986_pt1 | contig 10009 bp, 5 predicted proteins | sample June2016WEW_8_40_FD_132443 | JGI IMG/M metagenome (GOLD analysis project Ga0187856, IMG submission 132443) | Peatland microbial communities from SPRUCE experiment site at the Marcell Experimental Forest, Minnesota, USA - June2016WEW_8_40 | ecosystem: Environmental > Terrestrial > Soil > Wetlands...
CGCTGCTTCGGGTTTGCGGATTGAAGAAGGTTTTCCGGTCCGGCGAATCGGACTTGGTGCTCTTTGAGAATTTGTCGTTTGAGGTGAAGCGAGGCGAGATGCTCGCGATTGTGGGCGAGTCGGGAGCCGGTAAGAGTACCTTGTTGCACATCCTCAGCGCTCTTGATCATGCTTCCGCGGGTGACGTATACTGCGCGCAATTGAAGCTGAATGCGTTGTCAGCAGACGAATCGGCGGAGTTTCGCAATCGCCAGGTGGGCTTTGTCTGGCAATCTCATTATCTGCTGCCGGAATTCACGGCGGCGGAAAACGTGGCCATGCCTCTGCTGGTGGGCGGTCGTAGCTGGGCAGAGGCAGCGCCGGAAGCTTCACGCTGGCTGCGTGAGGTCGGGTTACAGCAACGCGGGCATCACCGTGCGGGAGAGCTTTCGGGCGGGGAGCAACAGCGGGTAGCTCTGGCGCGGGCGCTCATTGCCGGTCCGAGGTTGTTGCTGGCGGATGAGCCAACCGGGGACCTTGACGGACAGACGGCGGAAGCGGTTTTCGAATTGATTGCGCGATTACATCGCGAGCACCAACTCACCTCCCTCATTGCAACACACAGCTTTTCGTTCGCACGACGCTGTCACCGGGTGTTACGGCTGAAGCAGGGGCGCGTCGAGGAAATCAGGCCGGAGTCACTGCCCGTTTAGTGGTGAGTACGAGCGAGTGAAAGATTAGTAAGACAAAGTGCAAGAAATTGGACTGGCTGGAAGGCGTAAGGGAGATTTCAAAAGGTTCCTTCGGTAACATTATGGTAACGTTTCAGTACTTGGGTTTGATGGCTGTTTAATTGCATAATGAGCTAGTGATGCGAATCAGGACGCAAGACATAAACGACATCGGGCCAGGGTTTAGGTAGGTCGAGCGGGAGGTCGTGCCTTCTCGATCAGAGGGGTTCAGGGGGAAGGGCATTATGTTTGAACGTTATACGGAGAAAGCCAGGCGCGTGATCTTCTTCGCGCGCTACGAAGCAAGCCAGTTCGGGTCTCCTTATATAGAGACCGAGCACCTGCTGCTGGGGCTCCTGCGCGAAGATAAAGCCCTGACTAATCGATTCCTGCGCTCGCACGCCTCGGTTGAGTCTATCCGCAAGCAGATCGAGGGTCACACCACGATTCGGGAAAAGGTCTCGACGTCGGTGGACCTGCCTTTGAGCAACGAGTGCAAGCGCGTGCTGGCCTATGCCGCGGAAGAAGCGGAACGGCTGTCGCACAGGCACATCGGAACCGAACATCTTCTATTGGGATTGCTGCGGGAAGAGAAGTGCTTTGCCGCTGAGATTCTGCACGAGCGCGGGCTACGGCTATCGACCATCCGTGAGGAATTGGCGCGTACCAGCCAGGAAAAAGCGCAGCCGCAACGGCAGCGGGAATCTTCGCTACTGAGTGAGTTTTCGCGCGATTTGACCCAGGCGGCTATGGACAGCCAGCTTGATCCGCTGGTGGGCCGCGATGGAGAGTTGGAGCGCGTGGTCCAGATTCTGTGCCGGCGTACCAAGAACAATCCAGTGCTGATTGGCGAGCCGGGCGTGGGCAAGACGGCTATCGTCGAAGGACTGGCGCAGCGGATTGCCGATGGAGAAGTTCCGTCATTTCTGGCGGATAAGCGAATTCTGGCGCTTGATCTTTCCTTGATTGTTGCCGGAACAAAATATCGAGGACAGTTCGAAGAGCGCCTGAAGACCATCATGAAAGAATTGATGGAGTCGCAGAACTCCATCATCTTTATTGACGAGCTGCATACTCTGGTAGGCGCGGGATCCGCGGAAGGATCGCTCGATGCGGCGAACATTCTGAAGCCGGCATTGTCGCGCGGCGAGATTCAGTGCATCGGCGCAACTACTCCGGGCGAATACCGCAAGTCCATCGAGAAAGACCGGTCGCTGGAGCGGCGTTTCCAGGCGGTGAAGGTTCCTCCGCCGAATGAGGCGGATGCGGTGAAGGTGCTGTTTGGCATCAAGGACCGGTATGAGAAGTTCCACGCCGTCACCTATACCGACGACGCCATCAACTTCGCCGTGTCGCACTCGAACCGTTACATTCCGGATCGGTTCCTGCCGGACAAGGCCATCGACTTGGTAGATGAAGCTGGTGCGCGGGTGAAGCTGCGTCAGACCTCGCAGCCCGAGGAGATCACCGAGGTCCAGAAGCGGATCAAGTTCATCGTGCACCGCATGGAGAACGCGATCGCGAACCATGAGTTCGAGAAGGCCCGTTTCTACTCGGACGAAGAACGCAAGGAGCGCGAGAATCTGCGCGCGCTGCGCGAGAAATATCATTTGGATGAGTCTTCAACGGGGGTTGTGGGCCGCGAGGACATCGAAGATGTGGTTTCGCGCTGGACAGGCGTTCCCATCACTTCGATCAAAGAAGAAGAGACGCAGAAGCTGCTGCGCATCGAAGAAGAGCTGCACAAGCGGATCATTTCTCAGGATAAGTCGATCAGCGCGCTGGCCCGGGCGATCCGGCGTTCGCGCGCAGGGTTGAAGAGTCCAAACCGTCCGATTGGCTCGTTCTTATTCCTCGGCCCGACGGGCGTGGGCAAAACGGAAGTCGCACGCACGCTGGCCCAATTCATGTTCGGCACGGAAAAAGCTTTGGTTCGCTTCGACATGTCGGAGTTCATGGAGAAGCATTCGGTGTCGAAGCTGATCGGCTCGCCTCCGGGATACGTTGGCTACGAAGAGGGTGGCCAGCTTACCGAGCGCGTGAAACGGGCACCGTATTCAGTGGTGCTGCTGGATGAAATCGAGAAGGCGCATCCGGATGTGTTCAACATCCTGTTGCAGGTTTTTGAAGATGGCCAGCTTACCGATGGTTTGGGCAATACGGTCGACTTCAAGAACACGATCCTCATCATGACCTCGAACATCGGGGCGCGGCACCTGCAGAAGCGCGAGGGGTTTGGCTTCCAGTCGACTGCGGAAGATCAGGTTTCGGGCAAGGTTGAAGAGTTGGTGAAGGGTGAAGTTAAACGCACCTTCAATCCAGAATTCCTGAACCGGCTGGATGAGATTATTCTGTTCCTGGCTCTGAGCGAAGCCGACCTGATCCAGATTCTGGAACTTATGGTTACGCAACTCAACCAGAACCTGGCGCAGAAGGCGATCACGGTCACGGTGGCCGATGAAGCCAAGAAGTGGATCCTCAACCAAACCCTGACGGACCGCTCCTATGGAGCACGACCGCTGCGCAGAGCGTTGCAGAAGTACATTGAAGACCCGCTGTCGGAAGCGCTGATTCAGGGAACGATTACCACGCGTCCGGCATTTATCGAGGTCTTCCTGGAAGATAACAAGCTGTTCTACCGTCCGGTGGATGCGGAAAAGACCGAGGGTGTGCTGCTGTACGAGAACAGCTAAAGGTTACTTATCAGCCTCAAGCCGCCAGCGCCAGCTGGCGGCTTTTGCTTTGCCGGGATGGATGAGTACAGACCTAATCGCAGAGGACGCGGAGAGAATCCACGGCGGCGGCGGAAAACTTCTTTTTGCGACCACTTCGGCTCCGAACGAATCTGGATACGCGATGCACGTCAATCGGGGGGCACACCATGGATAAGGTTAATCTTGCTGAGAAGTTTGCGAAGATTCCGGAATACTATAAGCCTCACATTGCCGGCGAGCTTAACGGGCAGCAAGTGAAGCTGGTGAAGACTAAGGGCGAGTTCGTGTTTCATCATCACGACAATGAAGATGAGATGTTCCTGGTGGTGAAGGGCCGCTTCCGCATGGAATTTATTGACCGGCAGGAGTGGATCGAGGAAGGTGAGTTTATTGTCGTACCGCGCGGAGTAGAGCACCGTCCGGTCGCGGAAGAAGAATGTTGGATTCTGCTGTTTGAACCAGCTTCGACGCTGAACACGGGAAATATCGTCAACGAGCGCACGGTAACACATCTGGAACACGTGTAGCATACACATCAAGCACACCCAGCAATATAGGTATCTACCAAGATTCAACTGAGGTCTATGGAACTTATCCTTTACTCTTCAGCCTGGTGTCCTGATTGCCGCGAGGCCAAACGCTTTCTGGCCAAACACAATATCCCCTATAAAGAGGTTGACATCGAGACCACGCCGGGGGCTGTGGATGAAATCGTCAAGCACACCGGCAAGCGCGCCGTCCCTCAATTCGTGATCGATGGCGAGTGGGTGCAGCCGTATGTTCCGGGAGAAGGTTTTCTCTACGACCAAATGGCGAAGCGGCTGGGCGTCGGGAAGCCTTAGCCTGCTTCTGTTAGCTGGCCGCGCCGAGCTGCCATTCTCACTACACTTTCGATATCCCCTGTACATCATCTTCCGTACCGTGGAAAAGCCCTGCCGGACAAGGCAATATGACCACTCCCCGGCTTCCAGCACGGGTGCGCCTTCCCCTGGCGCCAGGGCTGGAGAAACGGGCGGTATTCCAAAGTCATGTCCGAACCGGAACTTCCACAGGGATCAAACGAAGTTACTGAGAGCTGGCAGCAGACGGTGCAGGCCGTGCTGGGCCTAGTGCTGTTGATCGGCGCGGTGGCCATGTTCCATTACTACGCTCCCGCCACGGCGCAGGGTCCGCAGCCGGACGATCTGCAGAAGCAGGTGCATGCGCTGACCCGACAGGTGGCGGAACTCGAGAAAGAGCAGGCGATGCCGGCGTTAGTACTCAACCGGTACCGGAATTCCATCGGCTACATTTACGGCGTATATCAGGTTGGATTCGCGAACCAGCCGGCCGCGATTCGGGCGCGTGTGTCTGGCACTGGATTTCTGGTGGGTGACGGACTGCTCGCCACCAACCGGCACGTGGCTGAACCATGGTTTGGCGATAGCGAGGCGGAAGGACTGATGCATCGTGGTGCAACGGCCATGCTGGAAAGTCTGGTCGTGTTCTTTCCCGGTTCGGCGACGCCTGTCAGCTTAATCCCGGGAGCAGTTTCTCCCGTAGGCGATCTGGCCGTGCTAAAGATCGAAGATAAAAATGCGATTCGCGGACTTGCGGTGCTGCCGCTGGCAAAAGGCAACGCTTTGCCAGGCGAACTCGTGACGGTGATCGGCTATCCGATGGGGATTGCGGGAATGGTGGCCAAGTCGCCGAGCGGAATTTATCAGCGGCTGGCGTACCGGCATAACGACATCACGGCTGCGAGTGAGCTGGCGGCGCTGTCGCTGATTCGTCCTTCGACTACATGCGGGCATCTGGGCGACGTGGTGGGCGACAAGCTGATCTACGATGCTCCGACGGCGCATGGAGGCAGCGGGGGTCCGGTATTCAACTCCAACGCTGAAGTGATTGGAGTGAATTCAGCTTATATTGATGGATTTTCCGGCGGCACGCTGGGATTTTCCGTGGACGCCTTGCGGCCGCTGATCGCGGAAGTGGAGAAGCGACCGTAGATTTGGCGTAGAGATTTAACAATCTGATTGAGAAAAGCCGGGAAGCTTAGCTTCCCGGCTTTCGTATTTTAGCCGCGGATCAGAACGTCCAACGCAGAGAGAACTGGATCAGGCGCGGAGTGCCCGTGGTGCTCACAATCTCGCCGAATGGGTCTGGGCTAGTCCGGCTGCCGGATGCCCAGGCCAGGTACTGCTCGTAGTCCGTCACGAGCGGAGTGCCGAAATTTGGGTGATTCCACAGGTTGAAGAAATCGGCGGCGAAGCGGAGATCTTGCCGCTCTGTAAGCTTGATGTGCTTGATGAGGGAGAAATCCCAGTTCTGCTGAAATGGGCCGCGATAGATATTGCGGCCGAGATCGCCGAATCCAGTAGTGCAGTAATTGGAATCCGTCTGGCATTGCGTTGGATAAAGCTGCGGCGCGGTGGTGAAGGCAGCCGGGTTCAGATATCCGCTCAAACGCTGCGAGATGCTGCCGGAAGTCATGCCGCTGCCGACGGTGGCGCCGGAAGCCAGACTAGCGCTCACAGGCGACGTGCCGGCTCCAAGGAAAGCGTTGCCGCCGTTGGAATCCAAAACTGAAAACGGCAGCGACGATTGCAGGCTGGTGACGCCGCTCACGGCCCACTCCCCGAGTGCTGCGTGCTTAAACCCGGTGGTGTGAGCGAAGAATGGGAGGTCGTAAACGTAGCTGACTTTTAACACCTGCGGACGGTTGAAATCAGAGATTCCGCGCGAGGCGTTGATCGTACTCTCATCGTTGAAGGCGGTGTTGTTGGCCGTGTTTCCGGTCGAGGTCGCGTCAATGTTCTTGGAGAATGTGTAGGCAGCCTGAATGTAACCCCGCTCCCAGCGCCGCGAGACTGTGGCCTGAAAAGAGTGGTAAATGGAATAGGCGTCATTGGCGAAGATTTGATAACCCGAATAGCCGTTCAGGCCGGGCGTGGGCGTACGCGCAATGGCGTTTGAAAAAGTATTGTCGGTGATTTGATAAGTGTTGCCGCTGGTGTCCGTGACCGTGAATGGATTAGCCGGGGTGGCGTTTACCGACTGGATGGCGTCCCGTGTTTCGCGGAGGTGCGTGCCCTTGGTGCCGACATAGCCAACCTCCAGCACCCACTTGCGGCCCAGATCACGCTGCAGGGTGAGATTCCATTGCTGCGTGTTGGGGACCACGAAATGCCGAGGGACTTCCAGCACAAACAAGTTTTGCGTGGAGTTCACGCCCGGTCCGCCGGTGCAGGCATAGTTGCCGTCCGGTATGTTGGGGTTGTTGCTGGGGGCGAAGCTGATGAGACGAGCCAGGCATGGCAGCCAGGCGCCTGACAACTGCCCGGCGGCAGGCACTGCGTTGGAATTGGTGGCTGGGGTTCCGGTGAAGAAATCAGACATGGTGAACCCGGGCGTCGTCCCGAAAAACACAATGGGAATAAACGGCGACTGGAAGCTAAGTTGGTCGACCGCTCCTACATCTTCTCGAACGTAGAAGATACCGTAGCCGCCGCGGAGGGTCGTGTTGTGATGGCCGAGAACGTCCCAAGCGAAGCCAACGCGCGGGCCGATGCCGGTGGAGACGCTGTTGTTGAAGGTTGATCCAGCAGCGTTTCCGGTGAGGCCGGGAACGCCCAACTTGTTGACGCAGCTCGGATAGATGAACGGATACTGGCCTGACTTGGTGAGGTCCGATTCCATGTTGCCGATGTGGCAGGCATTGTCGCTCCAGGCGCCAAAGAACTCAGTGCGCAGGCCGAGATTCAAAGTCAGGTTCTGAGTGGCTTTCCAGTCGTCCTGCGCGAACACGGCGGAATTTTTCTGGCGATAGTTATGGTTATAGACGCCGCCGCCGCCAAAGCTGAATTCTGGAGTGCCTTGCAGGAAATTCGCAAAATCCGTGACCGTGGAGTCGCCAAAGTAAAGCTGGCCATTGAAGACCTGCGGGAATTGTTTATTGAGGCTGACCGGCGTGAATTCGCCCCCAAATCGCCAATTGTGTTTCCCCCTGACCCACCCCAGCGTCTCTATGAAATTAAAGTTGTTCTGTGCCTGATACTGGTTGGCTTGCGGCGTAGGACCAAACTGAAACCCTGAACTGACGAAGGTAAATTTGTAAATGTTGTCCGTGAGATTGTTGGTGGGGCGGGTGATACCAGCCTGGCTCGCGGTGACGGGGGGAACGTTAATGTCGCTGTTATTGATGCGAATAAAGCCAAGGCGGAAGTCATTCACCAGGGTGGGGGAGAAAATGTGAGTCTCGGTAAGGGAGAAGACCCGATCTTTTACCGGAAGTTGGTAAGGGAAGTTGAGATCTCCGCTGCTGATGCTACCGCCAAGAGAGGCTTGCAGGCCGCCCGCGCCAAAGGGCACGTCCGATTGAAAATTTTGAAAGAAGAATTGGGCGGAGAGCTTGTCCTTGGAGTTGCGGAACTCGCGATCCCATGTCGCGGTGAATTGGTTGTCGGTGTAGCTGCCGGGCTCGCTGACTGTAAATGGGACGACGGTGCCGGCAGCGGTTCCACTGGGGACGTTGGGCAGGGGGTAAAGATAGCCGTTGCCAGCCGCACCAAACTGGTTGCTTTGAAACGCGATCAGCGATGCCGCGACCGGATCAATGCTGGAGATGCCAAAAGCAGACGCCAGAGCGGCCTGACCGGAGGGTCCACGATCCGCCGCGGGAATATACGGGATGAGCGTGCTGATGATCGTTCCCGGGGAATCGCCGCTGCGCTGGCGTGTTCCCGAATAGTTGACGAAGAAGAAACCGAGCTTGCCGCCGGTGCCGATCGGGCCGCCCACATCCCCACCGAAAATGTTTTGCTGGACCACGGGCCTTGGCTCGCCCGCTCCATTGAGAAAGTAGTCGTTAGCGTCCAGTACGGTGTTGCGGAAGAATTCGTACGCCTCGCCGTGGAACGCGTTGGTGCCTGTCTTCAGAATGGCGTTGATGTTGCCGCCTCCATTGCGGCCCTGGGTGGCGTCGTAAAGCGAGGTTTGCACCTTGAATTCCTGAATCACCGCAGGATTAGGCAGCGGGGTCGTAGTCAGCTCGGCGACGTTGTAGTCGGTCGCGCTGATGCCTTCAATCTGATAGTTATTGTTGTCTTCGCGCTGGCCGTTCACTTCAATCCGCACATTGCCGCGTCCCAACTGCGAGGCGGCATTCAACTCGCCTTGCGCGCCGCTCGATAGCGTGAGCAACTGCTGAAAGTTTTGCGTGGCGAGCGGCAGGTTCTTGATGGTTCCCGATTCAATGGCCTGCCCCGTCGTGGCATCGGTAGTGTCTACTTCCTGCACTTCGGCTTGCACTTCCACCTGTTGTTGCACGGCCTGGGTCTTGAGCTTGGCGATCAGGCGCGTGGTCTCGGTCACGCGCACGAGGATGTCGCGGAATGTGGATTCGGCGAACCCGGCTCCATGGACGCTTACCGTATACTCGCCCGCCGGCAGCAACGGAGCGGTGAAAGAACCGTCGGGGCCTGAAGTGACGCTGCGTTCCAGCACACCGGTTTCCTGGTTCGTGATGCGCACTTCGGCGTTGGCCACGACCGCGCCGCTAGGATCCTGAATCGTGCCTGTGATCGCGCCCGTCGCGCCGCCTTGAGCGAAGGCTTGGGCAACAAATGCAGTTGCGAGAAAACTAATCCAGATTAACCTACCTTGTAGCTTCGGCATTGCCTCTCCCTGAGTTCGGAATGGAATTTTTTTTATTGCTGGAACGGGGGTTTGACGAGTGAACAAGCGGATCGACAACAGAAGAATGCGTGCAGCCAGTCTTGTGTGCTCACACGCAGGAGTGGGCTGCGGAGGTACAAAGGTGATCGCTTGAGTTCAGCTATCGCCATTGGATACACGTTTCCCCGCAGAGTGCCTGGGCTCTGGGGATTGCGGAAGCATACTCAAAGTGGCAGGCCTTTGGCAATACAAATCCTGCTGCCAGAACTTTTCGGTAAGAGAATGCAGTGCCAAGTCCACGTTCGGTCCAGTTCTGGGATCCGGCGCTGGAAGAGGGTTCAATTCTCAGAATTGGGCTGACGGGTTCTGGGAAACCATCCTGGTTCGCGCAAGTTTTCATCGTGGAAGCCGCGGAGTCGGGCGGCCATCACTCCGCTTCGGCTGAGATATCCGATGGTTTTGCGATGGTGGGCGCGATCGACCACGGGCAGGCGTCCGATGTCATACCGCAGCATCTTCGAGGCGGCTTCGGAGACAAGTTCGTCGGGATAGGTAACGATCAGGTGGCTGCTGCCAACTTCCAGAACGCTCATCGCTCCGGAGGGGTCTTGGGCGAGGGCGCGAAGCAAGTCGCCCCGCGTGATGATGCCGGAAAGCTTTCCGGCTTCATCGAGGATCAGAAGAGCCTCGTGCCGAGCGACAACCGGGTCGTGTCGCGCAATGCGCTCCGCTAACGCGCCAACCTTTGTGTCAGCCGGTATGGCAGGTAAATCCAGATCCATGGTTTCTTCAACCTTGGTCTGGGCGAGAACGTCGGCTTCGTAATCCTGATGAACGTGTAACCCCCGGCGCGCCAGTTTTTCCGTCATGATCGAACTGTTAGGCATAAAGAGCATGGCGATGCCGTCGGCGATGACGCTGACCAAC
>Ga0187856_1003987_pt1 | contig 10009 bp, 10 predicted proteins | sample June2016WEW_8_40_FD_132443 | JGI IMG/M metagenome (GOLD analysis project Ga0187856, IMG submission 132443) | Peatland microbial communities from SPRUCE experiment site at the Marcell Experimental Forest, Minnesota, USA - June2016WEW_8_40 | ecosystem: Environmental > Terrestrial > Soil > Wetlands...
AAGGCGCCGATCAGGTCCATCATGGTGATCACCCCTACCAGGCGGTCACCTTCCAGGACCTGCATGCCGCCAATCTTGTGCTCCTGGACCAGGCGGGCCGCCTCCTCCACCACGGTGTCGGCGGTGACGCTGATGGGGGCTTTGATCATGACCTCCGCCACGGTGATCTTTTCCAACATGGAGGCCAGGAGCACCTCCCGCAGGTCCCGGGAGGTGATCCAGCCCACCATGCGGCCCCCCTCCATGACCGGGAGGTGGCGGACCTGGCGCTGCTGCATCAGTTGCAAGGCCTGGCTAACCCGCTTGTCGGAAGAGATGGTGACCAGCTCCCGGCTCATAATCTCGCTGACCAGCATTGGTTGCTCCTCCTGACTCCGTTGTTAGCCCCACCTTAAACCAAGCGGGAAAATTTTCAAATGAAATTGCCGCGTTTGCTGCCGACGGATAAGGCCTGCTCATCGCCTCAGGTGGGTCGAGGCGCGCCCGCCTGGGGAGCGTCTTACCCGCCTTTTGGGGCGCGTGAGATGCGGGTGCCAGTCTGAAAAGGACTTAATTGGAGGCCAGCGCCGACTGCAGGGTGGAAATGAGGTGCTCGGCCTCGCCGATATAGCTACCCATGTTGGCCCGGTGATTGGCGATGAAGCCATCTTTGGAGCCGTTGGTCAGCACCCAAGGAGAAAGGTGGGATGCCGCGTGCAGAGCGTGGATGGCTTTTTCCAGCAAATTGTGGGAGTTCTTTTTCTGGAGTTCTTGCTGAAATTCCCGATCCACCGCCTCCAACATCTCCGCCATCCCCAAGGCGATGCCCCGGGCGTGGTAAAAGTACTCGCCCGAGACCCACCAGCCCACCGGCCTGCCGTCGTCCTCGGTGTCTTTGATGAGATTGTTGAAGCTGCTCCCCAGGACATCTTTATAGTTGCCGAGCAGGATGATGAGGTAATCTACCCGGGTGTAAAAGCGGCTGCGGTCCCGGTGCAGGTCGTCGATGTAGAGCTGAAGGTCGTGCAAGGCCTCCCGGTACTTGCCCGACGCCGATGGGAACCAATACTTGTCCGAGCTCACCATGAAGTAGTTCATAGCCTCGTTGACCTGGGGATTGTAGGCATCGGTGGTGGCAAAACGGGTCATGTTTAAGTTCAACACCTCAACGGTGCGCCGGGCCACTTCCAGCACCCCCTCCTGGATGTTGTTGACGTTGTGGGTGAGGTGCAGTTTGCCAAACAGCAATTTGTTGGGGCGCCAACCGAACCAGGTGCCGTTGATCTGATCGTCCATGATTTTGATGAGGGCCCGGGTGAAGATCTCACCCTTGGCGGGCTCACGGGACGGCATCACCAGAGGTGCAGGGGGCTCCACGGCCGGGGGCCTGGTCTCGGGGGCCGGTTGTTCCGCCTCCGGCGCTTTGCCCTCGGGGGCCGGGACCGGAGGGAGCGGCTCTTTGCCCTGCTCCAAGCGCCCGGCATAGCCTTGGGCCGCCGGCGGCTGGGCTTCCGCGCCCGGGTGGCCTGGCCTCTGGGGCTTCCAGGCGAACAACCCCGCAAAAAAGAGGATGACCAGCAGGGCCACCAGGAAGAAGCGGTAGCGCAACAAACGCGCCAACAGGGATAGGGGAGCCGGGGAGGTGCCTCCCTGCGGCAGGGGCATTGGCAAGTGCTCCGGTTTTTCAGATCTGGGGGTCATGGATTGACACATCCGGCTTTCTGCGGTTGATCGGCAATGATCTCCGCAGTGAAGAGGTAGATTTTGGTGGCCGGGTCTTTCCAGGCGTCCGCCGGCAATCCGGCCTTGCAGCAGGTCTGCCCCAGGAAGGTGAGCCGGTCCCAGTGATATTGCGTGGCCACCTGGGGCAATAGCAGGCCCCGGCACCGACCCTGGATAATGTACAGGCCGTGGGTGCCCACCTGGATTTGGTCAATGTCGTTGATCAGCTGCATAGGGCTCAAGACGGAGATCTCCACCTCCAGGTCGGCCAGTTCCTCCCGGCCCAGGGGTCGGAAGCGGGGGTCATGAAAGGCCGCGGCCGCAGCCATCTCCCGCACCGTCTCCCCCAGGGGTTTCACCGCCTCCAGATAGCCGATGCAGCCCCGGAGTTGCCCCCGGCGGTGCAGCGACACGAAGGCCCCCCGGGGCTGGTACAAGGAGGGCGGGACGACTTCCAGGGCCGGCGCCGGCTTATCCAGGAGGTGCGCCTCGATGCTGTCCCGGGCCATCTGCAACAATAACTTCTTATCCGCATCGCTGAGATCCATCTTGACCAGGTCCTCCCGGGCTTGCAGGGCCGTCAGGCCCCACGGGCCGCCGCTTAGCAGAATCAGCATTAGGGCGATAAACATCCGCAGCTTCATGATTATGACCGGACTGGAACCAACATTGCTTTGCTTTGTTTATCTAACCAAGATTTGTCCCGCATGTCAATGGCCCAGGGGGCGAAGGCGGCGGAATGGCTGGCATTTCCCTTGCCTGGCGGCCATAAGCCTGATAAAATTAAAAACGGGCCGAACTGTTTCGCAGGGTTCAAAAGACTCCGTTCCCGTCGCCTTCGAGCCCGGCGCCTCTCGATACGAGCTGATGAAAACCTATCCCATCTTTGCCGTCATTGAAGACCGACCCTGCCTGGTGGTGGGCGGTGGCAGGGTGGGGGAGCGCAAGGTCCAGGATCTGCGGGAGGCCGGGGGCCGGGTGACCGTGGTGAGCCAGGGGCTCAGTGCCGTCCTGGAGGAGCTGGCCCAGGCGGGGCAAATCCGCTATCTGAACGAAGAGTTCACCCCGGAGCATTTGCAGGGCATGGTCCTGGTGATGGCCGCCACCGACGACCCCCGGGTGAATGCCCGGGTCAGCGCCGCCGCCCGGGAGCAGGGGATCTGGGTCAACGTGGCGGACCACCCGGAGTTCTGCACCTTCATCGTCCCGGCCCAGGTGCGGCGGGGCGACCTGACCCTGGCCATTGGCACCGGCGGGGCCTCTCCGGCCCTGGCCCGGAAGCTGCGGGAGGACTTGCAGCAGCGCTTCGGTCCCGAATATCGGCCTTATCTGGCCCTGCTCAAGGGGGTACGGGTGCGGCTCCTCAGCGAACACCGGGGCCACCCGGAGAACGCCGCCCTGTTTCACCGCCTGCTGGACAGCCCTTTGCTGGCGGCGGTGGCCCGTGGAGACCGAAGCGGGGTGGTGGCCGTGCTCCGGGAAGTCCTGGGCGACGTCTTGAGCCCCCAGATCCTGGGGGAAATCACCTCGGAGGCCTTCCAGGAGGCTCAAGGCTAATCCGGGAGCCCGCACCTTTAAGTCATTATTATGACTGATTATTTCTTATACCTTACCCTGGCGTCCTATTTTGGGGCCACCGTCCTGTGGCTGGCCTTTTTCCTGGCGCAGCGGGATAGCCTGTGCCGCTGGGGCGCCTGGACCATGGCCGCGGGCCTGGTCTGGCATACCCTGGTCCTGCTGCAGCGCACCTGGGCCTATGGCTATCTCCCCGTGGCCGCGTTCGGCGGCGCCTTGTTGCTGTTCGACTGGGTCCTGGTGGCGGCTTTTTTGCTGCTCAACTGGCGCTACCCCATCCGGGTCCTGGGAGCCCTGGTGGCCCCCCTGGCCGCCCTGATAATTTACGGCTCCCTCATCTTGCCCCGGGGCCAGGGGACCATCTCCCCCCTGTTGCGGGGCTTCTGGCTGACGGCCCACATCGGCCTGACCATGGGGGGCTATGCCGCCCTGACCCTGAATTTTCTGGGCGGCATCTTTTACCTGATCCAGGAGCGCCAGCTCAAGGCCAAGAGATTCGGCTTCTTTTTCCGCCGCCTGCCGTCCCTGTCCCAACTGGACACCCTCAATTACTGGTGCCTCAGCATCGGTTTCCTCCTGCTTACCGGAGGCATAATCACCGGCTCCCTATACGCCCAGCATACCCTGGGGCGGTTATGGTCCTGGGACCCCAAGGAAGTCCTGACCATGCTCGCCTGGCTAATCTACGCGGTGCTGCTACACGAGCGGCTCACCGTCGGCTGGCGGGGCCGGCGGGCGGCCTGGCTGGCCATCTGCGGCTTCCTGGTGTTGCTGGTCACCTTTGTGGGCGCCAACCTGTGGATGTCGGGCTACCACAGCTTCGCCAAGTTCGGGAAACCATGAATCTTCTGTTAGTGGGCCTCAATCAAAAGACCGCTTCCCTGGAGTTGCGGGAGAAGCTGGCCGGCCTCATCCCGGACCTGCCGGCGGCCTATCGGAGCCTCAAGGATTTCCCGGAAATCGCCGAAATCATCTTCTATAGCACCTGCAACCGGGTGGAGCTGCTCTGCCTGGCAGAGGAGCCGGCCGCCGCCCTGGAGCGGCTGCGGGCCTTTATCTCCGGGGCCCCGGAGGTCTCCCCGGAGGCCCTGTCGGCCTCACTTTACCAGCATCAGGGCCCCGAGGCGGTGCAGCACCTCTTCCGGGTGGCCGCCAGTCTCGACTCCATGGTGTTGGGGGAGCCCCAAATCCTGGGCCAGATCAAAGAGGCTTATCGTCAGGCCACCGAGCAGCAGGCCACCGGGCCCGTTCTCAACCGCCTGTTGCACAAGGCCTTCTCGGTGGCTAAACGGGTCCGCACCGAAACGGGCATCGGCGATCACGCCGTCAGCGTCAGCTACATCGCCGTCGGCCTGGCCCGGAAGGTCTTTGGAGAGCTGGCCGGCATGACGGTGCTGCTGCTGGGCGCCGGCGAAATGGCCGAGCTGGCCCTGGAGCACCTCCGGGCCCAGGGGGTGGGCCGCCTCATCGTGGCCAATCGCACCCTGGAGCGGGGCCTGCGCCTGGCAGAGCGCTACCAGGGGGAGGCCATCTCCCTGGAGGAACTGGAGGAGCAGCTTTGTGGCGCTGACATCCTTATCAGCTCCACCGGCTCGGAAACCTATCTCCTGCGGCGGGACCAGGTGCGGGCGGCCATGCGCCGCCGCAAACAGCGGCCCCTGTTCCTCATCGACATCGCCGTGCCCCGGGACCTGGACCCGGCCATCAATGACCTGGACAACGTCTACCTTTACAATATCGACGACTTGCAGGAAGTGGCGGAGCAGGGCTGGCAGCGGCGCCGCCAGGAGTTGGCCCGGGCCGAACGCCTGGTAGTGGAGGAGACCGTCAAGTTTCAGGACTGGCTGCTAACCCTGGAGGTCTACCCCACCATCATCGGCCTCAAGGAAAAGGCCGCCGCCATCTGCCAGGCGGAGCTAAAAAAAACCCTGAGCCAGTTGGGACCTATCAGCGAGGACCAGCGCCAGTCCCTGGAGGTGCTCCTGGCTTCGGTCAGCCAAAAGCTCCTCCACGACCCCATCATCTTTCTGAAGCGCAACCACCACCGAAAGAATCCGCATCTGGAGCTGGATCTGGCCCGGCGCCTTTTCAATCTTGACCAGGACCGCCAGACGGAAGAGTCCGAAGAAGAAGAATCATAAGATATTTCTGAAACATAACCATAGAACTGGTAGGGGCGGGTTTTAAACCCGCCCCTGGCGTTCACGCCATTTGATTCACGTAGGGCGCGTCTCACGCGCCAATAAAAAGGTCATTATTTCCGGGATAACATTAATGGTGCGTAAGACGCACCCTTCGATTGGTTTTTAGGGCGAGCCTCGTACCTTTCATCCCAGGGCCGCCAGCAACTTCTCCAGGCTCTCCCGGTTCTCCACGTTGAAGAAGGATTCCTTGGGCTCCTGGGGCAATATCTTGCGAACCAGACCGGTGAGCACGTTCTTGGGGCCCACTTCCACCCAGGTGTCCACTCCCACCGCCTTCAGATTCAGGATTAGTTCGGCCCAACGCACCGGCGAGGTTAGCTGCCGGGACATGGCCTGGCGCAGCAGCTCGGGGTCGAGCTCCGGCGCCGCGGTGGCGTTGAGGTAGATGGGCACCGAGGGGGCTTGAAAATCGAGGTTCGCCAGGAAGGCGGCGAAATCAAGAGTAGCGCCCTCCATCAGGGGAGAGTGCCAGGCCCCGGACACCTTTAAAGGGACCACCCGGGCGCCCTCGGCCTTGGCCAGATTCCCGGCCCGGGCCACCAGTTCCGGGGCGCCGGAGATCACCGTCTGCTCCGGGGTATTGAAGTTGGCCAAGGCGATGGGGCCTTCCTTGGCCACGGAATGGACCAGTCCCTGCAGCTTTTCCGGGGTGAGGCCGATGACCGCCGCCATGGCGCCGGGGTATTTCTCCGCTTCCCGCTGCATCAGGCGCCCCCGCTGCCGCACCGCCGCCAACGTGTCCGCGGCGTTCAGCACCCCGGCGGCGAACAGGGCGCTGTATTCCCCCAGGCTATGGCCGCATACCGCCCGCGCTCTGACTCCGGCCCGCCGCAGGGCCTGGTAAAGGCAAAGGTTCACCACAGTGACGGCCGGCTGGAGATGCACCGTTTCGGTGAGTTCCTCCAGGGGGCCGGAAAAGCACAGACGCTTCAAGGGAAGGCCGGTGGTCTTCTCGGCCAGGTGGAACAGCTCCCGGGCCTCCGGGTCGGCCTCGTAAAGGTCCTGGCCCATGCCCAGGTACTGGGAGCCCTGGCCGGGGAATAACAACGCCAATTGGGACATGTTCACCTCAATAAAGGTTTGGGATGCGGGAGTGGCGGCAAAAGCCCACCCCTCCCCTGCCGGCCGTCACGGCCAGCCTAATTTATCTCATAGCGAACTGTATTTGTGCAATAATGAATATTTGCAGACATTAAAGTTCTGTTTGAACTTAGGCATGCCCACTATCTATTCATTTCACAGAATTTACAAGCTTTTTCCCTCTCCACCCTTGGGGGGAGAGGGGATTTGCTTGCTTCGGTATAATATGTTGATATCGTTTAAATTACAATGGTCTAGAGCTTAACTGCAAGATAGCGCCTCATGAAATTTTGTTGCCTGGCACTACTGATTCGTAGGCAAGACCTCAAGGCGCCCCTAAACAGGTGAAACCTCCGCCCCGCCTGCTCAGCAGTATGGCGCGGGCGACTCTGGCCGCCTTAATCCGGCTCATGGTCTGGTCATGGAAATGACGATTACCGCGGGTGGCCCTGCCTCTCCGATTCGGTTGCCGGCCGGGAGAGGATCGCCTCCCTTAAGGCCCGAGCCGCGGCGCCGACCTCGACGGCCGCGGTGACCGCACTCATCACCGCGGGGTGCCGGGCGCCCCGGGCCGACACCTGGGCGATGTTCCCCTGATGGATGCCGCCCATGGCGCTCCAAGGAATCCGCAGGCGGGGGGCGATGCGCTCGATGGCCTCCAGACCCAGGGGAGATGCGGCGGGTTTGGTGGCGGTGGGGAAGATGGGGCCAATATTGACGTAGCCGGCCCCGGCCTCCTGGGCCGCCAGGGCCTCTTCCAGGGAATGGCTGGAGGCGCCGATGATCAGGTCCGGGGCGATCCTCCGGGCCGCGGCCACGGGCAGGTCCTCCTGGCCCAGGTGAACCCCGTCAGCCTCCGCTGCCAGGGCGATGTCGAGACGGTCGTCGATGATCAACAGGGCTCCCCCCGCCTCGGTTCGCCGGCGAAAGGCCACCGCCAGCTCATAAAGGTGCCGGTCAGCCAGGTCCTTTTCCCGGAGTTGCACGATGCCCACCCCGGCGGCCAGGACCTGGTCCAGGACCGCGAGCCCGCGGCGCCCGGCGCAGAAGGCCTGGGTGATGACCACGTAGAGGTCGGCCCGCTCAAAGGCGGCCAGGCGCCGGGCCAGGTTCATCAGCCGCCCCCCACCAGACGCACCAGTTCCAGGATGTCGCCCTCGGTTAGCCGGGTTTCCCGGAAACACTGACGGTCCACGATCTCCCGGTTTCGCTCCACCACGGTGCCCTGAGGGTGGAGACCCATCTCTTCCAGGAGGCCCAAAACCGTGGCCGCCGCTACCTCCCGGGATTCGCCGTTGATGGTCAATTTCAAAAGGAATATCTCCTGAATTTTTATTTTAAAAAGGCCCGGTCGAAGTCTTTCCACACCGGGTCATAGCCGGCCTGGCGGATGGCGGCGACCACCTCGGCGGGGCTGCGGCGATCCTCCACTTCAAACTGCTCCAGGGCGGCGTCGCCGTCCAGATGGGCATAACCGCCGGGCCGGGTGGAGGAGCCGGCGCTCATCATGGTTACCCCCAAGGGGATCAGGCGGTCCCTGAGGCTGGAACTTTCCCGGGTGGAGAGGTTGAAGCCCACCTCCGGCAGAAAGATCCGCAGGGCCAGCATCAACTGGACCAGTTCCCGGTCGGAGGGGAGATGCTCCACCTGGAACCGGTCCGGGGCGTGGCGCAGCCGCGGGAAGGAGATGGAAATGGCGCTCTGCCAGCACTGCTTCTGGAGGTGGCGAGCGTGCAGTCCCATCCAGAAGCCGTCCGCCCACCAGTGGTAGAGGCCCAGCAAAGCGCCGATGCTGAGGCGGCGGACCCCGGCCCGCCCCGCCCGGGCCATCGCCTCCAGGCGATAGGCATAGTCGCGTTTCCGCCCCCGGCGGTGCACCCCGGCGTAGGTCTCGCGGTGGTAGGTTTCCATGTACAGGGTTACCCCTTCCAGGCCGCGGCTCACCAGCAGACCGTAGTCCTCCTGGTCCAGGGCGTAAACCTCCACGGCCACCGAAGCGAAGTACTCCCGGGCGATGGCCACCGCCTGGGCCAGGTATTCCACCGGCGCCACCTTGGGGGCTTCGCCGGTGAGGAGCAGGACGCTCTGAAAACCGTGGCCGGCCAGAACGGCGCACTCAGCGGCGATTTCCGCCGGGGTCAGGGTGCGCCGCTCGCCCCTGCTCCCGGAGTGCAGGGCGTAGCCGCAGTAGGTGCAGTCGGAGTGGCAGATATTGGACAGATAAATGGGGGCGTAGAGCCCGATGGTCCGGCCGAAGTGCTGCCGCGTGAGGCGGTGGGCCTTCTCAGCCATATCCTCCAGGAAAGGCGCCGCCCGGGGGGAGAGCAGGGCCGCCAGGTCTTCCGGGGCCGGTTGCTCCCGGCCCAGGGCCCGCTTGACCTCCTCCGGCCCGGCACGCTCCATGACCTCCAGCAGCCGGGCCTCGGGCCAGGCATCCAAGATTTGGGCGACGGTGGTATTTGTTAATACTGTTTTCATTTAAAATTAAACATCAATACACAATTGGAATATCAGATATATTCACAGCTATCTTTTCTTTTCCTCTAGCTATGAGGAACATTTCTATAGAACTTTTATTTTTATTTTCATATCCAGAACGCGGAATTTTTATATTGGTTATTGGAATTTTATCATATTTTAAATCAATATATGGCTTGAGCCATTTTGAATCACCCAAAAAGTTAACCATGCTATCATCTTTGGTTGCAGCAATTAATCTCCATTCTTGTTCCTCTTCCCATTTATTATGCTTAAATTCAATTATAATATTTATTAAATCCGAATAATTACTTAGATTTGCAAGAAGACTTAATGACATGGCATTGGTATTTTTATATAATTCATTCCTTTGTTTGAAATATTCTATTAATTTATCCATTTGATCATTTTTGTCATATATAACTTTTGAAATATCAATTTTTATAATGTTGTCATTGAGGATATTTTTTAAATCATCTTTTATCAAACCAATACACACCGATTTATTGCCGCTTCCATATCCTCTCCACTGGCTAAGAAGATCATCTTTTTCAGATAATGAAAAAGTAAAAATAGGAAGGCCTTCAATTTCGACACTTTCATGAGCGATAGTTTCAATATATTCTTTAGCCCCCGCACATATTTTTTCCATTTCATCTCTGGTTTCTAATAATAAATCAAGCCCATATCTCAATTCGTTCGGATCATTTTGAAAATAAAAATGACTAAGTCTTAAGCAATTATTGATAATAATTTTAATAAAAGCCTCATTGTTTGTGTAATGATATAAATGTGTACTCATTTCTACTCCAAAAACCCCGTTAACGGGGAGGAGGCGGAGGCGGCTGGCCGTTCCGGTCCCAGGCCGGCCAGATAGGCCAGGCGGCCGGCCTCCACCGCCAGGGCGAAGGCCCTGGCCATGGCCGCATGATCCCGGGCATCGGCCAGGGCGGTATTGACCAGCACCGCGT
>Ga0187856_1003988_pt1 | contig 10002 bp, 5 predicted proteins | sample June2016WEW_8_40_FD_132443 | JGI IMG/M metagenome (GOLD analysis project Ga0187856, IMG submission 132443) | Peatland microbial communities from SPRUCE experiment site at the Marcell Experimental Forest, Minnesota, USA - June2016WEW_8_40 | ecosystem: Environmental > Terrestrial > Soil > Wetlands...
CGGACTGGCACGGAATCCAAGTGCCGGCACATATTTAGCCAGCCCCGTCATCCGGAAAGAAGCTCGAGTCTTGGGTCTTGGAATCCCAAATAGGTCTTCTGCGTGATAAGATCAAGATCGATCCGGATGCCGGACTTCACTCTTAGTCATGCGTTCTTGATCGAGGCCGGGGAGCACACAGACGCTTTTATGTTGCAGTACATCCTCGGCCACGACACCATCAAAACCACGATGGGTGATGTGCAGCCTTGGGTGGAGTCAGGCAGCCGAGCGTTCTCGGTCGGAAGAAGAAGCGGTAACAGCTTGAAGATGTTTAAGTAAGTAATTGAAAACAAAACACTTTCTTGAAAGTGCGGAAGTGGTGGAACTGGCAGACACACCATCTTGAGGGGGTGGCGCCGAAAGGCGTGGGGGTTCAAATCCCCCCTTCCGCACCAGTAAGTCCTTTATAATGAAATAGTTAGTATAGCATTTTGGAATCGTACAATAATCGTACAACGTTTCCACCCTCCGGAGTATTATCTGTTTCTAACTGGCCGCGTAGATCTTCGAGCGAAGCCTCCCCGCGAGTCTGAGGTTGGAAGTGTGGATATCCCGGGCTCCGCGGTAGATCCTAAGTAAGGAGCCACCGTTTACGCGTCTGATCGGAAGGTAGCGAGTGGGAATAGCAAGACGGTGAGGGGAGGTCCCCACCACGGCTTGAGGATACCTGAGACCCCATTGCATCTGCTGAAGAACTTCCGCGCGCCCAACACGGACGTCAGGAAGCCACGGAAGAAGAATTGGCGACTCTTCGCCTTCCAGCCTTGTAACCAAGGCAGCAATCGGGCCCGATGTCCTCCGTCCTACTGCTCGATGGTCGTCTCCGACTTGGTCGGCTTCTGTGTCACTTGCTGCGTATTCGGCAATTGCGAACGATCCCACCCACCACCCAGGGCTTCCACCAGCGCCACGGCGGAGGTGATCTGTTGCACCTGAAGAGTATTCAGAATCTGCTGGTCCGCCAGCACTGTAGTCTGGGCAATCAGCACGTCGACGTAGGGATCGACGCCCGTCTCGTACCGCGCCTGTTCGAGCTTGAGGTAGGTTTGAGCGGAATTCACTGCCTGCTGCTCTTGCTGGATCTCCTTGGATAAGATGCGAACTTCAGCAAGAGAATCTTCCACCTGTTGAAATGCGGCAAGCACCGTCTGACGGTAGCTGGCCAGATCCGCATTATAGGTTGCAACGTATTGTTGGACGGTGGCGCGACGCAAACCGGCATCGAAGATAGTTTCCGGAATCGACGCACCGACGGACCAGAAGCGGCTCGGCCAGGACAGCCAATGGCTAAAGGATGAACTCTCAAAGCCACCCTCCCCGCTCAAAGTCAGGTTCGGATAATAGGCCGCGTAAGCGATGCCGATCGCGGCATTCGCTTCGGCCATAGTGCGCTCGGCGGCGGCAACGTCGGGTCGGCGCTCGAGCAGTTCCGAGGGCACGCCGACCGGAATCGGCGGTGGAGCAATGGTCATCGGCTTCACGGGAATGGAGAAATTCGAGGCGGCCTTGCCTAGGAGTACCGCGATCGCGTGCTCATACTGCGCTCGCGCGATTCCGACGTTGGTTGCTCCTGCCTGCGCGCTTCGTAGCGTGGTTTCAGCTTCAACCACAGAGATCTGGTCGTCGATGCCGGCTTCATAGAGTGCACGCGTCAGTTCGTACGCCTTCTGGTCCGCCGCAACGGTATCGTCATAGATCTTTTGCAGTTCGTCCTGGCCACGAATCTCGAAAAAATACTCCGCGAGGCTGGCCTGCTCGGTCAGACGCTCGTTCTCGAGGTCGGCCGCGCTGACTTGGGCAGCGTACTGGGCTTGGCGCACCGTGTTGCGGACCTTGCCCCAAAGATCAGGTTCCCAGGACGCTTCGAGCGGCAGGGAATAGAGCGTGCTTTGCAGTTGCGGGCTCGAAGTGGTGCCCGTGCCAGCCGAATTAGCGTTGGCCGAGCCCACATTCGCCGAAGCCCGCGAGTGCGTGACCGAGGGCACAACCGACAGCGTCGGAAAGTATTGCGAACGTGCTTCACGCACCACTGCGCGGGCTTCCATGAAGTTCTCGAAATATTGTTTGATGTTCTGATTGTCAATATTCAGTTGGTCTTCGAGGGCGTTCAGTTCGGGATCGTTGAAGATCTCCCACCACTTGCCGCGCAGCTTCGCATCCGCAGGCTGCGCAACCGTCCAGCCTTCAGCTTCCTTGAACTGGGCGGGTGATTCCTTGTAGACCGCAGGAGGCGCCGGCGGCGAAGGTGGGTGGTATTTCGGTCCGACCACGCAGCCCGATAACATTAACAAGAGCGCAGCCGCAAACAGCCTGCTGTTCACTGGTTTTCGCGTGAAGATCTTCATAACGTTTCTGCCTAACCAACCGTTCATCTCAGTCCACCGTGCTAGTACCGTGACCGCGTGATTGTGTAGTCAAATGTATGTCGCGCCTTCTTGCGAGTAAAGTTCCACTGGATCGGAATGCGGCCACGATTCATGCGCCGATTCCATGCCCGGACTTGCCGCCGGAGAGATGCTCGATCTCCCATCCGGCGTTGGCCCAGGCATTGCCGGGAAAGCAGGCTGATGGCGATTTCCGCCTGGTTCAGCCAACTGCCATGTTTCGGTGTGTAGTGCACGGTGAACCGTTCCCACAGCCAGCTTCCCACCTTCTCGCCAAAGCGTTCCACCACCGCCTTGCGGGTATGCGAGTTCAGATTGTCCAGCACCAAATGGATGGTATCGGCCTCGGGATAGTGAATCGCGATGTCCAGCCGGTAATCAGCAAACTGGGGCGAAGAGCGGTCGGCGGTGACTTTGGAGAAATACCGTCCCGCCTTCGGCTGCACCCCGCAGAACACGTTGGCCGTGCCACAGCGTCGGTATTCGCTGTCTCGTCGTGCCACTCGTCCGGGCCGCAGGGGCTGCGGCGGACGAATCTCCTGATGCAGGACCACCGGCTTCTCGTCCATGCAAACCACCGGTTCCCGCTCGCTCAGCGGTTTTTCGTAGACGGCCAAGATATCCTCCATGCGCCGGATATACTCTTCATCCAGTTCTGCCACGCACCACATTTTTTCCCCGCCACGGCTTCAGGTCGTGGCTTTCCAGCAGGACGCGGATCGTCTCCCGTCCCACCCGCGGCGCCAGTTTGCGTTTCACCACTTCTTCGGTCAGCAGGCGCACCGTCCAACGCGCACGGCCTTCGGGCGGCGGGCCACAGACCAGGGCGACGATGCGCTGTCGCTGTTGTGGACCCAGCAAAGCCGCTTTCCCCGGCCGGGGCCGCTCGTACAAGGCCCGCTCCAGCCCGCCTTGCCGAAAGCGTTGGCTGGTCAGCCATACCGTCTTCGGGGTCAACGCCACGTTCTTGGCCACCTGCCGTACGGTCTGCCCCTGGGCTAGTTGGCGCAAGGCCAAAGCTCGTAACACCGTGCGCACGGGCTGCAATCCGCTCTGCAACAAGGCCCGCAACTCCTGCTGCTCTTGTTTGGTCAGTCGAACCTGCGATGGCGGTTTCATGCCCCAGCTATAAGCTCGGACAGGGTATTCAACAAATATCAAACTGTATTACTATTTATGTGGTCATAATACTAGCTGGCCTCCGGAGCCGGGAAGGGATATCGCGCTGTTTTCCCCTCCATGCGCAGCCGCAGCCGATCGAACGCCAAATAGACAACCGGCGTCGTGTAGAGCGTGAGCAACTGACTCAAGATCAGCCCTCCCACAATCGTGATGCCCAAGGGCCGGCGGAGCTCAAACCCCGTGCCCGTCCCCAGCGCCAATGGCAGAGCGCCCAACAACGCAGCCATCGTCGTCATCAGGATGGGACGGAAGCGCAACATGCACGCTTCAAAAATCGCATCGGTTGTGTTCTTTCCCTCCTGGCGCTCGGCCTGAAGAGCGAAATCGATCATCATGATGGCGTTCTTTTTTACGATTCCGATCAGCAGCACAATGCCAATGATGGAGATGACGTTCAGATCTTATTTAAAGAGCAGCAATGCGAGCATCGCGCCTACGCTTGCCGACGGCAGGGTGGAGATGATCGTCAGGGGATGGACCAGGCTTTCATACAAAATGCCGAGAACGATGTAGACCGCCAAGAGCGCCGTCAGAATCAGCACGGGCTCGGTGCCGAGGGACTGCTGGTAGGCCTGCAGCGTGCCGGCAAAAAAGCCTTGCAGCGTCGATGGCGTGCCGAGCCGCTTTTGCATCTGGGTGATGCTCAATGTGGCATCGCTCAAGGACACGTTCGACGCAAGATTAAAGGACACGGTGACCGAGGGGAATAAGCCGGTGTGGTTGACGGCCAGTGGTGTAGTGTTAGCTTGGCTCTTGGCCACCGCGAGCAGCGGAATGTTACCGCCGCCGGACGCTTGAAGATAGATGTCTTTCAATCCTTCCGGGCTTTGCCAATACTGGGGAGCGACTTCCAGCACCACGTAATACTGATTTAACTGCGTGTAGATGATGGACACTTCCGATTGGCCGAATGCGCCGTATAACGCCGAGTCCAGCGACTGCACGGTAAGGCCGAGCTTGGCCGCAGTGACGCGATCGTAGGTCATCAGCTCGTCCAGGCCGCCATTCTGCTGGTCTGAGCTCACGTCCTGCAGACCGGGCAGGTGCTGCATCTGAGTCAGCAGGATCGGCGCCCACTTGGAAAGATCCTGCACATTGTCGGATTGGAGAGTGTACTGGTACATCGCATTGCTGGACCGGCCACCGATGCGCAGATCTTGCGCGGCTTGCAGGAACGCGGAAGCTACCGGCATACGGTTCAATTGGGGGCGCAAACGGTCGATGATCTGAGCGGCACTGACGTTGCGCTCCGCCAGCGGTTTGAGCGCAATGTAGAGGGAGCCGGTATTCGTGGCCCCGCCGCCGCCGGTGAACGCAATCACATTTGCGACGGCAGGATCATTCTTGATCACGGCGCCGATCTGCTGAATGGAATCGTTCATCGCCGGAAAGGATGAATCCTGCGGCCCGCGCACGCTACCGCTGATCGCTCCCGTGTCTTCTACTGGGAAAAAGCCCTTGGGTATCTTGACGATCAGCACCACATTGAGTGCGATGGTGACGAAGAGAACGACGAGGGTGAGGGTCGGATGGTCGAGCACCCAATGCAGGCTGGTGCGATACACGGACAACACCCCGTCAAAGAACTTTTCAGTGGCCAGGTAGATGCGGCCATGCTTTTCCGCGCGCTCGTTCTTCAACAGGTGGGCGCACATCATCGGCGTCGTCGTCAGCGAGACGATCATGGACACGAAAACGGCCGTCGAAAGAGTGACGGCAAATTCGCGGAAGAGACGGCCCACGATTCCGCCCATCATGAGCAGAGGGATAAAGACGGCAATGAGCGAAATGCTGATGGTGAAGACGGTGAAACCGATTTCTTCTGCGCCCTTCAGCGCCGCGACAAAGGGCCTCATGCCGTTTTCCAGATGACGCGCGATATTTTCCATCACCACGATGGCATCATCGACCACAAATCCGGTGGCGATGGTCATGGCCATCAGCGAGAGATTGTCCAGGGTATATCCGAACAGATACATCACCGCGAACGTACCGACCAGCGAGACCGGCACCGCGACCGCGGGAATGAGGGTGGCGCGGCCATTGCGCAGGAAAACAAAGACGACGAGGATGACGAGGCCGATGGAAATGAGCAACGTCCTCTCGACGTCACTGACCGAGGCGCGGATGGTGGTGGTGCGATCAAGAACGATAGTGATATCGATACCGAGCGGAATGGTTGCCTGGATAAACGGGAGTTGCGCGCGGATGCGGTCGACCGTCTCAATGATATTGGCGCCGGGCTGGCGGAAGATGATGACTGTAACCGAGCGCTTGCCGTTCAAATAGCCGGCGGCACGGACGTTCTGCACCGAGTCCGTCACCTCAGCGACATCGGACAGCCGGACCGCCGCGCCGTTCTTATAACCGACGACGAGCGGCTTGTAGTCGGCGGCGTGAGAAATCTGGTCGTTAGCAAGGATGTCGGCGGTCACCACGCCGTCGGAAATTTGGCCTTTGGCTACGTCAGCGTTCTGTAGGCTCAGCACGGACTGCAAATTCGCCAGGGTAAGTCCATAGCTGGCCAATTGTGTGGGGTTTGCATCCACACGCACGGACGGCAACGCGCCACCTCCGACAGAGACCTGCCCCACGCCCTGGATCTGCGACAATTTCTGCGCGAGGACGGTGGAGGCTTCGTCATACATTTTATCGGGACCGTATTTGTCGGAGGTAAGTCCGAGAATCATGATGGGCGAATCGGCGGGATTGACCTTGCGATAGGTCGGATTGCCCGGCAGGTTGGCGGGCAGATAGGTTCGCGCCGCATTGATGGCCGCCTCCACATCGCGCGCCGCGCCGTCAATGTCACGGCTGAGGTCAAACTGAATAGTGATTGATGTGCTGCCGAGGGTGCTGGCGGAGGTCATCTCCGTCACCCCGGCAATATGACCGAGCTGCCGCTCCAGGGGAGTGGCGACGGACGACGCCATAATATCGGCGCTCGCTCCCGGCAAGCCTGCACTGACTGAAATAGTTGGAAAGTCGACTTCCGGCAGCGGCGCGACCGGCAGCACCTGAAACGCAATCGCCCCGGCAAGGGCAATCGCCACCGTGAGCAGCGTCGTCGCCACTGGCCGGCGAATGAAGGGTTGGGAGATATTCATGCTGGCCCTGCCAGTTCTCCGTCTCCGGTTTCCGGCTGGGTCGATTTTTTCGCAAAGCGCTGCGCCAGGTTGTCAAAAAAGATGTAGATGACGGGCGTGGTGTAAAGCGTGAGTACCTGGCTCAGCAGCAGTCCGCCCACCATGGCGATGCCCAGCGGCCGGCGCAACTCGGAACCGAAACCAGTTCCGAGGGCCAGCGGCAGCCCCGCCAGCAGCGCGGCCATCGTGGTCATCATAATGGGGCGGAAGCGAAGCAGACAGGCATCATAAATTGCGTCCGTCGCGTTCTTCCCGTGCTTGCGCTCGCCTTCCAGCGCGAAGTCGACCATCATAATGCCGTTCTTCTTCACGATACCGATCAGCAGGACAATGCCGATGATCGCGACCACGCTCAAATCCTGGCGAAAGAGAATCAGCGCGAGGAAAGCGCCCACGCCCGCCGACGGCAGGGTGGAGAGAATCGTAATCGGGTGGATGAAGCTCTCGTACAAAACACCAAGCACGATGTACACGGTGACCAGCGCGGCCAGAATGAGCAACGGCTCATTGGCCAGCGAATTGGTGAATGACGCCGCAGTGCCTTGAAAACCGGCCTGCAGGCTGGGAGGCATGTGCATGTCTTTCTGCACTTTGTCGACCGCTGTAATGGCGTTGCCCAGCGCGGCATTCGGCGCGAGATTGAACGATACGGTGATGGCCGGAAATTGACCCTGGTGGCTGACGGAGAGCGCCTCGGTCGTCGGCTCAAAGTGCGAGAAAGCGCCAATCGGCACGGCATTGCTTGTGGCCGAACTGGTGGCGCCGGCAGAGGTGGCTCCCTGGCTGGACGCCGCCGTGGAGGTGCTTGCCGAAAGCGCGTTCGCGGGAGGAGCAAGGGTATTTGCCGCCGCAGTGTACAATGCTGAACTCGTTAGCGCATTCGACCCCGCGGAGGACGATCCGGAGGACGCGAAAGAGGAGGAGGCTCCGGTACCGGTTGCGCCGGAAGACGCATTGGACTGGATGTAGAGACGGTTCAGATTGTTCGGATCCTTCTGAAACTGCGGCTCACTCTCCAGCACAACGTGGTACTGATTCACCTGCGTATACATGGTGCTGATCTGCCGCTGACCGAAGGCGTCATACAGAGTGTTATCGATGGTCGTGGGCGCGATGCCCAGTCGCGAGGCGGTGATCCGGTCGATCACCAGAGATACGGCGAGCCCTCCCAATTGTTGATCGGTGGCCACGTCTTCCAGTTCCGGCAACTGGTTCAAGCGGCCGACGAAACGGTTGGTCCAGTCATTCAATTCATTGGCATCGGGGTCTTCAAGCGTGTACTGGTATTGCGTGCGACTTACCCGGTCATCCACTGTAATGTTCTGCACCGGTTGCATAAACAGCTGGATTCCCTGAACCTGGTTCACCCTGGAATTGAGCCTGCGGATCAGGTCTGACGCGCTGATCTTGCGCTGGTCGAGCGGCTTTAAATTGATCGACATCCTGCCGCTGTTCGTCGTTGTATTCGTTCCATCGGCGCCGATAAACGACGAGACGCTTTCCACCGCCGGGTCATCCAGAACTGCCTTGGTAAGCTCCAGTTGCTTCTTTGCCATGGCCTTTGAGCCAATCGTCTGCGGCGCCTGCGATATGCCTTGGATGACGCCTGTGTCTTGCACCGGGAAAAATCCTTTGGGGATGACGATGTAAAGGAAAACCGTAAGCAGCAGTGTGGACACCGCGACCAACAGCGTAATCGTCTGGTGGCGAAGGACAAACTTCAGTGTGCGGCCATAGAACGCGATCATCCCCTCGAAAGCACGCTCCGAAGCTCGATAGATGCGCCCCTGCTGCTCCTTTGGCTGGTGCCGCAAAATGCGCGCGCTCATCATGGGCGTCAGCGTAAGGGAGACCACCGCCGAAACCACAATGGTGACGGCCAGGGTCACGGCAAACTCGCGGAACAGGCGCCCCACCACGTCGCCCATGAATAACAGCGGAATCAGCACGGCGATGAGTGACACGGTCAGCGAGAGAATGGTGAAGCCAATTTGTTCCGCACCCTTGAGCGCCGCTTCCATGGGTGGATCGCCCGCTTCGATGTAGCGCGCGATGTTCTCGATCATCACGATGGCATCGTCCACAACAAAGCCGGTGGAGATGGTCAGCGCCATCAGCGATAAGTTATCCAGGCTGTAGCCCAGGATGTACATCGCCGCGAAGGTGCCGATCAGCGACAGCGGCACAGCCACGCTCGGGATAATGGTGGCATAGAGACTCCGCAAGAAGAGGAAGATGACGAGCACGACGAGTCCAACCGTCAACAACAATTCAAACTCAACGTCCGAAACCGATGCTTCAATGGCGGTGGTGAGATCGGTGAGCGTGGTTACCTGAATGCCCGTGGGCAGGTTGGCCTCAAGCTGCGGCATGAGCTGCTTGATGCTCTTGACCACGCTGATGGTGTTGGCCCCGGGCTGGCGTTGCACATTCAGGATGACCGCAGGGGTTTGATTCATCCACGCGGCCTGATTATTGTTCTCTATGCCATTCACGATCCGCGCCACCTCGGTCAGCATCACCGGTGCACCGTTACGGTACGCAACTACAACTTTCCGATAGTCGTCGCTCGTGACCAGCTGATCGTTAGCGTCGATCTGGTAATCCTGGCGCGGCCCATCAAAGTTCCCTTTGGCGGCGTTTACACTGGCCTGGGTCAGCGCCGCGCGCAGGTCCTCCAGGTTGATGCCGTAGGATGACAGTGCCGTGGGATTGGCTTGAATGCGGACTGCGGGTTTTTGGCCGCCGCTGATGGTGACAAGGCCGACCCCGTTGAGCTGCGAAATCTTAGGCGCAAGGCGCGTGTCCACAAGGTCCTCGACCTGAGAAAGCGGCATGGAACTTGAGGTGATGGCCAGGGTGAGCACAGGGGCATCGGCTGGATTCGTTTTGCTGTAGGTCGGCGGCGCGGGCAAAATGGATGGCAAAAGACTCTGCGACGCGTTGATGGCAGACTGTACCTCTTCCTCAGCCACATCAATATTCAGAGTGAGGTTGAACTGCAGCACAATGACGGAACATCCGCCGGAACTGGTGGAGGTCATCTGGCTCAAACCCTGCAGTTGGCCGAATTGACGCTCCAGTGGCGCCGTCACCGTGGTCGCCATCACCGTCGGGCTTGCTCCTGGATAAAACGTGAGTACCTGAATGGTCGGATAGTCGACTTCCGGCAAGGCGGAGACCGGCAGCTGGGTATAGCCAACAATACCAACCAACAGGATTGCAGCCATCAGCAAAGAGGTGGCAAC
>Ga0187856_1004005_pt1 | contig 9964 bp, 2 predicted proteins | sample June2016WEW_8_40_FD_132443 | JGI IMG/M metagenome (GOLD analysis project Ga0187856, IMG submission 132443) | Peatland microbial communities from SPRUCE experiment site at the Marcell Experimental Forest, Minnesota, USA - June2016WEW_8_40 | ecosystem: Environmental > Terrestrial > Soil > Wetlands >...
GTGCCGCGTTTGCACTTGGGGCAGCAGCGATTGATTGCCGACTGTTGCTGAGGGGTAACGAGGTCAGTGCCTTGTGGAGCTACGGCCTTGAGATGGTGACGGCAAAGAGCCAGCGCCTGACGGGGATTGCGGTTGGCGAGCAGCCCGAAGTGGCGGATCTTGACGAAGCCACAAGGCAGAACGTGAAGCAGAAAGCGACGGATGAACTCAAGCGCATCGAGGCTCATCACCTTGATGCGGTTGTTGTCTCTGGAGTCGCGCCATTTAAAACGCACCTGCCCGTTGTTCAGGTCCAAGAGCCTGCCATTGGCGAGGGCAACACGATGAGTGTAGCGTGCCAGATACTTGAGCACATACTCAGGACCGCCGAAAGGTGCCTTGGCATAGACGACCCATTTCTGATGGCGCAGCGTGGAGAGCATTGCGTGGAATGGGCCTGGCTTCGAGAACGCAGCTAGTAAGCCTTTCTCCTAACCCCAACACCATTGAATTTGCATAACTGCTTCCCCACCGGCAGCTCCCTTCAAACAGCTGTATCGGATGCGCCCCGCACGACCTAACAAACCTCCCTGCACACCTACCATGGGCGCATCCGATACAGCACTAGCGTTTCTGGACCGACAGACGAAGCGCTCAAGAGGGATCGGATTACCTCCACAATGCCGGGGAACGACCCAGAGCCTGTATGGGCGAATAGAGTGTTCTATTTAATCTTGCCTCCCTTGCCAAACGAAACTACAACGACGAATTTCAATACCGATTTACCCTTCACGAGCAACGGACGGTAGCGCCATTGCTTTACGGCGGTTGTTGCTGCTTCGGCAAGCAATGCGGGTCCATCGATGACGTTGACCTGCTCAACGCTGCCATCTTCCTTTAGCGTTACATCCATTACGACATCGCCCCAAACCTGTTCTCGTCTGGCCTCGGGTGGACAGGCGGGCAGGACTTTAGACAACAGTTTAGGAACGGCCCGCTTTGTGGTTGGGACCGATATCGACTTTCCGTAGGGGATAAAGCCGGGTTTTTCGACTACATCGCGATTGGCTTCAAATATCTGCACCCACATTCTCTGGTCACCGTAGACCAGCTTTGCAATGCCCTGAAAGCTGTTGTGGTCCTTGGCGTCTCCGACCACGTAGGTGAAGGGTTTTCGCTTTGCGATCCAATCCACTTCAAATTGCGCCTTCAGTGGCGAGGCAGCGTATTCGCAGCATCCGCCATAGTTGCCGATCTCCAAGCGGATATCAGTGCGCCGGCGATCTCCCGCTTTGAGGACGACATCATTCAAGATCGTGGTTTTAAAGTTCTTTTCCTCGGCCTTAACCATATAGCGACCTCCGGGGAGATACTCTGCTTCATATTCGCCGGCGTCGTTGGTTTTCAGCGTACGGGTTTGCTTCGTATCGGCGTTCGTAATGGTAATCGTCGCATTCCGAATTACCGCCCCCTGGGGATCGGTGACCGTGCCCGCCAACGAGCACAGATTCTGCTGGTCGGGCGTGACGAGCGGTGGCTTTTGGCCTTCTTTTAGTGGATAAGCGGCCATTTCGCTGATTCCGTAGTATGGCGTAGGGGCAGGTTCCGGAGGCGGCGTTTTGACATCTTTGTCCTGCGCTTGGCCACATCCCGCTGTTGCAGGTATTCCAATGGCAAGCATCGCCGCCGCAAATTGCCTGGCAAATCTAAGGCTGGGGCTGGAAGCGTGGTCGCTTCGGCGCGCCTTGTCGGGGAAGCGGAACATTTCCAGTTCTGCTCTCAGCTTCATCCCTTCGGAAATTAATTTCAGGCGGGTTTTGGATTCGCGCTCTTTAATATCAAGTATGGCGCCTTCTAACCCGGCATCGCTGCTGCCAGCAGTGGAGGCACTCAGCTCGATGACTTCATCCAGCAAGTTGACCGTATCGAGATTGACGGACCGAAGCCAGTTGGCAACTTGCTCGCAAGTCGCCACTCGATCCGGCCCGGCGTAAAATCGTTTTGCCACTGCAGCCGTGTGGTCGAGGCCGATGGCGTTCTGCATCAGGCTGCCGCTGCTCCAACATCTCGCGTCAAACAGATCGAGTGAGATGTCGCAGGCATGATCAGCAACAGGATCCGACAAGCTGTACTCTCGAGCGAGATAGTTTCCTCTTGCCCGTCCGAGTTCGATCATTCTCCTCTCCAGCGGAGTACCTTCGTAAATCTCGGCTCGGCAGAAATTCAGGGGGTTCCCGCTAAAGCGTCGCATGAAAGCCACATCGGAGCGCAGGGTGTCGAGCGTCGCATCGGGATTGAAAATCATCAGCGTAAACTGCGCGGAAATGCCCAACTCGGAACATGTCTCCAGAGCGCGCTCGGACTCTTCCACGCTTTGGTTCCGATCCAGGGAGGAAAGCCCATGCGCGGTGGCGGACTCGACGCCAAGGAAAACGCGGACCAGGCCGAGATCCTTTAATCGGCCGAGTACTCTCCGGTTGGCATCGGCGGGGCGGCACTTGATCACCAGGGCGATGTTCTCCACGCCGCGGTTCTTTAGGGCCTTTTCGAATGCCGATATTCGGGCATGATTGATTGCCTCCGAGGGAACTAGGAAGTTGTCATCATGAAAGACAAATTGGCGTGTCCCTCTTTCATGGTAGAGAGCCGCCATCTCGTCAGCGATGCGCTCGACGTTGCGCTGCCGAAAGCGTTTGCCCGGAGCCATGCGATGAAGGGTCGTGATACAGCAATAGGCACAGCTTCCGTAGCAACCACGACTGCCCATCATGTAACTAGTAGGCACACCCGCAATCATGTGGATCGGCCCACGGCGATCGGGGAATGGCAAGGTATCCAGGTCGTCTAAGGTTCGACGCGCACCAGTGAAACGCACTTGGTGTCCGTCTCGGTAAGCGATGCCAGCGATTTGAGGCAGACGTTTTTCAAGGTGCGACACAGCATCGGCGATCTCAACTAGCGTTCCTTCTCCTTCGTGAATAACGATGATGTCGATTTCTGGATGGCGGGCAAGAAGCGGCTCAGCGGCGCAGGAGGCATAGTGGCCGCCCGCAACAATGAGTTTCTCGGGATTACTAGACTTGATTAATTGCGCCAGGTGAAAAAACTCTTTCGCTCTCGATTGAAAGCACATAGACAACCCGACCATATCTGCACGGCGAGCGGCGTCGGCAACCGTCGTTGCGTCAGTCGCCGAATTGAAAGCTGCCAGCACAGTGTCGTGCCCAGCCCTCAAAAGTGACGCCGACGGATACCGGATGGAGAGGTTTTCCTCGTAATCGGGTCCCGCCAATAAAACTTTCATTTGTTCTCCTCGCCACGGCCCGTTCGCAGCTTCACGCGGGCCCTGTATCAGGGCCTTTTCGATACGTTGGGCGCACGGCTCGGGGCAGTCAGTGATCGGCATCACACGCCGCAGGCCAAACGGGAAGTTATTCCGGGCCAGAAGTCTTCGTGCTGTATCTGAGGCGCCCATTTCACGATAGGTAGTCGAATCGAGGTGCTCTGGAGGGGCGCTTCAGATACAGCACGAAGACTTCCCGTTACTGATCTGGCTCCCCCGTGACCGGGGTAAGCCTGTGACTGGGGTAATAAAGATGTTGCTATCTGGCTCTGTTCCCATCTAAGGCAACCCTATAATTCCGCTGTGACCAGACCATCCAAAGGCGCGCAGTTCTTCCCCATTGTTTTTGGCCTGATTTTTATGGCCTTTGGACTCGCCTTCGCAAGCGGCTTCCTCTTCGCTGCTCCCAGCCACGTCCATGGGAATCGCTCCGTGGGAGTGCTAATCAGCGCGATCTTCGCTCTAATTGGCGGCGGGGTTATCTACGCCGGAATTTATGGTAACCGCAAATTAAGAGAGCAAGCGGCAGCCGAGGTGTCCAATCCCAAGTCTCCATGGCTATGGCGGAAGGACTGGGCGGCGAGCCGAGCCGAGAGCAAGAACCGCAACAGCGCCTTCGGCCTTTGGGCGGCGGCGATTTTTGTGAACGGGCTTGTGTTCACACTCGCGGTCTCGGTCGTGCCTCAACTCTTGCGGACCTCCGACCCCAAAGCATTCTTCCCGCTTGCGTTCTGCGTGGTTGGAGTCATTCTGGCGAGCGCGGCCATAAAGGCCAGCATCCGGCGGAAGCGCTTTGGCCAAACCTATTTCGAGTTCGCCTCGCTGCCCTTTTCGCCCGGTCGCACGCTGAAGGGCACGATTCACTTGCGCTTCAACACCGATGCCAGACATGGCATCGACCTGAGTCTTTCCTGCGTGCGCCAAGTCATTACGGGCGGGGGGAAAAATCGTTCAACCCTGCAGAGCGTTCTCTGGCAAACTGACAAGAATGTGCCGCAGGCATCGCTCGCACACGGACTCATGGGTGACGCTGTGATCCCGGTGGAATTCAGTATCCCGAGCGACGCCTACGAGTCGAATCACGACGATCCGAACGATCAGGTGCTCTGGCTCTTGCACGCCCAGGCTGACGTCCCCGGCGTGGATTATTCCGATGATTTCGAGATCCCGGTTTTTCGTCTGACGCCATCGTCGGCCTCAGCCGCAGAGCCGACGCCAATTTTTCTGAGCGGCGCGCAGGGCGCAACCGCTCCCCCTGCCTTCCAATCCGATGCCTCCGACGTAGCCACTCCCCAGAATCCGAAAGTTGTAGTCTCGGCAGGGATGGACGGCAGCACCGAATTCTATTTCCCGGCGTTTCGCAACCCGTCCCAGGTCCTGGTTTTGATCTTCTTCACCGTCGTGTGGACAGCCATCGTCTATTTCCTCGCACATTCCAAAGCTCCATTGTTCTTCACCGTGGTGTTCGGACTGTTTGAGATCCTGCTGCTCTACGGACTTATTCATTCGACGCTGGTCTCATTCCGCATCCAGGCGGGCAACGGCAGGATTGTCCGCCGTCGGGCTCTGTTCGGCATCGGAGAGGCTCGTGAATTTCCCTTCTCCGACATTGCTCAGATATTGCCCGTCACCAAGGCGCAACAACCAGGCACACCAGCTTCTTACTCTCTTCGCTTGCAGATGAAGAATGGAGAGAAGGCGACGCTTGCCGACATGATCGATAACCGTCAGGAGGCGCGCTGGGTCGCCGCCCAACTGGAGAAGCTCGCCGGCCTTAAACTTGATACACACGTCGCTGTCGACACTGTTCTCGGCGGCTACGGTGCGCCGCCGCCGCTAGGTGGACAAGCGCCATCAAGATCGCTCTCCCCCTTTCGCCGCAATAGTCCGGCCGCGCTCGCGGTGGGGATCGCGTTCTTCCTCGCCTGGACGGGTTTCGTCGGCTACCGTTTTTTCTCTCGGGATTACGGCAAGCCCACCCGTGTATCCAAGGTCCTGGCACCGGCCAAATCTTCCCCGTACCAGGTGGCTCACTCGCCGCTCACAGACATTGATCTGCAGCATCTGGATCTGCAACATCTGCAAACGCTCCCCGAACAGGCTCAGGCGGAAGAATTGCTCGACCGGGCAATCCGGCACGATACCGGCGCGCTCGACTTGTTCGAGCAGAATATTGGCGTCTGGCACGATCTCCAGCGCACCGCACACATGAACGACTTGGAGAGGCGCTCTCAATTCTCCACCGACCTGCGCGTTCGCTACGCCAACGCAGATCTCAACCTGGCAATCAACGGAGTGACGAAAACTGACGCCTCGGCGGACGCCCTCATCGCACAGGCGCAAGCCGACCCCGCGCATCGCGCCTACAGTGTGTACGCCATGGGAATGCTGGCTGGCCGCGGCGTGGGCTACGATCGCATTTATCCCGTCCTGGTGGACTACGCCAAAAACGACCCCAACCCGCAGGTGCGTCAGTGGGCCGTCGAAGGCATGCGCTACCTTGGCACCGATGAAGCTCTGGACCAGCTCTTCGATTCCTTTACGCACGACCCCTCCGACGCGGTCCGCGATCGCGCGGGCTGCAACGTATCCGACTGCGGCAACTTCATGCGCAAACAGCGCCTGCGAATGGTGCCCAAACTGATCGAGCTAGCCGCAGATCCCCAAATTACCCCGCAAATGCGCAACTGGACGTTCCTCGCGTTGCATGAGGTCACGGACGCAGCTCTGCCTGCCGATGCATCGGCTTGGCGAGACTGGTATGCGCAGCACGGGACCGAAAAGATGGCCGAGTTCGAACAGTTGGATTGGTGGAGAGTCCGCGGCGATCAGTAGCACCATCCCTGAGACTTCACGATCGTCCCCGAGTCACGGGCTACCCGGAAGTTACTCCCCAGAACAAACTTTCAACGACGCGGGCCAGAAGTCCTCTTCGAGGAGATCTCCCTGAAGCCCGTTTCTGGATAACTTTCCGTTGACCGACCATTCTTGCGGAACCGACTCTCAGGATTACCGGGTAGCTGAATTAGTCCTGGTACGCTCACTTGCCGTCGTGCTCCACGCGTCAAGGCTGTGTGCCAACAACACCTTGCATCAGCCCCTTAGCTGTATTAAGCTCCTCTCGTTCGTGCATTGAGTAGCGTCAGCAAGCGTTTGCTGACGCGTTGCGCGGCCTCCTTCCCCGGCGGCGGGATCGCACCAATTCGACGATAGTTTTTGGACAGAGCCAAACGTCGGTTCCGGGCGCGAAAGATCTAAAGGGGGTGTCCCAGTGCAAAGAGCGCGTGTCCCAGCGCTCGCTATTACGTTGGCCGCGCTGTTTTTCCAGCTTGGGTGCGGTGCTTCATCCTCCGGCTCATCGGGCGGCGGACCTCCATCTATCACGTCGGTTTCGGTTTCCGGCCCGGCTAACGTTCAAGCCTCATCCTGCAACAATTTTCAGGCAACGGTCACCGGAACCGGCGATTACAACCAGTCCGTGCAGTGGTATGTCAACGGCGTTGCCGGCGGGAACTCCACCTACGGAACCATCGATGCCACCGGAAACTTTTGCGCGCCCTCACAAACGCCCGCCAACAATCCTGTATCGATTAAAGCCGTCGCCACAGCGGATACCAGCATTTCAGGCACGGCAAGCGTGCGCATTGTCCTAATCACGATTTCTCCCACTCAGGCGCAAATGTATGTTGGAGGTACTCAGCAATTTATTGCCACTGTAACTGGCGCCGCCAACACCAACGTTACATGGCAGGTAAACCAAGTCGTTGGCGGCAATTCAACCCTCGGCACAATTTCCCAAACCGGGCTTTATACTGCGCCGGCACAATATACCAACACGGGCATCACCGTCGTTGCATCTATCACCGACCCACCCATCAACGTGGGCGCCGATATTAGTCTCTCTGCCCTCATTGTGATTTCTCCTCCGAATCCGCAATTGACGTACGGCAGCACACAGCAGTTCACGGCCACGATCGACGGCGCCCCTCAGACGCAAGTGAACTGGTTCGCAACCTATGGTGGCATCACTTCCTCTGGACTCTACACCGCCAGCGCAACTCAGTCTCCGGACACCATCACTGCCTGGACTGCCATCGCTCGTGGTACCACTTCCGTCGATATCCTTGGCCTCAAGCCCGCAATCACCAGCATTTCTCCGCAGCCCGCAGCCGTGTTCGATACGCTCACCGTCACTGGCACCAATCTAAGCCCTGTGCTGACCGGGGTATTCACTGACGTCATGGGCGCTCCTATCTACGTCCAATCGCCGAACGCCACCGGCACTTCTGCCACTTTCGGTGTTCCCCAGGGTGCGGTCTCCGGAAATTTCTTCGTCACCTCCGCCCAAGGCTTGCTTACTCCCACGCAAAGCAATACCGTTCAGTTCCAGCGTCTGGCTAGCTTGCGCATCCACTCCGCGGTGATCGATCTCGCAGCCGGACAATCGGAAATGATTCAATACGCCTTAATGGGAAACTCCACGCCTGTCGATGTAACTTTCTCCGCCGACCTGGGAACATTCTCCGGCGCTACTTACACCGCTCCCTCCAGCGTCACTTCTAACACCTTCGACCACATCACGGGATGTATTACGGGAACCCAATCCTGCGACACGATCATCCTTGGCCTTCATCCTTTTCTCATCAACCCCGAAAATCCTCTCGTCGCAGCGGGAAACACTCTGCAACTTTCTGCCGAACTGGGCGCAGGTACAACCGCCGCGACTTGGAATTTACTGGCAGGTGGAGGATCGCTGAACTCAAGCGGCCTCTACGCTGCCGGAAACACGCTGCAGTCCGGCGGCCCAGCACCTATTTCTGCAGTTGCCAATGGGGCCACCGAGACTGCATCGATCGGTGTGACCGGAGAGTTTCCTGGGCTCGTTAACCGGATCTCCGAATATGCCGACCAAAATACCCAGAACTTCTCAGGTGTCTACCCACAGGGTATGGCCGTAATCGGCAACCGTCTCTATGTTCTGGACAGTAACTACGTTGGCAGCGAAACCGATAGTTATTATTGGTTCGACGTCTACGACATCACCAACCCCTCGTACCCTGTCTGGCTCACGGCCGCCGAATCCAATTCTTCCGGACCCATTTTCGCCTCGGGCCAGCATCTGTATTCCTACCAAGGCGATCTCGAAGTGCCGCCCGGTTCCTCCGGCGGAGTCATGCTCTACTCCGTGCAAAGTGGCGTTCCGGTCCTCGTCGGAAATGTCGGCTACGATCAGATGTGGAATATATCCTCAAATCAAGGCGTGGTCAGTGGTGTCTCCTACAACTATCCAGAGGGGTCCGTCGAGATCTTTGAAGCTAACGTCACCAGCGGCACAATTGTGTCACAGAACATCATCGCAACCCTCCCTTCCGATGCGAACACTTTCATACCGGACACCAGCATCATCGTCGGTAATCAGATGTTTATTTCGGTCACCAAGAATGACAACTCTGGCAGGTATCTCGTCACCTACGATCTCACCACTTCTCCACCAACTCTGGTTGGAACTGTCAATGGAGGCAGTCTCGCTTTCTACTCCTCCGGCGCTTTCCTTTTTACCGCGCTCAGCGGCATGGAGATCTATGACATCTCATCCGGGCTTCCGCAATACCTTTCCTATATCGACGGCATCAACGCCGCCAATCTCAAAGGAAGCCAGTTACTCGCGATTACGGAACAGCAGGGTTGCCTCATGCTCGACCTGAGCAATCCTGCGAGCCCCCAGGTTGTCTCCACGCTGTTTGATGGGGTGATCGGCGCATGTAACTTTCCCCTGTTTGTGGGCAATTATGTCTATGCCGATGAGTATGTCGGCGGTCTCGGTATTTACGATGGTTCCGAGGCGGGCGGTCCCGTGGTCGAAGCCACGCTTTACGGCGGCGGCGAGGGATCGAGTGGTATCTACGACATGCTTTTTCAGTCTCCCTACGTCTACGGTGCCGCTTCCACGGACATCGGTGAGACTTTAAACGTGTACGACACCAGCACTACTCCGGCGACTCGGGTGGGCCAGTATTTCGATCAGTCGCAGGAAGCCTTTGCGGTACAGTCCTCGGGCAACTACCTATACGTGGGAGGCAGCAGCAATACAACGGTTCTTAATGTCACCCAACCAACTTCGCCAGTGCTGGTAACGAACGTGTCCGTGCCCGCCATCAGCCTGGCGCGATTGAACAACACGCTCTTTGCTGGAACCAGCAATAATCAGCTTTCTATTCTTGATCTCACCAACCCCGCCCTACCAACGGTTGTCAATACGCTTTCCCTGCCCGACTCGCCCATCCACGTGCGCGTCAACGGAAACCTACTGCTCGTCGCCGACAACCTCGCTGGGCTCATGATCTACGACATCACGACACCGCAGTCTCCCGTCCTGCGGTCGCAAGTAACCAACATCGCCCTAGCAGCAGATGTGGCCGTCGTCGGCCAAACCGCCTTCGTCGCCGCCGACGCCGACGGACTCGCCATCTTTGATATCAGCAACCCGGCCAGTCCGGTACTCTTGTCGAAAACTTCGCTGTCACGGATCGATCCCTTTTACAACGACAATCCCATGAACGAAGCTCTGTCGGTAGCTGCGAACAACGGCTTGATCTATGTCGGGACCCTCAATGACAACGGCATCGTCTTCGGTCTTGATGA
>Ga0187856_1004015_pt1 | contig 9950 bp, 8 predicted proteins | sample June2016WEW_8_40_FD_132443 | JGI IMG/M metagenome (GOLD analysis project Ga0187856, IMG submission 132443) | Peatland microbial communities from SPRUCE experiment site at the Marcell Experimental Forest, Minnesota, USA - June2016WEW_8_40 | ecosystem: Environmental > Terrestrial > Soil > Wetlands >...
GCCCCTGAATACGGAGTACATCCGCATGCCTTTGGGAACTCGAAGCCGGAAGTTCTTCCACTGGCCCTGTATCCACACGTGATCGATGCGCCCCTGGATGATCTCCTCCGGAACCACCAGACCCTGCTCCTCAAGTATCTCATTCAACCTGGGGGAGATGCCGCCCGCGCAGAAGTTGCATCCCCTGCACTGAAAGCTATCGGCGCCCAAGTCCGTCAGACCACGCTTCTCGACGATGACCACTTCGAGGTGTCGATTCAGACGCTTGGCTTCGCGAAGAAGATGGATGGCGAAGAAGGAACCGGCGGGTCCACCACCCACGATGGCAACGCAGTCGTTGTCGCGGAGGCTCCCTGATTGAGAAGAAGCGCGCTGCATGGTCCGAGCCTGTTTGGCAAGGACGCGAGGTCAATTCAGGTCGCCCATAAAAGCCCGCTGCGGCGCAAGGGCAGCATCCTTGTTGAGAGACATTTTAGGCTGCCTGTGAACGCAAATCAAGCGGTGAGAATTGACGAGTGCGGCTGAACCCCGAAGGGGTTAAAGATGAGTAGCCGTGCCCAGGGGCGAGATTTCCATTTTCTCCATTCGTCTCATTTTTCGTGGAGTGTTCCACCTCCGCGGCCGCTTATCCCAATGTTTTTCAAGGGGTTGGGGCAATCGCGGGATATATGCTGGCAAGCGCATATGTGTGTCATCTTGCCACACGGGGCGGCGGGTGGCCCTCTTTGTCGGTTACTTATCTAGCCTATAACCCGTGAGTCACCCCGCAGGCTGGCGCAGACTAAAGCTCTGCGACTATACGATCAGCAGAAAGCCCGTGCCGCCGAAATTGCCGGAGAACTTTCATCAGGCCGCAGCGGAAGCGGTGACTACCAAAGAGCTTGGCGCGAGGATAGGCGCTGGAGGCTACGAACCGCTGAAGCACAGAGGTGCAGTCTGCGTCAGCCGGCGCGCTACCCGTTCCTGACTTCTGAATCCTGAATCCTGAATCCTTTAGTTACCAACTGCTGTACGGAGTGCCTTCGAGTGAAACGAGGTTCGAGCCGCTGTGGACGTCCACAATCCCCAGCGCCGTTTGCTTTGGTGAGAGCGTCGCGTCTTCCTTCTCCTCCTGCCAGGGCACGCTTTCAGCCCTCAGCTCTCAGCTATCGGCATGCTCGCTGAAAGCTGACCGCTGAGAGCCGACAGCTTCAAAGAGGTGGTCGCGGAGAACGGCCTCACGCGCGCGCACCACGGCGGTCGTGTAGATAGGGACAGAGATGGAAGCCACGATCAGGATCACCGTGACCACCATCATCATCTCGAGGAGCGAGAAACCCTCGGGGCGACTTGCCCTTTGGGTGTCGTGCCGGTGGCTGAGACAGGCGTTTGATGCGCTTTCCATGACGACCCCACCGTCAGCAGGAGCTCGACTCTGGGGCACCGACCGCAGAGCTAGCGTTCTGCGCCAAGCCGCGAGTGATCTCCAACAAAAATCTTCGCTCTAGAGAAAACCGTGGTTAAATTATGGGATATTGATGCGCTACTTCCCCCGAGAGAGGTGGACATGACGAAGATAATTCTTGTTCCCGCTGTTGTCGGTTTTTTTTATTACTTGCAGCTACCATTACCTTGGTTGTGTTGAACTGGAGCGAGAAGACCCTTGCTCCGGTTCTTTCAATTCTGCTGGTTGGCACTGCGACCACGCTAGCAGCAGTGCTCGTCTCATTGAAAGAGTCGACGGTCGAATCTGCGTTCGCAAGCTCTGTTGTGTTCGACACGGTCGACGGAGCTCCGGCCTGGGTGAATTTCGATCCCAGTAGCCCCAAGATTACGTCTCGCCTGTCTGAATCTTTTGGTTTGGGGCGTCCGAAAACCAATCGTGACGGCAAGTGGGTATCCACTATAGAAAAGCCGACCAATGCTGGTGACAGATTCGCGTTCTGCGGAGAGCTCCTCCAGTACCAACTCCTTCGTACCGTTGAGGAACTCCAGCGGGGCGGCTGGTGGGTGCACTGGGTATCTGGTGCTCAAATAACAACGGTGAGCAAGCCCATGAGGTTATCCAGGCTTCAAGACTACCCGGGCAAGACCTTTTTAGGCATTGTCGCCGTCAACCGGTTTTCTGACAGCGACCTTGAACGATTTAAATGGGAGCACGGTCACCTCCCCTTACCCAAGGGTACAAGGGTGACTCTTATCCACGTGGCCTCATCCCCTGCCAGCGGGCCGGAAAAATTCATCTTAAGACTTAAGAAGCCCTTATTTTTCGAGATGGACTTTGTGGTCGAGCCTATTGTAACCACCGGGACGGGGGAACCGCCAATCGGGTGGCTCCCGCCCGGCGTCAGACTGGCTCCGGAGTTAGCTGCACGATGCGAAACATACGAATTCCAGATCACTATGCGGGCCACTTTTGAAAGAGTCACCGCGGGAAATTCAGAAGCACAAGAGTACAAGGATTGGGCGGACTGGCTGTTTTCGCGCGTGAGGGACGAGCTAAGCGATTAGGGGCGACCTCCAAGGATTTGGCCAAGGTACTTCGCGCATCGGAGCAGGTAGCGCAGAGTCCCTGATGTTGGGACTCTGCGGCTTTTCGTTCAGATCCGTGTCCGGGCATCGGCTGGCAGCAGTATCCGATCGATGGGCAGAATGCGATGCCCGCTGGCCACCGCGCTCAAATTCCCGGCGTAGTCCCTCATGCTCGACCACGGCCAGTCCTCTGCTCGCTCCACAAGCCCCGCCCGCACCGGGTTCAGGTGAATGTATTCCACCTTCTCGTAGTATTCCTGAACCGTCCGCACCGCCCGGTCGAAAAATCGCGGCTGCCAGAGAAGGCCCGACTCTCTTCTGCCGGAGTTGATGCGATGCGTTGAGCCCACCTTGATGGATTCCATGACCCGCGAGATGGTGAGCGGATAACGCGGGAAGATGATCGCATGCCAGTGGTCCGGCAAGAAAACCCAGGCCGTCAGGAGAAAATGGTATTTCTCTCGCCGTTCTCGCACCACACGGGCCAGGCGCTCGAATTCCGATCCCAGAAGCTTCCCTCGGCGCGGCAGGAGCCGGCAAGTGACGAAGAAAAATCGGTCGGACACGACCAGGCGTCGCAAGCGGGACATGACCCCGCATTATACGCGCGATTGCCCACCAAGAGCCGCAGAGTCTCAAAAGGCGAGACTCTGCGCTACCCGCTTCCACCGAATGCAGGCTAAGTTCATTTAATCCACTCCGGGCATTCTTCCTATTTCCGTTGCCAGTTCGTTGACCCATGGAATGTAAGTCTTATACTCTTTTCCTTCTGCATCCCAAACCGTGAAAATATACACAGTTCCCACTTGAGTCATTTGCGGTCTTATCTCTGCGGGGAACTTGTACATCACAAAGCCAGACACGCGAGCATTAGTGGCTATAGGGACTGTCGTAGCTCTCGTAATAAATGCGGAGGTCCGGTGAAAAGAAGTAGAGCCGCCATCGGGTGTCGGGAAGGTAAGAATTTCCTGGTCAGGGACAAACAGAATTCCCTTAAACTGCCTTCCATCTCTGAATTTTACAATGAGTTCAATGTTTCCTATGACACTTGGAGTCCCCTTGTTCAAGACGGCTACCTGCAAAAAGAAAGTTGTCCACTTTCTCCGGATTTTTCCTTCAGTCACTGTCGTATCGGAAACAATGGGGAGTGCCCACTCGACTTTAAAATCTGTTTGCGGCTTGGCTTCAGTGCCTCTTCGGGGTGGCTGCTCCGGCAGCTTATTTTCTTTTTCGGGCCTTATCCAATGACTTATCACCAGACAAAATCCTATCAACACCAGAATTGCACCAAAAGCCAGGCGCGGTTGGCGCGCAGCGCCCCTGAGAATTCCAATTCCTCCCACAATACACACTCCAACCAAACACAAGTTCGCGGCCAGTTGACTAAGTTTACCGCTCATGGCCACCGCCCCCAATAACAAGCAAAGGACGAGCGCCGAGAGTGGACTTTCCAGAAGGGAGAGAACTATATCCATAGGAGCAGATTATAGCCGCATCTCCCTCTGATTTTAAGAAGAGTTTAACACCGAATTCCGCTCTACAAAATTCAAAATGAGTCACTACCGGGCCTTGACTTGACTTTGCCACAGGCCCGCCAGATACTTAGCTTGGTTGGTCTGCGAAATACGGGGCGAAAATGGACTTCGCTTTCGAGCGGCGCTACCGTGGGCTTGGCCCGACTCCTTTGGGGCCAGCTTCCGTGCGTGCCTGGGAACCCATCTGGCAGGGCGGGATAGGGGTCACCTTACTGCTACTATTTGTGGGCCTATTGGGGGCGGGGCTTTTCAGTGGCGTGCCGGCGGCTGCCGCCGGCCAGGGCTCGGGTGAACAGGAAATTGCCACCCAGGACGTTCAATCCCCGTTCAAGGTGCAAGTGCAGCGCAACATGGTGGTGGTGCGTGCGATCGTGCGCGACTCGAATGGTCGTCCCGTGCCCCGCCTGCGGAAAGAAGACTTTCGATTATTGGACAACGGCAAGCCGCAGGAGATTGACCAGTTCGCCCTCGAATCCTCCAGCCGCACCTCGGCCGTGGCGCGCCCGGCCCCCGGCAAGGAGTCGGATGAGGAAGCCGCTTCAGAGGCGGGAGCGGCGAATGCGACGGCGCGGAACTTCCAGGCGCTTTACTTCGATGATCTCCAAATGACGTTTGAAGATATCGCTCACGCCCGCGATGCCGCCGACCGGTATCTGGCGACCACGCTTACTGCTGCGGACAGGGCGGGCATCTTCACCTCCTCAGGCCAGGGCAACCTGGACTTCACGGACGACCGCAGCAAGCTCCACGAAGCCCTTTTCAAGCTCCGACCGAGGCCCAATATCTCAACAGATACAAATTCCTGTCCTGATATTGGTGACTATCAGGCTTACTTAATCGTGCAACAGCACGACCCCTCTGCCACTGATATTGCGACACAAGAGGTTATCCAGTGCGATTGCGAAGTCGGCGACAGCGCCGCGCTGCAAACGTGCAGCAGCACAGCGGCAAACATCGTGCAGGCGGAGGCAACGCGGGTGTTGAATGATTGGGAGACGCAGTCCGAGGCGGTGTTGCGAGGCCTTGAACAAGTCATTCGCCGCACCGCGCTGCTGCCCGGGCAACACAGCGTCATTTTCCTTTCGCCCGGTTTTCTCCTCTACAACCTGGAGTCCCAGATCGCGGAGATCGCGGACCGAGCGCTGCGCTCCAGCGTGGTCATCAGCGCCCTGGACCCCAGGGGCCTGTATGTCATCATTCCCGGCGGTGATGCCAGCCGCCAAACCATTAGTCTCCCCGGCCGTCCGGATTTGATGGGGAGGAAACAACAGATCATCGATGCGGGATTCTCCCTGGCCGAGGAGGTTCTTTCCGACCTTGCGGGGGATACGGGTGGCCAGTTCTTCCACAATAGCAACGATTTGGACAGGGGCTTCCGACAGGTGGGGACACTTTCGGACGTTTATTACGTTCTGGCCTTTTCTCCCCGCAACCTCAAGTTTGATGGCCGATTCCACAAGCTGAAGGTCAACCTGGTGAACCCCGCCGGCTTCACGATTCAGGCGCGCCGTGGCTATTTTGCGCCCAAAGCGTCGGTGGATGTGGCCACCAAGGCCAAGGAAGAAATCGAACAGGCAGTTTACTCCCAAGACGAATTGAAGGAACTTCCGATCAATGTGCACACGCAGTTTTATAAAGTCAACGAAGCCGAGGCGCGGCTTGCTGTGCTTACTCATTTGGATTTGAGTTCCGTGCGTTTCCGCAAGGAACAGGATCGCCATCTGAACAAACTCACCTTTTTAACCGTCCTGTTCGACCGGGATGGAAAGTACGTGGAGGGAAAAGAGAAAGTGGTAGAGTTTCGACTTCGCGATGCTACACTTGCGAGGTTGAACCAAACCGGAATAACGCTAAAGATGGAATTCGACTTGAAGCCCGGGACGTACCTGGTTCGCCAGATTGTCCGGGACTCCGAGGCTGGGCAATTATCGGGGCTGAACCGTACGGTGGAGATACCTTATTAGGGGGTGGCGTATGCGTCGAAGAACCAACTTTGGTTTGTATATTCTCCTACCGGCTGCCCTCGGAATTTTGGGAGCGCGGCTGGTTCTCACTCTTGCCCAGAGCGGGGGAGCGCCGAATGCTCCTCCCCAGGTGGCCGCCACTTCCCCTCAAATCATAAGAGCCGAAGCGAATCTTGTTCTGGTGGACGTCATTGCCACCAACAAGAAAGGGGAATACATCAAAGATCTGGAGGTGAAGGAATTCGAGGTCCTCGAGGATAACCAGCCCCAAGTGATTGCCAGCTTTTCGCGCGCCGGGGAGGGTCGGGGTCCTAAAGGGCCGAGCCAGCCTCGCTATATCGTGCTCTTTTTCGATGACTCCACCATGAGCGCCGGAGACCAAATGGTGGCACGGCGGGCCGCAAACCAGTTTGTGGAGAAGACTGCGTCGCCGGAACGCCTGATGGCGGTGGTGGACTTTGGAGGGACAACCCAAGTGGTCCAGAATTTCACCCCGGACGGAGAGAAGCTGAGGCGTGCGACGGCAGAGGTGAAATACTCTGCGGTTTCGCCGAATATATCCACGTCGACAGTCGATATTGCGTCCATGGGTGCGCCGACTGCCGGAATTGCGTCGATGGGGCAGATTTCCCTGGCTGAAGCCGATTTCGGCGCCCGATCGTTCCTTCTGGCCATCCGCGACTTGGCGAAAACACTGGGGGCCGTCCCTGGCCGCAAGACGTTGATTCTTTTCTCCGCAGGCTTTCCACTCACCTCGGAACACCAATTTGAGCTCGATGCCACGATCGATGCTGCTAGTCGAGCCAATGTGGCGATCTACCCGGTGGACGTGCGAGGCTTGCAGGCACCACTCACGTCCCTGCCAGGGCTGCCGCCAAATCCATTTCTCCTCGATTCGCCATTCCCGCACGAACCAGGATTGCTCGCTTCCTTAGCGGGTTCGCCCGACCCCTGGCCGCAGCATAGCGGTGGCGGCGGTACCGGCGGGACCGGAGGAGGCGGAGGAGTTGGCGGTGGGGGCGGTGGGACCGGAGGCGGAGGACTTGGCGGTGCACGTGGGGGTGGAGGTGGGACAGGAGGTGGCGGTGGCACTGGCGGCGGCACCAAGGGTGGCGGCGGGACAGGAGGTGGCGGCGGCAGTGGTGGCGGCACGAAGGGTGGCGGCGGGACAGGAGGTGGTGGCGGCACGAAGGGTGGCGGAGGAGGAGGCAATGCCGGTGGCTCGGGAGGTTCTTACGCGAATTATCCCGGCGGCACTTCTCAGTGTAACAACTCGACGGTTGCCCTATCGAATCCTCTTTGCCCGCAGAACCGCCTCCGGGGCTTGATTGATCAAAGCGTTTCCGCCAACCAGCAGGTTCTCGACGCGTTGGCTCGAGGGACAGGCGGCTTTACCATATTCAACACCAACGATTTCCTTGCCGGCTTGAATAAAATCGCCAACGAATTGGACGAGTACTACATTCTAGGTTATGTCCCACCCAGCCAAGCGCACGACGGGAGTTACCACAAGATCACAGTGAAGGTGACCCGCGGCGGAGTGCAACTCCGCCACCGTAATGGTTACTACGACTTGAAGTCTCCCGACCTGCTGGCCGGAAAACTCGAGGGGAAAACCCTGGAAGCGCTGGCGGCAAGTTCTCAGCCCGGACAAGTCCCTGTTTCACTCAGTACGCCTTACTTCTACAGTTCGCCGGGCGTGGCGCGCGTGAACATTTCGCTTCAGGTCCCGGCTTCGGCGATCGACTTCGAAAAAGGGAAGAAGGAGCTTCATTCCAATGTGCAAGTGCTGGGTATTGCCTACCGGGAGGACGGATCGGTGGCCGCTCGATTCAGCGATACGGTGAAGCTGGACATGGAAAAGAAAGACCTGAAGGAGTTTTCCAAAGGGCCATTCAATTATCAGCACACCTTCAATGTTGCACCGGGAAAATACACGCTGAAACTGGTTCTGAGCACCGGCGGGGAGAAATTTGGGAAGTACGAAACAGCGTTGAGCATTGCCCCCTTTGACGGCCAACACCTCGAGCTCAGCGGACCCGCCCTCAGCAACGCTTTTCGTCCCGTGGACCAGCTCGTTGCCAGCCTGGATTCACAACTCCTCGAGGATCAAACTCCGCTGCTCTTCCAGGGTATGGAAGTATTCATCCAGCCGGGCAATCGTTTCCAGCGCGGCGACAAGGTCGCGTTCTACGTCGAGGTTTTTGAACCCCTGATGCAATCGAGTCTGGTACCCCGTGTGGGGGTGCTCTTCAATATCGTCAATCGCAAGACCAACCAGCAAGTGTATTCCTCGAACACCATACTTGTGAACGCGCTCGCGCGCTCGGGGAATCCGCTGATCCCCCTGGCACGGGAGATTCCCACGGACAGCCTTCAGGCAGGAGAATACCGGCTGGAGGTAAGGGCCCGGAATTCCGCGGGTGGGGCGAGCCCCATACGCACGGCGGACTTCGTTCTCGAATGAGCGTTTCGTCTGCGTGCGGCAGAAAAGCTCGGCTCAATCAGAACGCAGACAACGATAGCATCAAACGGATGAAGTTTTCGGGCCAGGACAGAGATGCGATTCGAAGTGCGCTGCTGGAGTGGTTTCGTCGAAACGCGCGCCCCCTCCCGTGGCGGAAGAGTGGTGATCCGTATGCCGTCTGGGTTTCTGAGGTAATGCTTCAGCAGACCTAGGTGGCGACGGTGGTCCCGTACTACCAACGCTTTCTCGCGGCGTTTCCCACATTAGCCGACCTGGCGCGCGCCCCACTCGAGCGAGTCCTGCAACTATGGTCAGGACTGGGCTACTATCGCCGCGCCCGTCACCTGCACCAGGCCGCCAAGGAAATGGTTCGCCGCTTTGGCGGAGCGTTCCCCCAGCAGTACGAGCAAATTCGTTCGCTGCCTGGAATTGGGGATTACACGGCGCGGGCAGTTCTGAGCATTGCCTTCGATCAGGTCCACACCCTGCTGGACGGGAACGTTGCCAGAGTCCTCTCGCGTCTGGCGGCTCTCCAGGGTAATCTTCACCAGTTGGACTTCCGGCGCGCGGCAGAAGCCCAACTCGAACTTCTGCTTGCGCCTCGAAGCTCCGGTGACTTCAACCAGTCGTTAATGGAACTGGGGCAAACCCTTTGCCTGCCTCGCGCTCCCCGATGTACCGCCTGCCCAGTGCGAAGCTGGTGCCGGGGATACAAATCCGGCCAGCCCCAACTCTACCCCCAGCCGCGTCCCAGGCGCGCGGCGGAATCCCATTACCTTGCTGCTGCTATCCTCCGGCGCGGAGCCCGAGTGGCCATGGTGCGCGGCCTTGATGACGGCCTGTTAGATGACCTGTGGAATTTCCCCTCCGCCTTCGGCCGCTCCCGCCCCGAGGCGCTGGCGAGCTTACGCAATAAGCTCGGGGCTGGCGGGAGCGCTTCCGTCGCCATCCAGGACTCCATCGCCGAGCTCCGTCACGGCATTACTTACCGCTCCATTCGCGTCCATGCTTACCCGGCGGAGGTTTCGCACACTCCCCGCAAAAGAGGACTTCGATGGTTTCCTATTTCGAGACTGCGGCAGGCCGCGATTTCGCAACTGGCTCGCAAAATCGCGCAGCAGGTGTTTTAATTGTCGGAAATGCGCCTTGCGCTAAAATGTAATCCGCTAGCAAAACGTTGCTCATGGCAAAGACAGCACAACTCGATTCCGCCAAGCTGGTAAGGCTTCAATCCAACATTAGCGTGCAGCGTTACTTTGAGATTTCGCTGCTGCTGACCCTGGCTACGGGATTCATCACCCTCACGATGACGGGCAAGTTGGACACGCTCTCGATCGTGGTGGTTTCCAGCGCGCTGGCCGTGAAGCTCTGGAGCTACTCTCGCGAGGCAGACTATTCCCTCTCGCCGCGCACGGTCACGCGGATTTCCATCTTTTACATCTTCTTTTACGCCCTCGACTTCTTGATCTTCGC
>Ga0187856_1004024_pt1 | contig 9929 bp, 10 predicted proteins | sample June2016WEW_8_40_FD_132443 | JGI IMG/M metagenome (GOLD analysis project Ga0187856, IMG submission 132443) | Peatland microbial communities from SPRUCE experiment site at the Marcell Experimental Forest, Minnesota, USA - June2016WEW_8_40 | ecosystem: Environmental > Terrestrial > Soil > Wetlands...
ACAATGGCGAAGGGCGAAGCCACTTTTACGCTCAGCAAGATGGCAAAGGGTTGAGTTACAAGGTAACAGTCTCCGATATCGAGAATGTCACCGCCGCGCATATCCATAGGGGAAAAATGGGGAAAAACGGTCCGCCTATGGCAATGATTGATATCAAAGGGAAAAAAACTGGTACATTCAGCGGCACCCTCGCTGAAGGCAAGATTACCGCAAATGAACTGATGGGTAAAACTGTTAAAGAGCTTGTCAAGGAAATTAAGGAGGGGAATGCCTACCTTAATATTCACACAGATAAGAATCCAAACGGAGAGATACGAGGACAGATCAAATAAGTCCATCTAACATCTTAGGGCAAGAAGTCCCCTTCCGTCATGCTTGCATGAAGGGTGGGGGATGCATTGCCTGCCGTGCATTTTGCACTTGCGCACAATAGGGTATTCTGCTGAAATAAACCAGGCAATATTAGTTGGATATAGGTTGCCATCCTATATATGCCATTCAGTTCCACCTCGTTATGTGTGTCAACTACAGGAAGATAATAGTGAGGGGCTTCTTGATGGCAGGCTCAAGGAGATCGTGGATGAGATGTCTGCTGATTTCGGCTGATTGTTCTTTGTGGTATTGTATCTTGAACACAGTTTTAGTAAAATTCAATATTTTGTGAGAATGGAATACGCATGTCTCTTGTTTCACAGGGAATGTGAGTGTACTGAACTTAGAAGGAAAGGAGGTGATACGAATGAAAATAGCGAAGATTGCATTGTTGACTCTGGTAGCCTGTGGAGTTATGTTCTCGCTCGCCTTAGCGGCTGGTGATGTCGAGAAGGGCAAGGCGATGTTTAATGATCCAAAACTTGGCGGTGGAACTTCCGGAAAATCTTGCAACTCCTGCCATCCGGACGGCAAGGGATTGGAGATGGCTGCCCACAAGAAGGAGTGGACAACACCGGGTGGCGTCCAGAAGACCCTTGAAGGGGCTGTCAATACCTGCATTACTATGGCTCTGAAGGGGAAAGCCCTGAATCCAAAGTCTCCGGAGATGGCCAATATTGTTGCCTACATTAAGTCACTGAAGGGTATGAAGTCTGAAATGCCGAAAAAGGAAAAAGCCGTTGAAGGTTGTTAGAAACGAAACGTAAAAGGGGGAAAGACGTGATGTCTTCCCTCCTTTTACGTCGGTACAAATCGCTTGGTAATTATTTTCAGAAAGGGTCTATTTTTTCTCTGTTTGTCCGCCCGCCTCGCATGAACCAGCTGTGACATCCTCTTACGAACATGTCGTCATTCGTGTGACTGTCCGATGATGATGGCCAGAAAATCATCGAGTTCTTGAATACATTCTATGATGTCGTAGGGACGGGCCGCGCGTGACAGCATTGAGCGGTTTTCCTTATGGTGCCGCGGAGGATCTTTTCCCTCTCTGATCGGGATGGTGTTCATTCACATCCAACGCTGTCCGGTTGACATCGTTGCTCAAAATGGTAATGTTTTAATAGATGGGGATAGAATGGCTATTGATGTTCGTGAGATAAAGGAGCTTGCAAAGGCGGAATTTATTCGGGGTCTGCTCGAACAAGGAGTCGATCTTGCTGATGCCTTGAGGGATCTCACACAACGGATGAGAAGGATGAGGGAAGGCCGAGACGGAGACAGTGAATGAACAGCCGCGATTATTCGGAGCTTTTCAGGTATCTCATGGATCAGTACTGTTTACCGCAAGAAAACCTGCTCTTCGTGGAGGACATCTCTGGTTGGTGTGTAAAGCATGATATCTGTGAGGCGGATGCTCAGAGACCGGTGAAACTCGTACTCGATGAGGCACAAGGCTGCAGGGTGTTGGTGAAGGAACACCTGACGGAGGATATTTTGGAGGGAAGGTTAAATGCATTGCGGATGAGAGGCCAGATACAAAACAATGCCACTGACAGGGTGGATTTATTGGATTCCGGCCAGAAGAAACTTGCGTATTTATTTTTGAGTGAATATGCCGCCAGTCTGACCGACCTTGCCGATGATGAATTGGCTGCCGATAACTGGGCTTTCGAGGAGATGAAAAGGCTTGGATTTTTCAGGACATGAGGGATGTGGCGAGAGTCCATAGGAGAGACCTGCCGGGTGTTAACGGGGTTACGATGAGCGAAGAGCGCGAAAAACTCGTAAAAATATCGGTATATCTGGAAGAAGAGGTTCTTGATGAACTCGAAGCCCTCGCCAAGGAATATTCACATGAAACCGAAAAGAGGTGGTCGAAGGGAGGAGTTATACGGCTCGCTCTGGGCGAATTTTTCGCGAGGAGGGGGAAAATTCTTTGAGGCCTCTGCTCGATATGGAATAATAGCTGTCGTAAAGCTATTTCAGACGCATTAGACTTAGTCAAGTGCTTGCCCATTATTCCGCATAAAACCTGATTTTTGACTTCAATAATTTCTATATGTTATCATGTGAAAAAGTGAATATGTGTGATTATTATTTGTCTTAATTAAAATCATTTGTGGTCTTTTAGTTCACCGGGAGGAAGGATAAATTTGGAAGAGAAACTTATCGGTATCCTTGAAGAATACAGGGAAAACGAAGGAAATCTCATAACCCTCCTGCAGGATATTCAGGCGAAGTTTGGATATGTTCCTGAGGAGGCGGTGCAATGGTTTTCCCGGGAATTGGATGTCCCTGAAAGCAGATTTTACGGCATTTCAACATTTTATTCTCAGTTTTACCTCAAGCCGAGAGGCAGGAATATCATAACCGCATGCTGCGGAACCGCGTGCCACGTTAAGGGCTCGGAAAGGTTGATCAATGCGGCTTTGAGGGAACTGCAGCTTCACGACGATCAGGACACTACACCTGACGGAGAGATTACCTTTGAAAAAGTTGCGTGTCTCGGGACGTGCAGTATGGCGCCCGTAATGGTAATCAATAAAAAGATGTTTGCGAAAATGACTCCTGAAAAACTCAAAAAAGAGATAAAGTCGTTCGTAAAGAGCAGCAAATGAGCAGGGTCACGATAAAGGTATGTATGGGTCCCGGAGGTATCGCCTCCGGCGGGCCTGATGTTATTTCTGCTTTTGAATCAGAACTGAATCACGCGAATATCCCGGCAGAGATACAGAAAGGCTGTTCCCTCCATAAGGTAGGATGTCTCGGCTTATGTTCAAAGGACGTCCTTGTCGATTTGATCATTGACGACAGTAAAACGACTTATCAGTATGTAAAACCGGAAATGGTTCAAAGGATAGTGAATGAACACATTATCGGAGAGAAACCGGTTTCGGAATGGCTGGCAGGGGAGGATTACGACACTTTTTACAGGAAGCAGGTCAAGGTAGTACTCTCCGATTGCGGGAAAATAGACTATGAGACTATCGATTCCTATATTTCCTTTGGGGGCTACAAGGCTGCCGAAAAGGTGTTTCGCTCCATGAGCCCCGAAAGCGTGATATCCGAGATGAAAAAATCGGGATTGAGAGGGCGTGGGGGGGCAGGTTTCCCTACCGGCGTAAAATGGGATGCATGCCGCGCAGTCCGCTCTGACCAGAAGTACATAATATGCAATGCTGATGAAGGTGACCCCGGCGCATTCATGGATAGGGCTGTCATTGAAGGAAACCCGCATGTGGTTATCGAGGGCATGACGATCGGTGCCTACGCCATCGGCGCAAGCAAGGGCTATGTATACATAAGAGCAGAGTATCCCCTTGCGGTGGAGAGGCTCATCCATGCCATGAAGGAGGCCAAGGAAAGAGGTTTTCTCGGTAAGAACATCCTTAAGTCGGGGTTCAACTTCGATATAAGGCTCAAATTGGGCGCCGGTGCCTTTGTGTGTGGAGAGGAGACCGCGCTCATAGCATCCATCGAAGGCCAGCGAGGGATGCCGAGGCCGAAGCCGCCTTTTCCTGTTCACTGCGGCTTGTGGGGAAAGCCCACGGTCATCAACAATGTGGAGACGCTGGCAAATATTCCCTATATCATGAACAAAGGCGCTGAGTGGTACTCGGCTTACGGGACTGAGAAATCAAAAGGCACTAAGGTTTTTGCCCTTACCGGAAAGGTGAAAAATACGGGTCTTATTGAAATCCCGATGGGTATTACCATGAGAGAAATTATCTATGACATCGGCGGAGGCATAGAAGGCAACAAGGCCCTGAAGGCCGTTCAGACAGGGGGACCTTCAGGCGGCTGTATACCTGCGAACATGGTGGACATACATGTTGATTATGAATCTCTCGCACAGGTCGGCTCCATCGTCGGGTCAGGCGGGATGATCGTACTTGATGAAGATGATTGCATGGTGAATGTTGCCAAATATTTTCTCAACTTTACACAATCGGAATCGTGCGGAAAGTGCGTGCCGTGCAGAATCGGGACAAAGAGACTTCTCGAGACCCTTGAGAGAATCACCAAGGGCCAAGGGAAGGACGGCGACATAGAACTCCTGCAGAAATTGGGCAGCGATATAAAAGCTGGTTCCCTCTGCGGATTGGGACAGACCGCTCCCAACCCGGTCTTAAGCACCATCAAGTATTTCAGGGAAGAGTATGAAGCGCATATAAAAGAGAAAAAATGTGCATCTAAAGTGTGCAGGGATCTTCTGACCTTTTCGATCATCGCAAAAACGTGCACGGGATGTGGTGCCTGCCTGAGGGCATGCGCGTCAGGTGCGATTGCCGGCGAGAAAAAGAAAGCCCATAGAATAGATTCCGCAAAATGTATAAAGTGCGGGGCATGCTTTGACGTATGCAAGTTCGCATCCGTCGATAGGGAGTGACTATGCTGAACATTACGATAGACGGAAAGGCAGCAACCGTTCCCGAGGGTATTACCGTTCTTGACGCGGCCAAGCGGCTGCATATTTCCATTCCGACCCTCTGCCACCATCCCAAACTCTCGCCCTTTGGCGGTTGCAGACTCTGCGTGGTGGAGATTAAGGGGATTCCAAGACCAGTCACTTCCTGCACCACACCGGTTAGTGAAGGAATGGAAGTGACGACCAGCGGTCCGAATCTCGATAATCTGAGAAAGACAGTTCTTGAGTTAATCCTTTCGGACCACCCCAATGACTGCATGGTCTGCGAGAAGGCAGGAGATTGCACCCTTCAGGAACTCGCATATTTTTACGGCATAAGAGAAAACCGTTTTGAGGGCGAAAGAAGGATATATGCGAAAAGAGACGGCAATCCTTTCATCGAAAGGAATATGGAAAAATGCATCCTCTGCGGTAGATGCGTGAAGGTCTGTGACGAGGTCGAGGGAGTGGGGGCAATCGATTTTGCATACAGGGGATTCAAATCCAAAATATGTCCTCCTTACGAGAAAGACCTTGATTGTGAATTCTGCGGTCAGTGCGTTGCCGTATGCCCGACCGGAGCCCTCACGGGGAAGCTCTGGAAACAGAAGGGCAGACAAAAAGATGTGAAAGAGGTCGATACTACGTGCGCGTATTGCGGTTGCGGATGCAGTCTCACCCTCCACGTTAAAGACAACGAAGTGATAAGAGTGGATTCCCGGGACGATACGCTTAACGAAGGATGGTTGTGCGTGAAGGGAAGGTTTGGTTACAGCTTCATAAACAGCCCTGACAGATTGAAAACGCCTTTGATCCGGAAGGACGGAAAATTTGTAGAGGCATCGTGGGAAGAAAGCCTCGATTTCATCACAGAGAGGATGAAGTCCATCCGGGAAAAACACGGGCCCGACGCGATAGCGGGTCTTTCCTCCGCAAAATGCACCAACGAGGAAAACTATCTTTTCCAGAAATTCATCAGGGGAGTAATCGGCACAAACAATATTGACCACTGTGCACGGTATTGACACAGCGCAACGGTGGCTGGTCTGGCCACAGTGTTCGGTTCGGGAGCAATGACGAATTCCTCTCAGGAGATAGTGAATAATGACCTGATCTTTGTGATAGGCTCAAATACGACCGAAACCCATCCTATCATCGGATTAAAGATGAAAAAGGCATTCAGGAGAGGCGCGAGGCTTATTGTCGCCGACCCCAGGAAGATCGACCTGGTCAGGTTTGCCCATCTGTGGCTCAGGCAAAAACCGGGGACTGACGTTGCCCTGCTCAACTCGATCATGCATGTCATATTGCGCGAGGGGTTGGAGGATCGTGAATTCATCAATAACCGGACCGAGGATTTCGAAAAATTCAGGGATTCCCTTGCGGAATTCACGCCTGAGTTCGGAGAAAAGATCACTGGTGTCCCCAAAGAGAAGATAATCGAGGCTGCCCTGCTCTATGGAAATGCTGAACGTCCGGGAATCTATTACACAATGGGAATTACCCAGCATACCCACGGAACGGACAATGTATTTTCCGTAGCAAACCTTGCCCTTTTAACCGGCAATTTAGGTAAAGAAAGTACTGGAGTGAATCCTCTTCGCGGACAGAATAATGTGCAGGGCGCGAGCGACATGGGTTGCGCTCCGAATGTATACCCGGGTTATCAGCGGGTCGATGCCCCCCAGGTGAGGATGAAATTCGAGAAGGAATGGGGTGTTTCACTTTCCGACGAGGTGGGTCTTGTCGCGACAGAGATGGCGGATGCCGCTCTGAAAGGCAACCTTAAAGCAATGTACATCATGGGAGAAAATCCTGTACTGAGCGATCCGGATGTGAGCCATACCATTGAGGCATTAAGAAGCCTCGAGTTTCTTGTTGTTCAGGACATATTCCTGACTGAGACAGCTGAGCTTGCCGATGTGGTTCTTCCTGCAGCCTCCTTTGCTGAAAAGGACGGCACTTTTACGAATACTGACCGGCGGGTACAGCGCGTGAGAAAGGCGCTGGACCCGCCTGGTGGAGCTAGGGAGGATTCCTGGATAATCGCCCAGTTGAGCAAGCGATTCGGTTATGAGATGAATTCTAATTCCATGGAAGTGGTCATGCAGGAAATCTGCTCGCTTTGGCCTGCCATGGCCGGCATCACGTATCGCCGTATAGAGAAACGGGGAATACAATGGCCTTGCCCCACCGTTGACCACCCGGGGACCCCGTACCTGTTCAAAGAAGGGTTCCCCAGAGGGAAGGGAAGATTCACGGCGGTGACATACAGGCTTTCTGCAGAGATGCCGGATAATGAGTATCCCTTCATACTTTCCACCGGAAGACAGCTCTTTCAGTATCATACAGGTACAATGACGAGAAAGACATCGGCCATTGAGGATGTCGCAGAACCCTATGTGGAGGTCAATCCTGAAGACGCCGAAAGGTTTTCTATTCAGGATGGACAGCAGGTTAAGGTTTCCTCAAGGAGGGGAAGTATAAAGATAATTGCAAAGGTCACAGAAAGGCCTTTAAAGGGCATGGTATTTATCCCATTTCATTTTAAGGAGGCATCGGCGAACGCTCTGACGAATACCGCCACCGATCCTGTTTGCAAGATTCCCGAACTGAAGGTTTGCGCCGTAAAGATAGAGGTTCCCTAAATCACATCTGAGCGTATCTCGGGGCACCGGGTCCTCTTTACGTATTTGAGCATTGACTCATGCATGCGAAATCGATTAAAGTAAAACTTCAGTTATTCTGTCCATTCCCCATGGTTTTCGTAGCAACCTGGAGAGCGCAGAGAACAATAATGCACGACGAATAATTGCAAGGTTGTCAATTATGTCTGATGAACGTATCGAGAATGATTCTTTGAATGACGATGGAACGGTCAAAGCCATTGAGCACGAAGAGAGTTTCGCTTCTCTTCTGGAGAGAAGCATGTCCCCGGGAGGGAGGCTTGAACCCGGCCAGAAAGTCAGAGCAAAGGTGATCAGTGTTTCCGGAGATTTCGTCTATATTGATCTCGGAGGGAAGAGCGACGGGGTGATAGAACTGAAGGAATTCACGGATGACAACGGGGATCTATCGGTGCGGGTTGGCGATCAGATCGATGCTTACTTCATGTCTGTGCAAGATGGCACGAAGGTGCTGACGACACGCGTTCATGGTTATTCAGCGATCAGGCTGAACGACATCCGTAGTGCTTTCGATGCTGGCCTACCGGTGAACGGTGAGGTAAAACGCGAGGTGAAAGGCGGCTTCGAGATCTTGGTCGGTGGGGTGAGGTGTTTTTGTCCCTTTTCTCAAATCGACCTGAAGGGAGGTCGTGAGGGGGGAATTTATCTCGGACAGACCTTCCCGTTCAAGGTGCTGGCATTTGAAGAAGATGGCCGCAATATCGTCGTTTCGAGGCGATTCTTCCTTGATCAGGAAAGACAGGAGCGGATAAACAGACTGAAGGAAACACTTACCACGGGGATGGAGGTTTCCGGTGCGGTTCGGTCTCTGCAGAATTTTGGCGCGTTTGTTGATCTGGGGGGCGTTGAAGGCCTGCTCCCTGTCAGCGAGATTTCATGGGAAAGGACGGGCAAACCTGAAGATATTCTCTCTATCGGGCAGGAGGTGACGGCAAAGATCATCGCTCTTGACTGGAAGGGCAATCGCATCACCCTGAGCTTAAAGGCCTTGAAGCCGGATCCCTGGTTTTCTGTATCCGAGAAGTATGCTATCGACAGTTGTGTGAAGGGGACCATTGCCAGGCTTGCCCCCTTTGGTGCTTTTGTCAATCTTGAAGCGGGAATTGACGGTCTGATTCACATCTCGAACCTCGGTGCCGGCAGAAGGATTAATCATCCGAAAGAGGTTGTTGAAGTTGGTCAGCGCGTAGAGGTCTATGTCCTGGAGGTTGATCCGCAGAACAGGAGGATATCCCTCTCCCTGCAACCAAAGATAAAACCGGAAAAGGTCGTCCTCCCGGAGGTGGGAGAACTTGTCGGGGGAATTGTCGAACGGGTGATGCCGTATGGACTTTTCGTAAAAATGGAAAATGGCTTAACCGGACTCGTCCCAAATGCGGAGATGGGGACTCCCAGCGGTACCGACCATAACCGCATGTTTCCGCCGGGCACAGAGATGAAGGTCGTAGTGATCGATGTTGGTCAGGGAAAAGTGCGCCTGAGTCGTAAGAACGTTTTGTCACGGGTCGAGCAGGAAGAGTTCGAACAGTATCAAAATATGCAAAAGAGCAAGCTGGTTCCCTCGAGCGGTTTTGGAAGCCTTGGGGAGATGCTCAGGGCAAAGATGGAAGAAAAGGAAAAGGCCGGTTAGCGTACCTCTTGCTGAAAGTCATTGAGCCTCTCTTCGAATTCTCTTGATCGGGCGTCAAATTCACCGGTCAGCCGTGCAAGCTCAACAAAAAGCCCATTAATGCTCTCCTTCGAGGCGTGGATCGATTTTGAAAGCCGCTTGATGGATTCGCCGTCTCCCGTTACTGAAGCCTCCAAGAGAGAATTGGTATCATGTTCTGACTTTTGTTCCATCCGCATAATGGTATCTTCGATCTCGGTTATTCTGTCCTGGAGTGGGCCAAGTATTCTGGAACGGCTGGTTATGATCTCTGCTCGAACGCGCCGAATCGTTTTTTTATTTACAGTGTTTCTCTGCCCATTCGTGCCTTGAAGGCTACAGACATTATCCGCCTCTTCGTCCTTCCACCCCACCCGGTCCAGAAAGTCCTGGTAGGTTCCTTCAAAGAGTTCGGCCCTGCCGTTATCGAAGACAATCAACCTCGTGGCCACCGCACGGAGGATCATCTCACTGTGAGTGACAATTATGACAGCGCCTTCAAATGCCTCGATAGCCTCAAGGAGAGAATCAATCGATTCCATATCGAGGTGGTTTGTCGGTTCATCCAGGACGAGCAGGTTGGCGGGGCCGACAAGGAGTTTTCCGAGCAATACCCGGCTCTTCTCTCCGCCTGAAAGAAGAGCGATTTTTTTCAGGGCATGATCACCCTCAAACATCATGGCACCGCAGATATTACGTGCGGCCCCACGGTGACGATTCGGGTGCACATCCAGGATCTCTTGCTCCACCGTTTTTTGAGGATCGAGACGCTCTATGTTCGTCTGGCCGAAATAGGCAAGCTTCAGTTGCTGAT
>Ga0187856_1004027_pt1 | contig 9926 bp, 1 predicted proteins | sample June2016WEW_8_40_FD_132443 | JGI IMG/M metagenome (GOLD analysis project Ga0187856, IMG submission 132443) | Peatland microbial communities from SPRUCE experiment site at the Marcell Experimental Forest, Minnesota, USA - June2016WEW_8_40 | ecosystem: Environmental > Terrestrial > Soil > Wetlands >...
ACACTTCTCGGGGGGCGAAGTTAGCCCATCTTGCCACGGGACGAATTGTTGGGCTCCAGACAAGGCCGCCCCGTCTCGAAAGCTTGATATAGAAAGTACTGGTAAAACTTTTAATGACGCGTTCCGCGTTGACAACTTTTGGTGCCCTACTCGTCGTAGCTGTAATGGTCGCCTCGTCGTTGGGGGTCTTGACGTCCATCGCGGGGCAGCCCGTCCATCCCGCCACCCCCCAGGTGACGGCGGCACAGAGTTCATCGGCCCCCGCCCCGAGCGCTGCATCCACTTCCGGAGCCGTTTCCACTCCGGGCACGGTCGTGGTCTCCGCCGCGCGCGAGGCGGGCGTCGCGGCGGCCCGCGCAGCCGTCTTGGCCGCTGGCGGAAATTTGTCCACATTCCTCCCTCCCAGTGTTAACGCACCCGCGATGGATCCGGCCGCCACGGGCGGTCACGTCGTCCCGTTGTATGACACTACACCGGCGCCGATGGGCATCGCGACCTATGGTCTACGGAATGTAAATGGCGTGACCACGCCGTACGTCCTGAACACGAAGAGCGTCGAGGCGTCCTTCACCGCTTCCGACCCGACCGGCGTACAAACGCAGGGCTACGGTGGCGGCGGACAGACCACGTGGGGAGCTCAGCTCAACGTCATCGAGACCAACACGACCCTGAAGGGACAGACCAGTTTCCTCGGCAACACGAACCAGTTCTGGCTCCAGAACGTGATCAACTACAACCCCTCGACCGGTTCGCTCTCGTTCTTGCTCAACATCTGGAATTTCTCCTACAATAACCAGGGTGCCACGCCCTGGGCCGGGTATTCGTACTTCCCGTCTAACACCATCCTCCACGGGTCGGGCAGCGTAGGCGGAAGCGAGTACTACTCAAGGAGCGCGTCGGGCCCCACCGTCGCCTACCCATTCACAATCCAACTGTACATCAACACGACCGTCGGCAACTACCTTACGTCGCCGAAGGTGGACGAGGTCTACTTCAACTACTCGGTCTGGAACGGAGTCGGGGTCAACGTCGCCCACGGCTCGTATGATAACGTCTACTTCAACTCCGTCACGGCCGTCAATCCGAACACCGCCCAAATCCAAGCCAACGGGTATCACTACGCGAGCAACGGGGGCGGCACGAACCTCGACATGGAACTCGACGTGGGGATCGGCCAGTCCAGCGCCTACACCACTCACACCGTCTACGCGAACTCCCAACTGGGGCTGTTCACGTTGAACGCCACCACGGGCAAGTTTCAGACCGTGCCCTCCGCCTATGACTTCGGGAGCGAGACGGGCGAGGATACCATCGGCTCCTACGGCACGTGGTCGATTGGTTCCAACGGGGCGCCCGTCGAGCAGTTGCGAACCGGTCCGTCGATCCTAACGGGACTGTGGAACGCGTCCATGAACCCGACGGCCAACGCCCAGGCACCCGCCTCGACCCCGGGGGCATACGCCCTGAACTACGCGAACGTCGAACCCGAGAACGCCTGGGTCGCGATCGCCCCGGGAGGTGGCCAGACCAACCAGCAGCTCTTCCAGGTCGCTCCAACGTTCGGATGGTTCAACCGGCCGACGTCGGGTGGTTCTCTCGGGCCGAACATGTGGTTGCAGCCCGGCGTCTACACCGTCGAAGTGATGCTGAGTGGATACAACACGTTCACCGAGACGGTCAGTCTCTTGAGCGGTAACGTCAACCTGAACGTCGCCCTCACCGCCAACCCGGCCAGCACGACCTATACCCCGCTCTACGCGTTTTCGAACGCGGAGTTGGCGAGCATCTCCACTTCAGGCATCGGTACCGCGTCCAATCCGTACATCCTGTGGCATAACCAACTCGGATCTCTTGCTGCGGTCTTCGGGAGTCTGAGCCAATGGCCGTTCGAGATCTGGGAGGGGGTCTATGTAAATGCCACCACGGCCCATGCCAACTGGGCGCCGCTTCCGTCGCTCTCCATCACCTACCCCTGGTGGACGGTCCCGGCCCTCCTCACGACGGCGGATGGCCCGCTGCCGCTCACGAACCATCTCCAGATCTACCTCTACCACACGCAGAACCTGACGATCGCCAATTCGGGCAACATCAGCGGCTGGTTCGCGAGCGCGGGGACTACGGGCTATAGCCTGGTCGCCAACGATGTGAAGAACGTCCTCATCGCGAACAATCACTTCAACGTCTCGAACCTCGGGCTGGAGTTCATCACCGGCGGTACCAACAACACGGTCTGGGGGAACACCTTCAATCCGTTCCCGCAGTACCTCACACAATCCGGCGTGGAACACCCCTCGACCGGGCTCACGGTGTCCGAGAGCGGGGACCACATTTACAACAATGCGTTCTACACGAACGGCACGGCGGCCTCGTCGAGCTCGTACACGAACTTCTGGAACGTCACGGGCGGAACGCAGCCGACGTCCTACGTGAACACGGTCAACGGTTTCGCGCTGACGGGTACGAACATCCTCGGGCAGAACTACCAGGGCGGTAACTACTGGTTCAACTACGGGATGCATGCGGACCCGTACGGGCTCCTTCCGTACATCGCCCGCGCGAGCAACCCCACGGCGACCGGTTCGATCGGTAAGGTCGGGACCGGGGACTTCGCTCCGCTCACGATCTACGGTAGGATCGGTGCCGGTCTCTACCCGGTGACGTTCACCGAGAGCGGGCTCGCGGCGGCTTCGTCGTTGGCGATGCGGCTCGCCAACGTTCCGGTCTACTCACCGATTACCGGTCTTACGACGCTGGTACCGAACATCGTCAACACGACGACGACGACGACGGACACGTTCTGGGTTCCGAACGGGACCGTCAATTGGGCGCGTTACACGGTCCCGGCTTCCCGCTACCTCACAGTGCCCTCGGGCAGCGTGACCGTGGCCGGGGCGTCGGCCGGCGTGTCGCTAACGTTCCAGTTCGGCTATGCGGTGACGTTCACGGAGAGCGGGATCACGGCCCCCGTCCGCTGGTATCTGAACGTGACCGGTCAGCCGTCGGCGACCAGCACGAGCACCACCCTTTCGATCACGCTACCGAACGGGACCTCGGCGACGGGGTTCTACCACTACGCGCTGGCGACGGGAGGTAACACCTCCAAGACGAGCCCGGCGACGGGCAGCTTCAACGTGACGGGCGCGACGGTCGCGAAGTCGGTCACCTTTACGGCGGTGACGTTCACGGTAACGTTCACGGAGTCGGGCCTGCCCTCGGGCACGAAGTGGTATGTGAACGTGACGGGCCAGACGTCGGTGAATTCAATTACGACGACCAACGTCCTCACCCTCGCGAACGGGTCGTATACCTACGCGGCTCCGGCCGCGAATGGCTACGTCGCGACCGCGGGCGCGTTCACGGTCAGCGGGGCTGCCGTCGGCATTTCCGTGACGTTCACGGGCGGGGGACTTACCGCTCCTGTCCAGGATGACACCGGATCGGCGGTCTGCACCCCGCAACCCTGCGCTACCACCACTCTCACAGCCTCCAGTACCCTGAGCGGGGTCAAGGTCGGAGATGTTCTCGTGGTCGTTCTGACCACGATCGCGGAGGCGGTCCCGCACCTGACCACGGTCCAACTATCGAACTCCTATGGGGCGAGCTGGACCCTGCTCAACGTCGTACCGGAGACATGGGACGCGACAACGACCGACTACATGTACGTCTTCTATAGCTCACCGACCACGAGCGGCGGGGCCGGAACCGTCGCGGTCGACTTCCTGGGTCCTCCATCGGACTCGACCACGGACGCGTCGTTGGCGTGGTTCTCGTTCTCCGGGGTGAACGTGGCGCACCCCATCGATACATACTCCTTCAATAACGTGGGCTCCGGTGGTACGTCGCCGTCGGGCGCGATCACAACGACCAACGCGAACGATATCGTCTTTGGGTACGTCGGAGAGATCGGCGCGGTTACGTCCAACACCCAAACCGCCGGATTCGTCGGGCATACCTACCGCGGTACGAGCGTCAACACGTACCTCGAAACCAAAGTGGTGAACTCCGTTGGGACCTATACCTCGAGCCCGACGCTCGGTACGAACACCCAATACGGCATCTGGGTCTTTGCGCTCGAGGGGTCGTCGATCCCCTCCTCCTTGCACGCGGTCACGTTCACGGAGACCGGTATGCCGCTCGCGTCCGCCGGCTTCGCATGGATCGTGAGCGTATCGGGCCAAACGTCCGTGACGAGTGCCGTGAGCCCGGTGGTGCTGAACCTTCCGAATGGGAATTACACCTACACGATCGGGAGCAAGTCGACCTATTCCAACCCCGGAGGCCTCCCCTACACGGGCTACACGCCCTCACCCGCGAGCGGAACCTTCACGGTGAACAATGCCCCGGTATCGAAGGCGATCACGTTCGCTCCGACGGTCTACGCCGTCACGTTCGTCGAGACCGGTCTCCCCGGCGGGACGACCTGGGGAGTGACGGTCTTCGATGGCACCTCCTTCGGCCAAGGGCTATGGGGTAACACCACGACTCAAACGTCCACCTCCAGCTCGATCTCCTTCGCGCTCACGAACTCGACCTGGGGCTACTCCATCGCTAACGTCAGCGGATACTCCACGACCCAAATGGGATCCCTCCTGATCTGGGGCTACTCGATGACCGTCCCGGTCGCCTTTGCCCCGGTCCTGCACACGAACACGAACTCGCTGACGTTCACCGAGACCGGTCTCGCACCGGGGGCCCCGTGGGCCATGGTGCTCAACGGAGTGGTCAAAGGCTCGACGAGCACGTCGTTGGTCTTCCAATCGGCGAACGGGACGTTCGTGTACTCGGTGGCGGCGATCCCCGGAACGACGGCCAACCCATCGTCGGGCCTGGTAGCAGTCCAGGGTACGACGGTCGGTCCGACGATCGCGTTCTCGACGACGGGTTATGCGGTGACGTTCACGGAGGTCGGGCTGGCCTCGGGGACGAGCTGGTCCGTGACCCTGAACTCGGTGCTGCACACGTCAACGACGAACACGATCACGTTCAGCGAGACGCCCGGGACCTACAGCTATTCGATCGCAGCGATTGCGGGAGCCTCCGCGAGCCCGTCGAGCGGTTCGGTGACGGTGTCGACCGCGGCAGTGAACGTGCCGGTGACGTTCTCGACGGTGGCGTACACGGTGTCCTTCACGGAGGGAGGCGCCTATCTGGGAACGTGGGCGGTCCAGTTCGGTGGCGTTCTGAAGAGTGTGGCCAGTGGGACGATCAGCTTCACGGTGCCGAACGGAACGTACGCCTACGTGGTCGCGTCGATCGCGGGGTACACGGCGACGCCCTCGAGCGGTAGCATCTCCGTGGCGGGCAGCGGCTCGTCGACCGGGATCACGTTCTCAACGGTGCCCCCGGCGGCGTACTCGCTGGAGTTCACCGAGAACGGGCTCGTTTTGGGGACGTCGTGGAGCGTCACGGTGACCGGTCAGGGAACGCTGTCGTCGACAGGTAATACGATCACCTTCAACGGGCTCGTGGCGGGCACGTACACCTACTCGTACGGTGCGGTGGCCGGGTTCACGACCCCGTCGGGTGGGTCGGCGGTGATCACGACCGCGTCGGTGTCCCTCGCGGTCACGTACAGCGCTCCGACGTATGCGGTGACGTTCACGGAGAGCGGGCTGCCGATCGGGACGGTCTGGGCGGTGTCGTTCGCGGGCCAGATCGTGGTATCGACGGGCACCTCGATCGTCTTCCACGTGGCGGCGGGGACGTACAGCTACTCCGTGGCGACGACGAGTGGGTATGCCCCATCGCCGGCGAGCGGTACGCTCATCGTCTCGGGCGCAACTCCCGTCAGCATTACTTACACACTGATCCCGCCCGTGCCCACGGCGCTGTCGGTCAGCACGCCGGTCACGGTAAGCGGCCGGTCGGACTGAATCGGGTTCGGGAGCCCGCTAGGCGTCCCCGGGGGGGCAAACAACCCCCGGGGACCCTGGAGTATTGGCTGGGTGCTGCCCCTCCGCGATTCATTGGCGTGGGTACGGTACCTGCCGGCCGGAGGGGCGTGCCCAGCAACGATTCTGGGAGAGCCGGTATTGTCTCACTGCCGACCCCCAATGGACGTCCAGACCATTCGTCGCAGGCCGGCGATAGGACACTCCGATGTCGAGCGCCAGCCTCGGTAGAGGTCGAGAGTCCCCCGGACAGCCGCCGGGGTAGCCGGAGAGCCGCACCGAAGTGCCCATTACCCTCTTGCATGAAAGTGCAGAAGTCGTGAGCAACTTCTGAGTGTTTTCTTTGCACGATATTTCGCCAAGATTCAGCTACAGAGCATTAAATACTGGATCCGAGTACACAGCGAGCCTATGAGGGACTCCAAGCCGCTCATGCATGCCGGAATCGTCGTGTTGATCGCGGCCATCATGGTGGCTTCTTCGCTGGGACTGGCGGCAACGCTCGCGTCGCAGTCGACCCCGTCGCCCGTAGCGGCGGTCTCCGGCACCCCGGTCACCGCATCACCATCCTCCACGAGCTCTCTCCCCGCGAGTGGGCTATCGACCAGTAACGAGACCACCCTGGTCGTGCCATCCGAAGCACGGGCCGCAGCTATCAGTTCGCTCGAACAAACGATCCTGGCCTCCGGCGGCAATTTGAACAACTTCCACCCTCCGAGCATCAACATACCGACGCAGAACCCCGCCCAAACCGGCGGCCACGTCGTCCCCCTGTACACCAATGCCCCCGCTCCGATGGGGATCGCGACCTATGGGCTCCGCAATGTCGGCGGGCTGACCGTTCCGTACGTCCTGAACACGAAGAGCGTCGAGGGAACGTTCACCACGGCGGACCCGTGGGGCACCCAGTATCTCGACTACGGTGGCGGCGCTGGAAGCGGCTGGGGAGCTCAGCTCAACGTTGTCGAGACCAACGTGACCATCAAAGGAAACACCGCGTTCAATGGCAACACGAACCAGTACTGGCTCCAGAACGTCATCGGGTACAGCGGCACGTCCCTCTCGTTCGACGAGAACATCTGGAACTTCTCCTACAACAACGAGGGTGCACTCCCGTGGTCCGGGTACTCACAGTTCCCGTCGGCCACCATCCTCCACGGTGGTGGAAGTGTCAGCTCGAGCGAGCTCTACGAAAAGGGCGGCGCGAGCATCTCGATCTCCCCTCCCTTTACGGTCAACCTGTACCTCAACACGACCGTCGGCAGCTACAGCGGCAGCCAGAAGGTCGATGAGGTTTACATGAACTACTCGGTGTACAACAGCCTCGGTCAGCACGTTTGCCCGAGCGGAGAGTCCAACACTCCGAACAGCGCGCTCGAGGCGTGCGGCTCGCTCGGTGCGACGTACGACAACGTGTACTTCAACTCCGTTACGGCCGTCAACAAGGTCACCGCCCAGATCCAGGCCAATGGGTACAACTACGCGAGCAACGGCGGCGGTACGAACATGGACATGGAGCTCGACTGGGGGATCGGTTCCTCGAGCGCCTACACCACGCACACCGCCTACGTCAATGGCAAGATGGATCTGCTGACGTTGAACGCCACCACGGGCAAGTACCAGACCGTCCCTTCCGCCTACGACTTCGGCAGCGAGACGGGCGAGGACACGATCGGCTCCTACGGCACGTGGTCCACCCAAGCGAACGGCGCGCCGATCGAGCAGCTCCGGACCGGCCCGTCGATCCTCACGGGACTCTGGAACGCATCTCTCAGCCCGACCGCGGGCACCGCCGCGACCGCCTCAAGCCCCGGGGCCTACGCTCTGAACTACGCGAACGTCGAACCCGAGAACGCCTGGGTCGCGGTCGCACAAGGCGGGGGCCAGACGGACCAGAAGCTCTTCCAGGTGGCGCCGACGTTCGGATGGTTCAACCGACCGACGTCCGGCGGTCTCCTCGGGCCGAACGTGTGGTTGCAGCCGGGAGTCTACACCGTTGAGGTCATGCTAAGCGGTTTCAATACGTTCACCGAGACGGTCAGTCTCCTGAACGCGAATGCCACACTCAACGTCGCGCTCACGGCCAACCTCGCGAGCACGACCTACACCCCGGTGTATCTGTTCTCCAACGCGGAGATCGCTCAGGACTCGAGCTCGGGTAACGGCACCGCGGGCAACCCCTACGTCCTCGTCGGAACCCAGCAAGGGACCGCCTCGATCACGCCGGTGTTCGGGGATCTGAGCCAATGGCCGTTCGAGAACTGGGAGGGCGTGTACGTCAACGCCACCACCGCCTACACCAAGTGGGCGCCGTTCCCGACCCTCTCGATCACGTACCCGTGGTGGGAGGCCTGGTTCCTCACAACCACCGCGGACGGTCCGACCCCGCTCGTGAACCACCTCCAGATCTACCTCTACCACACCCAGAACCTCGCGATCACCGGTGCGACGAACATCAGCGGGTGGTTCGCTTCGGCAGGGGCCAATGGCTACACCCTGATCGCCAGCGACGTGCAGAACGTCATCCTCGCCGGCGACCACTTTAACAACTCGAGCGAGGGAGTGGACTTCACCGGGGGCGGCACTCACAACTATGTCTACGACAACATCTGGTATGCGACCGTCCGCCAGGCCTCGGGCACCACGGCCCCTTCCGGGGGCCTCACCGACGCCGAAAGTGGGGATCACATCTACAATAACGAGTTCTACAACAATGCCACGACGACCGTATCCTCGTCGAGTGGCAATACGAACTTCTGGAACGTGACGACCCAGCCCGGCTCGCCGCTCGGGACGGCGCCCGTGTCGTACACGATCAATGTGGACGGCGTCACGCTGGGGGGAGCGAACATTCTGGGGCAGAACTACCAGGGCGGAAACTACTGGTTCAACTATGGACTTCACCAGGATCCGTACGGGCTCATCCCCTACACCGACCGGCAGTCCACCTACACCGCCACCGGCAACATCGCCCATGCCGGTAGCGGCGACTTCGCTCCGCTCACCGTCTACGGAAGGATCGGCGCCGGGCTCTACCCGGTAACGGTCACCGAGAGTGGCGCGGCGACCGGTGGGAACGTGATCCCCGCGTGGGCCGTTCGACTCGCCAATGTGCCCGTGTTCTCACCCCTGACGGGCCTCACGACGCTGGTACAGAACGTGCTCAACGCGACGAGCACGTTGACGGCGACCTACTGGGCGCCGAACGGAACCGTCAACTGGGCTCTCTACACGCTCCCGGCATCGCGCTCGATCGCACCGACCTCGGGGAGCGTCGTTGTGGCGGGAGCCTCGACCGGTTTCACGGTCGCGTTCCTGTATTCGTATGCGGTGACGTTCACCGAGTCCGGCATCGCGGCTCCCGTTCGTTGGTATCTCAACGTGAGCGGACGCGCGTCGGTGACCAGCACGAGCACGACGGCGGCGATCACGCTCCCGAACGGGACATCGCCCTCCGGGTTCTACTCCTACTCGCTCCGGACCGGGGATAACTCCTCCACGACGATCCCGTCGACCGCAGCGGTCGGGACCTTCAACGTGACGGGCGGGACCGTCGCGAAGTCGGTCACGTTCTCTGCGGGGAAGTTCGCGGTGACCTTCACGGAGTCGGGCCTCGTAACGGGGACGAAGTGGTTCGTGAACGTGACGGGCCAGACCTCGGTGAGTTCGACGACCACGACGAACGTCCTCACCCTGGGCAATGGATCGTACACGTACGCGGCGCCGGGCGCGGGGACGCACAACTCCTCGAGCCCCGGCTCGTTCACGGTCGTGGGCGCCCCGCTCGGCATTCCCGTGCCGTTCGGTTCCGTGCCCCCCGTCGCGGCGAAGTACGCCGTGACGTTCACCGAGAGCGGCCTGACGCTCGCCCCGGTCGGCTTCGCCTGGATCGTGGCCGTTACCGGCCAAACCACGGCCACCAGTACGGCGACGTCGGTGGTGTTCAACCTCGCCAATGGGACGTACAACTTCACGATCGGCAGCAAGTACACACCGGCGAACACGGGGGGCCTGCCCAACACCGGCTACTTCCCC
>Ga0187856_1004028_pt1 | contig 9924 bp, 9 predicted proteins | sample June2016WEW_8_40_FD_132443 | JGI IMG/M metagenome (GOLD analysis project Ga0187856, IMG submission 132443) | Peatland microbial communities from SPRUCE experiment site at the Marcell Experimental Forest, Minnesota, USA - June2016WEW_8_40 | ecosystem: Environmental > Terrestrial > Soil > Wetlands >...
AATTTGGAAAGGCTGGTCGCGCCGCTGCTGGCGTGAGGATTTCTCCTTTTTCGCGAGCGGGAGAGCCGACGCGCGGCGGGGTCGCAGAGAGGTTTGAGTAGAAGTACTCGATTGATTGTTCCAAGCTGTCCGAGTCTCAATGCCCGCGTGTCCCGTGGCGCATGTCCGGAGCAACGCCTTGGCGGCGTCGATGTCTATCTCGCGACCTCGCCGATGTGGCCCGCGGTCAATGCGCCACTGGGCGCGCCGAGCCGCGATCTTTTTCGCCGCCGCATTATTGGTGATCGCCATGATCAGTATGGAAGAATGCGCCACCTTTGCCAGGCTCTCGCCAGACGAGATGCTGATGGGCGCGGCTTTATCCGCCCATAATCGCGGGCTCCTCGCCAGCTATAAATTCAATCTGGAAAGGGGGGCGGAGACGGTGCGCGACATGATCGTCGCCGACCTCCGCTGCTTCCTCGATCTCGGGTCGCGTCGACAAGCGGCGGACGCGCTGCTGGTGTTGCGAACCTTCCTCTCCGACCACCCGGACGCCCGACATGTTCCGCGCCAACAGCGGTCACGCGGCGCGTAGCGCGAACATGGCTCCAAAAGCCGGCTGAACTTGCGCCGACTTGATCGCCGCCGCGAAACTCTTAAAAAAATACGACGGAATGACCGACGGCGAAGCGAGCGCCCGCCGTCGGCCGCGTCACTGGAATCAGTGATGGTGGTGGTGATGATGATGGTGATGATGATGATGATGGTGGTGGTGATGTTCCTTCGCCGGCGCTGCTTCTTCCGGCGCAGCCGCGGCTGGCGCGGCGCCGGTTTGCGCCGTGGCGGCGATAGGCGCGAAAGCGACAGCGGCGGTCACAAACATAGCCATGAGAATTTTATTCACCATTTTTACCTCCTTCGAGATTCGTCCAACCCGCGATCAGCGCGACAAACGCAAGATCGCGAAGCGCGCCTATACTTATTGCGCGTGGCGAATTATACGCCAGACTCGGAAAGTACCTAGCAGGGGCTCGGAAAAAGTCGATAGACTTTGGACTGGGAACCTGCTCCAACTTTTCGTTTGCGAGCGGCGCCAGCGGCGCCGAACAGGGAGACGCCCATGCTCGAAGTCGCCGTCCAGATGGACCCTTTGGAGAAGATCAACTTCGCCGGCGACTCGACCTTCGCTATAATGCTAGAGGCGGCGCGGCGCGGACATCGGCTGTGGTTCTATACGCCCGATCACATGTCGCTGGAGGCCGGCGGCGTCACCGCGCGCGCGCAAGAGATCGCCGTCCGCGACGAGCCCGGCCATTATTACGAACTCGGCGAGACGCGTCAGCTCGATCTCTCGATGGTCGACGTGGTGTTGCTGCGGCAAGACCCGCCCTTCGACCTCGCCTATATCTCCTCGACGCATTTTCTTGAGCGCGTCGCCGCGCGCGCGCTCGTCGTCAACGATCCCGCCAGCGTGCGCAACGCTCCGGAAAAATTGTTCGTGATGCAGTTCGCGGATTTGATGCCGCCGACGCTGATCACGCGCGACCGCGCGGCGATCGAGCGGTTTCGCGCCGAGCATGGCGAAGTCGTGATGAAGCCGCTGTTCGGCCATGGCGGCGCCAGCGTGTTTAAAGTCGCGCGGCGCGATCCGAATTTCGGCTCGCTGTTCGATCTGTTTTCGACGATCTTCCGCGAACCTTGGGTGGTGCAACGCTTCCTGCCGGCGGTGTCGCTCGGCGACAAGCGCATTCTGCTCGTCGACGGGGAGCCGCTCGGCGCGGTCAACCGCGTGCCGGCGGAGGACGATATTCGCTCCAATATGGTGCGCGGCGGCGCCGCGGCGGCCACCGAACTCTCCGACCGCGAGCGGGAAATTTGCGCGCGCCTCGGGCCGCATCTCAAGCAGCGCGGCCTGCTGTTCGTCGGCCTCGACGTGATCGACGGCTGGCTGACGGAGATCAACGTCACCTCGCCAACGGGTCTGCGCGCGCTAAAAAACATTGGCGGGCCGGATTTGGCGCCGAGGATCATGGACAAGGTGGAGGAGCGGATTAAAATCTTGCGCGACGGGAGTTGAGCGACATGGCCGAGTTAAACGTCTCGCCGTCCCGCGCCTTCCGGGCGCTCGACGCGTCCGGCCCCGATCTCGTCGCTTTGCGCGCGGAAATGCTGGAGCGCATCGGCGAGGCCTGCGACGGCGCCGCGACGCCGGAGTCCTGCCGCGCGGGCGTCGTGGAAATGCTGCGCGCCGCGCTCGACCAGGGCCACGCCGTCGCCAGGGCGAGGCTCGAAGCCGGCGGGCGCGGTTTCGCCTGCGCGTGCTTTCTGTCGGAGCTTGAAGACGAGATCATCCACGCGCTCTACCATTATGTGGTCAGCCATGTTCACGTCACGGAGAAGCCGACGTTCGGCGAGCGCCTGACGCTCGTCGCGGTCGGCGGCTATGGACGCGGCGCGCTGGCGCCTGGCTCCGATATCGATCTCCTGTTTCTGCTGCCCTATAAGCAGACCCCCTGGGGCGAGAGCGTCGTCGAGGCGATGCTCTATATGATGTGGGATTTACGGCAGAAGGTCGGGCACGCCACCCGCTCCGTCGCCGAATGTCTGCGCCAAGCCAAGGCCGACATGACCATCCGCACCACGCTGCTGGAGGCGCGGTTCATTCTCGGCGATCGGGAGTTGTTCGACGATCTGGTCGAGAGCTTCGACCGCGAAATCGTGCGCGCCGACGCGCGCGAATTCGTCACCGCCAAGCTCGACGAACGCAATGCGCGCGTGCAGCGGGCTGGCGCCTCGCGTTATCTCGTCGAACCCAATGTGAAGGAAGGCAAAGGGGGCCTGCGCGACCTCAACACGCTGTTCTGGATCGGCAAATATGTCTATCACGTCCGCGAGGCGCGGGAGTTGGTCGCGGCGGGGCTGTTCACCTCGGCGGAGTTCAGCCTGTTCGAGCGCTGCGAGGAATTTTTGTGGCGGGCGCGCTGTCATTTGCATTTCGCGACCGGACGCGCCGAGGAGCGGCTCTCCTTCGACATCCAGCCGGTGCTCGCGGCGCGGCTAGGCTATCACGACCGCGGCGGCCTCTCGCGCGTCGAACGTTTCATGAAACATTACTTTCTCGTCGCCAAGGACGTGGGCGATCTGACCGCCATTGTTTGCGCGGCGCTGGAGGAGCGCCAGGCCAAGCCGCCCGCGATGCTCGACCGTTTTTTCGGACGGCTGCGGCGCCGCTCCAAGGCGGGGCTGCCGGAGGGTTTCACCATCGACCACGACCGCGTCAGCGTGAGCGACGACGCGGCCTTCGCGCGCGATCCCGTGAACATCATCCGCCTGTTCTGGACGGCGGATCGTTTCAGCCTGCCGCTGCATCCCGACGCCTTGCGCGCGGTGACGCGCAATCTGCGCCGCATCGACGCCGATTTACGCGCGAGCCCCGAGGCCAACCGGCTGTTTCTCGAACTGCTGCTGTCGCGCAACATCACCGAGATCGTGCTGCGGCGCATGAACGAGACCGGCGTGCTCGGGCGCTTCATCCCCGATTTCGGACGCATCGTCGCGATGATGCAGTTCAACATGTATCATCACTACACGGTCGACGAGCATCTGCTGCGCGCGGTCGGCGGCCTTTGCGATCTCGAGGCCGGACGCCTGCCGGACCACCAAAAGCTCGTCGCCGAGATTCTGCCGACCATCGTCAACCGCAAGGTGCTTTATCTCGGTCTGCTGCTGCACGATATCGCCAAGGGCCGCAAGGAGGATCACTCCATCGCCGGCATGAAGACGGCGCTGACGCTATGTCCGCGGCTCGGCTTCACGCCGGGAGAGACTCAGACCGTCGCCTGGCTGGTCGAACAGCATCTGCTGATGTCCAGCGTCGCGCAGAGCCGCGACCTCACCGATGCGCGCACGATCGAGAAATTCGCCTCCGTGGTGCAGACCATCGAGCGGTTGAAGATGCTGTTCGTGTTGACCGTGTGCGACATCAACGCGGTCGGACCCGGCGTGCTCGACGCCTGGAAAGCTCAATTGCTGCGCCAGCTCTATTGGGAGACGGAGGTCGTGCTGGGCGGCGGCCATTCCGCCGTCGACCGCAGAATCCGCGTCGCCGAGGCGAAGGCGCAGTTGCGCTCGGCGTTGAAGGATTGGAGCGACGAGGAGTTCGAGAGTTACGCCAAGCGGCACTATCCCGCCTATTGGCTGAAAATGGACCTCGCTCATAAGATCTATCACGCGCGGCTGCTGCGCCAGCTCGCCGACGCGCGCGCGCCGCTCGTCGCCGCCGTGGCGCTCGACAACAAGCGCGGCGCGACGGAGTTGACGGTGATCGCGCCGGACCACCGCCGGCTGCTCTCGACCGTCGCCGGCGCCTGCGCGGCCTGCGGCGCCAATATCGTCGACGCGCATATTTTCACCACGGCCGACGGACTGGCGCTCGACACCATCGTCTGTTCGCGCGCTTTTTCATTCGACGACGACGAACAGCGTCGCGGCGACCGCATCGCCGCCTTCGCCAAGAAGGCGCTGCGCGGCGAGGTGGCGGTCGCCGACGCGATCGAGGCGCGGAGCGCCAAAACGCCGCGGGCGAACGCTTTCTCGATCGCGCCGGAAGTCGTCATAGACAACAGCCTGTCGCTTGATTGCACGGTGCTCGAAATCTCGGGCCTCGACCGGGAGGGCTTGCTGTTCGAGATCACCAACGCCATCTCCAAACTCAACTTGAATATCGTTTCGGCCCATGTCACGACGTTCGGCGAGCGCGCGGTGGACGCGATCTATGTCAAGGATTTGACGGGCGGAAAAATCGTCTCGCCGTCGCGCCAGGCGACCATAAAGCGGCAATTGCTGGAGATATTCTCAGGCCCGGACGAAAAGCGCGGCGCCAATGAAGCCGCCTCCACGAGTCCCGAGCGGACTTGATTTATCGCGATCCAGCCCTGATATCGGGGGCGCAAAGGACAATGGACCTACACGATGAGCGACGAGACCAATAACGACAAGCCGCGAGAGACGACCGCCCCGACGGAAGCCCCAGCCGCGCCGCCACAGGAGCCGACGCCGCAAGGAGGCGATCCCGCGGCCGAGCTTGAAGCGTTGCGCGCCGAGCACGCGGCGGTCAAGGACCGGCTGCTGCGCGCGCTCGCCGAGATGGAGAATCTCCGCCGCCGCACCGAGCGCGAAGTCGCCGACGCGAAAACTTACGGAATAGCGAGCTTCGCCCGCGATGCGGTCGCGCTCGCGGATAATCTGCGCCGGGCGCTGGACAGCTTCCCCGCCGAGGCGCGCGCGGCGATGGAGCCGCATGTCGCGGCGCTGGTCGAGGGCGTCGAACTCACCGAGCGGGATTTTCTCTCGCGGCTGGCGCGTTTCGGCGTCAAGAAGATCGAGGCGCAAGGCGCCCGCTTCGACCCCAATCAGCACGAGGCGCTGTATGAGATCCCCGACGAAAGCCAGCCGGCCGGCACGGTCGCGCAGGTGATCGAACCCGGGTATTCGATCGGCGAGCGCGTGCTGCGCCCGGCCAAGGTCGGCGTCACCCGCGGCGGACCGAAGGCGTAGGACACTCCCTCTCCCTGTTTTTACGGGGAGAGGGAACAACCGGCCCTCACTTCGTCTCCTCGGGGCGGTATTCCAGAATATCGCCCGGCTGACAGTCGAGAATCTCGCAGATTTTCTCCAGCGTGTCGAAGCGCACGCCCTTCACCTTGCCGGATTTCAAGAGACTGACATTCTGCTCGGCGATGCCGATATGCGCGGCGAGATCGCGCGAGCGCATCTTGCGCTTGGCCAACATCACATCGAGATTGACGATAATCGGCATGGGACTCACACAATTCGCGCATGATCTTCGGCGATTTCGGCGGCGGTCATTTGAATATGCGCCAGCGCGAGCAATCCGAACAGCAGCAGCAGCGTCGAAAGATCGTCGGGCATGGCCGCGATATTGACAATGCGCAAGTTTTGACCCGCCGGAAACTGCCAGGTGAGGATGACCGACAGCAAGGGCCGCGCGGCTATTCCCAGCAATTGCGCCGCTATGCCGAACAGCGCGAGGCGTCGCAGCCAAAGCGCGCTCCGCGGCGAGAACACCTCGCCTTGCAAATAGGCCGAGAAGAGCCGCCAGGCGCCGTAACAGGCTGCGGCGGCGAGCAGCCAATTGACGAAATTCACGCCAAAGGCCGCCGCCTGCTGCCAAGGCTGTAGGCCGGAGAGGTCGCGATGCAGGAAGCGGCCGTAGCCATCGTTGATCCGCGCCGCGTCGCTCCAATAGGTGACGTTGATATAGAGCGTCCAAACGGCGTAGCCGAGCGCGGCGAAACGCACGCTTTGGCAAATCCAGGCGATCTTGCCGCGTAGCGCCGGCGAGGCGGCGGGGGCGGCGAAATTTTCAGCATCAAGCATGTCGTGTTCCTTTTGAAAATGCGGCGTCAGCGGAGCCCGTCATTGCGAGCGAAGCGAAGCAATCCGGGAGTCACGGGCGGCCCCCTGGATTGCTTCGTCGCTTCGCTCCTCGCAATGACGGCGTTGGAGTCATCCGTTGCTTTCCCTGCGATCTCGGCGTTCACAACGCGCGCGCGGCGGTAAAAAACCGCTCCCGCATCGCCGCGACGCTGGCGCCAAAACTCGCCGCGAACGCCGAATTGAACCGCTCGCCGGTCATCAGGCGGTCGAGCAGCTTTTGAAAGCCTTCGCGGTTTTGCGCGCGCAAGAAACTCACGAACAGGCCGGCCTGTCGATAGGCCATGTGCATGCGCGACCGCTGGTCCTCGTTTTCCACGCGCGGCGGCGGCGGTTTTAGGCCGAGATTACCGAACAGAAAGGCCGCGTCCGGCGTTTCTATCACGCGTCCGGCGACGATCTCGCGCTCCGCCTCCTCGACGGACACGCCCTGCGCGCCGCCGCCGCCCGAGACCGTCACCGCCAGCCCTTCGACGAACCAGACCGGGATCTGAAAATAGTCGACGGCCGAGAGATGGCCCCAAAGATGTTCGTGCGACAGTTCGTGGACGACATCGGCTTCGAGATAGCCTGGCTCCTCGCGCCACAGCGCCGGCGCCATCGTGACGCGATCGAAATAAGTGACGCCGCGCGCCTTCGGACTGCCAAGACCATTGGCGGCCGCGTAGGCGTCGTCGTCGAGATAGGCGGCGACGACGAAGGGTCTCGCGAACGGCCGGCCCTGCGCCGCCTCAACCCGCGCCATCGCGCTCGGCAAAAGCTTCGCCACCGCCTCGGCGTAGCCTTTGGCGTTGGCGTCGTAATGCACGCACGGGTCGCGCTCCAGCGCGGGCAGATCGCGCGGATCGTGCAAGGCGGCGGACACGGGGCCGCAGCCCGCGACGAGAAGCGCCGCGCAAGCGACGACGGCGATGCGTGGAGCGAGCGGCTGGCGCATAAAACTTCTCCTGGATGATGAAATCATCTTGACTCACTATTTTTTTAATGTAAAACATTAAATTATTAACTCGAGTCGTGGAGCGGCGGGCTGTTGTCCCGCCCAACCGCAACCAACGCCGAAGCCCCCGCTTCGGCGTTGGACCTCGCTCGCTCTTTTTTATGGACAGCCCATGAAGACCTCTCTTCTCGCCTGCGCCGCCGGTTTGCTATGCGTCGGGGCGGCCAGCGCCGCCGATCTTCCCCTCCGCCCCGTCGCGCCCTACATCCCGCCGCCGCCGGCCTTGTTGTTCGAAGGCCTTTACGCCGGCGGGCAACTCGGCTGGGCGGGTTTCGGCGATCGCGCGCAATCGCAGTTCGCGCCCAATAACGCGGTGCTGAATCAAGACACCGGCCACAGCGGCAGTGTGATCGGCGGCGTTCGCGCCGGCTACGACTGGCGTTACGGCCCGCTTGTCGTCGGCCTGCTCGGTGATATTTCCGGCGCGAGCGCGACGAACAACAACGCCGACGCGTTTTTCGGCTATGGCGTCAAGAACACCCTCGACGTTCAGGGCTCGTTTCGCGGACGCGTCGGCTTTAATTACGAGCGCGCGCTGTTTTACGTCACGGGCGGGTTAAACGTCGCGCATCTGCGGCGCGATTATCAGGCGCTGCTTGGCTCGCAAAGCTATCAGCTCGTTTACGTCGATCCGACGCTCGGCGCCGGCGTCGAATATGCGCTCGATTCGCATTGGCGCGTCGGGCTCGAATATCGCATCACAGGCGGCGCGTCGCGCGCGGAGGCCGTCAATTTCGCGCGGCCGGCGCTGCAAACGCGCCACCAGTTCGGCCAGGGCTCGCTGATGGCGGGCGTGAGCTACGTCTTCGGCAAATGACGGGCGGCGCCATGTTACGGTAGGAGGCGGCCCGGCCGCCTCTCTTTCTCCAGCCACGATAGAGCCGCCATGCGCCGCGCTTTTCTCTTCTCGCTTCTCCTCTCGCTCGCCGCCTGCAACGGCGCGCCGATCTCGACGCAGTGGAAGCTGCGCGACTTCAACGTCGGCACGGCTGATCTGGCGCAATTGCGCGTCGCGATGCGCGGTCCCGACTGGGTGACGCCGGCCCCGGAAAACGCCGCCATCGAGGTGCGTTATTGGCGCGACGGCGATGACGAAGCGCGGGCCCACACCCTCGCGCTGCGTCTCCAGCGCGCCGCGCATCCAGGCGACCGCGAGGCGCTGACCGCGCTGGGCGGCGCGCCGTCTCTGACGATCGTCGAACTCGCGCCGCGAAGTCTTGGCGCCGCGCGGTCGGCGCAGCAGGAGGCCGCGCGGCTCAGGGCCGAGGGCGCGAGGACGCGCGGCAAGATCGACTTCTCTGGCTCCTTCGTCTGCCGGCGGACGGAAATCCCGCCCGGCCCCATCGCCATCGACGTGTTCATCCACGCGGACGACGAGACCGGCTGGCTGCCGCTCTACGCCGATTACGACGCGCGCGAGGGCGAGCAGGACCAGGCCGTGCTGGACGAGGCGCTCCCGCCCTGCCCCGAGAAGGGCAAGAAGGGCTAAGGGCTCGCCGCGCCGTCATGCCCCTGTTATGAATCTGCTGCTGGTCGGAATAAAAATTCTCCGCCCAAAACGGATCGCTCTAAATGAGTTTCGATCGCCTCAAGCCCGCTTTCCACGCCGTTCCCGGCTGCGCCCTCGTGCTGCGCTTCGACGACGAAGGGCGCGCCGCGCCCGGCGACGCCGACGACGTTGCGCATATCGGGGCGCCCGGCGAAGGTTTCGTCTGGCTGCATCTGCATCTCGACGATCCGAACGTGGACGCCATGCTCAAACGGCTCAGCGTGCTGAACGACGACGCGCGCAAGACGCTGTCGGGACCGATCGACAGACAATTCGTCGAGCACTCCGGCGGCATCGTTCGCGGCGCTTTCTTCGACCGCGAGCGCGGCGCCGACGGCGCGGCGGCGACGGGGACCGATTATCTGCGTTTCGCCTTCGGCGAGCAGTTTCTCGTCAGCGCGCGTCAGCGGCCGCTCCGCGCCGTGGAGTCCACGTTAATCGCGCTTGGCGCCGGGCGCCTCGCGAGTTCCCCGCTAGAGCTGTTCGAGGCCATCGTCGGCCATTTGTGCGACGAATTGGGCAGAATGATTTTCGAACTGTCATCGACGCTCGATCGCATCGAGGAACGCATCGTCATGGGCGGTCAAGGCCTCGACGAGCGCGCGACGCTCGGCCCGACGCGGCGCGCGGCGCTGCGCCTCGCCCGCGAGGTCGGCGGCCTGCGCTCGCCATTGCTGCGGCTGGAGGCCAGCGTCAGCGACCCCGAGCAGGACGACCTAAGGGAAGCCGGCGCGCGGCTCGCTCGCCGCGCCGATATTCTCGCCCATGATCTTTCGGAAGTGCAGGACCGCGCCAGGTTGCTGCAAGACGAGTTGAGCGCGATCGACAGTTCCGTCACCAATGATCGCCTGTATATTTTGACGATGGTCACGACCTTGCTGTTGCCGGCGACTTTCGTCACCGGCTTCTTCGGCATGAACACGAAGAATCTGCCGTTTAC
>Ga0187856_1004032_pt1 | contig 9922 bp, 8 predicted proteins | sample June2016WEW_8_40_FD_132443 | JGI IMG/M metagenome (GOLD analysis project Ga0187856, IMG submission 132443) | Peatland microbial communities from SPRUCE experiment site at the Marcell Experimental Forest, Minnesota, USA - June2016WEW_8_40 | ecosystem: Environmental > Terrestrial > Soil > Wetlands >...
CCCAAAAATCGTAACTTCTCTCTCATGACCGGCTCCTCCGCTTGTGGCTCTGGACTGCGTTCTCAAAACAAACTCAGCCTAACCCACGACTAGCGCAGCGGGCCGGTCACTACATAATGACTATTCATTTTCGGTTTATGCCCAGATTGCTGGTGAATCACGAACTGACGCGATCCACGTTGGAACTGGGGCCGACCCCTCGCCACCCTATGCACCCAGCGCCGGCGGCAAGAGGGCGCCATGCGTTTGCAGTTCCTTGATCTTGATGTTCCGAAACCAGATCTTCACTCCCGGATCACCTTTCGGCTCGGTACCCTGCAGCGAGATGTGCCCGGTGTGGAACTTGCTGTATCCCGGCATCTTTGCGAACTTCGTTCCAGCGATCAACTTGTTCCAGTTGTCGTCCCATAACTGCGTGTCGATGACTTCGTGGCCGTTCTGGAATAGTTGCAGGTGACCGTGGTCTGCGATGATCTCAAACTGGTTCCACTCCCCGGCGGGCTTCACCCACTCGACCTTGTCCGAGATCATGTCGAAGATATCGCCGGAGCGCTCCATCAGGACGCGGCTGTCCGGAACAGTGCAGGCCAGATCCGCAATCTGCATTTCGACGCCCGTATCGTAGGTGTCGCGGTACTCGGGTGATTCATGGACATAGAACATGACGCCGCTGTCGATGCAGGGTTGCGCCTTCCACTCGAGCTGGAGATCGAAGTTAGTGTACTCGGCGTCAGTCACGATGTCGGCAAAGTCGGCTCGCGGGTCCTGATTGGTCTTTTTCAGTTGAATGGAACCGTCAACCACCGACCAGTCGCTACCCGTTTCCTTCTCGAGGTACGAGTGCCAACCTTTCAAATCGTGCCCGTCGAACAGCAACTGCCATCCGTCCTGCTTCTCCTTTGGTGTGAGTGCGTTCGGTTCCTGCGCCCACGCCATGCCAGTGAACAAAACGCAGACGGCCGCGGCCATCGTTAACTTCCTGCGGTTCATCATCACCCTCCTACAAAGAAGTATGCCTGGGAGATGCTTCGAGACTCACCGAGGGTCGTTCCTCGTAATCCGGTCGAGGAGCAAAGTCATGAAGCCATTTTCATCGGATTTAAGGCAGACCTGGGCATTCGGCGCGCCTTCCACCGGTCTCGTAAAGCCCTTGTCATCGACTTCGAGCCGCATCGGCGTTGCTGGGCATAGTTCGGGGCGAATGGCATAGGTCACGGCTACGGGATCGAAGAGTGTGGGCGTGCGCCATTCGCTTGCGCCGGTCCACTCATGATAGAGCAGGGTCAACTGATCGGTGAGGGGGGAGCCGTGGGAAAAGATTGCTCCTTGTGCCGGAGTTTTCAAAGGAATCTGGGTGGAATCGAGCGGCATCACGAAGACCGGGATCCCGGCAGAAAGGAGAGCTCGTGCTCCTGCCGGATCACAGGTAATGTTCCACTCGGGATCCGGAGGCCGGGGAGCTCCGTTCTGATCGTCGCCGTAGCCCCGGTAGATGCTGCCGCCCATCATCACCACTCGCCTTAGCTGACGAAAGGTAGCCGGATCGCGTTCAATTGCCGCCTGAACGTTGAACAGCGGGCCGATGGCAATCAGCGTGATCTGGCCAGGATGGGCGCGAATCTGGTCGAGCAGAAACGCAACCGCATCCGGGTGCTTCCGCTCAGGCGACTGATGCGCATAGGCCGCCTGAGTGAAGACATTATGATGAGGAGTGGCGACTCCGGCAGCCACCGGGATATCAAGACGGCCTATGGCACCGAGGTATCGATCGAGTAGCTGCGCACGCAGCTCCGTATCACCGTAAGCCGTGGTAATGCCCAAAATGTGCAGCTCCGGGCTGCGCAGCGCAAGAGCAAGCGCAAACGCATCGTCGATGTCGTCGCCTATATCGGTATCGATGATTGCAAGTTGCGGTCCGGCGTTAGTCTGTGCTATCTGGCCGTGCGCCAGCGGCGCTGCTGCAACGGTCAGAACGACCGCGCTCAACGCCAAATGAAATCTCCAATTATTCACATACGGAAGTATAGACGGGTCGAAGCACAGGCTGCGCGATGGAAGTGCTGAATTCACTCAATTCCGCCACCTGATAGATTGCTATGCCGCCAGTCTCTACACGGTTGTGTCGCCACAAGATTCAGCGGAATCCCGCCACTGGATGAGTCGGCAGCGGAGGCAACATCATCCACGCCGATGGTGTGTTGGAATGGTGATCAACCAGTGACTGCCGAGTGGCCGGTAATTCTCCCGGAACCGTTGGGGGCAATGTATTTCACCGGATGCCTGGAGATTGCAGCTGTGCGGTCAAAGCAAAAGAATTCGGTCAGAACTCTGAGCTTCGATGAAGCCATCGGTCAAAAAGGCAAGTTGCGTGCCGGGCCTGAGACGCCCCGCGGAGCGGTGTTGGTTGCCCTCAGCAAGAGCACCCAATCTCCATCTCCGGAGTGATTCTTGCCGGGAGGGGTAAACGCCTGGATCCCTGAGTTCCGGAAGCCTCTGCCGCTGAGGGCTTTGTAGGTTCCATTCGACGGATCGAACCATGTCGCCTGCGCAGCGTGGCTGAGGACCGCCAGATTGACCCTGATCGTTCGAACTACCGGGAGATAGATCACCACAAACGATCCGTCGGGGGACTTTGCCGCCAGAGCATAATCGCATTGGCTGACGGATGTCTTCAAATCGCAGACAGAACCGCTGCCGGCGACCAGAACGGCGGAATCCTGATCAGGAATCAGGTTCTGCCAGGGAAGTGAAGAAAAGAAATCCTTCCAGTGTGTAACTTGCTGAACGCCAACAGTATCCATCCTCTCACGCCAGTCGGATTTAAACGGCCAAATCTCGGCATTCCCGTAAAAGAGCCCCGTGCCGCCGCTCAGCATCGCCCAGTATTCCTCTTTGCGCAGGATGTACGGAGTCCCATCATCGGGCGGAACGTCACCGTGATCAAACTCATAGCGCGTCTCCATGAGGAACGTCGGCGCGATAGGTTTCTGGTTATAGCTGTGAAGCGTCTGGATGTATGCAGGGAAATAAGTGTACGTACCATTGAGATCGATGAGCGATCTCCAGGCCGGATCGTCGAAGGATGAACTTGTGGGAGGTTCGAGCTCAAGAGTCTGCAGCTGCCGAGGAGCTGACGCCCTAATTCCTTTTGCGATTGCCTGCACCAGAGCGTCATCGTTCCGAACGCGCCATGTATGGACAAAGGATCGGATGCCGTCTTTTGCGGCTGCCAGGAGTGCGCCGTCCTCGCTCGCATGCCAGGTTCGGAAATCGTTTCCATTGATCCATAGCACATTGGCAAAGTTGCCATAACGATGGCCAAGAAACAGCCCATATTCATAAGCAGCCTTCATTCCATTTCTGCGAAGAGTTGGCATCCAGCCGATCGTTTCCATCGGATCCACGAACACTGCGAAATGATGCTTCGTCGCAAGCTGAAGGATATGATCGAGCCGGGCAAAATAAGCTTCATTCGGTTTGCTTAAATCGTAGAAGGTGTAGTCCGACCCGCCGGAAAGGAAGGCAGTGAACGGCCGGATTCCGTCCGGCGTGGCAGCAAGTGTGTTTGTCGGATAGTCATGGCCCGCGCAGGCAACGTCAATCCATCCAAGTGTATTGAACCCGTGGGCCTCCCGGTCGGCGAAATAGGATTCAGCTTCCTGTTCTGTGAGCCGGCCCATGAGGCCCTGTGGCGAGTCGGCAACAATCAGGAAGGGCGTGCCATTTTGATCGACAAGATACCGTTTGTTCTCGCTGAGCTTAAGGGGAAACAAGGGTGGCTTCGATGCTCGCGTTGCCAGAGCCCGCTGGGCAAAAAGTGTCGGACCGGTGACGGCAATGAGCAGAGACACGATGGCAGCACTTGCAGCGTTGAGTTTCGATTTCTGCCTCATGGTTGTTGCACCTCCCTGACTTTGCGCGGGAGTCGAAAACCCGCTCACGCATCGGTGCGTGGCCCCGACCTCGGGGTATGCAGGCAGACCACAGCGCGCAGGTCGTCCAGGCCCGTCCCGAGCGGCGTCGAGGAATCTCCTGTAAAGCGAGGCGCTCGACTGACTGGCCATTCGGAAACAGCTTACTCCAGAGGTCGAGGAGGGGGGCAGCACTCGTTGTATTCCGGATTCCGGAGGCGACTCGAGACTATCTGGTCTCGTTGCCTACTGGTGAGATCAGCTCCAGTGAATTGCGCTCCGTGGTTAAGGGGCAAGCAGGAGCGCGGTGCTATGAGCGCGTTGAGCGTATTGTTGCCTATTCGGCAATAACCAAGTAGGAATTTCCGGATAGCCGGTGATACAGGAGTTATGAGTCGGGGTAGCGCCCAGACCTTCATTTCTATGCGACTACCCGACCGCGCAGGATTATTTCATGGTAAGGGGGACTACCAACATTTGACTCGAGGCCCGGATTGGTGACCATCCACGTGCAGGTTGACGAGTAACGGGCGTCCCATTGCACACGCCGTCGCGCAGGGTTCAGGAGTTTGCCGAGGCGATATCCTCGAGTAACGGTTTGTCTGCGCTCAATCCAGCCACCAACCGCTTTAGCTTCGTGTTCTTCGGCTCAAACTCCTTCACCGGAAGGAGCAGTTCACACACCCACACATTCGCATAGAACGCGAATGTGTGGGACACGCGATTGCAAGACCCTACTCCAACCCAAAAATATTCTTCTTCGCGCACATCTCTTTCAGTATCCTTGGCCACACCGTGACGCTTACCTCTCCGAGATGGGCTTTGCGGAGCAGCAGCATCGAGGTGCGCGACTGGCCGATTCCTCCGCCGATCGAGAGCGGGATCTGGTCGTTCAGGATCGCCCGGTGATAAGGCAGTTGCATGAAGTCCAACTGCCTGGCCATCGTAAGCTGTTTTTTGAGGGTCTCGGCCGTGACCCGGATGCCCATTGAGGTGAGTTCATGGCGGCGCCTGGTGACCGGGTTCCAGACGAGAATGTCGCCATTCAGCCCGTGCGTGTCTTTGCCCGTCTCTTCGCTGGTGTCGGTTACCCAGTCGTCGTAATCGGCGGCGCGCATCTCGTGCGGATAGCCGTCCTGCAATGGCCAACCTATCCCAATGATGAAGATGGCGGGATACTTTTGAAGCACCGCCGTCTCGCGCTGCTTGCGCGGCAGCGTGGGATACATATCGAGAATCTCCTCGGCATGCAGGAAGGTCAGCTCCTCGGGCAGGTCCGGATAGCGTGGGTCTTTTAATTGAGGAAACAGGGACTGGGCAAACTTTTCCGCGCCAACGATCACTGTCCATATCTTGCCAACAATATCTTTCAGGAAGCCCAAGTTGCGCTGATCCGCAGTCATGACGCGCTCCCAGTCCCACTGATCGACGTAAGCGGAATGGTCGTGATCGAGGAAATAGTCCTTGCGAACGGCGCGCATATCGGTGCAGATGCCCTCGCCCACCCGGCAATCGAATTGCTTGAGCGCGACGCGTTTCCATTTGGTCGCAGCTTGCACAATCTGCGCGTCGATGGGATGAAGGTCGCGATCGTTCGAGATATGGAACTGGATCGGCGTGTGCGACCCGTCGCGATCGAGCATGTCGTTGACCCCGCTCTCCACATCCACGATGAGCGGCACTTCGACCATCATCAAATTGAGTTCCTTGCACAGGTTGTCTTCGATATAGCGTTTGACCTGGAAGATGGCCTGCTGCGTCTCTTTCGGAGTCAGCAGCGAACGGTAGTCGCGCGGCAGGATTTGTTCCAATTCTTTGTAATCGCCGATTCCCGGCCCTGCCAGATCGGCTTTCTTATCGAGGACGGTAGCCATGAAATCTCTCCTTTGCGGACGGATACCGCGCCGCCGCTACGCGATTCATCGAGGTACGGGTCAAGGGAATTGCCAGCGCCGGAAATCACAGCGGTGGCCGCAGCGGTAATCATGGGTTGTGCGGCGTTACGTCGTTACGTTTCGCCGCGTGCGCGTGCACCGCGTGTTCCACGTTCACCACTGTTGTAAGCACTTTCCCAATTGCGCCAAATGCCATCAACGCTTGCAGAGCCATCATGAAAATCGGCTCTGCTGCACCTCAATGCCGCCATCGATGGTTCCTCCGGGTTGCGGGCTACGCTGTGATTGCAGTCACTGATGAATGTAACGGTGAGCTCTCGAGAGCTTCATTTGTGTTCTTGGACTAAGAGCGATATCCCCTCACATTTGCAACTGCGGCAAAGGTCATTTCTCCTACGGTTACGGGTGCATAGGACAAAGGCCAAGGACGCCTCGTAGTCAAGGCTGCTGGCGTGCCGGTGCCGAAGATGCTTGGGCCGGACGCCGACAAAGGCGAGCTTCAACGATACCTTAGCTCAATCGCGTTTTGTCCATCCATCGTGCTCAAGCATTCCTCGCTCGACGTTACGCCATCGGGCCGCTCACTTTGCGTGTCCGTGACTTGGAAGACCCAATCGGCGCGAGCGTGCTGTATTCATCTCCGAAGAGGGACAACCGCTGCTGTCCTATTGTGAAGCGCGCTGAGTGCGCGACTACGGCGGAGCCAGATTTACCAGCACTACTTCCGAGCGATCTTGCACCCGCTCCAATACAGCTTCGCGGCCGTCCGGCGAAAGGTCGAAGTCATGAACGTCAAAATCGGGAGGCAGTTCGGCCAGTTGACGCTCGGCGCCCGTGATCAGATCGATCAGCCAAAGATTCTTGTGCTGGATTTCTCCCCGCAAGACGACCAGAGCAGACTTTCCTGGCAGGAATGCCAGATGGCGCGCTCCACGTGCAAGGGTGAGCCGCGGCAGCGTATAGCTGGATCCGTTGGGCGCGGCCGCTAGCACGGAAAACGTAGCGCCGATGTCCGGTCCGGAGAAGAGCACGAAGCTGCCGTCCAACGCCCATGCCGGATCGAGCGCGGACTCTGAAATGAAGCGAACAGGAGAACCGCCGCCGAGCTGTACACGGAAGAGGTGAGGCACACCATGATCGGCCGCTGCTGTGAGGAGGGATTTGCCGTCAGGTGCCCATGCAGGATCACCTTGAAGATCGAGAGAGTCGGCCACGACGCGAGGATTTGTGCCGTCTGCCTGCATCACGTACAAAAGCGAGCGTCCATCTTGGCGGACTGAAAATGCAAGAGAACCGCCATCGGCCGAAATGGCCGGACCGCCGATGATCGAGACTCCCAGGCCGCGCCACAATTCCGTCGACGCACTGTGGTCCAGCTTCCAAATGCTCTCGCTCGCACCGTTTGCAGAGAGGTAGAACAGGCAATCAGGTCCGAGTCTTGGTCGATAGCCGCTGCTGGTGGTCAGGGTGATCGGAGTGGGCGTGGAGGCTACGCCCTGCGCGGCATCAAGGCGAAGGCGCCAGAGACTCGTTTTGGGAGATGAAAGCGTGACCACGAGGCGCCGGCCGGCGCCGCTGGTGGCGAGGGATGTGTACCGGTCGAGGTCGGTGGTCAGCCGATGGGGAATCCGGTGCTCCACATCCGTGCAGTAAAGCGAGGGTCCTGAGCCGTCGGGGTTGGTAGCGAGGTATAAGAGCGTACGCCGGTCCAGCAGCACAGGATAGCTGACTTGTGCGTTGTGCGACGTGATCCGTTCGGGAACCCCGCCCCTGGTGGGGACACGCCAAATGTCCAACTTGTCAGGGGGTGAGCCGTGAACGAAGTAGATGAATTTCTGGTCCGGTGACCAAAGCGGGAAATGATTGTGAAGGCCAGTAGGCGCAATGAAGATAGGCCGGTCCGCCGACTGCTGGTTGCCCGTGGATACAAATAGCGGGTCTCCGGGGCCTGTTGTGTGATACGTAAGCCGTTGGCCGTCGCTTGACCAGTCATATTCAGCCGCCCCTTCCAGGTAAGGGTGCGGCTCACCTCCCAATGTTGGGACCGCCCAGATGCCGATATCCGTGCCATGCGAGCTGTCGGGCTTGCGGACCCAATAGGTGACCAGAGAGCCGTCGGGCGAGAAGCCAAGCGTACGGACCGAGGGATTCTCCAACTCTGCAGCGCTGCCGTGCGTCAGATTATGAAACTGACCTGAGCCAACCTGTGTGACCCAGACGTCCATCTGTCCGTCCCGGTCTGAAAGAAATGCCACGAATTGACCGTCGCGCGAGACTACTGCTGCTTGCTCCCGCCCGCCCCAATCGGTGACCGCCTGAAATTGCGCGCCCGCGATCGGGCTGTGCCAGAAGCGGTCTGTTCTCTGCATCCAGAGCAATACGCAGGCCGCGACTGCCGATCCAATTGCAAGCGGCGGCACAATGAATTTCCATGGCCGGCTGAAAGGCAATTTTGGTGCCGGCGCGACGGACACCTCGCCGTTTTTCTCGACGCCGTCCTTTTCGGCGGGGAGAAGCGGCTTCCGGCTGTGCGTCCATCGATCCAATTCGGCGGGGTAGGCGTAGACGGAACCGCGCTTATCGTGAAGATGGCGGTGGACAGGCATTCCCTCGCGCTTCTCCCAGCGCTGGACGGTGGTGACGTCGCGGTTGAGATAGGCCGCGATTTCCTTCCAGGAGTCCAAGCACCTTTCGCTTAGTTCTTCGTTAGGCGTCGGGTTGAAGGAGCCTTCAGCCATCGCAGTTTTCCGGGCCTGTGGAGGTTGTCGCGAACGAGGTGAAATGATTGTATCCCGATCAGTGCAGCACGGCAAAAGACGGCATTAGGCCGCATGTTGCAGTTAGGGCGCAATGCCGTTTGACCCCATCGGGCGAATGGCCGACTCTGAGTTCGGAATCCACGCGCGATATCGCCGAAACGCGATCTGCGGGGAAGAGGCCGCAAAGGGAATACGCGGCCCCAGACGTATCCCGGAGGTTTCCGGCGGCTGCAGCGCAACTCTCAAACTTGGAGGTTTCGTATGAAAGGCATTCGATGGATTGCGACGGCAGGGCTCTTCGTATGTTTCGGTTTGCTTGCGAACCAGGGCGCGGAAGCCCAGGGTTTGTTCCTCGTCCACTTCAGTGGTCTCATCAACGACTATTCACCGTCCACAGTGAACGGGGGGCCTTGGGAGATGCACGGCCAATGGACCTTAGACCTAAACGAGCGAGCGGGCACCGCTGATTTTTCCGCCGATATGACAATGTCTGGCTATGGTAAGACCGCGGCCGGCGCAGTCGATCCCACGCAGGGTGGCGCGGGGGCACACACGCACCACATCAAGTTGACCAACGTCAAGGTGACATGGAATAGCAACGGTTGCCCTACGTTTAGCCCTGCTACCTACGGGGGCTTTCAGTTGAGCGACACCGTCAGCCTCCTGACAGGCAATGGAAGCAACGCAGGATTTGAAACGCAGCCGCCGACTTCTGTATTGCAAGTCTGCGTGACCGGAGGCGAAAATCCGGACTCGATTCCCTATTCGAACATCACCCTGCAATTCCAGACCGGGAGTCCCGCAATCAAGCACTTTGGTTCGCAGCCCATCCACGGGGTGGTTCGCAAGGCGGATAACGAGTGGAGCCCGCCCAGAGCAGGGTTTCCCTTCCTGGGCCCATCCCCGGAGGGCGCTCACTGATCCACCGACGACCTTGTTTCCCAAGCTGATATAGGAACAGCCGGATCAGCAAGATCCGGCTGTTGATTCTGCTAGGTTTTCTGCGGCGAATTTTTCGGACGATTTTGAAAACGGCACCAGCAAGCACACCAAAGACGCCGCCCTCTGAGCGGTTTGTCGCCCATCCGGACATGACCCCATTTTCGGGTTTACTTCCGCGTTGACGGTTAACGTCCAACAACTTTCCTGTCGACGACCGCGCCGCGCAATCGTAGATGCATGCCAATCGGATCACGGCGAGAAACCCAATCTCACTAAGGCGTGGTGCGGCTGACGCTGCGGGCAAAAGGTTTTCGATTGCTTCGTGCGGAGCACTTGAATGATGTAGATGCCCCAAACTCGTCGCTCATTCTGAATGTCTGCGGCTATGCCGTGCGGTCAGCAGCTAGCGATTGAA
>Ga0187856_1004038_pt1 | contig 9917 bp, 9 predicted proteins | sample June2016WEW_8_40_FD_132443 | JGI IMG/M metagenome (GOLD analysis project Ga0187856, IMG submission 132443) | Peatland microbial communities from SPRUCE experiment site at the Marcell Experimental Forest, Minnesota, USA - June2016WEW_8_40 | ecosystem: Environmental > Terrestrial > Soil > Wetlands >...
AAACCGTTCGGCCGCGACGGCCAGGTTCCGCTGATGCGAGCCGCCGCCAAGGTTTTCAAGGGGCCTGCGCGCTACCAGACCGTCGAGCAGGCGCTCGCCGCGAAGCCGATGTTTTATGCCGACATCGTCGAGGCGCTCGGCAGCGAGGACGGCCGGGAAATCGCCTGCGCCCTCGACGAACTGCGCCAGTCCGGGCGGCTCAGCCGCGACCGCGACGGATGCTATCACCTCGGCGCGGCGAAGCCCGGACTGACCGGCATTGTCGGCGAGCTTTATCACGACCCGAACCAAGGGGCGTGAACCCAAGGGGCGTGAACCCAAGGGGCGTGAACCCAAGGGGCGTGAACCCAAGGGGCGTGAACCCAAGGGGCGTGAACCCAAGGGGCGTGAACCACTGTCGTCACCGCCGGGCTTGACCCGGTGGTCCATGCTGAAGTGCGGCGAACGAAAGCGTGCGGCAAACATAAGCGAACCGACACGCTGCATGGATTGCCGGGTCAAGCCCGGCAATGACGATGGAGTGATTTTTTTGGGGGGGAAGCGATGGCCCAGGTCGTCGACGTCGCACAAACCCTCGACGACCAGAAAACGGGCCTCGCTCACGTCCGCATCGTGGCGCTGTGCTTCCTGATGCTGTTTCTCGACGGCATCGACAATCTCGGCATGGCCTATGTGGCGCCGGCGCTGAGCCAGGCTTGGCAGCTCGGCCGCGGCGCGCTCGGGCCGGTGTTCACGGCGGGCGTCGCCGGCGTTGCCATCGGCGCGCTCGTGACCGGGCCGCTGGCGGACCGCTTCGGCCGCAAGCCGACGATGATCGTCACCGTCGTCTACTTTTCTCTGTTGACGCTCCTGGTGACGCAGGCCTCCAACTTGACCGAGATGATCGTGCTGCGCTTCTTCGCCGGGCTCGGCCTCGGCAGCCTCGTACCCATGGCCGTCGTGATCACCAGCGAATTCGCGCCGCGCCGCACGCGCGCCAGGCTGGTCACGCTGGCGAGCTGCGGCTACGCCATCGGCGCCGCCTCGGGCGGCCTCATCGCCGCGCAGGTGGTGCCGATCTACGGCTGGCAGGGCATGTTCTATCTCGGCGGCGTGCTGCCGCTGCTGCTCGCCGCCGCGATGTATTTTTGGCTGCCGGAATCGGTCCGCCTGCTGGCGCTGCGGCCGGGCACGCGCGAGCGCATCGCGCGCACGCTTGCCGCCATCAATCCCGCCCTGCGCTTTGCCGACGACGTGACCTTCACGCTGACGCAGGAAGCCGCGGAAAAAACGAAACAAACGCCGCGCGTTTTTCAGCTGTTCAGCGACGGCCGCCTCGCCATCACGCTCATTCTCTGGTTGATCTTTTTCCTCAACCTCACGGTGCTCAATCTGCTCAACAACTGGCTGCCGACATTGGTCAACTCTACCGGCCTGCCGCAGGTCGTGGCGTTGCGCGTCGCCTCGAGCCTGCAGTTCGGCGGCCTCGTCGGCGTCATCAGCATGGGCATGCTCGCCGACCGCTTCGGTTTTTTCCGCGTACTGGCCGTCGGCTTCTTCGTCGCCGGCACCTTCGTCGGCCTCATCGGCTCGGTCGGCGCCGCCGCCGCGCTGCTCGCGGCGATCATCGCCATCGCCGGCTTCTGCAATATCGGCTGCCAGATCACCGACGCCGCATTGGCCGCCACCCTCTACCCGACCGACATCCGCTCGACCGGCGTCAACTGGGCGCACGGCGTCGCTCGCATCCTTTCCACGGTCGGGCCGCTGCTCGGCGGCATCCTCCTCGACTACGAATGGCCGCTGCGCAATATTTTTCTGCTGTTTTCGCTCCCGTTGTTCATGGCGTGCGGCGCAATGCTCGTTTTGCAAAGCGTCGTCCACGCCAGGGACAAGGCGCGTGGCGCGGCCCTCGCCGCGGGCCAGAGCGCCGCGGCATGAATATTTCATCGCAGTGGCGGGTTACGGCTTCGCCTGACCCGCCCTGCGTGCTTCGTCGAAGGGTCGGCGATTGGCGCGTCCTGTATGACCTTAATCAGGAGAACAAGGTCATCGTTGTTACGGCGGTCAAACGTCGCGGGTCGAACACCTACTGATACTTCCCTCCCCTTGTTGAACCCGGTCGTTCACATTTTGGCGTCCGCCTTCGGCGTCGGGCTGTCGTGAACGGAGCCCGCTTCGCGTCTCCGCCATCCGGCTTCCATCCCTGACGCGGAATTCGCTTCGCTGCTCGTGCCATCCAACATTCATGCCAAATTCCGAACCCAGCCGTAATGCAAAATACACAACGCAGCGCTTTGTCAGCCCTTCAGCCGCAAAAATCACCCACTCGATTCCACGAAGACCCGGAATTGTTACAGCGCCGTTACACGGCCGGGATCACCTCGTTACACCTCGCAATTACTCTATTACGCTGCACCCGAAGTGCGCGAGAATCGGATGCGTTCCTTCCCCAGGATGTGAGGAGCCAGACATGCCGAGAACTATCGCCATTGTTTCGCTTGACGCGAACCCCCAAGCATTAGACAACGTTCTCGCCATCATTAAAAATCCCGATCTCCTTGCCGTCGCCGGCTTCGCCGCGATTGGGCTCTTGGTGACGATCGGGCTTACGGTTTTTCTTCCGCTTTCGGACGATGTCGCCGCTCTCGCTTCGCTTCTCGGATGACGTGGCAGCACCGTCGGTCTATGACCTTGGCATTCGGCGTGCAACCATGGCCGATTCCCGATCCGAACTAACGCCGGACCAAATCCATACCCTCGTGCTGGTCTGGATTATCTGCGTCTTGCTGTTTATTGACGGCTTGACAGCGCTCACGCAACACCTGGAGTGGTTTGATGCGGGCATTTCACGGGGCGCGTCTCCGCCATCCGGCTTCCATCCCTGACGCGAACTCTTCGTCCACGTGGGCAACCTCCCAACAACAATCGAGTGCGCGTAGGATGGGTTGAGCCCAAGCGAAACCCATCAATACCGTGCGGACAAAGATGATGGGTTTCGCAACGGGTCAACTCATCCTACGGGCTGTGCAGATTTCCGGGACCAGCTCTGCTTACGCTCGCTGAGCATAAGTGCGGATTTTGGCAGGTTTGGTGGCGCGCCGGGGCTTGGTTGAGCGGCGGAGGCCGGGTCTGTTGTTGAGACGCGTTGGGCTTGCCGTGGCGCGGCTTGACTCGCGGGGCATGCTGTTCTCTATTCGTTCTCCATGGGCAAGCGAGGCCGGTGGGGGGACGGGGCATGAGGTTCGTGTGCCGCGAGTGCGCGGCCGGGTTCATGAGCGAGGTTCCTACGGTGGCCCCGGGCGGCGGCCCCTAGGTTGGTCATACGAATTTTTTCCATACCGGGAACCAACGGTACCGCAGCGTGTTCCCTTGCAGTCAAGTTCGCAGCAGGGCGAAGCCCAAAATACGAGCGTGGCAGTCTGCGCTCTAGCGGGAACGAATTGTCCTTTGCCGGCGACTTGCTCCGGTGACCTCAACAAAGCTTGCTCCGGTGACCTCAACAAAGATGGGTGTGCCATGAGAATCTTGTTCCTTGCGTTTGTAGTTTCCGTTGCAACATTGAGCGGATCGTCGTCATTTGCGCAGGACCTGCGAGACGTGACAGTCGTCAACGGTACCGGTTACGGCATCAAATTCCTGGGCTTCAACAATCCCGGCGATGATGACTGGTCGGACAATGAGCTGCCTCCCCGCAGCGTTCTTCCCAACGGCAACAGCGTCTATGTCAAGTTCAACACCGCCGACCAAGGCTGCAAGTGGAATTTCCGAATTGACTGGGCTGATCCCGGCTACCCGGGCGTGTTGTGGCGCGACGTCGATCTCTGCAGCATCAGCACACTTACTTTGAAATACGATAGAGCCACCGACACGACCTCCTACATGGCCGAATGAGTGGATTGCTACGCGCGGGTGAATGCATCAAAACACAGCGATGCCGCCGCTCATCCCGAATGGCGGAGAAATCATGCGGAGACGCTCATGAAACTGAGAAAGGCGGTGCTGATTGCTGCCGGATTCGCCTTCACGATGGGAAGCGCCGGCGCGGCGACAACCGACGACGTCAAATGGATCAATCAGTGCGTCAAGGACAACAAGGGCGGTGCGGCCGATGCCGTCGTCCTCAAATACTGCACCTGCATGAACAACAAGATGAGCGAGAACGAGACCCAGTCAATCACCCAATGGGAGAAGACACACGTCGCCGAACGCAAGGCCTGCGACCAGGAGGCCGGCTGGAAATAAATCCCGCTAGCTCGGCGGAATGCATTTGGACGTGGCGCGCGTTGCCAACCGTGCATTGACGCGCAACTTCATCTCCACCCGCGCGACCCTGGGCGCGGGTGCGTACGCTCGCGGCGCGCGCCGTTCGATGCCGACACCATGAAGGTTGATCTGCATCGGCTAATCAAGCGGAGGCGAACGATGATCCGAATACTTTGCACGATCGTGTTTCTTGCCGTCGCAGCATCGGCCCAGGCCGAAACGCTCACGCTGGCGTCGACCTACGACGAAGTGGGCACCAATCCCGACGGCTCCAAATACACCGGGACGGTAAGCGTCAAAGTCATTTCCGACACGACCTTTCTCATCGAATGGAAAATCGGCAATTCCACGTACAAAGGGTTCGGCATGCGCCTGAATGAAACGCTTGCGGCAACGTACACAATCGACGGTGACCCCGGGCTTGCCATGTACAAGGTCGACGATGACGGTACGCTCGACGGGATCTGGACGGTCCGCGGCAAAAACGAAAGCGGGACCGACCGCCTGACTCCCCGGAACTGAGCCGACACAAGCGCGTGGGGTTAGGGCGAAGCCCTTAACCCAGCAATATGCGCTTCATGTTGGGTTACGCGCTGACGCGCTGACCCAACCTACAAGCGCGCCTCTTGCTTCGCTTCACCATCCCCTGCAGGGGCAGGGTCGACCGCCGAAGCTCGCGCAGCGAGCGCAGGCGGGCGGGGTGGGGTGCGCGCGCGGCGCCGCCGCTAGTCCGAGCGCCCTTTGGCGCTGTCACCCATCCCGCCGCGCTTCGCGCGACGACCTTCCCCCTCCAGGGGAAGGTGAAAGAAAGCGCGTGTCGCTCAATTGGCGACATTGTTCTTGACATCCGTCCCCATTTCAGCTACAACCCCCAAATCTCGCTCAGCTAAAGGACGTCAGCCGGCGACACCGGCTGACGGAGCGAGAGCGGTTCCCGCGGGCGGGGGCTCGTCACCTCCGCTCCCGGGCGGCTCCGGGAAAACGCCCGGCCGGCATGATGACCGGTCTGCGACTTAGTCGCTGGACTGGGATAGGCGGAGGGCGGGTAACGCCCGTTTTTTGCCGCGTCCCAGGAAGCGCGTTCTGGAGCTGAGCTGCGGCGTTGGTTCGCTGCAGCAAGTGCCGTGGTGGAACGCCGACAGGCGAGCGCGCTCCGCTGAGCGCGAGCCGCGCCCGTAAGGCGCGGAGAATGGAATTATGCGCCGGTCGGCGTTCCGCTTCCCTTTTGTTTGTTGGGCATGATCGAGCCGAAGGCCGGTCCCACCGCCGGGTTAGGCGTGACGCGATCCTGCTCCGAGGGACGATTTTGCGAATGGCGTTGACATAACTCGGGCGCGCACGCGTCGCGAGAACGCATTCATTTAACCTCTCCCCGGAGGGGAGAGGTCGAGCGAAGCGAGGGTGAGGGGGTTCGGACGCTGGAGTTTTTCTCGTACGTCCGAGCCCCCTCACCCCACCCTCTCCCCTCCGGGGAGAGGGAGTCGCGAGCCGAGCGATTGCGTAAGCATTTGCGGCCGAGGCCCCCTCTCCCCCGCTTCGCGGGGACGGAGGCGCACGTCTCGCTTCCGTGCCCAAAACATGTATTGTGCAGCAAGATTGAATGTCCGCCGCCATGAACCCCGCAATGAGTCCGCTGCTCACCGACCTTTACCAGCTCAACATGATCCAGGCCTATCTGGACCATGGCGAGACGAAGACGGCTGTCTTCGAATTCTTTGTCCGCGCGCTACCCGCCCGGCGCGGATTCTTGGTCGCCGCGGGACTGGAGCAGGCGCTCGATTTTCTGGAAAATCTTCGCTTCTCATCCACAGAGATCGACTGGCTTAAGAGCACCGGCCGGTTCAAAAAGAACTTTCTCGATTACTTAAGCGAGTTCCGCTTCAGCGGCGACGTGCACGCCATGGCCGAGGGCACCTTGTTCTTCGGCAACGAACCCATCCTGCGCGTCACCGCACCGATGCCGCAGGCGCAATTCGCCGAAACGCGCCTCATCAATATCTTGCACTTCCAGTCGCTCATTGCGGCGAAAGCGGCGCGGGCGGTGCTTGCCGCGCCGAACAAGCTGCTCGTCGATTTCGGGCTCCGCCGCGCGCACGGCGCCGAGGCGGGCCTCATGGCGGCGCGGGCGAGCTATATCGCGGGCTTCGCCGGAACCGCCACGGTGCTGGCCGGAAAAGAATTCGGCATCCCGCTCTACGGCACGATGGCGCATTCGTTCATCGAGGCGTTCGACGACGAGATTGCGGCGTTCGAGAGTTTCGCGCGCGCGCGGCCGGACAATCTCGTGTTGCTGCTCGATACCTACGATACGGAGGCCGCCGCCCGCAAAGTGGTGGCGCTGGCGCCGCGGCTCAAGGCGGCGGGAATCGCGATCCGCGGCGTTCGTCTCGACAGCGGCGACCTCGCCGCGCTGGCCAAGAGCGTGCGCAAAATCCTCGATTCCGGCGGGCTTGCCGAGGTGACGATCTTCGCCAGCGGCGGTCTCGACGAGGATTTGCTTGCCGACTTCGCGCGGAAAAACGCGCCGATCGACGGCATCGGCATCGGCACCAGCCTCACCACATCCTCGGACGTGCCTGCCCTCGATTGCGTTTACAAATTGCAGGAATATGCCGGCCTGCCGCGGCGCAAACGGTCGGAGAAGAAAGCCACCTGGCCGGGGCGCAAACAAGTGTGGCGGCGCTACGGCGCGGATGGCCGCATGGCCGGGGACATCTTATCAACGGAGCACCACGACAAGATCGGAGAGCCGCTCATCCAGCTCGTCATGCAAGGCGGCCGGCGCTTGCGGCCGCCGGAATCTCTCGCCGAGATCAAACTGCGCACCAAGCGCGAGCTTGAACGGCTGCCCGAGCCCTTGCGCCGGCTCGAGCCGAGCGCGACATATCCGGTCGAGGTCGCCGGCGAGCTGGTGGAACTCGCCGCGGAGGTCGACCGCCGCCTGCAATCGCAGGGAGCGCCGCCAAAGGAACTGCCATGAGCGAAGGCGCGACATTCGGCGACGACGATGTCCTCATCGTCGTCGACATCCAGAATGACTTCTGTCCCGGCGGCGCCTTGGCAGTGCCGCGCGGCGACGAGGTCGTTCCCATCGTCAACAGCCTCGCCGCGCGGTTTCGCAACGTGGTTTTGACCCAGGACTGGCACCCGCGCGGCCACCTGTCGTTCGCCTCGACGCATCCCGGCAAACGTCCCTATGAGACCATCGCCGCGCCCTACGGTCCGCAAGTGCTGTGGCCCGACCATTGCGTGCAGGCAACGCCGGGGGCCGAATTTCACGCCTCGCTGCAAATTCCCCATGCCGGCCTGGTGCTGCGCAAGGGCATCGACCGCGCGATCGATTCCTATTCGACTTTCTACGAGAATGACCGCAAGACGCCGACCGGCCTTGTCGGATATTTGCGTGAGCGCGGGCTCACGCGCGTTTTCCTTGCCGGGCTCGCGTTCGATTTTTGCGTGCGCTACTCGGCCGAGGATGCGCGCGGCGAGGGGTTTGCCGTTTTCGTCGTCGAAGATGCCTGCCGCGGCATCGATGTCGACGGCTCCGTCGCGGCCACCTGCACAAGCTTGGCCGCTCTCGGCGTTCCTTGCATTGCAGCACGGGAATTCGTTTGAGAAATCTGCGCGTTAGGCGGCACCTGCGTGCGGACGGGTCAGGGCGGCATCTTCTCGAAATTCTTTAATTCGCAAGTTTTTTCAACGACTTATCCACAATTCAATGAGGCGTCGAGGCAGCGCGGCTGTGTGCAATGCACAAAATTTCTTGACTCCGGCTCAAAAGAGGCGAGAAATTCACAAAAGCTTCATTCCGAGGCCGCCGAGGCGCCATCGAATGGCCGAACCCTGCTCAAGCCTGCCCTCGCTGATGATGCCCTGCCCGGTCTGCGGGGGACGCATGGTCTATCGCAGTCTTCGCCCGACGTCGCTCGATGTCGAAGACACCGTCTATGCCTGCCGGCGCTGCGGCGCCGAGCTTATTCGCACCTCGGTGCGCAAAATGGCGAAGGCGGAAGCCGCCTGATTTCATCGCGCCCTGTGCGCCGGTTCAACCAACGCGGCGGCGCGCTGCACGATGGGCTTCGGCGCCGCGTAGGCCTTCGCGAGTAGCTTTTCGATCTCGTCGCCGGTCAGCGGGTCGATCTCCAACTGCGTCTTCTCCGCCTCGGCGATGAAATCGGAATCGTCGAGCGTCTCCCGGAACGCTTGGCGCAGCGCCGCGACGCGGTCGGCCGGCGTGCCCGGCGGCGCGGCGAACGGCCGGCCCGCTTCCTGCCGGATCAAGACGAGCTCCATGACCTGTTTGTTCTCGGGATCGCCGACGAGGTCGAGCGCACTGGGCACGTCCGGCAGATCGCGCAATTTGGCAAATCCCATCTGCACGATCACGTTGAGCAGATTGTCCTTGATCCAGTGCGGGCGCGAGGCTTTCATCGTCGACCACGACAGCCCGCAAATGCCCTCGGCCTCGCCGCGTTCCACCGCCATGGTGAGCCCCGATCCGGTATCGTAGCCGGCGACCACCTTGAATTTAGTGCCGATCAGCGCATTGAGCATTTTCGGCACGATCGCGGTGTTCGAAGCGGCACCGGCCGCGGCGACGATGACTTCGCGCTCGCGTGCGGCCGCTATGGTCTTGACCGGACTGGTGTGCCAGGTGGCGCAGACGTTCTCCAGCTTGCCGATGCTGCCGAGCCAACTGAACTGCAAGGGATCGTAGCGCGCGCCCGGATCGCCGAACAACGGGTCCATGGCGGCGCCGTTGGTGAAGGCGCCGATCACCGAACCGTCGCGTTCCGCGCCGTTGTAGAGCGTGCTCGCCGCGGCAAGCCCGGCCGCCGCCGGCATGTTCTTCGGGATGATGGTTGGGTGGCCGGGAATGTGATTGGTCCAGTACCGCGCGAAAACGCGCGCATAGGTGTCGTAGCCGCCGCCGGCGCCGCTGCCGACCAGCATGGCGATCGGATGCGATTTATAGAAGTCTTCGACCGATTGGGCGGAGGCAGCTTGCGAAGCTGCCGCAGCCATTGCCAACGCGACCACAACACAACCTGTCATCGCCCGCGAAGGCGGGCGATCCAGTAAGCGGGGGACGAAGGGTTCAACTTTGGTTTGTTTCAAATGCACCATTGTGATTACTGGATGCTCCGCCGGAGCCTGTCATCGGGCCGGCCGAAGGCCGGACCCGTTGGCGGAGCATGACAGTTGCCGCTATCGCTTGTACTTCTGCTCCATCGCGGTGAAAAAGCCCTCGCTCTTCAGCGCGTCGAGCAGGCTCGTGTCCAGATAGTCGCCGACCTTCTGGCTGACATCGGGGAACTGCTTGAGGATGTTTTCCACCCCCGCCACCGATGGTTCGAGATTCGCCGGCGACTGCTCTCTGAAATCGTTGTAGGTGATATCGAGGATTTTCGGATTGCCGATCTTCAGCTCCTTCGCCAGCACCTCCTTGGCGCGCTTGTCGTCGGCGAGCGCGATATAATTGCCCTCGATGCTCGCCTTGAGGAAGCGCGTGAGCAGATCGCGGCGCGCCGCAATGTCGCTGCGGCGCACGACGATGCCGCTGAACAGCCAGGGGATCTGGTCGGGGACGAGATCGACCAGCACGTTCACGCCCTGTTCGCGCGCCAGCGACGAGATCGGCTCGTTGATGGCGGTCGCCTTGATCTCGCCCG
>Ga0187856_1004042_pt1 | contig 9909 bp, 7 predicted proteins | sample June2016WEW_8_40_FD_132443 | JGI IMG/M metagenome (GOLD analysis project Ga0187856, IMG submission 132443) | Peatland microbial communities from SPRUCE experiment site at the Marcell Experimental Forest, Minnesota, USA - June2016WEW_8_40 | ecosystem: Environmental > Terrestrial > Soil > Wetlands >...
CAACAGATTGTCGATGTCGTCCTGCACGCCGCGAACGATTTCGCCAAGCTCGGAATCGAAGGTGCGGCGAACCTTCACCAGCATACGGCCTTCGACGGGATCGTCATTGGGATCGATTTCGAGGTGGCGGGTGATGAACTGGTGATGGCGTGGAAGCATCCACGGGTAATAGGAATCGACTTGCGGCACCTCGTCGAAGAAAACTTCCCACGATCCATCGATGGAATGGGTGAGGTCGATGCGGGCGTTGGCGGTGACGAGTAGGACGGCGCCCCGCCTCGGCGCTTCGTCGAGGAAGGCGGCGATGTCGGTCTTCACCCGCCATTCGTGCGTAGGGTCGTCGGAGGTGATAATTTTCGGCGTCACGCCAAGGTCGGACAAGGTCTTCGCCGTCTCCTTGATGAGATCGATTGAACGACCGCAGTAGATGAAGTTACGGCTATCGAGATTGTCCCGGATGTGATGACACACGGCGCGGGTCTTGCCGGTGGCGCAGCCGGCGGAGACGAACTTGATTGTTTTGGGATACGGTCGGTTCGTCGAAATGGGATCGTGATAAATAGACATAGCGTTTGAAATTTCCTTTGCTTCCAATTTCCTCTCTTTTGATCGTGCGGGCGGAGACGGCAATCTCCGTCCGCATTGCATTCGGTCGACTACTTCGACGCGCTCTCGTGGCGATCTTCGTCGGTTCCGGTCTCGGCGAGGGCGGTGATTTCCGACAGGCGCCAGCAAGTGGTCTTCGGACCCAACTTGATCCCTCTCGGGTATTTGCCGGCCCTAACGCCGTTCCACCATGACGCCGGCGAAATAGGAAGTAGCGTCAGGACTTCGTTGAGACGAACTAGTCTGTCGGCGTTATCGATTTCGGTCAAATGTCTTTTTTGCAATTTAAAATCCTTCCATTTGGTCAAGTTATCTAATATGATCTATTTATACAAACTTTTATTTCAAAGTATTACACTTTCTAGGCGGCGTCAAACAGGTCTTATGTTGCGGGCATGAAAGTGCCGGGTGGGGCGTGACTTTTCCCTATATAGTATATAAGGGTTGGTAACGCAAGGTCGGCACTTACGGTTATTGATGATTTATAAGCCAGCAACTTGAAACTTGTTTGACGCCGCCTCGATAGGAGAGCAAGGGGGCCAGAGATTTGTTCATTCGCGAGGCGATCTGTCGGAGGATTTGCGACTACGAGGTTCATGAGCGGCCTCTGATTTTGAGCCTCAAGCCACCGACGCTGTATGCCCCGCGTGAGCGGTGAATTGTCGAAGGCGGCGTCGGTCATCCCCATGGCGGCCAAGCCGGATGGAAGGGGTGCTGTGTGGCGTGACAACGCCCCCGTGCTGGGTAGGCTACCTCGCTGATCGAGGGAGCAACACAGGCCGCCCCCCGGCCTCGGCAATCAGGTGATATCGAGTGATGGCGGAAGGTCGGACCATCTTCCTCGGTGACCTTCCGCCATCATGCTCGTCAGGGGGAATCTGCGACCTCTGTGATCAGCCTCTAACGCCGCCACGGCTTGGAGATGGCAGTGACCGGCTCGGATTTCGCGTGATGACAGTTAGGCCGCCTTATCCGTTTTTTTCATTCCACGCCTGTTACCTCGGACGCTCATTGGAGACTCTCCAAGCGGCGGCTCTGCTGGTTTCATTTCCGTCCCACCTTTGACGGAAGCGACTATGCCGCCAAAAACCTCTTCGGCGACGAGTCCAAGCGCACGTGGTTCCCCCTTAAAGGTGACCATCTCGGTGCCCAAACCAACTACGTAGCTCACAGGACCCTCAACACCATTCACCGCTTTAATTGCCTTGCGTAGCTCTCGAACAATCTCTTCGTCTTTTGCCGCTGGCTTGTCGCTCGCGAGGAATTGATCCAGCTTGAGACCCAACGCTCGCTGAAGAGCTATGTTGCCGGTTCCCTCCGTCATCGCGGGTTTGGTTTCACTGCGTTTTACCCGAAGCTTCTGGGCAATCGGCGTCGCTCCTCCTGAAGGCGGCGTGGACTGAAGCTTTAAGCGAAGGGCGTCGATGATAGCCTTTGGTTTGGTCACCTCGATCAGAGAAATGAGCGTCGGAATTTCTTCCCGCTTGAACCGTGCCCATAGCATATCGGCGTATTCCTTTGCGTGGTCGGGAGTGGGATCGGCCTTCGTCTTTTTCGAGGTATCTCGCCGTGCGGATTCCTCACGCAGGAAAGCCACGCTGTTTTCGGCTTTTGCCGCCTCCAAGAGTACGGCGCGGTTATCGTCCAACCCTGTTTCTCGGGCGACTTGCTTGGCCGCGTCGGGGAGTCCAGCAATCTTCATGCGACGGTGAGCATCATCCTTGCTGATGCCGATTGTTCGGGCTGCGCCTCGGATGCCGCCCTTCTTGCCGCGACCACCCTTGGAAACTGTCTCAACTTGCGACAGTTTGTCGGCCTCATCCAAGATTTGGCCCTTTTGTGCTCGCCGTTCCCTGAGTTCGGTCAATTCGGCAAATTGGTCGGCTCGTTCCAACTCCGTGAGTTCGGCGCGGTGGAGATTCTCGACGATTTCCCACATGCGTCGCTGATCGGGTTCCCAATCCACAATATTCGCGAGGATAGCCGTCCAGCCAAGGCGGCGGGCGGCTTCGAGTCTTTGACCTCCCACAATGAGGTCGAATTGATGCGTCTCCGCGTTCTCGTAAACAGTGATCAGCCCCACCCCGAATTCGGGTGCCGAGGTCATAATCTGCTCGACGGTTTCTTCTTTCAGAGGCCGTTTTGTCGAAGGGACGTGGATGTCGGCGATAGCGATTTCGCGAACCTGCCCGCTCATTTGACCGCCAGCCTCATCGCGTGAGGTACGTGGGCGCGGATCGGATTCCGGCGACTCTGTCTCAGGCGCATCGATTGGCGTCGGGGGTGGACACCTAGGATCGACGGGTTCCTGTGGCGACGACGCGGTCGCGTCACCATTAAGGTGTCCGGCGGGATCGAACGCAGCGTTTTTGTCCATGGTTCACTCCTAATATCGGAGGGGCGGGGATGGGCGACTAATCGCCTTATATTCAGGTAATCGCCGCCAGCCTCGTGGTCATACCGGAAAACATAAGAGGTCACGGGATCGCGTCAAGACATAGAATTGGAAAAAATCGGACGGATGGCGGTTTATGTCCCGATACATTACTTTAATACTATCATAAGTATTGTATAACAACTTTATAAATATCTATATAATTATTAATACAGATGTATATCGGCATGATAAACTTCATATAGTGACGCATAGCGTTGCTATAACTTGCATCACACGATCATACAGCGTTGTTGACAGCTCAGCTCAACCAAGGTTCGACACAAGCACGAGTCGCGCTCGCTTTCATGCAAGGTAATATCCTAAGTCATAACCAAACCATGTCGTCATTAAACGATTGCGTTCCTCGATGTCTCGACGTGTCGTGGTTTCGTCGAACAGGCGCAATCCACCATCTGACCAACGCCTTTGAGGTGGTTCATGCTCAATTCGATGGATGATCCGCGTCACCGTTGAAGAAGGGGTCCTCTTTTTGGAATCACATCGGCGGGGTCATCGCCTTCATGGCCGACGTGGCTTCGATGGATCATGCCGCGAACCGCATTCCGCGTGAGGTGGGGTTTGCGGTTGCAAACCAGTAACAAAACCAGTAAACAAATCCTGATCCGGCGAGTTGTAGTGCGCTCAGAATCAATAGCTTATGGGATGACGTGACCATAGACGAACAAACCACCGCTGGCGCCGAAGATCCCGTCTCGGAGCAGGGCTTCCAGACGGCGAAGGTTCTGAAGGACATCGTGGCTTCGCTCGCGCCGATCGAGCTGCGTCCTGGCGACATTTTAATGCGGCAAGGGGAAGTCAGCGACGCCGCGTATTTTTTGGAAAGCGGTTCGGTGCTTGTTTACGCCGAGACGCCCTATGGTCCGGTGTCGCTCGCGACGCTCGAAGGGCCACGCCTCGTCGGCGAAATTGGCGCCTTCGCCGATCTCGAGCGCACGGCCAGCGTCAAGGCGGTCGGCGCCGCGCGCGTGTTTCGGATCGGCCGCGCGCCGCTGCTGGAGCTTGGCCGAAAATCTCCGGAATTGCTGATGTCGGTCGTTCGGCAATTGGGCCAGCAGATCGATTCGGTGAACAAGGCCGTCGCGCTTTACACGAACGCCCTGGCGGCGCTCGAAAGGCGGGAGTTCGATCAAGCCATTTTGAGCGACTTGGCGGCGCCGTCTCCGCGGCTCGCGGAATTCGCCGGCGCCTTTCGCCGCTTCGCCGGTCAAATCCTCGGCAAGCGGCGGCAACGGGACGAAATGGCGGCCGCCGCCATGATCCAGAAATCCTTCCTTCCGAAGGAATCCGCCGTGAATATGGCGGGCGGCGATTTCGAAATTCGAGCCAGGATGCGGCCCGCTCGCGAGGTTGGCGGCGACTTCTATGATTACTTCATGCTGGACGCCGATCGGCTGGCGGTGGTCATCGGCGATGTCTGCGGCAAGGGAACGCCGGCCAGCCTGTTCATGGCCGTGGTGGTGACCGTCCTGCGCGCCGCCGCCCGCGAGGAGGCCGACGCGGCCTCCATGATCGCGCGAGCGAACAGCCTGCTGTGCCGCGACAACGCGGCGTCAATGTTCGCCACCGCTTTTTACGGCGTGCTGGATTTACGCAGCGGCGCGCTCGAATATTGCAATTGCGGCCACAATGCGCCGGTACATATCCTCGCGTCCGGCGAGTTCCGAAGACTTGTCGCCACCGGTCTGCCGCTCGCCCTCTATGAGAACCTGCCCGCCGCGGCCTCCAGAATCCAGCTCAACCCGGGGGACAGCCTCGTCTTGTTCACCGATGGCGTCACGGAAGCTGTCAATCTCTCGCAGGAAGAGTTCGGCGAGCCTCTCCTCCTCGAGACGCTGCTGGGGAGCCGGCAATGCACGATGTCCGAACTCGTTTCGCGGTTGTTCGCCGTCGTCGACGCTTTCGCTCAGGAAGAGGAGCAGGCCGACGATATCACCTGCGTCGCCATCAGACGGCGGTGACGGGCGCCGATTGGTCGAGGGGGTGGAGCGCTTGTTCATTGGGCGGCCAGACTGACGTTGGACGGAAAGACCGCGGCGATCGCGGAGCCCTCGGCGGCGAGAGCGCCGACCACGGCGAGGGTGATGAAGGCGAAAAGCAGGCGGCGCGGCATCGCGGATGTCAGCATCGGAATGGCTCCTCTTCACTCGCGCCCGTCGAGGGCATGGAGGGCATAAGACCCCACAAACCGCCGCGAGACTGTGCGCTGGCGCACGCGACGAGCGGAGATCGAGAGGCGAGGGCCGTCCGCGAAAGAGGCGCGGCCACCGGGACGCAAATCTCCGGCATGGTGAAAATCCTCGACAAAATCGGCGTTTATCGCCAAAATAGCGGTCGATGGATTGAATGGGATCGCATATCCGTGCCGTTGTTCGCCAAAATTCCTTTTTTTGAAGGCCTTGTCCCCAGCGAGGCTGAAAGTTTCGCGCGCGGCTGCGTCTGGAAGCGCTTCGATCAGGGCGAGCTCGTGGTGGATTTCGAAGATAGCTCGACGGACGTATATTTTATTATTTCGGGCGACGTGCGCGTGCTGATGCGTGGCGCGGGTGGCAAGGAAATGATTTTCGGCGACCTGGGGCCGGATCAATTTTTTGGCGAGATGGCCGCGATCGACGGCGCGAAACGCTCGGCCAACGTGACCGCCTTGACCAAGGTGGAAGTATGCATCATGCCGGCGTCGGTATTCAAATCCATCATATTTTCATCGCCCGCTATTTGCGAACGACTGCTGACGCTCATGACGACCAGACTGCGCGCGTCGAACGCGCGTCTATTCGAGCGTTCGGTGCTCGATCTGCGTCACAGGCTTTACGCCGAACTGTTGAGACTGGCGCATCCGCGCCACGGCGTTGAAGGCCAGTCGATCATTTCGCCGCCGCCATTGCAGCAGGATCTCGCGGCGCGCATTGGATGCCGCCGCGAGCAGATCAGCCGCGAGATTCATGCGATGATCGAAGAAGGACTGGCCGAAAAAGCAAAGGGCGGTCTCGTGATTTTGCATCCCAAGCTTTTGGAGAGCCGCATCTCGGCGAGTCTCGCCGAGGCGGACTGACAACTCCAGATCCCTCTATTTTGGCGCGCTTTCCGAGGCAAGGCCGGCGTCCGCCTTCGCCGAAAGCGCTCCCACGCGCCCTGTGCGCCGGCGCACAGCCTTTCTTGCCCGAACGATTAGCTTGGCGACATTGGTTCGGACGGCAAACGCGGACGTTTTCAGATCCGCCGCCATCGAGCAGGAGAGGGACATGACCGCCGATATGATCAGCGTTTCCCGATGCATCGCGCTTTCTGGGCTCGCGGGCGACGAAATCGTTCTTGGCGTGACGCGCGCGAAGCGGCACGACGAACTCTATGAGAACTATCTTCGCAATCTCGGGAAGAGATGCGCCGCGTTGCGCGACAGGATTGTCGGCGACATCCGCGCGTCATTGAACGTTGGAGCGATGAGGCTCGCCGCGGACCTCTTCATCGTCCTGCGATTGGCGCTCGCTCGGCGCCTCGCGGGTTCGCGCGACGGACGTCGGCGTGGCTCCAAAGCCTCCGCTCGGCGCAAAACCAAAGCCGCGCCGCGTGTCGACAGGCGCCATTCCGCCCGTCCTGTCGCGGCGGCGCGCCGCGAAGCTTGCGCCGTGAGCGCGCGCGCCTACATCCTCGCGCGCGGCGCGGCCGCCCGCTCCAAATGAGCGGTCGCCATTTTTAGCTCGCGCGACGCTCGTATCGCGGGGCGGTGATTTGATCGAGCACATCGTTATAAGTGTCGCGCATGATCTTTATGGCGATCCGCCCGCGCGGCGTGGTGTCGTCGAAGCCGTCGATCGGCAAGAGCTCGCCGCTGCCTTCGTCGAACAGAACGACGAGCGGCTCCAGCGGAATGGGTTTGGCGAAGCCTTCCGCCAGGGCGAGCGCGGCGATTTGCTTCCTATCGACGAGACGGATTGCATATTGGTTCGGCGCGCCCGCATTCGTCAACTCGAAGGCAAATTTGTGAGCCATGATGCTCTTCTCCCACGCTGTCCACCCGATCGCCGCGCGATCAACGTCTTTGGCGTCCGAATTGGGTGCCTTGATCGTGAAATTGTTTATCGCTGGACGGCGTAAGGGCTCAATGTGGAAATCCGGCGGGCCGCATAAGGAACGCATAACATTCCGCCGCGCCTTTCCGCGTTGATCGAGAGCGCCGCGAAGAATCCATCGCGACCGCGCCCTAGTTTAATCCCAGAAACTCGGGAACCAGCTCGAATTCACGGGGCCGTCCTGGATTTTGTCGATTTGTTCGTTGCTGGGTATGTCGAACCCGGTCGCCGGTTCGGACCCGTTGGGCGGCAGATCCCGCAGATTCTGGTCTCTCCAATCGCCGCCGAGCGCCATGAACAGGCCGACGACATCGCCGAGACGAGCGCCCTCGGTCTGGACGCGGGACTCCGCCGCGAGCAAATACGTCTGTTCCGCGTTCAGCATGGCGAGCACATTGACCGAGCCCACCTGCAATTGCTTTTTCACAATCTCGAGGCTTCGCTTGGCCGTTTGCTCGGCGTAGACGGCGGCCTTCACCGCTTTCGTATCCGCCTGCAACGCGCGTAGCGCGTCGGCGACATTCTGGAAGGCGGTGATGACCGCCTGCCGATATAGCGCCTCGGCCTGACCGAGGCCCGCTTCCGCCGCCTTTTGTTTGTTGAGCAGCGTGAAGCCTTGGAAGATCGGCTGAGTGACGTCGGCCGCCAGCGTGTACCATCCCGTGCCCGGCGTGAACAGCTGCGCGAAACTATAGGCGGTGTAGCCGCCATTGCCGCCCAAGGTGACATTGGGCAGCCGCGCGGCGATGGCGACGCCGATCTGCGCGCTGGCCGAGTGCATATTGGCTTCCGCCGCGCGCACGTCCGGCCGCTGCCGCACGAATTTTCCGGGCAGGGTGAGCGGCAGATTGGCGGGCAGCGTCAGCGAATTAAGATTGAATGTTTCCGGCACCTCGGCGGTCGAATATTGCCCGGCGAGCGCGGTGAGCAAATCGCGCTGCTGCGCGAGCGCCTTTTCGAGCGGCGGCAGCAATTGCATCACCTGCGCCAGCGCCGCCTCTTGCGTGAGAACATCGGCCTGCGCCACCGAGCCGAGCGCATATTGCCCGCGCAACAGCCCCAGCAGTTGCTGCTCGATCTTGATCACGTCGCGTATCGCGGCGATCTCGCCCCGCAGCGTCGCCTCCTGAACCGCCGCCGAGGCGACATTGCTCGTCAGCGCGAGATAGGCCGCTTCAAGCTGGTAACGTTGCTGGTCGGTTTGTGCTTCGAGCGATTCGACGGCGCGCCGGTTTCCGCCCCAAATGTCCGGCGTGTAGGACACCTGCAGCTGTTTGAGAAACAGGCCATAAGGGTTTGTCGGCCCGTTTGGCGACACGACGTTTTGCACGCCGGACTGGAGATTGGTGCTGTCGTTGGAGTTGGCAAGCAGCGAAGGCAGGAAAGCTCCCTTTTGCGCCTCGGCGGCGAAGTAGGCCACTCGAATCGACGCGTCCGCCGCTTGCAACGACGGATTGTGCTGGATCGAGGCTTCGACGAGCTTGCTCAAATTTTTGTTGTGGAAAACCTCCCACCAACGCCGAGGGATCTCCTCCCTGACGACGAGACGCTGTTTCCCGATGGAGGGAAGTTTCTCCGGCGTATAGCGACTCACGTCAGGCGGCGGCGCGGACACGAAGTCCGGCCCGACGGCGCAACCGCTCAAACCCGCGACGAAGACGGACGCGACCGACGCCGCGGCGCGTCGACGGAGACGACGAACGGACTTTGAGTTGGGGAGATTTTTCGCCATCAGTACGTTTTGTTCCCATCGCTCGTGACGTCACGCATTTGGAATGCTGTTCAAGCCGCGCAAGTTGGTCAGATGCTCTTCCCGAATCGATTTCAAGCCAGATTATATCGATCCTGATCGTGATAGAGTCACGTGACGGAATGATACTGCATCGCGCGCGGGCTTCAGGTCTACTGTCAAATATCACAGGTAGACAAGCTCTCGCGGCGGCTGGCATATATGAAACCAGGCCGGCTCCTCGCGTGGATTACGCTGCGATTCGGTCATGCCATTTTCTCACAGGGTCCGCAAATGCGTCGCAACTTTACATATCTGGCGTTCGTCGCCCTGCTGCTGATCGGCGTGGGCCTGGGAGTCAAATATTATTCCGGAACGAGCGCCCCAAAAACCGACGAATCGTCGAAGGCGGCGGGCGAGGCTTCGGGCGAATTGGCCGTGGATTTGAACGACAAGCAAGCCGCTTCGGTCAAGGTCAACAAGGTCGGTTCGGCGAATTTCGTTTTGGAGCGGCAGGCCGTCGGCAATATCGACTTCAACCAAAATATGTTGACGCAGGTCTTTACGCCCTATCAAGGCCGAATCATCAACGCCTATCCCAATGTCGGCGACAAGGTGGAGAAGGATCAGGTTCTCTTCACCATCGATAGTCCCGATCTGCTCTCGGCCGAATCGACGTTGATCGCCGCCGCCGGCGTTCTGAAGCTGCAGAACCGCACCCTGACGCGCGCCGAGAAGATGAAGGCGTTCGGCGGCGCCTCGCAACAGGTCGTGGATCAGTCGACATCGGATCAAATGACGGCGGAAGGCGCGTTGAAGTCGGCGCGCGACGCGGTTCGCATCTTCGGCAAGACCGACGACGAAATCGACAAGATCATCGCGGAGCGCAAGGCCGATCCGAGACTCATCGTCAAAAGCCCGATGACCGGCTATGTCACGACGCGCACCGCGGCTCCCGGACTTTTCGTGCAGCCCGGCGTGGCGCCTCCGCCTTTCACCGTCGCCGATCTTTCGACCATGTGGATGTTCGCGAACGTTCCGGAAAGCGG
>Ga0187856_1004045_pt1 | contig 9899 bp, 7 predicted proteins | sample June2016WEW_8_40_FD_132443 | JGI IMG/M metagenome (GOLD analysis project Ga0187856, IMG submission 132443) | Peatland microbial communities from SPRUCE experiment site at the Marcell Experimental Forest, Minnesota, USA - June2016WEW_8_40 | ecosystem: Environmental > Terrestrial > Soil > Wetlands >...
AGTGGAAGTTCTCCCAGGAGACATCCGGCGGCACGGTGTGATCTACGGTCGGGATGAACCCGCCTTCCTCGATCAGTGGAATGAACTCGCGCAGGTGCGCGCGGATCGCTGCGGGGCCGTGCGCCAGGACGCGCTTATCCACGCCGCCCCAGAGCCGCAGCCCCTTTCCGAAGCGCTTCCGCAGGGTCATCGGGCTGATCTCCGACGCCCGCTCGATCGGCCAGAGGGTGTCCACGCCGGCGTCCATCCACAGAGCCACGATCGCCGTGGGGTCGCCGTCGGAATCCACGGCAATGTACCGGGTGCCGTGGCGGCGCAGGAAAGCGACGACCCGCTTGAGGTGCGGGAAGATGAACGTTCGGAAAGTCTCCGGGCTCAGGAGCGGGCCGTTTTTCATGGACAGGTCTTCGTTGAAGACGAAGTAGTCGGGGGCGATCTTCTCCAGCACGGGCCGGCTGGTCTCGATGATGAAGTCGGCGTAGAAGGCCATCATCTCGTGCATGAGACCGGGGTGGTCGTACCAGGCATAAGAGAGCGCTTCGGTGCCCAGGAACTCACGGGCGCGCCAGTAGAAGCCGTTGGCGGCGCAGTTCTCTCCGAGCACGAGCGGACATTCCCGCCGGCGCCAGGCGGCGAGCTTCCGGTCGAGGTCCGCCGGATAGCGCTCGGGGACGCCGGCGGCCAGGCGCGCCTTCACCGCCGGGAAATCCTCCGGCCGGGCGACGGGAAAGGAGAGGTACTGGTCCATGGACATGCGCACGTCGCCGACTGTGCCGGCCTTCAAGGCCTTCGTCACGATCCCCTTGTCGTTCCGGATGACTTCGTATTCCGGCGTTTCCTCCAGGACTTCGCGGGTAAAAGGCGGGATGAACCCGTAGTTGACGCGGATGTAGTCGCGCCGATCGAGCCCGAGCGCGGGTTCGTTGTAGAACCAGTTCCAGGTGAACTCGCCGACCGTCCCGGGCGCTTCCGCATCCCACCGCTGCCGGGTCTGCGGCCACACACCCAGTTCGTGGTTCGGCCGCCGGTCGGAAGAGCGATACTCCATGCAGTCTATGAAACGTTCCAGGTCGGTTTGCATAGGCCAGCATCCTATGCCGCCTCGAAGCATCTGTCAAGGATCGGCAAATCGAAAGCACTGCTTGACGGCTGTGACCCCAGTCGTCACAATGCGCTGCTTGATCCCTGCCCGCTGTCAGGAGAAGAGACGTGACGCTTGAAGAAGTCCTATCCGCGCTCCAGGAAATCGCGTCCCTTGAAGCCGTCCGCCCGGCTTGGGACGAGTCCATGAGCCTGCTGCCGGCGGGCCGGCCCTCGTTCCTGACTCCCGCCGAATTCAGTTCCAGCCGCGAGTGGAGCGGCTTCAGCAAATCCGTTGAGCCCGCCCTGGAAGCCGCGGCGCGGAGGATTGCGGATGACCCGGCGCTTCTGCGGCTCGCCTGGCACGGCTACCGGCGGGCCTATTACTGCGCGGATTCATCCTTCGCGGAATGGCCGAAGCTGGAGACGGCCCTCGGCGACGCCTGCGGCGTCTTCTACCTGCTCATCGCCCTGGGCGTGGTGCCCCTGATGCGCGAGTATCATCGCTCGATCGGCGTGCCCGAGGAGGTCACGCGGGAAACGAGCCGGCAGGTGCACTCCATGGGCCTGTACTATGCGCGTGCGCACGGCGGCCGGCTCGGATTGTCCGGGCGGCAGATCGGATGGCTCAGGAACTACATCCGGGAGAACCACTATTTCCGCTTCGGCCGGCTCGAGTATTGGGCCCGGCCCAACACCGCGCCTGTGCTGGTTTTCCGCCACCGCCGGTCGCGCGCCGTGGCGGCATTGGCCGAAGAGGGAATCGCGTTCGATCCCCAAGGATACGTCGCGATTGCCGGAGCGGGCGCGACGCAGCCGAATTGGAAATCCACGCTCGTCTCTTCCGACTCCGCGGTGGCCGGATATCCCATCTCGCCGTCCGGCGTCGCCGAGCACCGGAAAGTGGAACTGCCGCTCGCCGACTGGCAGCGCGTCCTTGTCCGCGGAGACCCGGTGCTCCAGATGCACATCCCCGCAGGCGACCGGTTCTCGCTCGAAGAGTGCGCCGGGTCCATGCGGCGGGCCGTGGCGTTTTTCCGCGGGCATTTTCCCGACCAGTCGCCGGCGGCGATCACCTGCCGCTCCTGGATGTTCAGCCCGCACCTCGAAGAAATCCTGCCGCCGTCATCGAATCTCGTGCGCTGCCTGCGCGAATTCTACCTGTATGCCGCTGAGTGCCGCGGCCTCGAAAGCCTGTGGTTCGTCTTCCTGCAGGATGAATTCAATCTCGCGACGGCGCCCCGCGATACGAGCCTTCAGCGAGGCATCGCCGACTGGCTCGCCCGCGGGAACACCTGGCACGACGGCGGCGTGTTCATCCTGTCCGAAGATCTCGATCACTTCGGCACCCAGCAGTACCGGCGCTCCTGGCCGCCGAAGGGAATGACGAGCCGCAAGGTCATTGCCGGGAACTCTTGACGCCTCGCACCGCGCGGTGGTATATAACGGCCGGGCTGCCCCTGGCGCAACCCGGTCTTTTCCCATCATAGAAAGTGGAGTGAGAAGCGATGAAGAAAAACAAGAAACCGTTGCGCATCGCCCTGGCGGGACTCGGCCGGATCGGCTGGCAGCAGCACGCGCGCGCGCTGGTCAAGCACCCCGATTTCCGGCTCGTCGCCGCCTGCGACATGGAGGCCGACCGGCGCGCGGAAGCGGAGCGCGAGCTGAAGTGCCGCGCCTTCGCCGACTACGCGGAGATGGTCGCCCAGCCCGGCCTCGACGCCGTCGTCATCGCCACTCCCACGCATCTTCACAAGCCGATGGCGCTGGCGGCGCTGCGGAGAGGACTGCACGTCATTCTCGAAAAGCCCATGGCGCGCGACGCCCGCGAAGCGGCGGCCATCATCCGCGAGGCCAAAAAGCGCCGGCGCGTCCTGACCGTCTATCAGCCCGCCCGCCTGGGGGCGGAGTTCCAGCACGTGCGGCGCATCATCGCCACGGGCAAAATCGGCCGGATCGTCCACGTCCAGAACGGCATGTTCAGCCACTGGCGCCGGAACGATTGGCAGGCCCTGCGGAAGTACGGCGGCGGGATGCTCGCCAACTACGGCGCGCACGCGATAGACACCACGCTGCAGCTCATCGGCTACGACATCAAGCGGATCTTCTGCCACCGGCAGATCGTCGCCTCGCTCGGCAATGCGGAAGACACCGTCACGCTCATCCTGCAAACCCGGCGCGGTATCCTCGGCGACGTTGAGATCAACCAGGCGTCCACCATTTCCCCTTACCACCTGATCGTCTGGGGCACGTACGGCGCGCTCCGGTCGGACGGCAAGGCGTTCTCCCTTCGCTACTACAACCCGAAGAAACTGCCGCCCATCCGCTTGAACAAACGCCTGGCCAGCACCGGCCGCAAATACTACTGCGAGCAGATCAAGTTCGTGGAAGAGACCGTCAAGGTGGATCCGAGGCTGCAGGTGGACGTCTACGCCGACTTCGCCCGCGCCATCCGCACCGGCGCCGCCCCGTTCGCCAAGCCCGAAGAGACCCTGGCCGTCATGCGCCTCATGGACCAATGCCGGCAGAGCGATCCGGTCATTTCGGACATGCGGAAATAAAAGCCGCCTCAGTTACGCGCCCCATTGCGCGGCGACTTGTTAGGATGTCCTTCTAACGCGAATCGCATACTCGTATGTAGTATCTTCCTTTGACCAAGTATCTCGAATCCTCGGACGCAACGAGAGCTCTTCAGGAATCGCAAGCTGAGAATTGGTCGCCGACTTGAAAAAGCTAATTATTTGATCAATCGTCTGCCATTTTCCTTTTTCGGCTTCGAAAAGTATAGTCCACGTGCCGGTTCTGGCCGAAATTGCCCGCTCGATCTCGGAAACACTTGAAATGCGAATCTCGACCGTATCGCGGGCAGATTCGATTGGGCAGTAATCCATCAGACCTGACTCGTATGTTGCCGCCGCCTTGGCCTTCATGTCATCTTTAGTGATCCGCACAATGCCTTCGGCGTCTGATGCGAATGGGAAAAGTGAAATGCTGTTCTTGCGAGTGGCAAAGGTCTGAATACTAAAGAGAACGTTCCCGAGGCGCAGAGGCCTGCCCTCCGGCAGTTCCAAGCGAATGATGACCAAGGATGGCGGACAGAGGGACATCTTCGGGCTACCGTACAGAGATTAGACACCCACGACCGAATGGCGTGAAACGTAAAGCAGAACTGGAACGGCCATCCCGCGTTGGCTGCAGCGATGCATTAGACCACCGTCCTCTGGTCTCTCAGAAACTGCTCACATGTCATTCTAATCCATACGTCGGTTTTCGGGAACGAGTAAGCCGCTCTCGCAGCAACAGCAGCCACCGCAACCGTCTCGTCTCTCAATTCAGGATACTGCTGCCAGAACTGGCCGCCAGCCCGAAGAACCGCTTCCAGCAAATCGCCCGGATAAAACGCGCCCTCTGCTAACGGCTCAGCGCGTAGCTGCTCCAACGCGAGAGGAATCAAATACTCTAGGCTGAACTGCTGACCAATCATAATACGCAAATCCTCGACCGTGAATTCGCACAATGGAACTCGACGCAGTCGGTGGCACTCAGTGACGAGATGAGAATCGTAGCTGGGTTCGCCCCAATCCTTACCGTCAAGCTGCTGCAATGATTTGTTGCGGTCGAATTGTCGCATGATGTGCAAGGGATCTAACTTCTTATTCTGCATCAATCCCCACTTGCCCGGCAGATCACCGGAGCGCCTGTGACGGCGTGAATGGGCGGCGGTGCCGCAGTCTTAACTTCAGCCCAGCCACTTCCGCAGGGTTGCCGCGTCGCGCAGGAACGCTTCGGGCGAATCGTCCTTCACGAACTCGATCATTACGTAACGGTCTCCGGCAGCTTTCCGGATGCGGGCGAGGTACTGTTTCCACTCCGACTCGCCTTGCTCGAGCGCCAGGCGGACGTTCGTGGCCGCGTCCCACTGGTAGCAATGGACGTGCGCCAGCCAGGGCAGGACGGTGTCCAGGCTGCGCAGGTTGCCGGCGAGCGCGTCCTTGGAGTGCGGCTGCCAGTAAGTCCGGACATTGCCCGAGCCGATCTCTTTGAGAAGCTGGACCGCGGACTCGGTCGTCTCCGTGAGCGTGTTGTTGTGGAACTCGAACGCCAGGGCGATCTTTCGTTCGGCCGCCATGTCGGCGATGCGGATCGAGTCGTCCACCACCTTCTTCCGATCGGCCGCGTCGGCCTCCGCGGGGCTTTTTTTGCCGGCCCAGATTCGGATGAGCGGCGCGCCCAGTTCCAACGCCGAGTCGAGCACCTCCTCGAACGACGGCGAACCGCCTTGGCCGGCGTAGTAGTACGAGCCGTACGCCGCGACCTTCAGGCCGGCCTCCTTCGTCATTTTGGCCACCTCGCGCGCGCGGGCCTTGTCGCCGTGCGGCACGTGGATGTCGCCGCCCCATTCGATCCCTGCCAATTTCGCCTTCGCCACAAGGTCCACCACTTCCCTGGGCTTGAGCTTGCGGAAGGTGACGGATACGAGTCCTGATTTCACCACGTTCAGCCTCCTCTCTTGCGCGAGCTGCGACGCGCCGGCGGCTGCGCGGCGGACAGCACCTGTTCCTCGCGCTGCCTGAAGCAGGTCGCGGTTTTGCGGACCATTTCGTCCAACACTTTCTTATCCGGATTGCCGTACATCGCGGGATAGGGATCGCCGCCGGGGCCCAGCGGTTCCGGAGTCACGAAACAACCGTCGCGGTTGAACCCGACGAGGTAGAGCGCCATGATGATCGTGTCCAGGTCCAGCGATCCCTCGCCCAGCGCGCTGCGGTTGCTGTCGGCCATGTGCAGGTTGACCAGGCGCTCGCCCGCCTGGAGAATGGCCTCTCCGATGTGGCTTTCCTCGGCCTGCATGTGATAGACGTCGCCGTTGATGGACTGAACGCCCGGATGGTCCACGGCCTCGATGTAGCGGACGGCGTCGGAGACCGTATGGCAGAAACTGACCTCGGCCGAGCGGATCGGCTCCACCGCTGCGAGGATGCCGGCGTCCACGAACAGGTCGGCCACGAGCCGGAGCGTCTCCACCGAACGGGCGAACTCAAAGTCGTCGTACTTCTGCGGCCGGCCGACTGCGCCGGGGACGACCAGAAAATATCCGGCGCCGGTCTCTTTGCCCAGCGCCACGTTCCGCCGGATGTAATCCACGGCATTTTGCCGGGTGATTCCGTGAGTGCTCGACAGGTCATTGTCCGCCGAGAACATTCCGCAAATGCCGCCGACGGAGATGCCGTGTCCCGACAGGATCGCGTTCACCTCCGCGGCGCGATAGCCCATGTCCGCGCCGTAGCGGTTCCCGTGCAGTTCGATGAACCGGATGTCATTCTTTGCCAACCGGGCAGCCGAATCGGCCAGCGGCTCCATGCCGAACCCCCAGTTGCTCCACGAGAGGGCCAGGCGGCGTTTGAGACGCTCGGGATGCCGCCTCTTCAAATCGAGGAAGGACGTCTGAATGCGCCTGGTCTTGATCGCATAAGCCTGGTCGGTCATTTCACGCTGGCCTCATGAACCGGGATTTGCCACAGCCTCGCTTGTAGTGGCGCCGTCAGGCGCTGCTTCGTATGCCCTTACAGGCACACTACGAGCGGCTTTCCGACATGAGATTATACGGTCGAGATGCCGCCGTCAAGCAACTTGTCGCCGGTTGCCGAACGTTCAGGTAGAAAACTCCAGGCAGCGCTTGCGATAGTGCAGATAATCCTCGTAGCGGACTTCCTCCGGCACGCCGTGATCGCACGTAGGGAGGTAGCCGCCGCGCCGGCGCATGGCGGGGAAGATGCGCGCGACAAGGCGGTCAATCGCCTCTTTGCCCTTGGCCAGTTCGCGCTTATCCACGCCGCCGAGGAGCGCCAATCCGGGGTACTGCCGTCCGATTTCCACCACGTCGCATCCGGCGGCGACCTCGAAGGGGCTCATGACGTCCATGCCCAGTTCCCGATAGATCGGAATCACCGGCCGGGCGTCGCCGTCCGTGTCTATCTGGAAATAGAGGTGGCGCGCCTTGTCAATCTGGCGCGCCTTGATGTTGGCGATCAACTGCTGATAGTAGGGAACCAGGTATTCGCGCATCCTGGCCGGCGAGATGAGCGGGCCGTGGTTGTAGCAGATGTCCTCGCCGAAAAAGAGTTCGTCGAGCGTCACGCGCTCCTGGTGCCGGGCGGTGACGGCGTCCGCCAGGGCAAGCCACGTCCGCATGCAGTCATGGATGAGCTCCGGCGCATCGTGAACCATGTAGAGCAAGTCCACCGGGCCGATGAGGCTCCGAAGATACATGTAGCCGCCGATGACCTGCTGGCTGATGATCAACCCCTTCGACGCGGCTTCGCGCGCCTCGGCCATCCGCGCGTCGAGGTCCGCGTAACGCGCCGGCGTGGAAGCGTCGAGGCGCCACTTGCAGGATTCCTCCCACGTCTTCAGGTCTTTCACCGGGTGGGCGACGTACTCCGGCATGAACCCGTTGCGCCGGCCTTTGAAGAAAAGGACGTGCCGCCCGGCGACGTCCTGGGCCAGCTCATGCTCACCGCGGTCCTCGAGAACGCGCTCTTCGAACGCGGGGCTGAATGCCGCTTCGCACCAACCCAGGCCGCCCAGGTGATGATTGCCGGGCGGGTCGTAGCCGAAGAGTTTTTCCATGGGCACGTCCTGCGGCATGCCCTGCTCCTTCCATCGCTCCAGGCAGAAGAACCCGAACTCGCGCTGAAGGAATGGGGCGTCCGGTTTGCGCGCGTACGTGTCCCGGAGCTTGCGCGCGCTGAGGGACATCCTCTCGCGCGGAAGCAGGGAAGAGACGCCGTCGGAAACGGAGGTGGCCACGGTGTTTCGGCTTTCAATCAGGCGGCGCAGCCGCATCGCAATGTTTCCATGCATCAATCATGACGTAGAAATTGTGAACCGCCTTTTCGCTCGTCGCCAGAATGGAATCTCCGGGCGCCAGGATGAACCCGTCAGGCCCCAGTTTCTCCACCGCGTCCTGAACCGCGCGCTGCACCTGTTCGTCGGTCCCGCGCTCGAGAATCTGGTTGTTGTTCACCCCGCCACAGAGCGTTATCCTGCCGCCGACTTTCTTCTTGATGGCCTCGAGATCCATGTGCGGCGTCATCGGGTCTATATTGGAGTAGATGTCGAACCCCAGGTCATTGAACTGATCCAACAGCGGCATGGCGCCTGAATTCATCACGTAAGTGAACAGCGCGCCGGCCTGGTGGGCCAACTCGATGTCGCCTTTCAACGGCCCGTGCAGGTATTGGCGGAACAAGGTCGGGGACCAGAAATCCGTGCTCTCGTACCAGCCGCGTCGCACGATGATGTCCGCGCCGGCCTCCAGCAACAGCGCCAGCCGCGCGCGGTTCCACTTGGCGATGATGGCGACATAGCGTTCCATGAACCCGGGATCGTCGAACGAGGCCGTAACGCTGCGCGCCACGCCGGACAACCAGATCAACGGATCTCCCACTCCGGCCAGATACCCGGACAGAAAGATCCCATGCGCATCGCAGAATGCCTTGGAGGCTTTCGCGTCTTCGCGATACCCTCGCAGCTCATCGTCATCCGGCATGCGCAGGAGGTATTCCAGGGCGTCGAGGTTCTCCTCCGATTCCACGAGGTAGGTCTTGGAGCGCGAGGGCGGCACATTATGGTCGGCGAACAGCCTTATATCGCTCCCGTAATCTTCAGTCTTTCGCACCACCTGCCGAAGCGTTCCCCGCGGCGTCCGGTATTCCTTGTGCAGCACCGGATACCGTTCATCAGGCGGGTCCTCGCGCCATGCTTTGATCTCGATTCTCTTGAGCGTATGATCCGGCGGCGTGATGGTAACTCCCGCATCAACCCCCAGGTTCATAAGAAACTCCGCCTGTTTGATCTTGTCCGGCACCCGTTCATACAGGAACCCGATCACTCCGTGACAGATCGCCGTAAAACTTAGCGGCAGGTGGTCTGTCGGTTCGCGCCGCACCACGGCCCGAACGCGTTCTCTCGTGGTCATGGCCTTTTTCCAGGTTTTCATGGCCCTTCCTTTCCTCCGCCGGTTAATGGCGTGAGAATGGCGGACAGTGGTGATGCAATGCGGTCATATTGTGAGGACTGATCTCGACGCAGTCAAGCGTCCTCGATTCGCTTCGCTCCCTCATGGCCCACCGCGGGTCGGCGGGCGACGCGAGTTTGCCCTGAGCCTGTCGAAGAATTCCATTTTACGGGCGGGTTGGACATCGCCGTTCCCACCCGGGATGATAAGAGCTTTTCGTAATTGTTCCACGTGAAACAATAAGAGTAATCCTGATACTCATGCCGCTTCGGTCTCGTCTTATTGACGTCGATTGGGCGAAAAGCGATGAAGCGACTTGAACTAGCCGCGCGTCCGGATTATGCTGGTGGCATGCCTGCAAGGGAGGTCGAAGGTGCAGTATGACTTCGATTGGGGCCAGCAAAAAGCGCGCGGCAACTACCTGAAGCGTGGGTACGTTTCGACCAAGCCATAACCGTCTTCAGGGACCCCCGCGCCTTGTCCGTCTACGACGAGGAACATAGTCGCGGGGAAGATCGGTGGGTTACGGTGGGCTTGTCGGCGCGCGGTGGTGTTGTGGTCGTCCATCATACGTTTGAAGAACGGGACTCCACTACTGTTCGGATTCGCATCATTTCGGCGCGGCGAGCGACGAAGTCAGAAGTCAGACAATATTCGGAGTGAACAATGAAGAAAGAATACGACTTCTCGAAGGGGCAACGCGGCAAGTTCTGCCGGCATGGCGCACGCTTCAATCTGCCAATCTACCTTGAAAAGGACGTGCGCAAATTCGTCGAGGGGATTGCCGGCAAGAAGAAGC
>Ga0187856_1004046_pt1 | contig 9896 bp, 4 predicted proteins | sample June2016WEW_8_40_FD_132443 | JGI IMG/M metagenome (GOLD analysis project Ga0187856, IMG submission 132443) | Peatland microbial communities from SPRUCE experiment site at the Marcell Experimental Forest, Minnesota, USA - June2016WEW_8_40 | ecosystem: Environmental > Terrestrial > Soil > Wetlands >...
AACGGGGTGGAACATAGCCGGGGCAGACCTGCACTGGCTGGCCGGTATAGCCGACGAAGCTACCGTAAGGATCGTAGACCGGCTGGGACGCCCAGTAGCAGCCGGGCCCGGAAACCGGCTGATTGTAGCCTTGGTACACCACATAGCCGGGCGGGCGAGAGGCAACGATCGCGCCGGCGATGATGGCGCCGCCGATGATGCCGCCGACAATGCCCGGCCCCCATCCCCATCCGCCCCTTCGCCACTGGGCAGAGGCGTCCGTCGCAGTCGCGGCCAATGTCGCTGCGATCGTCGCAGCCGCGATTAGACTGGCTAGCGTCTTATTCATCAGTGTTTCCTCAAGGGTTGGCAGGGCGCCGAGCGCACAAAAGTTGCGGATAGGAATACGCGGGATAGTCCCGATTAAACCACGATAGCATAATCCATCCCCCTAATTTGTCGAAATTTTGGTCGCGCTATCGGGGTGTTGTACAAATTCCCGTTTCCCGATGCCAATTGCCATTTGAACGCCCCCCCAATGGGATCATGCGCGCTGCAATTTCGGCAACAATATCACGCCTCAAATTGGAGTTCTTTGGCCTCCTTCAAGGTGTTCGGAGCGGCCGAGGAATGTCTCCTCGTGGCCCAAGCATCGCTTGCCGCAGTGCGGCAATTCGCTAGCGATCGGAGTAATAGTGGAAGTTCCTGCCGCGCACTCGAACCGACGAGAGTTGACCCATCGCGTCGGTTCGCCACCCCACGGTGTGGGTCTGGAGCCACGTCGACCTCGCCCGCTTGCCGACATTTCTACCCTGGAGAAATATCCGGATACGCGCCGGGAAGTCGCGAACGCCGGCGCCAGCTAAACCGCCTTGTCCACTAACCTGCCGGTGCCGGGTGGGTGCGGTGATGGCGAGGCATGATTGGACTTGGTCCGGGCGTCGTCGGTGTCGCGATCATCCTCGGGCTTACGCTTGGTAACCCGCCACGACGTGCCCGCCGTCGGCATGATGCTTGGAATGCCGATGCTTGAGATGCCTATCTGGTCGCGCGTCGCCGACATAACTTGGCACGGTAGCGTGGCAGGTCTCAAGAGTGCGCAACCGATTTGCGCGCAATCTGGGACAACGGCGAGAGGCTTTATTAACTGGAAACGATCCCCGGACGCGTCACCGATGGCCTCGAAACATCGAAAATGACCCGAACCGGAAATTGGCAGGGTGTCATCGTGATATCCTGGATTTCCGATTCTAGATTACCTGCGATCGCGGATGCCCCATCAGGCGCATTGGCGGCTGTCGCTGTCACGAAGGAGGTTTGCCGTGCGATGAACCGCAAACTGGCAAAGGAGTTAACGGCCGCTGGTTTTCCAATACAGTTCTACCAGGTCGGGCATAGATTTTATCCGCACGAGACCAGCAGTGGATGGAGTGAGGCGGCGCAAGAACATGGGGTGACTATAACGCCTTATGAGCTGCAAAATCATTTGCACGACATCGAGGATGGCTATTACTGTCCTACTCTCCCCGACCTTATAGAGGCAGGTGGCGATCGTTTTGCGCGTTTGTTTGTCGAAACGACGTTTTGGACTGCGGAAAGCAGGGACTCTGAGAAATATGCGTTGGCCGACTCGCCCGAAGAAGCCGTAGCGAAATTGTGGTTCGCTCTGCATCGGAAGAAATCGTGACTGGGCGCCCGACTATCGGATGCGCCGATGCCTGCAAATGGCCCACTACCCCCACGAACACCGACTGGGGCATTTGCCCGGGAATTGATGTGGATCAAAGCGGCGTGGCGCGAAACCGCAGCATCCTAACCGGCACTGCAAACCGAGAATACCGTGGGGCCGTTGTGTCAAGAGCCATCGATCCCCTGAGAGCGTTTGCGGTAGCGCTTCTGCTATTGCCGCCTGCCATCGCATCCGCCGCGCCCAGGCAGTTTAATTGCACGCTGACCCAACTCGAATCTCGGGCCGCTGCAAATTTCACCGAAACCGAGTATCGCTCGTTTACCATCTTGGCGGATGAAGAGGCGAAGACGATTACCGTGTCGCAAGGCGGCAGCGAGCAGGCACTCGCTCATGTTACGTTTTCGCAGCTCACCATGAACGGCTACACCGCCGAGATAAGCCTCGGCCTCGATACGTCGTCGGGGAGCCTCGTGCTGCAGTCCTACAGTCCAAATTCGAACAAGAGCGAATTTGGAGTTTGCAGCTCCAAGCCGGCGCCGTGAGTCTGTCAAAAATGACGAGTAAAATCATCCTTTCATACCGCCGTTCGGACTCTGACGTCATTACCGGACGCATCCGGGACAATCTTGCCAGTCGCTACGGTGAAGACGCCGTCTTCATGGACATCGACAGTATTCCGCTCGGATTCGATTATCGCAAGCAAATCAAGGACGCCCTGCTCGAAAACAAAATCTTCATCGCGGTGATCGGCCCCAAATGGCTTGGCGCCAAGGGTAAGGAAGCACGGATCAACGAGGAAACCGATCCGGTTCGCATCGAGGTCGAGACGGCGTTGCAGCAAGGCACGCCGGTCATTCCGGTGCTGGTCAGCGGCGCCAAGATGCCGCAACCCGCCGAGTTGCCGCCAAGTTTACAAAATCTCTGCTATCTCAATGCCGCCGAGGTGGACGGGGGGCGCGACTTTCATCAGCACATGGATCGGCTCATCCATGCCATCGACCGGATTCTGAAGACAAGCGAGGCTCAGCCGCCAGAACAGACACCGGGTACAAGACAACCGTCGAGCATCCGGCAGACGCCGAGCCCGAGCCGCAAATGGATTCCGTTCGCGCTGGGGGCCGTCGCCTGCTTGATTCTGACTGCGATCGGGATTTGGGCCTATCCTTCGATCTTGGCCTTCATCAAATCGAGGACGCCGACGCAGGTCGTCGTCCAACCAGCCCCGGCACCCAAGGTCGTCACGACGGCACCGCCGCCGCCCGCGATAGCGCCGCCGCCGTTTAGTTCTGCGGCCTGCAAGCCGGCAACGGCGAGCTTCTACGACGATTTTCATAAACCGGACCCGGCCTGGAATTTCACCTCTGGCGACCTAATCCATTACGCCGACGGCCAACTGGTTGTGACGCCGGCCGCAAATCACAATTTCTCGCCCAAATATCTGTCGTTGCGGTACGAAAACGTGACGATCTGCGCGCATATCGAGTCGCCGCCGCAAGTAAAAGCCATGGCTGGCAACGCCAACGCAGGCGTCATTTTCTGGGCCATGGATAACGACAATTATTACCTGGCCGAGATCGGCCCGGACGGCAGCTATTCGATTTTCCGAAGATTCGCCGGCACTTGGATCACTCTGGTTCCCCCCACGAAGAGCGAGCAAATCAAGAGCGGCACCAACGCCGTTAACGAAGTCAGGGTCGTGCTCGTCGACAATTTCGGCGCGCTGTTCATCAATAACGTTAAGGTACAGGAATTCCGCGGCCAGCCGCCGAAGGCTGGCGCAGCCGTGGGGCTGTACGCGCAATCGGAATCAACCGTCTCCGACGAGTGGCGTTTTTTGGATATCGCCGTGATGGACAACGGCAAGGCAAAACCGGTGGTGCTGCCACCGGCGCCGTCGGGGCCGACAATCGCCGACTGTCGGCCGGTCAACACCACCGATTTTCAAGACACATTCGCGAAACCGGATCCCGCGTGGGGATCAAATGATGCGTTCGCCCATTATGTTGACGGCCAACTGTTGCTCGAACCCAAAGAGGGCGGTAGCTACACACGATTGTACCGTGCCTTGGTGTTCAAGAACGCGACCGTGTGCGTGACGGTGAAATCCCCCCTCGAAGTCACCAATTTGGAGGACTTACTGAGCGGCGGGTTGGCATTTTGGGCAAGCGACTACCAGAACTTCTACAAGGCGGCGATTTTCCCGAACGGGACTTTCAACGTCTCTCGATTGGTCAACAATCAATGGGTCACAGTTGTTCCGCGGACGATCTCGGACACGATCAAAAAAGGCACCGGTGCGGTGAATGAATTGCAGGTCGTGCTCAACAACCGCGACGGCTTGCTTTATATCAACGGCGTCCAGGTCCAGGAATTTCGCGGCCAGCCGCCGACGGACGGAGGCGCGACCGGACTCTTCGCACAGTCGGAAGATCACCAGCAAAACGAGTGGCGGTTCCTCAATATTACGGTCGTTGAAAATCAATGAGCCGAACACGCGCCCCGTAACCGCCGCTTGATGTGAAACATTTTGAGGGTCTATGAGCGGCAGTGATTTTGCTCGGCACGAGCTTAGAAGGCTGCTGCGCTATCCGCTGAGCTACGGGACCGCGCGGCGACAAGCATATAGAGAATCCCAGGCCAAAACGCCCGGTAAATCGGGTCTGTAGTCCCTCGGGCAGCAAATCTTGCAGGTGGCCATGAACGTCTCCCCCGTCGCCAATGACCAAGTCGGCATGTCGGCCGGACGTTGCCGACCGAATAATTGCGAAATGTTAAGCCTGGACGGGGCTGTTCGGCCACGACCTCGACATGATCTTCGCCTCAAGTTTCGTCGTGGGCCGAAATTATGCCCCTTTGGGAGGAGTGCACTGATGTTTGCGCTTATCCGCGCCGCCCTCGTGGCAGCCGTCGCGGCCACGTGCGTGGCCGTTGTGTCTTTCTCCGCGAATGCCGCGGACAAGCCCTTTCAGAACAGCGATCTTGCCCAGAGCGCGATCGAGCTCGAGGCCCAGATCAAGGCCGATGCCGGCGCGCCGACCAAGCCGGTGGCGCAAATCCGGCGCGATGCCGACGCGGCATTCGCGAAAAACGATTTCCGCGCCGGCATGGCGCTGCTCGGCCAGATTGTTGCGGCGGCGCCAAACGACTCTACCACCTGGCTGCGGCTTGCGCGCACGGTCATGCAAATCCGTCCGGCGGATAACAACGAGCGCGCGCTGCTGCTCGAGCGCGCCTCCGCCGCGGCCTATATCGCCTATGAGCGCACCACCAACCGCAACGAGGAGGCCGACAGCCTTGCGCAGCTTGGCACCATCCTGAGTCAGCGGCAATTGTGGCGGCCGGCGCTCGATGCGCTGCGACTGTCGCTCGAACTGCGCGAGGTCGCCGAGGTGCGCGCGCAATACGAGCGGCTGCGCGAGCAATACGGCTTCCGCGTGCTCGATTACACGATCGACGCGGATACGGCGTCGCCGCGCGCGTGCTTCCAATTCTCCGAAGGATTGCCGGCACGCACCGATTTCTCGCCGTTCGTCGTGCTGGCCGGCACCGACAAGCCGGCATTGTCGGTGGAAGAGAAACAGCTCTGCGTCGAGGGATTGCAGCACGGCGCGACCTACACCGTCACGCTGCGCGCCGGCCTGCCGTCCGTGGTGCATGAGACGTTGTCGAAGTCTGCGAATTTCACGATCTATGTGCGCGACCGTCAGCCCTCCGTGCGCTTCTCCACCACGGCCTACGTGCTGCCGCGCGCCGGGCAGAACGGGATTCCGGTCATCAGCGTCAATACGCGGGCGGTCGCCATCGAGATCTACCGCATCAGCGACCGCTCTCTCGTCGACACGATCGCCGGCGCCCGCTACGCGCAAGGCGATTTCCAGCGCAGTCTCGACCGCGACGACGTTCAACGGCTCAAGGAAACGCGCGGGGTTGCGGTCTGGACGGGCGAACTTGCGGTCGGGTCGCAGCCGCTCAACGCCGAGGTCACCACGGCCTTTCCGGTCGACCAGGCCGTCGGCGATCTAAAACCCGGCATCTACGTCATGGTTGCGCAGCCGCAGGAGCTAAAAGATATCGACAACGACTACGATTCGCTCGCGACCCAGTGGTTTATCGTCTCCGATCTCGGTCTCACGGCGTTCTCCGGCAACGACGGCATCCATGTCTTCGTCAACTCGCTGGCGACGACGCAGCCGAAGAGCGCAGTCGAGGTGCGGCTGATCTCGCGCGGCAACGAGGTGCTGGCCACGCGCCGGACCGATGCGAGCGGCGAGGCCCAGTTCGAAGCGGGACTGGCGAACGGGGAGGGCGGCTCCGCCCCCGCCATGCTGGCCGCGACCGATTCCCAGGGCGACTACGCCTTCCTCAGCCTGAAGGCGCCGGCTTTCGATCTCACCGACCGCGGCGTCGGCGGCCGCCCCGCGCCCAACGGGCTTGACGCCTTCGTCTATGCCGAGCGCGGCGTCTACCGCTCCGGCGAGACGGCATACGTCACCGCGCTGTTGCGCGACGCGCAGGGTGTCGCTGCGCTGGGCGTGCCGCTGACCTTCGTCGTCCAGCGGCCCGACGGAGTCGAATTCCGCCGCGCGCTGGTGGCGGACCAGGGCGTCGGCGGCCATGGCTTTGCCTTGGCGCTGCCGGCCTCGGCGCCGACCGGGACATGGCATGTGCAGGCATTCACCGATCCGAAACGGTCGCCGGTCGGCGAGACGGCCTTTTTGGTCGAGGATTACGTGCCCGATCGGATCGAATTCGATCTCACCTCGCCAATCGGCCGCATCTCGCAACAGACCCCCGCCGAGATCGATGTCGCCGGCCGCTTCCTCTACGGCGCGCCGGCGGCAAGCCTCGATCTCGAAGGCGACATGACGATTGCGGCGGCGAAAGAGCGGGCCGGCTTTGCCGGTTATCAGTTCGGCCTGGCCGATGAGGAGGTCGAGGCCGTCCAGCAGCCGCTCGACGACCTGCCGGCGACCGACGCCGCAGGCAAGGCGCGGTTTTCCGTCAAACTCGACAAGCTGCCGTCGACCACGCATCCGCTGCAAGCGCAGATCGCCGTGCGCATGGCGGAGCCCGGCGGCCGCGCCGTGGAGCACACGATTATTTTGCCGGTCACGGCGAGCGGCAACATGATCGGCGTCAAGCCGCTGTTCTCGGGCCGCTCGCTTGCCGACGGCGCGAGCGCGACCTTCGATGTTGTCGTGGCAGCGCCCGACGGCACGGCGGTTGCCCAGGGCGGCCTGCACTATCAGCTGTTGCGCATCGACACCCACTATCAATTCTACAAGCGCGACGGCGAATGGAATTACGAGCCGGTAAAAACAACGACGCGCGTCGCCGACGGAAACGTTGACGCGACGCCCGACAAACCGGCGCGCATCGCGCTGCCGGTGAATTTCGGCCGCTACCGGCTCGAAGTCTCGATGCCCGATGCGAACGGCGCGGTGACTTCGGTTGACTTCGACGCCGGCTGGTATGTCGAGGCAAGCGCCGACACGCCCGACATGCTCGAAGTCGCGCTCGACAAGGCCGAGTACCGGCCCGGCGACACCATGACGGTTGCCGTCACGGCGCGTAGTGGCGGCCGTCTCACCCTCAACGTGGTCGGCGACCGGCTGCTGGCGAGCCAGACCACCGACGTCAAGGAGGGGGTCGCGCAGGTGAAACTGCCGGTTGGCCGCGACTGGGGCTCGGGCGCCTATCTCGTGGCGACGCTGCGCCGGCCGCTCGACGCGCCCGCGCAACGCATGCCGGGCCGCGCCATCGGCGTGCAATGGTTTTCCATCGATCGCGCGGCGAAGACGCTCACCCTCGACATGCAGGCCCCATCGCTGTTGCGGCCGAACTCGACCTTGCGGGTCCCGGTCAAAGTCAACGGGCTCGCGGCGGGCGAAGAGGCGAGAATCGTGGTCGCCGCCGTCGACGTCGGCATTCTCAATCTGACCAACTACAAGCCGCCATCGCCCGACGATTACTACCTCGGCCAGCGGGCGCTTTCCGCGGAAATCCGCGACCTCTACGGCCAATTGATCGACGGCATGCAGGGCACGCGCGGCCAGATTCGCAGCGGTGGCGACGAGGGTGCGCAGCTGCAGGGCAGTCCGCCCACGGGACCGCCGGTGGCCCTCTATTCCGGCCTGGTGACGGTCGGCCAGGATGGCAGCGCGCAAGTTTCATTTGACGTGCCCGACTTCGCCGGGACGCTGCGCGTCATGGCGGTGGCATGGAGCAAGGACAGGGTCGGCCACGCGACCGCCGACGTCACCGTGCGCGATCCCGTCGTGCTGACCGCGACGCTGCCGCGCTTCCTGCTCCCCGGCGACCGCTCGACCATTCATCTCGATCTCGACAATGTCGAAGGGCAGCCCGGCGATTACACGATCGCCGTGTCGGCGGCGGACGCCGTTCTTGCCGGCGCCGCAGCTACGCAGAAGCTGACGCTGCGCGCCAAGGAGCGCGGCGCGGTGACCGTCCCCGTCACCGCCGAGGCCGCGGGCAGCGGCACCGTTCGGGTGAACGTCAGCGGGCCATCGGGCTTTGCGCTCGAAAGAAGCTACCTGCTCACGGTGAGACCGCCGGCGCAAATTTTGGCGCGACGCACGGTGAAACCGCTCGGCAAGGGCGAAAGCCTGACGCTGTCGAGCGATCTCTTTGCCGACCTCGTTGCCGGCACCGGCAGCGTCTCGATCTCGGTCGGGTCCTCCACGGCGCTCGATGCGGCGAGCCTGCTGGCGGCGCTCGATCGCTATCCGTACCGCTGCTCGGAGCAGATCACGAGCCGCGCTTTGCCGCTGCTCTATGTCAGCGACCTTGCCAGCGAGGCGCATCTTGCGCTTGGCGCCGCCACGGAGCAGCGCATTCGCGACACCATCGAGGCGCTGCTCACGCGGCAGGATTCCACCGGCTCATTCGGCCTGTGGGGCGTCGGCGGCGACGACGTTTGGCTCGACTCCTACATCACCGACTTCCTGACCCGCGCGCGCGAGCACAAATTCGCCGTGCCCGAGGCGGCCTTCAGGCTCGCGCTCGATCGGCTGCGCAATGCGGTCGCCAACATCACCGATCTGGACAAGAACGGCGGCACCGATCTCGCTTACGCGCTCTATGTGCTGGCGCGTAACGGCTTGGCGCCCATCGGCGACCTGCGCTATCTCGCCGATGCCAAGCTCGACGCGCTTAAGACGCCGATCGCCAAGGCGCAAATCGCCGCCGCGCTCGCGCTGGTCGGCGACCGCGCGCGCGCCGAGCGCGTCTATGCGGCCGCGCTCGCTGCGATCGGGCCGCAGTCGCAGCCCGATCTCGCGAGCCGCGAGGATTACGGCTCCACGTTGCGCGACGCCGCAGCCCTCGTCACGCTCGCCGCGGAAGGCGGCGCGAGCCCCGCGACCCTGCAGGCCGCCGTGCAGCGTGTCGAGGCCGCCCGCGCGTTCTTGCGCCCGACTTCCACCCAGGAGGATGCCTGGCTGTTGCTGGCGGCGAGCGCCATGGCCAAGGACGCCGGCAACGTGTCGCTCAACGTTGGCGGGGAGTCTGTGCAGCGGCCGCTCTACCGCACCATCCGCGCCGGCGATTTGAAGGAGCCGCTGCGTATCGCCAATACCGGCGAGGATGAGGTGAAGGCCGTGGTGACGGTCACCGGCGCGCCGCTCACGCCGGAGCCCGCAACGGAACAGGGCTTCAAGATCGAACGCCTCACCTATACGCTCGCCGGCGATCCGGTCGATCCGGCGCAGGTCAAGCAGAACACCCGACTTGTGGTAGTGCTGAAAATCACCGAGGCACAGCCGCAATTCGGCCGCGTGATCGTCGCCGATTATCTGCCGGCGGGATTCGAGATTGACAATCCGCACCTCGTCTCCTCCGGCGACACCGGCACGTTGCCGTGGATCACGGACGCGCAGGATCCGGTCAACGCTGAGTTCCGCGACGACCGCTTCAACGCCGCCTTCGAGCGCAAGAGCGGCGATCCCGCGGTGTTCACCGTCGCTTACGTGGTGCGCGCGGTCTCCCCCGGCAAATACGTGCGCCCGCAGGCGAGCGTCGAGGACATGTACCGGCCCGACCGCTTCGGCCGCAGCGCAAGCGGCAACGTGGAAGTCGTGGCGGGAAAATGACTGAGTCCGCGAGCGGTCCCTTAACCTCTCCCCGCGTGCGGGGAGAGGTCGAGCGAGCGAAGCGAGCGAGGGTGAGGGGGCGCCGCCGCGATTCTGAGCCTAGCGGAAGCGCCCCC
>Ga0187856_1004049_pt1 | contig 9892 bp, 7 predicted proteins | sample June2016WEW_8_40_FD_132443 | JGI IMG/M metagenome (GOLD analysis project Ga0187856, IMG submission 132443) | Peatland microbial communities from SPRUCE experiment site at the Marcell Experimental Forest, Minnesota, USA - June2016WEW_8_40 | ecosystem: Environmental > Terrestrial > Soil > Wetlands >...
AAGGGTACTAAATTTCAACTCAACACCCTGCGTGAAAAATGGCTTCTTTCGTTATCTTCTCGCCCCTACTGGGGAGAGAGCGAGTGAGGGGAAGCAGGCTGTGAAAAGCCTTTTTCAACAGCCGGCTATCGCAAATGATTATTTTTTCGCGACGCGATCATCTCCCGCGCCGCCCAATTCAGCCGCCCGCGTGTATCTTTAGCACTTCGAGCGTCAAATCCACCGCCGCGATCATGTCGTTGACGTCCAGCCATTCGCGCGTCGTGTGAATCTCGCGCATCCCCGTGCCCACGTTCGCCGCGACGATCCCCCGTTGATTCAGTATGTTCGCGTCGCACCCGCCGCCGGTGCCCTGCGGCTCCAGCACCCGCCCGATGCGCCGCGCCGCTTCGATTACCTTCCTCACCAGCGGCGCGTCGTCGGGGATGTCCATCCCGTCGTAGGCGCGATGCACCGAATGCTCCAGCGTCGCCGCGTAGCTGGTGCCGTCAACCATCACGCTCGCGCCGGCGACCGCCGCCTTGAAGCACCCAATCATGTGATCGATTTGCCCTTGCAGTTTCGCCGCATTGCGCGATCGCGCCTCGCCGCGCACGGCCACTTCGCCCGGTATGATATTGCCCGCGCGACCGCCCTTGATCACGCCGAGATTTGCCGTGGTCTCATCGTCGATTCGCCCCAACCGCATCCCCGCGATCGCCGCCGCCGCGATCTTGATCGCCGACAGCCCGCGCTCCGGCGCCACTCCCGCATGCGCTTCCAGCCCCTTCACCGTGAAGCTGATCGAGACCGCGCTCGGCGCGCGGATCACCAGGTGGCCGGGCGCATCGCTGTCATAGACCAGCCCTTCCTTCGCCGCGATTAGTCCTAAATCCAGATTGCGCGCGCCCTGCAGTCCAATCTCCTCGCAGATCGTGAAGACCGCTTCGATCGGCCCGTGCGCAATCTCCTTCTCGCGCAGCCGATGCAGCACTTCGCAGATCACCGCGCAGCCTGACTTGTCGTCGCCGCCGAGCACCGTGCTGCCGTCGGTGCGAATCACGTCGCCCTCGACGATCGGTTTCACGCCCTCGCCCGGCGCGACCGTGTCCATATGCGCGGCCAGCAAAAAGGGTGGGGCGCCCGCCACGTTGCCCGGAATTTTCGCGATCAGATTGCCGCTGTTGCCGCGGACTTTTTCTCCCGCGCTATCGTAGCGGCACGTCGCCCCCGCGCTCTCGACTTCGCGCTGCAGGCGCAGCGCCACCGCCTGTTCGCGGCGCGACAGCGAATCGATTTGGACTAATTCGAGAAAGAGCGTCTTCAGCCGATCGTGCTCGAGCGCCGCCATCCGCCTGCGCTGCGTCAGACGCCTCGGCGTGCGGCGTTGCCGTCCACCGCCGCCTTCAGCTCCCGCTGCTTCTCGCGCAGCGCCGCCGGTAGCGACGGTCCGATCTGATCGAAAAATTCTCCGGCCGACGCGACTTCCGCCTGCCACTCCGCCGTGTCCACCGCCAGCGCCGCCCGCAGTTTGTCCGCGGATATTTCTAGACCCTGCAAGTCGAGGTCCGCAGGCCCCGGCACCAGCCCCACCGCCGTCTCATGCGCCCCCGCGTCGCCGTGAATACGGTCGAGCATCCACTTCAGCACGCGCAGGTTTTCGCCGTAACCCGGCCACAGGAATTCACCCGCCGCGCTCTTGCGGAACCAGTTGACCATGAAGATGCGCGGCGGCTTGCTGATTTGCTTGCGCATCTCCAGCCAATGCCCCAAATAGTCGCCGATGTTGTAGCCGCAGAACGGCAGCATCGCCATCGGATCGCGCCGCACCACCCCGACCTGTCCCGCCGCCGCCGCCGTCGTCTCCGATCCCATCGTCGCGCCCATCAGCACGCCGTGCGCCCAGTCGCGTGACTCCAGCACCAGCGGCATCGTGGTCGCGCGCCGCCCGCCAAAGATAATCGCCGAGATCGGTACGCCCTGCGGATCTTCGGCCGCCGGCGACAGCACCGGATTGTTCGCCATCGGCGCCGTAAAGCGGCTGTTCGGATGTGCCGCCTTCTCACCCGAATTTTTATCCCATAGCTTGCCGCGCCAATCGAGCAGCCCCGCCGGCGCCGGCACGTCCATGCCCTCCCACCAGATGTCGCCGTCCGCCGTCATCGCCACGTTGGTAAACAGCGCATCGTGCTCGATCGACCGCATCGCGTTGGGATTCGACTTCATGCTGGTGCCGGGCGCCACACCGAAGTAGCCCGCCTCGGGATTGATCGCCCACAACCCGCCATCCCGCCCGATCCGCAGCCATGCGATGTCGTCGCCGACCGTGAACACCTTCCAGCCCTTCAACGCCGCCGGCGGCATCAGCATCGCCAGATTGGTCTTGCCGCACGCGCTCGGAAACGCCGCCGCCACGTAACGCGTCTCACCGGCCGGATTCTGCAGGCCGACGATCAGCATGTGTTCGGCGAACCAGCCTTCCTTGCGCCCGAGCGCACTCGCAATCCGCAGTGCGAAACATTTCTTGCTCAACAGCGCGTTGCCGCCGTAGCCGCTGCCCACCGACCAGATCGTGTTGTCGTGCGGGAAATGACAGATGAAGCGCTTCTTCGGATCCAGGTCCAGCGTCCCGTGCAGCCCGCGATTGAATTCGTCCGAAGCCCCCAGCATCTCCAGCGCCGCCGTGCCCATCCGCGTCATGATCCGCATGCTCAGCGCCACGTAGATGCTGTCGGTGATTTCGATTCCAACTTTCGCAAACGGCGATCCGAGCGGGCCCATCACGTAGGGGATCACGTACATCGTGCGGCCCTTCATCGAGCCCGCCAGCAGCGCCCCGAGCTTCGCATACGCCTCGGCCGGCGCCATCCAATGATTCGTGACCCCCGCCTCCTCGCGCGTCGGCGAGCAGATGAAGGTGACTTCCTCGGTGCGTGCGACGTCGCTCGGATTCGAACGATGCAGGTAGCTGTTCGGGCGCTTTTTCTGATTGACCGCAATCAGCACACCCGCCGCCACCGCTTCCTCGGTAAGACGCCGGTGTTCGGCTTCGCTGCCGTCGCACCACACTATCCGATCCGGCTGCGTCAGGCGTGCGCACTCGGCCACCCACTTGGCCAGCGCGCGGCTTTTGGTCTTGGTTTCAACGGCGGAATTGTCGGTCACGCGAAATGCTCCCGGTGCTAATGTTGTCGGCGTTTCGAGCGAAATAATCAAGCGTCAGGCGCGGCCTGCGGCCGCCCCCGGCAAACCTAACACCCTAATTAGAATTTTACCAGATGTGAACAGTCCGATATTAGCGCAACTTCAACCGCCCCCCGCCCAACTCCCGTTCCCTGAAAGGCATGCCGCGAAACCCGCGCATACCGGCAAGACCACGGTAGTCGCACGGGCGACAGAAGAAATGGATAACTTCTGAGCATGTTGTGGTTTCATGCTCGGCCCCTTACAGTCCGTCGCTAGTCGACTTATCATCAACGCGAAGGCTCGCTCCCTTTGAGTTGTCCCATGCAAATGCAATGGAGTAACCAGCGGCGGCAGCAGGCGCTCTCGACAATAAAAGGCGGACATCTACGGACTTCCCCGCGTTTGTCGCCATATAGAACCTGACCACTCCAAGAGTTGGGTCAAATAGAAACGCCTTCGTTCCAGCCCGTAGATTCACAAGATTGGGTTTTCCATTGACGGTCCCCGGTATTTGCAGTCGAATTTTGCCGATGGGCTTGTTCATTTCAGCGAATGTCCAAGAGTCAGTACTAGCGGATTGAAGCGGAGTTTCCAGACTGATAGCGGCTGTGCGATTTTCAGCGGTTGGTTCCTCTTCGGATATGGCGAACTCATATTCAAAAAACATTACAATCTTCGCCTTCGCGTCCGCTTTATCCGTTGCCGACACGAGTGCCACGCGGAAGATGCGCTCGCCGACGCGGATCAACTCAACAGGATGGAGAAAATCGAACTTAATTGTCAGAAGAGGCGGTTCCATCATAGTTAGGGCTCCAATCTCTATCCCCGGACCACCAACCTGAATAGAAGCGCCACCGCCGGGAACTTCGTAGGGTTTGCCAGGCTGTGGCTGTGCGATAGTGACAGGTGGCGACGAAAACCACCCTAAAGTTACAGATTCTCCATTAAACGGATCTGTCAGGCGCAGCTCGGCGACATTATCCAGGTTTAGCGTGCTGTTGTAGTTGCCCGGAAAACTCGAAACCTGAAGAACTTGCCGACTCGAATAGGCGGGTCGGATTGTGGCGAATTTAAGTCGTTCGGGCGGCGAAGGCCACACTGCCCAACCTACTAGGTACAACCCTCCAAAGATGATCGCGAGTATAATGATTGGGAGCGGCTTTACCAGCCAACCCAATAGAAATGATCCAAAAATGGCGCATATAGCTGCGAAGACTAGGGCAATAATCACGTATCTCGGCAAAAGCAGGGCGGTCAAATGCCCCCCACGATGCCGAGCAAAGATAAACCCCAAGCAAATTTATGGTCTTCGGACATGCACAGCCCCCCGTTCCGCACAAGGGTGATCTACTTCACCCAAAACGGGTGAACTATTTCTCCCGAAGCGGGTGAAATGCTTCCCCGAAAACAACCGGCGAAAATGTTTCACGTGAAACATTTTCGCTTTTCCCACGCCGGCACGCCCTCGCTAACGCTTGTCCAATCACGCTAAGGCTCCCGGTTTTTTGGAGGAGCCACCGCCCGGTCTCCGATCTCCGCCGGCTTCGCGCCTACACTACATTTAGATCCAAAGGGGTGAAGTCCTTCCTGGGGAAATCCCAGCCGAACGCAGCAGCGCCCACGAACTTGCCGCCTCGCACCGACATCACGATGTAAATCGTGTCGGGATAGTCGGGCTCGCCCGGATCGAACGAACACGCCTGCGCCCGGTCGGTCGCGGAAAAGTACGCGTCGTGATCCGGATGGGAATGATAGACCACCATCAGCTTCAACTTGCGCCGATCGATTTCCTTGAGTACCGCCAGATGCTCCTTGGGGTCCATCAGAAACGCCGTGCGCGCGTCGCGGGTGAACGCCGCCGGATTTTCGGCATGCTTCTGATTCTGGATGTTCGTAATCGGACGGACCTCCTCGGCCGCGCCGTCGCCGAGGATGAACCCGCAGCATTCGTAGGGGAACTCGCGCTCGGCCTGCGCGACCATCGCGTCCAGGCTCGCGCGTGTGATAGTGGCGATTGTCATCCCGCTTCCTTCCGCTTGATCGATCTCACGTTCCTGACTCTTGATATTATTCGGCGCTCGCCTCTGGTGCGATGGCGCGCCCCGGCAAAAACCTCGGGCGCGGCCGCGGTGCGCTCGCCGCTCGCGGCCGCGGTTTGGAATGGCCCGTTCGTCGCGGCCGCGATGAGGCTTGCCGACCGCCATGCCGACGCTGTAGGAAGTAGCGCATGGAACGTACAACCATTCGGCTGGGCGGTGTCGCATTGAGTTCGACCGTGATGAACGCGTCGGGGCCGCATTCCGCGGAGAAGGGCGAAATCCTCGAGTTGAGCGGGCGCCACCGCGGCGCGATCGTCTTCAAGTCGTGCAACCTCGCGGGACTCGAGGCGCCGGATAATCTGAAGAACCGCGGAGTCGAACATTTCGCCGGGATTGCGCGCGAACTCGACGCGCGCGGCAAGTCGATCGTCGGCAGCGTCGTAGGAAATACTGAAGACGAGATCGTCAAGGTTGCGACCGCGCTCGATCGCGCGGGCGTGAAAATAATCGAGCTCAACCTGGCGGACGATTACGTGCAGAACTCGGTCGCGCCGTTCGCCAATATGGAGCGCCTGAAAGCGGTCGTCGGACGGGTGCGCGGCGAAGTTCAAGCGTTGCTCGCGGTGAAGGTGCCGCCCAAACTCGCGATGGAGCCCCGCGCAGTCGCCGAGCTCTTCAAGTCGCTGCGCGTCGCGATCGCGGTCTGCGCCAACGACCTGCCGAAAGACCTCGAAGTCGATCTCGCCACCGGCACGGCCAAGGGCGCGCGGCGCACGCTCTCGCAGGTGCACGCGTTCCATCAGGTGAGCGAGGGGCTGCTCGACGTCGTCGCGGTGGGTGGAATCAATGGCGGACGCGACGCCTACATCGCCCATCTGACGGGGGCCAAGGCGGTGCAGGTCGGGTCGGCGCTGATTAAGGAAGGGGCGGGCGCGCTCGGCCGAATCGATCGGGAGCTCGACGCTCTGCTCGCGGAGCACGGCAAAGCCTCGGTGAGCGACATCATCGGGCAGATCCGCTTCGCCCAGTGAATCCGCTTCGCGGAGAGACCCTCCCAATCGCTTCCCTGTCTGGAGTCGGGAGAGGGAAAAGGCGAGTTGGTTGAGGAGTTCAAAACTAATAGCCTTTTCTGAAACCTCATTGAGGTTTCAGACTTCCCATTTGGTGGAAGAGAGTGTGCGGATGTGCGCAGGGTGCCGTCCTTAAGGCAAAACATGGCTGGCCGTGGCGCGCCGGACGCGAAGAGTCAGGTCTTCGGCTTGTAGTCGGTGAAGGCGTCGGCCAATTGGCGGAAGGAGGTGGGGTGGTAGTGATCGAAGCTTTCCTGATCGACGTAAACAAAGTCGTAGATTACGTGTGACTGGACGCGATTGAGGTCCTCGCACCATTGCCGCAGCCGTTCCATCTTGCGCGGCGGCGGGTCGGCGTCGGAGTAGCGCAGGTCGGTGACTGCCACCAGGTTAATGGCGATGAGCTCGTGCGATGATATCGTTCAGACTTACCGCTAGCTACTCAACACGACACATGAGTTTGCAACGACCACGACAGCGTAGTCCAAGGCGAACGCTAATAGAAATGGAGCTCGCCAGGCGGTCCTTAGGCGCCTTCGATGGAGTGCTTTCCATGCGAACGCTAGAAGATTCTGCCCTGACTGGGAGGGGCAGAGCCAAAGCGCATAGGTTCGATTCGAAGATGTCGGCGAAAGCCAAGAGCTGAAGATTAGTTATCTTCGTTTCGGTTTTCGAAATGTATTGGAGAGTGACGCGCCGGACGAAGCATTGGCCCTTCAATAAGTCTTAGAAGAGTGCGGACCGCCAGGCCGCGGATGCTTCACGCGGTAGTTTGTCGTGTGACTCTTCTCAGGCGGTGCCGTTATGGCGAGGCTCTGTGGCTTGCCGCGAAAGGTCGAAGGCGGAAACCACTCGGTTCTCTTCCTTTTGTCTCGATGGGCTTTCGTCCCGCAGGAAACGCATTCAAGCCAAATACGGCCGGGCCATTTTGCGACGTCTTCGGGCGTGGTGGTGTTCTTCATTTTCTTGCCGCAGCGGCAGTCGCCCGCCCGACGCCGAGACGGCGCTTCAATCACTTGTTTCCGTGGCGTTTCGCCGATCTCCCGGTCGCGGTCATACAGTGTGATGACCGGCGAATTGCCGAGCGCCTTGGCTTGCCTACGAGATCGCGCCCGCTCGATGCGGCGATTCATCTTGGTTATCTTTTCGCGATTCTTGGTTATCCGAGTCCTCCAGGCCATCACCTCACCATCCTCACCGGAGTGCAGACGAAAGTTAGATCTATGCGATCACCGCCGGTTCCTGTCGAGATACTTAATCGCACTGGCCAGCAATGCGGGGTCGTCTCGGAAAAGACCAAGGCCCATGTTGCAACTGCTGCACAGAAGGCCACGTTGACGATTGGTTTTGTGACAGTGATCGCGGGCAAGGGCCTTGCGCCCGCCCCACTTCAATTTGTGATGTTCAAAGTCACCGCAAATGCCGCAGCGCGGGGCTTGGCTCTCCGCCCATTTTAACGCCGCACCCAATCGATCCTTGTTGCCGGATCTGTCATCGCGGCTAGGCGCATCGAGAGGTTTCGTGACTGGGTGCTTTTCGTCCCACCATCCGCAAGCCCGAGCACATTCGATGACGGAGTAGAGGCCGTGTGGTAGCTCAACCAGATCGCCGCCGCACTGGGGGCAGCATGTATAGAGCTGCGTTACCTGCATTTAAGTCCTCAATCAAGGTTCATGGCGCGACGATTGTCTCGTGATTTCAAACCCGAACGCAACAGCGGGGCATGTGTCGCTGACTGTGCATCCGATTATGCAGTAACTATGTAGCTTCATCTGTACAATCTGTCGCTATCGGCGTTTTCGTCCTCTCTAAAACGTCCTAAGGGGAATGCGAACATCCTGTAGAAGACCGACATTGGCTGACAAATGTCAGAATCCACATGGACCGTCATCCTGAACGAAGTGAGGGATCTCGCGCGGTCCCCCGCGCGCTAAAGCGGTGAGCTACTACGTTTACATCATGAGCAGCAAGTCGGGAGTGCTTTATATCGGCGCGACCAACGACCTGGACCGGCGAGTTTTCGAGCATAAGCAAGGACAGATCGAAGGGTTCACCAAGAGGTACAGAGTGACGCGATTGGTATATGTCGAGGAGTACGTTCGAGCGACGGAAATGGTCGCGCGCGAGCGGCAGCTCAAGAGGTGGACGAGGAGCAGAAAGCTGGCTCTGATTCATAGTCAAAATCCCGAAATGGCGGATTACGCGCGGAGGACCGCGCGAGATCCCTCACTTCGTTCAGGATGACGGAGGAGGCGTTCCTTGACGACGACAACTGACGGGAAGGCGAACTGCGAAAGCGGTCCGCCTCTGCGTCTGGCGAGGGGGCGCGCAGGCGCGCGACGAGGCGGATCGGGATAACGCGGGAACTGCGACACGGACTGGGAGGCCACGCGAGCGGGTGTGGGCGGGTGACGACGGCAAGAGGCTACCCGAGCAACGCGAGCGTTAATCACTGAAGGGAAGTCTGAAACCTCGGTGAGGTTTCAGAAAGAGGCTAAAATTTTGCGTTCCTCGACCACGCCTGACGCGCGTTTTTGACGGTGCAGGGTGCGCTGGAGTGGCGCGCGGAGGACCGCGCGAGATCCTTCGACTCCGGCAGCCTTCGCTCAGGATGACGGGAGAGGGGGCGGCCTTCGCTCAGGATGACTTTTTTCAGTGATTGACGCTCGCGATGCTCGGGTAGGCGGCCAAGTCGTGCGGTGCGTGCTCAATCATAAAGAACCGAGACCCCTAGCAGGCTCAGGATGACGGAGGGGGCAGCGTAGGGGGGCGCGAGGGGCCGCACGGGCGGGGCGACGAGGTGACGCTTCGCAGATGCGTCGGCGGCGCTGATCACTCCGGAGAATCTTCTGCGTTCGAATTGGGCCGTGCGGTTGCGGTCCGATCGTGCGAGGCTTTTGGGGTGATGCCGGGAGGCAGGTAAATGATTTGTCCGACGGTCAACTGATTTATGTTGGTCAGCTGCGGGTTCGCTTTGACGAGTTGATCAATTCCGGACTTCGATCCGAAATAACGAATGGCAATTTCCTCTAACGTATCGCCATCCCTGACGGTAATCTGACTGCGCTGCTGCGGGGCTGCGGGTACTCCGGTCTGTTTCGGAATCCCGGCGCTTACGGCAGCGGCGGCAGAAGCGGTCGAAAATAACGGTATTCCAGAGGCTGTCGCAGGTCCGGTAGCGTCGCTTTTGGGTGCTGCGGGTGCCGCCGCTCCGGGAGCAGACGATGCCCGCATTTCGACCGGGTGGGGCGCGAGATAAGTGGCGGCTTTGGGTTTCGCGCCGGAATCGGGATGCCCTTGGACGCCCGGTGGCTCGACGGTCTTAAGGTGCTTAGCTGCCTGAGCCCGCTCTACTATCTCAAGTGGTTCAAGCGTCCGATCGGCCGGCTCGCCGAATGCGACGATATGGTTGCGTACCCAACCCGGCCAGAAGTACCGGTAGCGGAAGCCCAATAGCAAAAGAGACGCGGCACCCACGGCCAGCATGGGCATCAGCAAACGCCGCGCGCGGGATCTCTGGTAGGTGATGCCGACCGACTGCTGGTACTCGGCGGCAACCTTCTTGGCGGTGCTGAGACTGACTTTTCTCTCCAACGCGTGAAACCCGGCCACCATCGC